>Ga0315282_10003294_pt1 | contig 29043 bp, 32 predicted proteins | sample YL17G07_20_MG_FD_203693 | JGI IMG/M metagenome (GOLD analysis project Ga0315282, IMG submission 203693) | Sediment microbial communities from Yellowstone Lake, YNP, Wyoming, USA - YL17G07_20 | ecosystem: Environmental > Aquatic > Freshwater > Lake > Sediment | place: USA: Wyoming | collected... | reverse complement strand
GAGACGGAACAAAAGAAAGTCCCCTTACCCGTGAAGATATGCTCCGGTTAATCCAGGAAAACGGCGGAACAGCCGAAGGGCTTAACCTTTCGGGGAAAATATTTGAGAAAGGGATTGACCTGGGTAAACTTGACCTCCGGGGAATCATTCTACGGGGCGTCACTTTGGTGAGCGCTCGCCTCGAAAGGGCTTATTTAGAAAATGCTCGCCTTGAAAGAGCTATTTTAGAGGATGCTCACCTTGAAGGAGCTTATTTATCGGGTGCTCGCCTTGAAGGAACTACTTTATTCAATACTCACCTTGAAGGAGCTTTTTTACCGGGTGCTCACCTTGAAGGAGCTATTTTAGTGGGCGCTCGCCTTGAAAGAGCTGATTTAGGAGATGCTCACCTTGAAGGAGCTATTTTAGGAGGCGCTCACCTTAAAGGAGCTAAATTAGGGGGTGCTCGCCTTGAAAGAGCCGATTTAGGAGGCGCTCACGTTGAAGGAGCTTATTTATCGGGTGCTGAATTTTCGCCTGATACTAAACTGGAAGATGTGGATTGGGGAAACTACGTTTTGGGCGAGGAGAAGGCGGGTGACCTCTACCCCGCAGCGCATACCTACCGTCGCCTGAAGCAGTGGCACACCAATGTCGGCATGTATGACCGAGCCGGAGAGTTCTTCTTCCGGGAGATGGAAACTAAAAGAAAGAATTACTGGTGGGGGAGTAGTCAGAGCAAGCCATTCAGAGATTTATTTCACTCCTCCAAGCCCAAGGACTTGTTAAGAGCCTCATTCCCCAGAAAACCATTTCCCTGGGCCTGGTCTACACTCCTCTCCTCTCTCTGCGGTTACGGCGAAAAATGGCAAAGGGTAGTCATCTGGGCAGCAGTCATAATATTTGGTCTGGCAGCAGCCTATTATCTCTGGGGGTCATTTAGCTCCTCTTCTTTCCGGGACACTTTGTATTATAGTATTGTTTCATTCACCGGTTTAGGCTACGGTAGATGGGCACCCCAGCCCTCGGGTTGGGCAAAAGGAGCTGGAGTTACCGAAGCTATAATCGGGGGTTTCATGATGGCGCTATTCCTGATAACCTTTACCAGAAAAATGACCCGATAAGGGGGTGAGGTAGAAAAATGCGCTTTAGTAAACTTTTCGGCAAGACTTTGCGGGAGGCGCCCGCCGAGGCGGAAAACATAAGCCACCAGCTACTGCTCCGCGCCGGCATGATTGCCCCGATAGCCGCCGGCGTCTATTCCTACCTGCCCTCGGGCTGGCGGGTGCTCCGCAAGATAGAGAGCATAATCAGGGAGGAGATGGACAATGCCGGCGGTCAGGAAGTGATGCTCCCCATGCTCCAGCCCTTTGAGCTGTGGGAGCAGTCGGGACGGTACACCTCCTTCGGGCAGACGATGTTCACCCTCACCGACCGCAAAGAGCACAAGCTGGCTCTGGGACCCACCCACGAGGAGGTCATTACCGAGCTCGCCCACAGGTATCTCCAGAGCTACCGCGACCTCCCCCTCCTCGTTTACCAGATACAGAACAAGTTCCGCGACGAGCCCCGCCCCCGCGGCGGGCTGCTCCGGGTCCGCGAGTTCATTATGAAAGACCTCTACAGCTTCGACGCCGATGAAGCCGGGCTTGACGAAAGCTATGACCGGATGACCCGGGCTTATCAGAATATCTATGCCCGCTGCGGCATTCCCGCCTCGCTGGTGGAAGCCGACAGCGGCGCCATCGGCGGCAAGGATTCCCACGAATTTATGGTCATCTCCGAGACGGGCGAGGACGAGCTGGTCCTCTGCCCCCAATGCGGCTACTCCGCCAATACCGAGAAGGCTCAATTCTCCAAAGCAAAAGATGTCATTGCGAGCGAAGCGAAGCAATCTCTTCCCCGGGAGGAAATAGCCACCCCCGAAAAGGAGAGCATTGAAGAGGTGGCGGAATTCCTGGGAGTGCCCCCGGAGCAGACGCTCAAAGCGGTGTTTTATGTCGCTGACGGGGAGTTCATCTTCGTGGCTATCCGGGGCGACCTGGAGGTAAACGAGACCAAGCTCAGGAATGCCCTGAAGTGCTCCGAGCTCCGCTTCGCCACCGAGGCTGAGGCGGCTCAGGCAGGCATAGCGGTAGGCTTTGCCTCGCCCGTCGGGCTGACGGGAATCAAGGTCGTCGCCGACGACTCCATAACCCAGGGTGCCAATTTCATCGCCGGCGCCAACAAGCCGGGATACCATTTCAAGAACGTCAACTATCCCCGGGACTTCCCCGTCGACATACTGGCGGACATCGCCCTGGCTCACCAGGGCGACCGCTGCCCCAGGTGTCAGAGCAAGCTGTCCCTGGCGCGGGGCATTGAGGTGGGACATATCTTCAAACTGGGCACTTTCATCAGCGAGAAGCTGGGGGCTTCCTTTCTCGGTCAGGACGGCACGTCCCGACCCGCGGTGATGGGATGCTACGGCATCGGGCTGGGAAGGCTGCTGGCGGCAATCGTGGAGCAAAACCACGATGACCGCGGTATTACCTGGCCCTTATCGGTCGCCCCTTACCAGGTCTACCTCTGCCCTCTCCAGATGAATAACCCCGAGGTCGCCGCCGCCGCCGAAAAAGCCTGCCGGCGCCTGGAGGTTGCCAGGATAGAGGCCCTCTACGATGACCGCAACGAATCGCCGGGGGTGAAGTTCAACGACGCCGACCTCCTGGGAATACCGCTGCGGCTGACGATAAGCCCGCGCACCCTGGAGAAAAAGAGCATTGAAGCCAAGTGGCGCACCGAGAAGGAAACAAGTCTGCTGCCCCTGGAAAAGCTCGCTGCCGGGGTCGCTCACCTACTAAAGGAAAAATTAGCTTGATAATCAGGAAGCATCTCCCTTCACCAAACTAAAGCTTCTCCTCTATAACCTTTGCCAACTGTGATAGAAAACTTTTGCTGAAGAAATCTTGCTTGATTGCCTCTGCCAAAAGTTCACCTAAATGGTGCTCTGGAAGCATTGAAGCATATTGCGCAAATCTTCCTTTCCCCTCCGGACCTATCCAATAGGGACAGCACCAGAATTCTTCATCACCATTCTCCCATCTTATTTTAAGCAAAGTTGGCTCAAATACTACATCTCCGAGTTCTTCAGAATGAAGCAATGGTGGTTCGGAAAGCTGTGCTACCTTTAGCACCTCGTAGTGCCCCCAGTATTTTGCTTTTCCTTTATGTCCTACTTTTATCATTTTGCCCCCTTTCTATTCATTGTTTCCCAAATTAAACGCTCACTCTTATTCAGACAAGACAAGCTTCTAAAAGTCAACTTCTTAACCTCCCCCCCGGCTCCCGGCTCAGCCGGTCCACCATCTGCTGCTGGATTTCGTTGACTTCCTCGTCGGTCAGGGTATGCTCCGGCGACTGATACACAATCCTTATGGCAAAGGACTTCTTTCCCTGAGGTATCTGCTCCCCCCGGTAAAGGTCAAACAGGGTGACTTCGGTCACCAGGGGGAAGCTCTTAATTATGCTCTCCACCGTCTGGTAGCCCACTCCCTCGTCCACCACCAGGGCGATGTCCCTGGAGACGGCGGGGAAGCGGTAAACCGGGGCGTATCTTCTCTCTTCCAGGGGTCGGGCAAGCAGTTTCTCCACATCCACCTCAACGAGGCAAACCGTCCCCGAAAGCTCAAAGCCCTCCGCCACCCCGGGGTGCAGCAGGCCCAGAACGCCTATCCTGTCGCCATCGCTGACCACCTCGGCGCACGGGGACAGGCTCCGGTCGCCAGCGGGCTTGAACTCCGCACTGATTCTCAACCCTCCCAGCAGGGCTTCCACTACCCCCTTGGCGTCAAAGAAGTCAAGCTCGCCCTTCTCCCCCCTCCAGGACAGGCTCGCCCGCGGACCGCTGAGCACAGCACAAAGCATCTCCCTTTCCTCGGGAAGCTCCTTTCCATGCTCCGGAGATTGCTTCGCTTCGCTCGCAATGACAGATGGATGTTGGGGCAGGAACACCTTGCCCAGCTCAAACAGCCTTATCCCTCCCGGCTCCGCCTTCTGGTTCTCTGCCAGGGCAGCCAGCAAGCCAGGACGCAAATCAGGACGCAGATACTCCTGCTCCCGGGACATCGGATTAGCCACTTTCAGAGGCTCGGTCTTCCGCTCGCCGGAAGCCCTCTCTATCTTCTCCAGGCTGACCAGGGAATAGGTCAACACCTCCTGGAAGCCCAGCCCGACCATAATCTCCCGTATTCTCTCTCTCAGCCTGAGCCTGGGGTTTGGTTCCTGCGGCGGCAAAGTAGCGCTGAGCCTGGTGACGGGGACTTTGTCATAGCCGATAAGGCGCACCACCTCCTCCACCAGGTCGGCCTCGCCGGCAATGTCGCTGCGCCAGTAAGGAGCGGTTACCGAGATTTGCGGAGATTGCTTCGCTTCGCTCGCAATGACATCTTGCGAGCACTCAAAGCCGAGGGAAGCCAGCACCCGTCTTATCTCTTCAGCATCCACCTCCATGCCCGCCAACCGCTTCACCACCGCGGTGGAAATCAATATCTCTTGAGCCTCCCCCCTCCCGGGATAGACATCAATCACTCCCTTCGCCACCCTGCCCCCGGCAAGCTCCTGGAACAGCCGGGTAGCCCGCTTCAACGCCACCGGGGGCAACTCCCGGCTCAGCCCTTTTTCAAAGCGGACTGACGCCTCGCTGGGAAGCTGAAAATGTCTCGCTCCCCGGCGGATGGTTGCCCGGTCAAAATTCGCCGCCTCCAGCAAAATAGCCGTGGTCTTCCCGGTGACCTCGGTGTCCAGTCCCCCCATAATGCCAGCAATGGCAACGGGGTTCTTCTCGTCAGCAATCACCAGTATATCCTCTTTAAGCTTTCGCTCCGCCTCGTCCAGGCTGGTCATCCTCTCGCCCTCCACGGCACAGCGGACGATTATCCTCTGCCCCTTGAGCTTATCGTAATCAAAGGCGTGCAGGGGCTGACCGTATTCCAGCATCACATAGTTGGTGATGTCAACGACATTGTTTATGGGACGCATCCCGTAGCTTTTCAGCCGCTCCTGCATCCACTCTGGCGAAGGCGCTATGGTGACCCCCTTGACCAGGCTGGCGCAGTAGCGGGGACATAAATCCGGAGCGGCGATATCCACCCGAACAAGGGACTCTACCGGCGGCTCTTCTTCCTCGTAGTCATCGGGGGGCAGACGGACTTTCTCCCCGGTAAGGGCGGCGACCTCCCTGGCGATGCCGATTATACACAGGCAGTCGGGGCGGTTGGGGGTTACCTCCAGGTCCAGGATGGTATCGCCCAGATACTCCCCCAGGGGTGTGCCCAGGGGCGCCTCCGGGGGCAGGACCATTATCCCTTCATGGCTCTCGGAAATCCCCAGCTCTTTCTCGGAGCAGACCATCCCCTCGGAGAGCACGCCGCGAATTTTAGCCGACTTCAGGGGCAGAGTTTCCCCGCTATGCCCATCAATGAGCCGGGCTCCCAGCCGGGCAAAGGCCACCTTTTGACCCGGGGCGACATTCGGCGCCCCGCAGACCACGGTGAGCCGCTCTTTACCCAGGTTGACCGTAGCCAGCTTCAAGCGCTCAGCACGGGGATGGGGACTTACCTCCATCACCTCCCCCACCACCACATTCTCCCAGCCCCCCACGGCGGTTACCGCCTTGACCTCAATGCCCGCCATGGTCAGCTTCTCCGCCACCTCCCGGGGAGCGAGCTTGAGGTCGACATACTCACCGAGCCACTTAAGCGAGACCTTCATCTTAGCTAGAACTGCCTTAAAAACCGGAGGTCATTCCCATAAAAAAGGCGGATATCGTCAATGCCGTAGCGGAGCATGGGCAGGCGCTCCACCCCCATTCCGAAGGCGAAGCCGCTGTAGACTTCAGGGTCGATATCTCCCCGCCGGAGCACATCGGAATGAACCATTCCGGCGCCGAGAATCTCCATCCACCCGGAATAACTGCAGACGCGACAGCCGCCGCCATGACAGGCTAAACATTCAATAGCCACCTCGGCGCCAGGCTCGACAAAGGGAAAATAATCGCACCGAAAGCGAACTTTCCTCTCCCTGCCGAAAAGGCAGCGGCAGAACTCAAACAGCGTGCCTTTGAGGTCAGCCAGGGTAATATTTCTATCTATCGCCAGCCCTTCAACCTGGTAGAACATCGACTCATGAGTGGCGTCGGTGGCTTCATAGCGATAGCACCGCCCCGGCACTATCACCCTGATGGGGGGACGCTTCTCCTCCATAACCCTGATTTGCACCGGTGAGGTGTGGGTGCGTAAAAGTCTCGCCTTCCCGCTGCTTGTCTCGGCGTCCACCCATAATGTGGCGAACATATCCCGCGCGGGATGCTCCTGAGGGATATTCAATGCCTCGAAGTTATAGTAGTCCCACTCCACATCGGGACCCTCGACCACCTGGAACCCCATGCCCTTAAAAACAGCGCAAATCTCCCCCAGCGTCTGAGTAATGGGATGGAGCCGCCCCAGGGGGAAGGGCTGTCCCGGCAGAGTGAAGTCCAATCCCTGATATTTCAGGGCCGGAGTTACCCCGGCTTCCTGTAAACTCTTCTCCCGCTCAGCGAGGCTTGATTCCAGAATAGCCTTGATTTCATTAGCCCGAGCGCCTACCTCCCGCCGCTCCTCCAGCGGCAGGGCAGAGAGGGAGCGCAAAATTTGAGTCAGCTTGCTCTTCCGTCCCAGATGACGGACCCTCCACTCCTTCAGCCCCTCAGGCTCGTCCAGCTCCTTAAGCTCTTCCAGAGCCTGTTTTTGAAGTTGTTCAAGCTGTTGTCGCACTATTTTTTACCGAGTCCACCAATCGGGCAAAATCTTCGGGGTTTCTAACCGCCATCTCCGCCAGCATCTTCCGGTTTACCCCTACATCCGTTTTTGCCAGCAAAGCCATAAACTGACTGTATGAAAGCCCCTTGGCGCGCGCGGCAGCATTAATCCGGGCAATCCACAGCTTCCTGAAGTCGCCTTTCCTCTCCCGACGATGGCAATAGGCGTAATGGAGCGAATGAAGCATCGCCTCATTCGCCCGGTGATATAGAGCATGCCGGGTAGCTATCTGCCCCCGGGTCAGCTCAAGCACTTTCTTATGCCGTCTATGGGTAACCGTCCCACCTCTAGCTCGTGGCACTGTCCCTCCTCTCCGTCGGCTGACGGATTAAAGCCCTCACCGCGCTCTTCCGATAATACAATAGACTATTATCAGAGCCACCCCTACCAATAGACAAATCAACCCGGCGAGACCGAACCAGCTGGTTTGAAGAAAAACTTTATACCCAACAAGCCCGGCGACGCCCACCGCGCTGAGCACCGCTCCTACAATCAGCATTCTTGACTCCATTTCCCTCCTTAATTTATCTATACGGTAAAAGTTTCTTAATTCGCCTCCGGTCTGCCGAAGATACCTCCAGCATCTCGTCATAGAGCCGCTTGGTTCGCGGCGCTTTATTGCGCCTCAAGTGGCTCTTGCCGCACTTGGTGCGCATAAGCTTGCCGCTGCCGGTTACCTGGAAGCGGCTCTTCGCTCCTTTATGAGTCTTGAGCTTTGGCATCTACCTTCTCCTCTTTGGGCTTTTCTTCCCGGGGCTTTTCTTCCTTGGGTTTCTCCTCCCGAGGCTTTCCCTGAGAAAGGGGCACCAGGACAGCAAACATATCCCTCGCCCCGTTATCGGTAGACCAGATGCCTACCGCGGCGACATCCTTCAGGGAGTCCGTTAACCTCTGCAGCACCTTCACCCCCATCTCAGGATAAATTCTCTCTCTCCCCCGGAACCTCACCTTGACCTTCACCTTACTACCCTCGTCCAGCAGCTTCCTGGTGGTCTTAATTTTACCCTGCAAATCATGCTCCTCAATCTTTGGTCTCACCCTGACCTCCCGGAGCATGCCCACCTTATGACCCTTCTTCGCCTTCTTGGCTTTCTTGGTCTGTTCATACCTATATTTCCCGTAATCAAGCAGCCGGCATACCGGAGGATTTGCTGTCGGCGCCATCTCCACCAGGTCAAGCTCATGCTCCCAGGCAAGGTCCAATGCCTGGCGTAGAGGCATTATCCCTAATTGTTCTCCCTGCTCTCCAATAAGCCGCACATCTTTAGCTCTGATTCTCCGGTTAATCCGTAACTGCTTGACTATGTCTTTACTGCCTCCAGAACGCCTCATCATCTATAAGCCTCTACCTCCTCCTTTATCGCCGCCTTGACCTCCGCTACCGTCTTCTGGCCGGCGTCATTGCCGTTCCTCAGCCGGAGCGATACGCCCCCGGAAGCCGCCTCTTTATCACCGACCACGAGCATATAGGGAATTTTCTCCAGTTGCGCCTCCCTTATCTTCAAATTCATCCTTTCCGTGCGGTCGTCAACCTGGCTGCGAATTCCCTCTTTTTTAAGCTCCTCTTTTATCTGACAGGCATAGTCAACGTGGCGGTCGGCTATGGGAATTACCATCGCCTGGACCGGCGAAAGCCACACCGGAAAAGCGCCGCCGTAATGCTCAGTAAGACAGGCCAAAAACCGCTCCATGCTGCCCAGTACCGTGCGGTGTATCATTATCACCTGGTGCTCCTTACCATCATCACCAATGTAGCAGACATTAAACCTCTGTGGCAAGTTAAAATCAACCTGGATGGTGGGACCCTGCCAGGCATGTCCTATGGCGTCCCTGAGCTTAATATCTATCTTGGGTCCATAAAAGACCCCTTCGCCAGGGTCTATTTCGTAAGGCAATCCAAGCTCCTCCAGTACCCCCTTCAAAGAATTCGTGGCTTTATCCCACATTTTTAACGTCCCGGTGTATTTTTCGGGACGGGTAGATAATAGCAGTTCATACTCCTTAAAGCCAAAAGTCGTCATCATAAATTGCGCCAGCCGGACTACCCCGGCAACCTCCGCCTCAATCTGGTCAGGACGGCAGAAAATGTGGGCATCGTCCTGGGTGAACCCCCTCACCCTCGCCATCCCGTAGAGCACGCCTCCTCGCTCATAGCGATATACCGTGCCCAGCTCGGCATACCGCAGCGGTAAATGGCGATAGCTGCGCATCTGGCTGTTATAAATCATGATATGCCCCAGGCAGTTCATGGGCTTCAGGATATACTGCTGCCCTTCAACCTCCATCGGGGAATACAGGTAATCGCGGTAGAACTCCCAGTGTCCGCTGGTCTTCCACAAGTCCAGCTTGGCGATGTGGGGGGTGTAAACGATTTCATAGCCCCGCTTGACGTGCTCGTCCTTCCAGAAGTCCTCTATTATCCGCCGTATCACGGCGCCCTTAGGGTGCCAGCAGATGAGCCCCGGCCCGATTTCCTCGTGGATACTGAAGAGGTCAAGCTCTTTCCCCAGCTTCCGGTGGTCCCTCTTCAGCGCTTCAGCCTGCCGTGCCAGGTAGTCCTCAAGCTCCGCCTCGCTCTTGAAAGCCACGCCGTAAATCCTCTGGAGCATCGGGCGCTTCTCATCTCCCCGCCAGTAGGCTCCGGCGATGTGGGTGAGCTTGAACGCCTTTATCTCCCCCGTGGAAGCCACGTGGGGACCGCGACATAAGTCGGTAAACGAGCCCTGCCGGTAAATGGTCGCCTTCTCCTCGGGAAGCTCGTCGATAAGCTCCAGCTTGTAATCCTGACCGGCGAAAGTCCGCCGCGCCTTCTTCTTGTCCACCACTTCCGAGGTAAACGGCAAATCCTGGGCGATAATCTCCCTCATCTTTTCCTCAATCAAGGGCAAATCGTCCGGCGTCAAGGGACGGGACAGCTCAAAATCGTAGTAAAACCCGTCCTCAATCGTCGGCCCGATGCCGAATTTAGCTCCGGGGAAAAGGGACTGCACCGCCTCAGCCATAACATGGGATGCCGAGTGCCTCATCTTCTCCAGCTGCTCGGCTGCTTTTTTGTCCAGGCTCTTGCTTTTCATCGCCAGAAAGGGAAGGATAGCAGAAAAAGGAATTTGTTTAAAGACCCGCCGCCCGATTTGCTCAAACTACATACCCCTGGTGGGCGGTACTGGACTTGAACCAGTGACCTCTGCGATGTCAACGCAGCGCTCTAACCGCTGAGCTAACCGCCCTCATTTGAAATTGTAGCAACCGCCCCTTCCCTGGTCAACCTTCAACCAGCCTCTGCCCTGCCCCGAAGGCTTCCTCCAGCGCCCCGGGACGGTCACAAATCGCCCCCTTCTCCTCCACCCCCGCAAAGAGCAAATCGCCGCTGTAGGCTATATCCAGCGTGTTAAACCAGCTCTTGACCGTAGCCATGGCGGGCTGGAATAAATTAGAGCGCCTGGTGCCGCCCACCGAGATGAACAGCCCGCGGCGCTTTTTACCACCGAAGGCTACGGGGAGCTTGAGGACATTCTTAATCACCCATAACACCTGGCAGCGGTCTATCATCGCCTTCGTCTGCGCCGTCAGTCCCATGAAGAAAATAGGGGAGGCGAGGACTAAAAAGTCGCACTCCCTCAGCTCCCGGGACAGCCACTGCATATCGTCTTCCACGGCGCACTTGCCCTCTTTCAGGCAGTGGTCGCAGTGACGGCAGGGAGATATATCCAGCTCTCTTAAAGCCACCGTCCTGGTCCGCGCTCCCGCTACGGCAGCGCCGCTCATCGCCCGCTCCAGCAGGAGGTCGGTATTGCCTCCACTGCGGGGGCTGCCCCCGATGCCCAGGACGTAAGGAGAGGAACTCGCCATCAACAAAAATCAAAAGCTGCCAGCCATCGGGCGGCTAATCTATTTAATACTTCTGGCGAAGCTCAATAAGGACACCTCCGGTCGACTCAGGGTGAATAAAGGCAATCCGGCCCTCCAGCCCGCGCCTTGCCTTCCGGTCAATCAACTTCACCCCCTTCTCGGCAAGGAGCTTGAGCTCTCGCTCGATATCATCAACCTCAAAGCAGATGTGGTGTATCCCCTCCCCCCTCTCCTTCAGGACTTTCTCTCTGTTGCTTCCCGGAAGCGGCTCCATAATCTCCAGCTCGGTCTCGCCGCCAACATCAAGCACCGCCAACTTCACCCCCAGTTCGGGCAGGGTCTTGACCTCGCCTGGTGAGACGCCCAGCAGCTCCTGGTAATGCTGGACGGCCTCCTCCACATTACTCACCAGGATAGCTATATGCCCGATTCCATTAACCACTTTCCCTCACCCCGGCTAGAGCTATTTCTTTTCCGCGCCGCCCTTGCTCAAAAAGGGAGTCACCATGTCTATCGGCAGGGGAAACAGAATGGTGTTGGTCCTTTCCGTGGCAATGCTGCTTAGCGCCTGCAAATAGCGAAGCTGCAAGGCTATAGGTTGAGTGGCGATAACTTCGGCAGCTGCGACCAGCTTCTCGGCTGCCTGGGCCTCACCTTCGGCATGAACCACCTTGGCTCTTCTCTCCCTTTCCGCCTCAGCCTGCGCCGCCATTGCCCGCTGCATCCCGCCGGGAAGCTCAACGTTCTTGACCTCAACCATGCTCACCTTTACCCCCCAGGGGTTTGTCCCCTCGTCCACCACCTTCTGTATCTTCTCATTGAGCTTGTCGCGGTGCGCCAGCAGTTCGTCCAGTTCGGACTGCCCCACCACATTCCTCAGCGTGGTGGCGGCAAGCAACGAGGTCGCCTTGATGTAATCAAGCACCTTGAGCACCGCATCCGCGGCATCAACGACACGAAAGTAAATCACGGCATCAACCTTAACGGTAACATTGTCCATCGTGATGCACTCCTGGGAGGGCACATCCATGGTGATTACCCTGAGGTCAACCTTCATCATCCGCTCAATGAAGGGGATGAGGAAGACAAGTCCCGGACCCCGGAGACCGACAAATCTTCCCAGACGAAAAACCGCTCCCCGTTCATATTCCTGAACAATCTTGATTGCCGCCCCCAGCAGCACGATTACTATTATGGCGATGACAAAATAAATAAATTCCATTTTAGCTCACCTCTCTCCTTCACTTTTCCTGACCACCCATAGTTTCAATCCTTCCACTTTAGTTATTATCACCTCCTCGCCAGGCTCTATCCCCTCCTCCTCGGCTATCGCTGCCCAGATTTCCCCCTCAGCCCTGACCGTGCCCTTGGGATTAAGCGATGTCTGCGCTACCGCCGTTTTGCCCACCATTTCCTCAACGCCAGCGGTAAGCTTTCGCCCCTGCCCCTCTATGATAGCAAAAATAACGAAGATGCCGAAAGCAACTCCGAAGACTATCAACACGATGATTGGACCGCTCATTCCTTATTTAATTTCCGTCTCACCCACAATTTCAAACCTTCCACCCTGGTTATCACTACTTCCTCTCCCGGTTCTATCTTATCCCCTTCGGTAGCCGCAGTCCACAGCTCGCCATCAGCCAGGACCGTTCCCGTGGGGTCAAGGGGCATTTTAGCCACCGCCACCTCTCCAATCATGCCCTCCGCCCCGGTAGCCTTGCGCCGCCGCTGCCCCCGGATAACCGCCCCGATGACGAAGATGAAGAAACAGGCAACCGCGATGGCTACGCCGGCAATCAAGCCCCGGCTTACCTCCATCGGCGGCGAGCTATAGGTATGGCTGAACAGGATTAGCGACCCGATTACCAGCGACGCCAGCCCCCCGGCGGTGAGCGCACCATGGCTGGTGATAAATAGCTCGGCGATAAAAAGACCGAGGGCAAGCAAGATGAGGAGCACCCCTCCCCAGTAAGCACTGAGCACGCCCAGGGAGTAAAAGGCCATGATTAAGCTGATGCCCCCCACCACCCCGGGGAAGACCATCCCCGGATTGGACACCTCGGTAATCAGCCCGATGGTGGCTAAAGTAAGCAGGATATAAGCGATGTTCGGGTCGCTGATGACCTGTAAAAAGCGCTCCACGGAGTTCATCTCGCTCCGGGTCGCTTCATAGCCCGCAGTGTTGATGGTAACCACCTTCCCGCTAGCTAAAGTGACCTCCCGACCATTGATTTGGGAAATAAGGCTCTCCAGGCTGTCCGCCTGGAGGTCAATGAGGTTATACTCCAGCGCCTCATCGGGGCGGAACGACTTGCTTTCAGTCACCGCCAGGCTTGCCTCGGTGAGATTGCGACCTCGCTCGGTGGCGATGGTCTCAATCCACTTAGCCGAGAACTGGGTTATTTTCTCCATCTGCTCCTCTGGTATCTGCTCCCCGCCGGCGCTCACGGGATGAGCCGCGCCGATAGCAGTCCCCGGCGCCATAGCCGCGATGTGGGCCGACAGGGTAATAAAAGTCCCCGCTGAAGCCGCCCAGCCGCCCCGGGGAGAAACATAGACCACCACGGGCACCTCGGCGTTCATAATCCTCTGCACTATCTCCTCGGTGGAGTCAAGAAGCCCCCCGGGCGTGTCCAGCTCAATGATACACACGGTGCTGCCCCGCTCCTCCGCCTCGCTAATCCCCCGGTTAATGTAGTTATACACCGCGGGAACGATGGTGCCTTTTACATGAAGGACATAGACATCGGGGCTGGCGGCAACAGCCACCCCGCCCCACACAATCCCCACCAGGGGAATTGCCAGCAGGGCAAGAAGAACAACCCTGAAAAAAGTCTTGACCATCGGTAAACCTGATTATACGCAACGCCAGAATAACTATCAAATTCCGCTGACAACTGACGGTTGATACCTTGACTAAAAATGAGGATATGCTATAGTTTAGTAACTATGAAGGACGACTTTGAGAAACACGGCGGGGGGGAAGCAAAGGAAACAGACGACCTACTCTCCCGCCTGAAGGAAGGAACTGACTTTGAAGCTCAATCGGGTGACCGCACCGAGCTATTGTTCAAGATAGCCACTGATATAGAAGAGACCATGACCAACCTGAAAAAAGCCGAGCAGTTGGTAGACAAACTCAAGAAGCATCTCAAACAGCTAAAAGAGCTACAGCGAGTGCTCTCTAAATAATTCGGGGCAAGTCTTTATGTCCCCCTCAGGAACGGAAATCAGGGTTCGCTTCGCACCCAGCCCCACGGGCTATCCCCATCTAGGCAACATCAGGACTGCCCTGTTCAACTGGCTTTTCGCCCGCCACCACGGCGGCAAGTTCATCCTCCGCATCGAGGACACCGACGTTGCCCGCAGGGTGGAGGGGGCAACAGAAGCCATAATAGACAGCTTAAAGTGGCTCGGACTGGACTGGGATGAAGGTCCCTATTTCCAGTCCCAGCGATTACCTCGCTACCAGGAAATAGCCCGTAAGCTGGTCGACCACAAAGACGCCTATCTCTGCTACTGCACTCCCCAGAGGCTGGAGGCGATGCGGCAGGAGCAGGCAAGGCAAAAGCAGCCCCCGAAATACGACCGGCGCTGCCGCGAGTTAACCGGCAAGGAGAAGACTCAGCTTGAGGGGAGCGGCGTCACCCCGGTAGTCCGCTTCAAGACCCCGCTGGAGGGGGAGACCTCCTTTGACGACCTGATTCGGGGAAAGGTGACCTTCCAGAACGACACCCTGGACGACTTCGTCCTGCTCAAGTCGGATGGCTACCCCACCTACCACCTCGCCAACATCGTGGATGACCACCTGATGGCTATTTCCCATGTCCTCCGCGCCGATGAATGGCTTTCCAGCACCCCCCGCCACATATTGCTCTACCGCGCCCTCGAGTGGCAGCCGCCGCAGTTCGCTCACCTCCCGATGATACTGGGCGAAGACCGGGCTAAGCTCTCCAAAAGGCACGGCGCCACCACCGTCACCGATTACCAGAAGCAGGGCTATCTCCCCGAGGCGATGCTCAATTTCCTCTCCCTCCTCGGCTGGTCGCTTGACGACAAGACCGAGCTACTGAGCCTGGAGGAGCTGATAAAACATTTCTCCCTGGAAAGGGTGGGCAAAACAGCGGCAATCTTTAACAAGCAGAAACTGGAGTGGATGAACGGAGTTTACCTGCGCCGGCTCACCCCGGAGCAGTTCTCCGCCCGCGCCATCCCCTTCCTGGAGCAGGAGCTGCCCCCGGGGGTAAAGCGACCGCTGGATAAGGACTATATCGCCCGGATAACGCCTCTGGTTCAGGAGCGCGCCCGGACATTAGCCGAGGTGCCCTCTCTGGCTGACTTCTTCTTCCTTGATGAGCTGGAATACGACTCCAGCCTGCTGATTAAAGGAATGGACGCCGCTTCCGCCGCCGGGGCTATAAAGACCAGCCTGGAGCGGCTGAAGGCGCAGGAACCCTGGGACGAGGCTTCATTAGAAGATGTCCTCCGCCCGCTATCGGCGGAGCTGGGGCTGTCCACGGGCAAATTCTTCGGACTGCTGCGCCTGGCAGTCACGGGACGCACCGCCTCGCCGCCGCTGTTTCAGACTATGGCAGTGCTGGGCAAAAAGAGGTGCCTTGACCGCCTCGCCAAAGCCGGGAAGAAAATAAATCTTACCTGAACTGTCCTTGCTATGCCCAGCACAATACCAAGAGCTCGCTTCTTAATCAATAATGTGGACCACTATACGACCTACCCAATCTGTTCCCTCAACGTGCTGCTCTTGGGAGGACATGCAGATTCCATCAACCCATACCGGGAATGACGATTTGCTTATTCTCTTCGGCAGGTCCTCGGGAATGCGAACGGTCATTGCCAGCGGCAGCGTCTCACCTGACTCTATTACAACCGTCCCGGTCATATTGTAGCTGATGACTTCTTCGCTGCGGAGGCATCCTTCCCCAATTTCGTTGCCTTCTTCATCCAGTATTCCGTAGTAGTTTTCCCACCTGCACCCGCAACTGCTATTAGTCGGGTCTATCCTCAACGACACCTGTTTGACCTCAGGGGTATACGAGTGAAAACGCACGAGAATGGATAGATTTACCTCTTCGCCTCTCTTCAGGTATAGCTCTAGGGGATGGCCGGGCCCAAAGAGAGTTAGGTTAGCCAGAGTAATATTTATCTCCCCCACTGGTGGTGCGGGAGAGCCAGGACCAATATATCCGCTACCCGGTGGGGTAGATGTGCCTCCCTCTTCTGTGCTACTACACGACAGGGGAACAACCGCCAGAGCAAGCACCAAAACGATAACCCCCAGCATCAGCTTCCCTTTCATCGCCTTTCCCCTGAGTTAATTTTATCACCCCGGGGGCAGTCGGGCGAACCGAGGCAGGTTTGAACTGGTACCGGGAATAAAATGACCTTGAATTGTCCTTGCGAGGCACGTAGTGCCGAAGCAATCTAATTGTCATTCGCCCTGGGATTGCTTCGCTTCACTCGCAATGACATCAAGAGGGGGCTTTCCTCACCAGGGCACAGATATTGCGGGAGAAGCCCTTCACCGGGAAACGGTAGGACTTCTCCGGGAGCAAGCTCAGGATTTCAAAGCCGACCCCGGAAAGCAGCTTCCTTAGCTCGCCGTAGCTGAAAAGGTGATAATAGCGATAAACGGTTTCGCCCTTTACCCTCCAGGGCACCTTCTCCTCCCTGGATTTCAGCCAGAACCTCGGCTGCCCCCAGTTCCACACCGTCAGGAAAGCCTCTCCGCCGGGCTTCAGCACCCGCTTCAGCTCCCCCAGAGCGCTCTCCCGCTCCTTCCTCCCCTTAATATGGTGATAGCTCGCCACCGCCACCGCCCAGTCAAACGCCTCATCGCCGAAGGGCAGGGAAACAGCGTCAGCCATAACCAGATTTGCCTCAAACTGGAATTTCCGGCAGAACCGCTGCCCCTGGCGGAGCATTTCCCCCGAGAAATCGACTCCCCAGAGCTCAAATCCCTCCCGGAAAGGCAAGAAGTCCGCACCGTGGGCGCAACCGACATTTAACAGCCTGCCGCCGCGCCACCGTTGAGCCAGCTCCTCCAGCTCCTTCCGCAGCCGGGGCCAGTGCCTCACCCGATACCAGCTCTCCGCTATCCGGTCAAAAGCCTCTCTGCCCATACCGCTGGCTATTCCTTGCTTATGGAAACCAGCCCCTTCTTTATCGCCACCACCACTGCCTGAGTGCGGGCGTTTACATTGAGCTTGCGCAATATTGAGGTGATATGGTTCTTGACCGTCTGTTCGCTGACCTCCAGCGCCTCGGCAATTTGCTTGTTTAAATAGCCCTTAGCCATATGGCCGAGGATTTCCATTTCCCGGCGGGTAAGCGGCGAGGTAAACTCGGCTATTTCCCTCTCCCGGGAAAGCTCCTGAAACTGCCTCAGTATCCGTTCCGCCACCCCGGGACGGTCGGTAAGCTTGCCATTTATGGGATGTTCCCCGCCGGCACATCGCCTGATGGCATCAACCAGCTCAGCGGCGCTGCCCTCCTTGCTCAGGTAAGCCGATGCCTGCGACTTGATTACCTCGAAAAACTGCTCGTCGTCGACCTGGGGAGTGAGCACAATCACCGCCACGCTGGCTAACAGCTGCTTTATCCGCCGGCATAGCTTCAAGCCGCTGAGCGAAGGATAATCAATGTCCAGGAGCACCACATCAGGGGAGGAGAGTTCCAGGGCAGAAAGCACCTCTTCGTCAACGCCTCCCTCCCCCACAAACTCAATGTCTTTTCTCCGGGAAAGGGTGGCGCGGATGCCCTGGCGAAACAGCGGCTGACGGTCAACTATGAATACCCTTATCCTGTCCATCTAGCCTAAGTTTACCTCAAAACAGGCTATCCTGCCACTATCCCCGTATACCACTTAATTATCGCGCTCCCCCAGACCAGGGTAATCATGGTGGCTGCCGAGAGAAACGGACCGAAGGGGATGGGACTCTTCCTCCCTTTTTTCCCGGTTGCTATTAGCGCCACGCCGGGCACTGCGCCGAGGAAGGCTCCTAAAAATATCGCAAACATAACCATGGGGAAGCCGACCGCAAGCCCGATTAGCCCCGCCAGCTTCACATCCCCCCAGCCTAGCTCGTGCGACACCACCGCGATTACAAAAAAGAATAAAAAACCAATCCCGCCACCCATAACGACATTGACCACGCCGCCGACAGGCCACTGGGGAAGCTCAGGTCGAAGCTGTAGCGCCGAGAAAATAAAGGCAATTACCATCCCGGGGTAGACTACCTTGTTGAGGACGATATTCCTCTCCAGGTCAACCATGAACACGACCGTAAACAGGGCGGCATAGAAAATCATCGCCCCGAGCTGGGGCGATAGCCCGTAGCGCCAGAACAGCAGGGCGCACATTACCCCGCTCGCCAGCTCAACATAGAAAAGCTTCCGGGGAATACCAGCCCCACAGTAGCGGCACTTCCCCTTCAGCCACAGGTAGCTGAACAGCGGGATTAGCTCTTCGGCTGCCAGGCGGTGCCCGCAGACCTCGCAGTGAGAAGGCGGGCTCACCACCGACTTCCCCTCAGGCAGCCGGTCAATGCATACATTGAGAAAACTGCCTATCTCCAGCCCCAGCAGGAAAAAAAAGACTCCCAAAAATGCTCCCATCATCGCCGCAAAAGGAGCTCCTCCTTACCTCGTCCGACTTGCTTAATTTAGTGATAGTAGCCTATTATTCCCCCGCGGGGCAACTTATTTGTCCTCATTTCCTTGAAATTTGGGACTACAAAATATATTTTTATATGTTATTTATATGTTAAAATAGTAGTTTTCCCGGGGGAGTAAACTTTTAACAGGGAGGTGAGCTATGAAGGATATTGCGGGAAAAGTTGTCTTAATCACCGGCAGCGCCTCGGGGATAGGCTATGCTTTAGCTACTAATTTTGTCCGGGACAGGGCAAAGGTGGTGGTGGTAGACATTAATGAGGATGCTCTGCGAAAAGCGATTTCCCAGCTTACCAATATGGGCGGAGAGGTCTATCCCTACATCTGCGATGTCGCCGACCGCTCCCAGGTGCACGAGCTCGCCACACGGGTCCATGAAAAGGTGGGACCGGTGAGCATCCTGGTCAACAACGCCGGCGTAGCCTATAGAGGCAAGTTCGCCGATGTGAGCGATGAAAAGCACGCCAGCACCATGAATGTCAATATTATGGGGTATATGTGGATGACCAGGGAGTTTCTGCCCGACATGCTAGCGAAAAAGCGGGGGAACCTGGTCTACCTTGCCGCCACCGGTGGACTGGCTGGCGTGCCCTGGCTTACCTCCTACTGTGCCAGCAAGCATGCCGCGGTGGGCTTCGCTGAGGCATTGCGCCGGGAGCTGATGCTGGACAACAGCTTGAAGAACATCCACATAACTACAGTTTGTCCCAGCTCTGCGCCTACCGGGACATCTGAAGGCGCTGCGCCGCCCCAAGTTATGAGACGGGTTGAGTCGGAGAAAATAGCAAGACAAATCTATGGGGCAATAAAGGGCAACCAGGCAATGCTCATCGTGCCCGGAATATCCCTGGTGAAAATTGCCTTCAAGCTTCTCTCCGTGGCGAATGTCCGAAGGCTGCTCTGGCTCTTCGCTGCAGACACCTCAGGGCGCGGTTAGGCGAGTTGAGAGGAAAGCTAAGCCTGACCCGGAGCATTCAATTTCGCTTTCGGGGACAATATGGTAAAATCTCTACTGAATAGCTATGCCCGTTTACGAATATCGCTGCAACTCCTGCCGCCGCAAGGTCAACTTGCTTCAGCATAGCCTTCCCCCCGATGCTCCCACCTGCCCCTATTGCGGCAGCGAGCTTGAGCGGATACTCTCCACCTTCGCCACGCATAAGAGCTACCGGGATGCTTATGACGATGTACTTTCCCACCGGAGCTTGACTGAAAGGATGGAAAGGGGTGAATGGCCTGCCGAGCAGATTGAGCAAAAGAGAAGGGAGGCGACGGGTCTGCCCTACCCCCCACAGGAAGAAGCGGCCTAAACAGGAGAGAGGATGCCAATCTACGAGTTTATCTGCCTCCAGTGCCATAAAAAGACCACCGTCCTGGTGAGAAGCATCTCGGAGCCCGTTTCTCCCCCCTGTCGCTTTTGCGGCAGCACCAACTTATCCCGCGCCGTATCCAGCTTCGCCTACCACAGGTCGCTGCAGACCGTGTGGGAGGAAAGCGGCGAGCCATCGCCGCATCCCCGCGCCGACTATTACCAGGACCCCCGCAACATCGGTCGCTGGGCGGAGAAGAAGTTCCAGGAGATGGGCGAGGAGATGCCCGCTCAGCTTAAAGAGGAAATACAGGCGGCTAGAGAGGGCGAAATGCCCGAGCCGCTGAAGGATTTGCAGAGTGCCTCACCAACCGCTTCGTATAGTTGACGCCAACCTTAACCGCTCCGCCGAAGGGCTGCGCGTCCTGGAAGACGTCGCCCGCTTCATACTTGATGACCCGGACTTGAGCCGGCGGCTAAGGACTGTCCGTCACCGCCTGACCGAGGCGGGCAGGTCGCTGGGCACCGCCCCCCTTTCCGAAAGGGACTCGGAGCACGATGTCGGGCGAGAGAATCTCCCCAAACAGTCCTACCCCGATTTAATCAGCCTGGTGGAAGCCAACGCCGGCAGGGTGGAAGAATCCCTGCGGGTGCTTGAGGAGCTCGCCCGGCTGGATGAGCTGAGCGCCACGCTCAACGCCGCCGGGTTTGAGCAGGCGAGGTTCGCCCTCTACCCGGTAGAAAAAGAGATGGTCTCCCGGCTGAGTCGCCACGACAAGCTGAGGCAGATGACCGGGCTCTATGTCATCCTCGACCGGCAGGCTCTCGCCGGCAGGGATGAGCTGGAGTTCGCTCGCCAGACCATTGAGGGAGGAGCTAATGTCATCCAGCTCCGCGACAAGCAGAGCTGCGCCGGGGAGCTATTGCCCCTTGCCCTGAGGCTCAAGGAGCTCTGCCACAAGTCGGGCGTCCTGTTCATCATCAACGATTACCTCGACCTGGCCCTGGCTGCCGGCGCCGATGGTCTCCACCTGGGACCGAAGGACCTTCCTCCCGCCGCCGCCCGAAGCTGGCTGCCTCAAGACAGGCTCATCGGCTGCTCGGTCACCACGGTATCAGGGGCAATCCGGGCGAAAAAGGAAGGGGCGGACTACGTCGCGGTAGGCTCGATGTTCCCCACGGGGAGCAAGAAGGGTGCCGTTGTCGTCGGGCTGGACCGGCTGAAGAAGGTCAAAAAGGCGGTATCCCCGCCGGTGGTGGCGATTGGCGGCATTACTGAAAATAATGTCGGCGAGGTAATCGCCGCCGGCGCCGACTGCGTCGCCGTGATTGACGCCGTGCTGGGCAAGCCCGATGCCCGAAAAGCCACCAGACAGTTGCTCCGCCAGATAAAGGAGGCAAAACGAAAATGCCCGAAAACAAGCTAGAAGCTATCGCCGCTAAGATTCGCTCCCACTTCGCCACCGAGGACGAAGCCAGGGAGAAGGCTCTGCCGCTCTGCCGTCAGGTGATTCGCAACAGCGCCAACGCCATAAAGGCGCTTCACCGCCAGGAGCAGAAAGAGGCAGGGCAAATTCTCGCCGCCACGCATAAGCTCGTCCGGAGGCTCAATGCCGTCCTCGGCGACCATCCCGCTCTGCTTAACTCGGGATTCGTCCACGATGCCCAGAAGGAGTTCGCCGAGGGGAGCGTCACCCTCGCCCTGATTTCGGGGAAAAAGCTCCCCGCGCCGGAGGCGCTGGACATCGACCCCGCCGCCTACTTAAACGGTCTCGGCGAGGCGGTGGGCGAGCTCCGCCGCTATCTCCTGGACAGCATGAGGAGGGAGGACTTCTCCCGCTGCGAGGAGCTGCTCCAGGCTATGGACGACATCTACAACACCCTGATGACCATGGACTTCACCGAAATCATCACCCACGGACTTAGGCGGACTACCGACGCCATCCGGGGCATTATCGAGCGGACCCGCGGAGACGTGACCCTCTCTCTACGCCAGAAGGAACTGGAGACAAAGCTGGGCAAACGGTGAGGCTTTATGAAATCGTTCACCTTCGCCCGTGACATATGAAACCGCCGCTAATTTCATACCTGTATGCCTCATGCCTGCGACCCCCGCAGGGCGGTCTTCTAACTCCGGAATATCCCCACCGCAGCATAAACCAAATGACAATTTGCCCGTTATAATAAGCAAAGGAGGCGAAGATGAACAGAAATTTATTATTAGTCCTGGGTCTAACATCACTGCTGGCGGTCTCCCTCATCGCCGGCTGCGCCGGGATAACGACCTACACCGACCCCTCGCAGACGATAAGCGCCAGCGTTAACGGGGAGTTTGTTATCGCCCTGGACTCCAACCCCTCCACCGGCTACAGCTGGAATGTAAGCTACGACGCGAGCATGCTCAGCCTGGAAAAAGAGGAATACAATCCCAGCGAAAAGGAAGTGGGGCTGGTCGGCGCCGGCGGGACCCAGTATTACCAGTTCAAGGCATTAAAGGCGGGCAGCACCGAGGTAAACCTCACCTACCAGCGCACCTGGGAAGAGGGATACATCGACCAGAAGGTCTTCACCGTAGAGATAAGCTGAGGGGAGTTGAGTCCCCTCGGGGGAATGCCACAATTCGTCCTGGGCAGGGAGAGGATATGGTGCTCTCCCCCAAAGGCTGACACCGCTTTTTTCTTTTTGCTTTTTTGAAGGGCACCAGCCGATAATGCTAAAATTGGGGCAATGGAGCCCGACGCCATCTTCGTCAAGGGTGCCCGGGAGCACAACCTCAAGGACATAGATGTCACCATCCCCCGCAACAAGCTGGTGGTCATCACCGGCGTTTCGGGGAGCGGCAAGAGCTCGCTTGCCTTTGACACCGTATACGCTGAGGGACAGCGCCGCTATGTGGAGTCTCTCTCGGCATACGCCCGCCAGTTCCTGGGGCAGATGGAGAAGCCCGATGTCGACTACATTGAGGGGCTCAGCCCGGCTATCTCCATTGACCAGAAAGGACCATCGCACAATCCCCGCTCCATCGTGGGCACCGTGACCGAAATCTACGACTACCTGAGGCTTCTCTTCGCCCGCATCGGACATCCCCACTGCCCCGGCTGCGGTCGGGAGGTCTCCCGCCAGACGGTGCAGCAGATTGTCGACTCGGTAACCAGGATACCTAAGGGCAAGCGGATAATGATACTCGCCCCGCTGGTCCGGGACCGCAAGGGCGAGCACCAGGCAATCTTCCGCGACCTCCAGAAGGCGGGCTTTGTCCGCGTCCGCCTTGACGGCGAAATCCACGACCTCTCCGAGGAGTTCCCGCTGGACAAAAACAAGAAGCACTCCATCGAGGTGGTAGTCGACCGGCTGCAGGTGGGCGGAGAGGAGAGCACCGCCCGTCTGGCTGACTCCGTGGAAACGGCGCTCAAGCTGGGCTCGGGCGTGGTTCTCGTCTCCATCGCCGGCGGCGAGGAATTGCTCTTCTCAGAGCACTTTGCCTGTCCCTACTGCAACATCAGCCTGGGGGAAATCGCCCCCCGGACTTTCAGCTTCAACAGCCCCCACGGCGCCTGTCCCGCCTGCACCGGGCTGGGCTGTAATTTGAGAATCGACCCCGACCTGGTCCTGCCCGACAAGGAGCTGAGCCTGGGGGAAGGCGCCCTCCAGCCCTGGAGCCGCAGCGGGCAGCTGAGCACCTGGCACAACAGCATACTTGAAGCCCTGGCTCACCACCACGGCTTTTCGCTCGATACTCCGGTTAAAGACCTGACCGAGGAGCAGCTTAACATAATACTTTACGGCGACGGCGGCGAGACGGTCCCCGCAGTCTACGAGGACCGCTACGGGCACCGGCGGCATTATTACACCGACTTTGAAGGCGTCATATCCCACCTGGAGCGCCGCTACCGCGAGACCGAGTCCGACAGCGTTAAAGCCTCCATCGAGCGCTATATGTCCTCCACCCCCTGCCCGGTATGCCGCGGAAAGAGGCTCAAGCCCGAATCCCTGGCGGTCACCGTTACGGGGAACAATATCATGGAGGTTACCTCCCTGTTCATCACCCAGGCGCGGGAATGGGTGGACCGGCTGCCGGAGGGGATTACCCCCCGCGAGCTTACCATCGCCCGTCAGATTATCAAGGAGATTCACGCCCGGCTGAATTTTCTCATTGACATCGGCCTGGGCTATCTGACCCTGGAGCGGAACTCGTCAACCCTGAGCGGCGGCGAGGCGCAGAGAATCCACCTCGCCACTCAAATCGGCAGCGGGCTGACCGGCGTCCTCTACATCTGCGACGAGCCCACGGTGGGGCTTCATCCCGCCGATGGCTTCCGCCTGATAGCCACCCTGAAACGCCTCCGCGACCTGGGCAACACCGTGATTATCGTGGAGCACGACGAAGCAATGATGCGGGCTGCCGACTACATCATTGACCTGGGACCCGGCGCGGGAAAGCAGGGAGGGGAGGTCGTGGCTGCGGGGCAGCTTAGCGACATTATGTCCTGCCCCCGCTCGGTAACGGGACAATATCTCAGCAGGGCGAAGGAAATCCCCCTGCCCCGGATGAGGCGTCCCGGCTCAGGAAGGGAGCTGGTGGTCACCGGAGCCGGGGAAAACAATTTAAAGAACATTGATGTCCCCATCCCGCTGGGCAAGTTCGTCTGCGTCACCGGCGTTTCGGGAAGCGGCAAGAGCACCCTCATCAACGAGGTGTTATACAAGAAGCTGGCACAGCTCTTTTACCGCGCCAAAGACAGGCCGGGCAGGTGCCGGGGCATCACCGGGATGGAGCATATCGACAAGGTGGTTAACATCGACCAGTCGCCCATAGGTCGCACTCCCCGGAGCAATCCCGCCACCTACACCGGGACGTTTACCCCTATCCGCGAGTTTTTTGCCTCTGTCCCCGAAGCAAGGATGCGCGGCTATTCCCCGGGGCGTTTTTCGTTCAATGTGAAAGGGGGGAGATGCGAAGCCTGCCAGGGAGCGGGCTATGTCCAGATTGAGATGCAGTTCCTCCCCAATGTCGCCGTCCCCTGCGAGGTCTGCAAGGGGATGCGGTATAACCGCGAGGCGCTGGAGATTAGATTCAAGGGTAAAAACATCGCCGAAGTCCTCCAGATGACCGTGGATGAAGCCCTGGAATTCTTCGCCCATTTCCCCCAGGTCAAGCGAAAGCTGGAAACGCTCCAGGATGTTGGTCTGGGCTACATCGGCCTGGGACAGCCTGCGCCCACCCTCTCCGGCGGCGAAGCCCAGCGGGTGAAGCTGGCTACCGAGCTCTCCCGCCGCTCCACGGGCAAGACGCTCTACATACTGGATGAGCCCACCACCGGGCTTTCCTTCGCCGATATTGCCTGCCTTCTCCAGGTGCTCCAGCGGCTGGTCGACTATGGAAATACGGTGCTTATCATCGAGCACCACCTTGATGTCATCAAAAACGCCGACTGGGTCATTGACCTCGGTCCCGGAGCCGGCGAGGAAGGCGGCTATGTCATCGCCACCGGCACGCCGGAGGAAATAGCCGCAGTGGAGAAGTCCTTTACGGGAAAATATCTTCGTGGTATATTACAATTAAGGCGAAGCCGGTAAAGAGAAATGAAAAGAACAGAGTTTTTAAACTCCATCACGGCAAATATCCAGGATAAAAATACCATAAAGCACATGCTGGCTGCCGAGGCGATTATGAAAGCTCTGGCAAAAAAGCTCGGTGAAAACGAAGAGGAGTGGGGGCTTACCGGGCTGATTCACGACATCGACCTGGAACTGGTCGGCGGCGACCTTAATACTCACGGCAAATTAGGCGCCGACATCGCCCGGGAGCTCGGGGCTAGCGAGGAGATGGCTCACGCCATCCTGTCCCACAACGAAATTCACGGCGTCCCCCGGGAAGCAAAGCTGGACAAGGCGCTTTTCTGCGTTGACCCCCTGGCGGGGCTAATCATCGCCAGCGCTTTAGTCCGCCCCGATAAATTGAACGGACTGAACACCAAGTCGGTGATGAACCACTTCCGCCAGCCGAGGTTTGCCGCCGGAGCCAGCAGGGAGCAAATTGCCTCGTGCAGCGAGCTGGAGCTGGAGCTGGAGGAATTCATCGCCCTGGGCATTAAGGCGATGCAGGGCATCGCCTCAGAGCTGGATTTGTAAAACGCCTCAGGTTATGCTCTCTTGAGTGAACCCATGGAAAAAGCAGACGTTATCTATCTTGCCCTGGTTCCTCTCGCTAGTCCCGAAGCAGGCGTCGTAACCCGAGCGGCAGCCATTATCGGCAAAGACCTTCCCGAAACAAGGCTTCTCCTCGCCGGCAAGGTGCCCCGAATATTCGCCCGCTACGACAGCAAACAGGCGGCAGAAGCGGTCGCCCAAAGACTGACCGCGCTGGGTCTTCGCCCCATCCTCTGCCCCGACTCGGAGCTTTGCCGTCCCCCCGATGACTTCCTGGTGCACAGCGTGGAATTCGGGCCGGGCTATGTCCTGTTCCACGACCGCAAAGGGCAAAAACGGGAGGTGAAGTCCCCCGACGCTTTCCTGCTCATCAAGGGCAGGCAAGAAAGCTATATCACCGCAGAAAAGACCGAGACCAAGGTGAAGTTCAGCCCCGGTAAAGCCCTACTAACCGGCGGATTATCCCTGTTCAGCACCGAGAATAAACAGGTCACGGAGGAGTCTGCGGTAGTGGAATATTTCTTTGCCCGCCTCTATACCCCGAAATCGTCGCAGCCCGTGGTGGAGATAGTCCACAACCAGGTGGACTATTCTTTCTTGAAGGGGGAAATGGCTCTTTCCTCTCTGGCGAATTTCAACATCCTGATTACCCGACTCAAGCAGGCATTTCCCGGGGCGATTTTTGACGACAACCTGATGAGAGCTACAATAAAGCAGGCTTACGCCCCTGAGGACATCGCCGACACCGAAGTCAATTGCCGGCTGCTCTATTTACAATATCGGCTCAAATGATTGAAGCAGTATGTTTTGACCTGGGGGACACTCTGGTCTCCGAGGGAAGCATCGTCCACGACGACCAGGGATATGCCCTCACCGCCAGCCTGGTCCCCGGCGCCCTGGAGGTCCTGTCACGCACCAGGAAGGCGGAATACAAGACCGCCCTCATCGCCAATGTCGATGGCGTCAGCGCCAGGAATGTTATCGCCTTCTGCGACCTGGAGGACTATTTTGATGTGATGGTAATCTCCGGGGAGGTGGGCATTGAGAAGCCCGACGCGCGGATTTTCCACCTTGCCCTGGACGAGCTGGGCGTCAGAGCCAGAAACGCCGTTATGGTCGGCAACAGAATCACCATTGATATCCACGGGGCAAAACAAGCGGGGATGAAGAGCGTGTGGTTTAGCTGGAACGACCGCTACCCCGACAAGATAGACAGCGAGGACGACAACCCCGATTTTGTAATCCATCACCTCTCGGAGTTGCCGGGGATATTGAACTTACTGTGATTAAGTGGCAAAGTATTAAGGCACTGCCCGTCAACTGACGGGGGTAAAGGAGCGTTTGATGGACCACATAGAGCTAAAAGTTGCCCTGCGGGATGTCCGGGGCAAAAAAGTCCGGTTCCTGCGCCGCCAGGGGGTTACCCCGGTGCACCTTTTTGGTCATGGCATTGAATCGCTGACACTGCAGTGCGATACCGCCCTGCTCCAGCGGGTGTTAGCCGCAGCAGGGAAAACGAAGCTAATCAGCCTCAAGCTCGACAGCGAAAAAAAGCCGAGGACGGTCATCGTTCGTGAAGTCCAGATACCGCTGCTGAGTCGGGGACTGCTCCATGTAGATTTCTACCAGGTAAAGACGGAGGAGGTGATGAAGGTGGAGGTTCCCGTCGTTCTGGTCGGGGAAGCGCCCGCCCTGAAGCTCAAGGACAATGTGCTCTCGCAGGAAATGGACACTCTGACTGTGGAGTGCCTGCCGGCGAAAATCCCCGCCACTATAGAGCTGGATGTCACCTCCCTCGCCGAGCCTGACCAGTCGCTGCGGGTGAAGGATGTTGTCGTGGAGAAGGGGGTCGCCATACTCAACAACCCCGAGCTGGTGGTAGCCAAAATCAGCATTCGCCGCATAGAGAAGCCGCCGGAAGTAGTGAAGGAAAAGGTGCCTGCGGCGGAGGCAGGTGAAGAGGCTGAAGCAGCCGAAGAAGAGGCGCCCAAAGAGGAATAGGCTAATAACTCTGGGGTGGAAGAAGTGCAAAAGGTTTTGCTGGTTTTGGGAGTAATCTTAGTATTTAGCTTTTTGGGTTGTGAGTCTGAACCAGCCTCTCCGCCTCCTGAGTCATCGGGAAAAATTGCTTTTGTTTCTGCCCGAGACGGATATTCTGAAATCTATGTTATGGATGCTGATGGCTCAAATCAGGTTAGACTGACTTATCATGGGGGTCGTAGCCCGGCTTGGTCCCCGGATGGAAAGAAAATTGCTTTTATGTCTACGCAATATGGAAACGATGAAATCTATGCTATGAATGCTGATGGCTCAAACCAAATTAATTTAGCTTATGGTCAGGACCCAGCTTGGTCCCCAGACGGAAAGAAAATTGCTTTTGTTTGGCAAAATGGGGGACATTATGACATCTACGTTATGAATGCCGATGGCTCAAACCAAATTAAACTAACTGATGGTTTTGCTCCAACTTGGTCCCCAGATGGAAAGAAAATTGCTTTTTATTCAAAAGATGGAAACTATTATTATCAAATCTATGTTATAAATGCTGATGGTTCAAACCAGGTTAAGATAACTTCTTCTCACAAGACTTTTAGATGGAAGAGTGGTTTGGTTCGGGATTTAGCTTGGTCTCCAGATGGAAAGAAATTTGCTTTTGCTTCAGAGGATGCCATCGCTGTTATGGATATTGATGGCTCGAATCAGATTAACCTAACTACTTATGGGGGTAGTAATCCAACTTGGTCTCCAGATGGTAATAAAATTGCTTTTGTTTCAGATAGAGACGGAAATCCGGAAATCTATGTTATGGATGCCGATGGCTCAAATCAGGTCAGGTTAACTTATAATGATGCTGGGGATTGGTGGCCAGCCTGGGGGCCTTAGTTCATTAACCAATTTATTTTCAAATAGCACTTTGTCAATTAAAGGTTGGGCTTTGCCCAGCCTTTTTTCGTTTCAAACCTTTGGGGTAGGGATTGAACAAATAGAACGGGTGATGCATATAATGTAAGGGGCATATAAATGACTCAAAACAACCCTGCAACCACTAAATTGTGTAATAAGATGCGTCAAGCTGGCTATGAGGAATTCAAGATAAAGCGCGTAGAGAAACTAGTTGATGAACTTCAACAACATGGTGTTCAAGGCCTAGATACATTTGTACGAAAATTAGCAGAAAGAGTCACCAACAGACAAGGGTATTCCGATATTCTTAAGGAGGGGCGA
>Ga0315282_10003293_pt1 | contig 29048 bp, 35 predicted proteins | sample YL17G07_20_MG_FD_203693 | JGI IMG/M metagenome (GOLD analysis project Ga0315282, IMG submission 203693) | Sediment microbial communities from Yellowstone Lake, YNP, Wyoming, USA - YL17G07_20 | ecosystem: Environmental > Aquatic > Freshwater > Lake > Sediment | place: USA: Wyoming | collected... | reverse complement strand
TATTGGTGGTGAAGTAGTACGCCGCCTCGCTTTGGCTGAAAGCAAGACACCTGTCTGGGTACATCGGGATTATAGCCTGCCTCCGTTTGTTGACGAGAATACTTTGGTTATTGCCTCAAGCTACTCCGGAAATACCGAAGAAACTCTCAATGCCTTCGCCGAATCACTCAAGACCCCGGCAAAAAAGCTGGTGCTCACCACAGGCGGTAAGCTTAAAGAGCTGGCGGAAAAGCAAGGCGTTCCTATTTTTCTTATAGATTACCAGGCGCCTCCTAGAGCCGCTTTCCCCCATAGTTTCATCCCTTTAGTCGGCATTTTTCAAAAGCTTGGTTTGCTTAGAGATAAATCAACCGATTTGCAAGAAGCACTACGGATTTTGGATAAATTATCGGGAGGCTTTATTGAAATCACCCCCCTTGTTTCTAATCCAGCAAAGCAATTGGCTACCAAACTGTTGGGGCACGTAGCAATAATTTACGGGGCGGAGATACTTTCAGAGGTAGCCCAGCGCTGGAAGGCCCAGCTCAACGAGAATGGCAAAACCTGGGCTTTCTTTGAACTGTTCCCTGAGCTCAATCATAATGCAGTGGTGGGCTATGAGTTTCCCTCTCAGGTAAAGGAAAGGATGTTTGTGGTTTTGTTGCGCTCCGCCTTGTGTCACCCGCGGAATTTGCTTCGGTATGAGGCTACGGCTAAGCTACTGGCTAAAGCAGGAATTAGTTACGAATTCGTGGAGGCGGTAGGGGAAAGCACTCTGGCTCAGGTGCTAAGCCTAGTTCTTTTGGGCGATTACGTCAGCTTCTATCTAGCGATGTTAAATAGCATTGACCCTACGCCAGTAGATTCTGTAGACTTTGTTAAGAATTACCTTGCCCAATTTACGACTACTAAAGGCTCAAACAAGCCATAATGGTGGAAGGTAGGGCAGAATAGAGCAATGAAGGCTTTGATCTTGTGTGGTGGCAGGGGAACACGGCTCCGGCCTCTTACATATACGCTGGCAAAGCACCTTTTTCCCGTTGCCAATAAACCTATCTTATTCTACGTTTTAGAGCAGATTAGAGAGGCTGACATTTCAGATATCGGCATTGTCATTTGTCCAGAGACGGGTAACCAGATAAAACAAGCTGTGGGTGATGGCTCAAAGTGGGGTGCTCGCATCACATATATTGTTCAACGAGTGCCGCTTGGACTTGCCCATGCTGTGAAGATGGCTCAGGATTTTCTGGGCGATTCTTGCTTCCTTATGTTTCTGGGCGATGACCTCATTGAGGGCGGTGTCAAGGAATTCATCGAGCGGTTCAACACTGATGCTCCAGATGCTCTTATTCTGCTCAAAGAAGTGCTCGACCCCCGTCAGTTTGGGGTGGCCGAGCTTGACGAAAGGGGTGAGGTGGTTTGCCTTGTTGAGAAACCGAGTGAGCCAAGGAGCAACCTCGCTCTGGTGGGAGTCTATCTGTTTACCCCTGAAATCCATAGGGTAGTGGCTCAGATAAAGCCCTCTTGGCGGGGTGAGCTGGAGATAACCGATGCGATACAGAAGCTCCTCGAGATGGGCAAACGGGTTAGGAGCCATATTCATGCAGGATGGTGGCTTGACACTGGTACGAAAGACGACCTTTTGAAGGCGAACCGGGTTATGCTTGATAATTTCCTGAAGCGAAATATCAAAGGTAGCGTTGATTCGGAAAGCCAGATATTGGGCAGGGTGGAAATCAGACAGGGGACGGAGATAGTAGGCAGCACTATTCGAGGTCCGGCGTCTATTGCTGAGGATTGCCGAATCAAAAACTCTCATGTCGGCTCATTCACCAGCATCGGCGCTGGGACGGTGATAGAGGATTCCTCGGTAGAGCACTCGGTGATTCTGGAAGATTGTCACGTTTACAATATTGCACGCCTGGCTAATAGTGTAATTGGAGGGAGCACGGAGGTGCTCAAAAGGGAACATGACTCTAAGGTGACGAGCCTCTTTGTCGGCGAGGATGCTAGAATTGAACTGTGATGAATCCATATAGTTATCTGGATAGTGAGACCCATTTTAATTTGCATCTAGAGGAAACGACCAAAAAGTGGCTACATTACGCAGTCGATTTCCCCACTGCCCACCCGACTCGTTATATGGGGAATAATACCGTCCATGGCGAATATTTCTGCCCGCGGGAAACAGGGCATGTCCCGCTGGCTATTTTACTTCACGGGATGGGAGACCTGAGCGTAATCCCCTGCAAGCTTCTAGCACGAACTCTGGTTAAGAGGGGGATAGCCTGCTTTATTTTATATCTGGTGTTTCACTCCAGCCGCATGCCAGAGGTTATTAAAAATCGGCTTCCTTTCCTTACGCCTGAGGAGTGGTTTGAAGGATACCAGGTTTCGGTAATTGATGTGCGCCGGGTGGTAGATTGGGCAGGTGGCAGGGCAGAGATAAACAGGGAACAAATAGCGGCAATCGGAATAAGCTTTGGCGGATTCATCTCGGCTATAGCTATGGGGATAGATGAGCGCATTAAGGCAGGCGTGTTTCTAGTCAGCGGGGGGAATTCGGAAAAGATGATGTGGCTGAGTAGAAGTCGTGCTTTCAAAGCGGGATATAGCCGCACCGAGGACGAATACCGTCAAATCCAAAACGGCTATGACCAGTATCTTGCTGAGGTGGCTGAGAAAGGGTTTGAGAACGTTAACCCTGTCAGGAAATCTTTTCTAACTGACCCCATGACCTTTGCCTCTTATCTCCAGAAACGCCCAGTATTGATGGTCAATGCGCTTTGGGACGAGTTTATCCCAAAAGAGGCTGCGTTTGACTTTTGGGAGGCGTGTGGCAAACCCGCCATCGCTTGGTTTCCTGCCCATCATGCCTCTATCTGGCTATGGTATCCCCTTATCAGTAAGAAGATAACCCGTTTCCTCAGCTCAACTTTTGGTATGGATGGCAGGTAATTCGCCGAGATTTATGACCCATCCCCTTACCCTAAAGTAATTGTCTGGGAATTCTAGAGGATTTTTGCCTATGCCTAAATTCTCTTTTCCCCTCTTCTAAGGAAATTGAATTAGAGCGGTGTCTAAGAGGGGCGTTAGCTCCTCTTTAAATATCCCTCCCCCTCTCCTTTAGAAAAGGAGAGGGGGATTAAGGGGGTGAGGTTCACAAACAGTCTCAGATGCATGCTAAAGGTTGCACCTACGGCGCAACCTTGCTACAATTCTGAATGGTAGTTAAATGGCAGCTAAATATAATCCACAAGAATTAGAGAAGAAGTGGCAGCAGCGGTGGGCGGAGGATAGGCTGTATGAGGTCAGTGAGGATAGCACCAAACCCAAGTGGTATGCGTTGACTATGTTCCCTTATACCTCGGGCGACCTTCATATCGGGCACTGGTATGCTATGGCTCCGTCCGATGTTCTTGCCCGTTTCAAGCGGATGCAGGGCTATAATGTGCTTCACCCCATGGGATTTGATGCCTTTGGGCTTCCTGCTGAGAATGCAGCTATCAAGCGGGGTATCCACCCCTTCACCTGGACAATGCAAAATATAGACAATATGCGTCGGCAGCTCAAGAGCATGGGTCCTATCTATGACTGGAGCCGGGAGGTTATTACCTGCCTACCCGAGTATTATAAGTGGACGCAGTGGTTCTTTCTCAAGCTATATGAAGCTGGTCTGGCTTATCGGGGCAAGGCGCCAGTTAACTGGTGTCCTCGTTGCCAGACAGTGCTGGCTAATGAGCAGGTGGTGGAGGGGTTTTGTGAACGCTGTGGGGCGGCAGTTATCCAGCGGGATTTGGAGCAGTGGTTCTTTCGCATCACTAAATATGCCGACGAGCTTATGGAGCATAAGGGTATTGATTGGCCAGAGCGGATAAAGACCATGCAGAGAAACTGGGTGGGTAGAAGCGAAGGCAGTGAAATTTCCTTCGCCCTTGACCACCCTGGAGTGGGCGAGAGAGAGATTAGAGTATTTACCACTCGCCCCGATACTACTTTTGGTGTTACCTTTATGGTTCTGGCTCCGGAACACCCGCTGGTGGCTAAGCTTACCTCGCCAGATAAAAAGGCAGAGGTTGAGGAGTATATAGCTAAGACACGACGGCAGACTGAGATTCAGAGGCTATCAACTGAAAAAGAGAAGGACGGGGTGTTTATCGGGGCTTATGCAGTAAATCGGCTTAATGGGGAAAAGGTGCCGGTATGGATTGCGGACTATGTTTTGCTGAGCTACGGCACGGGAGCAGTAATGGCGGTGCCGGCTCATGATGAGCGCGACTTTGCTTTTGCCAACAAGTATAATCTGCCCATTAGGGTGGTAATTGCCCCGCTTGGGTGGCAGGGGGAGGAACTGGAAGAAGCCTATATTGAACCAGGCACTATGGTGAACTCAGGGCAGTTTAACGGGCTCCCCAGCCAGCAGGGAATTGAGGCAATTTCCGATTTTCTGGAGAGTAGGGGGTGGGGGAGGAGAGCTATAAGCTATAGGCTGCGCGATTGGCTCATCTCCCGCCAGCGTTACTGGGGGGCACCAATACCTATGATTTACTGCCCTAACTGTGGCATTGTCCCTGTCCCTGAAGAGGACCTGCCGGTGTTGTTACCTGAGGATGCAGAATTTAAGCCTACGGGTGAGTCCCCATTAAAATATCATGAGCAATTTGTCAATACTACCTGCCCACGGTGCTCAGCCCCAGCCAAGCGTGAGACTGACACTATGGATACCTTTATGTGCTCCTCGTGGTATTTTTTGCGATATGCCAGCCCAAATAGTGATATCGCCCCGTTTGATGCCGACAAGGTTAAGTATTGGCTACCGGTTGACCTTTATACTGGTGGTGCTGAGCATGCTGTTATGCATCTATTCTATGCCCGCTTCTTTATTAAAGCGCTGCGGGATATGGGACTGGTTGATTTTGATGAACCATTTATCCGCCTCTTTAACCAGGGGGTTATAATTGTTGAGCGCCAGAAGATGAGTAAATCGCGAGGCAATGTGATTACTCCAGATGAGTATGTTTCCGAGTTGGGAGCAGATGCGGTGCGTGCATACCTCATGTTTGTTGCCCCCTGGGAGCAGGGTGGTGAGTGGAATGATAGTGGCATTAGTGGTATAAGTCGCTGGCTTAATCGGGTGTGGAACCTGGTGCTGGGGGGGTATGGTCAGGGTGGGGAGGTTAGTCCTAATGTCAGAGAGAAGGCAGAGCGGGAGCTATCCCGTATTACCCACCAGACTATCAGGAAGGTTACCGAAGACCTGGAAAGATTCCGACTTAATACTATGATAGCAGCGCTTATGGAATTTACTAACTCTCTGGCTAGGGTGCAGGAAACAGGAGCGGTTGTCTCTTTAGCTTGGGAGGAGGCTATAGATATACTGCTCTTGCTCATGGCGCCTACTGCTCCGCATTTAGCTGAAGAGTTGTGGCAGGAGACGGGGCATGACTATAGCATCCATAATCAGAACTGGCCTCAGTGGGATAAGGAGCTAGCTACGGACGAGGAGATTACCCTGGTAGTTCAGGTCAATGGCAAGTTGCGTGACCGAATTATTGTGCCGGCGTCTATCAGCGAGGCTGAAGCCAAGCAGCTTGCCAAGGCGAGCAAAAAGGTGGATACTCACCTTGAGGGCAAACAGATTATTAAGGAAATATATGTCCCCGGCAGGCTGGTAAATATTGTGGTGAGGTAAATATTTAGGAGAGTCGAAGAGAGGCGAAGCCTCTCTTAATTAAATATTCCCCCTTCCCTTAGTAAGGGAAGGGGGTCAGGGGGATAGGTTCAATAAATATGAAGATAGCGTTTATTGGTGGTGGGAATATGGGGGAGGCGATGCTGGCAGCTATTTTGGAAAAGGGACTGAGCACACCGCAGGCTGTCTCGGTTAGCGATATTAAGGAGGCTCGCCGCCAGCATCTTGAGCAGAAATACGGCGTGGCAGTGATGGGTAGTAACCGGATGGCGGTGGGCAGGGGCGCTGTAGTGGTTCTGGCGGTTAAACCCCAGAATCTAGCTGAGGTAATGGCTGAACTAAGTGGTCAGCTTAAGCCGACGCAACTGGTGTTATCCATCATCGCCGGGGCAAAAATTGATACTTTGCGTCTTGGGCTGAAGCATGGTTGTATAGTTCGGGCTATGCCTAATACTCCAGCCCAGATTGGTGAAGGTATGAGTGTGTGGACAGCTACTGCTGGGGTAACCAAGCAACAAAAGGCGTGGGCAAGCTCTATTCTTGGGGCGATGGGCAAGGAGATTTATGTTGATGATGAGAAGTATCTTGATATGGCAACAGCAGTGAGTGGCAGTGGTCCGGCTTATGTCTTTCTTTTTATGGAGTCGCTGGTTGAGGCTGCGGTGCACATTGGCCTGCCCCGTGATATGGCACAGGAGCTAGTATTACAGACGGTGCTGGGTTCAGGACACTATGTGCAGAAGTCAGGCAAGGAGCTTGCCGAACTACGCCGGATGGTTACCTCTCCCGGTGGCACTACCGCCGAAGCTCTGCTCCAGTTTGAAAAGAGAAGGTTTGCGGAACTGGTTAAGCAGGCGGTAAAAGCTGCCTATAATAAAGCCAGGGAATTAGGCAGTTAGACGGCACTGCCAGATTTTCTTGCTAGTAAAACAAGCAGTATCTCCGCATTGAGCGTTTCCCGAATCCTTCCAGCCTACGCTTGACAATTTTTCATACAAATACTACAATTCATATCAATTAGATATTTATTACTAATGAGGAGGGGAGGCACATGAATAGCAAAGATGCTTGGCATGAATTTAAGTGTTTTGGCTCAGCAACTGTTGGTTCTAGGGGCCAAGTGGTTATACCAGCCAGTGCTCGTAAGGAGTTAGACATAGATACAGGAGCTACACTCCTAGTTTTCGTAGGTCCTGGCAGGAGGGGATTGACCTTATTTAAAGCCGATGCTGTCGAACAGATTGTAAGTATGCTGGGTGAACAACTGAGCAATGTAGAGAAGATACTGAAAAATTACGCGCCATCGGAATCAGGTGCTGGAAGTTCTCGGGAGGACGTAAATGAAGAAGATTAAATCGGGTTTAATCTTAGTTTTGGCTTGCTTGGTTCTGGTCAGCCTTAGTGCCTGTCGTCAGGCAGCCGAGAGTGAGCAGCAATTGGTTAAGGTGACCCGGGGTGATTTAGTGATGAGTGTCAGTGCCGATGGCAACCTCTCCTTCCCCAAGTACCGACAGCTAACCTTCGGCATTACTGGCACTGTGTCAAAAATAAATGTTCAAGAGGGCGACCGGGTAACCAAGAAACAGGTGTTAGCGAGGCTTGGTACCTCTTCTTTAGAACAAGCAGTGAGAGCTGCTGAAATTGACCTGGAAATAGCTACGGACAGCTATAGAAAGATAACCTATCCCTATACCTTTCGTACTTGGGCTCTTGATGTACCGGCATCTATGGCGTTTATCGGCTCTGCCCAGCAGAAGTTAGACGAGGCTCTTAAGGTAACGCAGGAGTTAGGGCAAAGTCGGGAGCAATACAGTTGGGAGCAGTACTGGGATATATTTAACCGTCTTAAGCAGGCTCAGGACGATCTGGTAAAAGCCAGAGAACAGCTGATTCGGGGATACGGGCAAGATGTATTTGCATCGGGAATGCTCCGCATGACCGACCTCTGGACACTAAGAGCTGCTGAACTAAAGATGGAAAAAGCCCAGTTAACTTTAGAGGAAGCCAAGGATGACCTAGAAAAGGCAGTAATGACTGCCCCCTTTGATGGTGTTATTGCTGTGGTGAATGCTAAAGAAGGGGATAGGCTATCCTCTATGGACTACACCACTAAAATCATCCTTGAAATAATTGACCCGAGCATCATGGAGCTTGATGCCGAGGTTGATGAGATAGATATACCAGAAGTGAGGCTAGGACAAAGCGCCATTATTAGTGTTGATGCCTTGCCTGCCCTTCAGTTAGAGGGGAGGGTTATTTCTATCTACCCGCTGCCGACTGAGGAGTCCGGTCTGATATTGTACAAAGTCAAAATTGGCTTTGATGTGCCAGAAGGTTCGTGGCTTAGGGCTGGCATGAGTGCTACCGCTGACATTATCATTGATAAACGTAGTAATGTTTTGCTGGTGCCCAATCGAGCTATTGGGCAGGATAGCTCAGGTAATCCAGTGGTTAAGGTTATGGTCAATGAACAGATTACAGAGAGACCGGTAATTATCGGTATTAGTGATGGTCATCAGACTGAGATTGTAAATGGACTGGATGAGGGTGAGGTAGTGGTGGAGAAACAAGCCAAGCCAAAGTCATCTGGTGGGTTTCTTTTTGGTGGATAAGTCCTGACAGGTTAGTGACATGATTGAACTGGAAAACGTTACCAAAGTTTACCGAATGGGCAAGGTAGAGGTTTATGCCCTTAACGGGGTGTCTCTCTCCATTGAAGAGGGGGAAATGGTTTCTATAGTTGGCGCCTCAGGCTCGGGCAAATCCACTTTGCTGAATGTGATAGGCTGTCTGGATAGACCTACCGCCGGTAGATACCTCCTTAACGGAGTCGATGTCAGCCGACTTGGCGATAATAAGCTAGCTGAGATGAGAAATAAAAAATTTGGCTTCGTCTTTCAGGAGTTTAACCTTTTATCCCGTGCCAGTGCTGTAGCGAATGTTGAGCTTCCTCTTATCTATAGCAACAGTCGTCACAAGCGCCAGCGGGCTGTGGAGGCACTGGAGCGGGTAGGCTTGGGAGGAAGGGCTAATCATAAACCCACTGAGCTATCGGGTGGTGAGCAGCAGCGGGTAGCCATAGCCCGGGCACTGGTTAACAATCCAACCCTGATTCTGGCCGATGAGCCTACCGGTAACCTGGACAGCGCTTCTAGTGCTGAGATTATTTCTATCTTCCGTCAGCTTAACCAGGAAGGTATCACTGTAGCTGTAGTTACCCACGAGATGGATATAGCCTCTCAGACCCAGCGCATCATTCGCCTGCTGGATGGGAAAATTATCAGTGATGAGAAAGCTGGCTAAACAGATTAGTGTTACGTCTGGCTTTTGAGGAGATTAGAAGTGAAGCTTATTGAGTTTTTTACTATTGCCATAAGATCGCTGTTTGCCAATAAGTTGCGCTCCTCTCTAACCATGCTGGGCATCATAATCGGGGTTGGCGCCGTGATTTCCTTGATGTCCATAGGGAGGGGAGCTCAGGCTCGGGTTACCTCTATCTATGAGGGGCTGGGTAGCAATGTAATCTTTGTTCAGCCCCAAAACCCTGAGGCACCGGGAATGGCTCGGTTATCACCGCTATTTGCTACGCCTAGCCTTACTCTGGATGATGCTGAGGCTTTAGCTGATATCCCCTGGGTGCTGGGGGTGGCTCCGACAAACGAAAACTTTGTTGAGGTAACAGTTGGTGACGAGAGTGTATATGTGGTGATACAAGGTACTACCCCGGCATATCAACAGGCGTATAATTATACACTAGCCTCAGGGCAATTTATCTCTGAAAAGGATGTTGCCAGGAAAGATATGGTTATAGTATTAGGGAGTAAGGTGGCTAGAGACCTGTTTGGTTCGGATGACCCCATCGGGCAGAAGGTCAAAATCAAGGGGAGAAGCTTTAGCGTTACTGGTGTTCTGGAGCCCAAGGGCGGGACATTCATGGGGTTTAGTCTTGATGATATAGTGGTGGTACCAATAACCACCTTTCAGAGCCGACTATTTGCCCAGCAAACCGTCAGAGGTGAAAATGCCGTCCAATCAATCGCGGTGCAGTTATCCAGCTCTGAGGCGATAAGTGAGGTAACAGAGGAGATTGAAGCTACCTTAAGGAAGCGCCATCGCATTGACCCTGGTGAGAAGGATGATTTTGCCGTCATCAGCCAGGAGCAACTGCTTGGCATCTTTGAGCAGATAACCGGGATATTTACCATATTTCTGGGAGCCATTGCCAGCATCTCTCTAGTGGTGGGCAGTATTGGCATTATGAACATTATGCTGGTTTCAGTGACCGAGCGAACAAGGGAGATAGGCATTCGTAAGGCGGTAGGAGCTAAACGTAGAGACATTCTAGTTCAATTTCTGTTAGAAGCCGCCATGTTGAGCTTAGTTGGTGGTGGTATTGGAATAACTGGTGGGTGGCTGGTGTCAAAGGCGGTTTCTCTTATAGATATTGGCGGGATGACGATTAATTCTGTGGTCTCGCCCGACATTGTGATTCTGGCTATCTCGGTCTCAGTTTTTATTGGTCTTGCCTCCGGCATATACCCGGCAATGAGAGCAGCCAGGCTAAATCCTATTGACGCTCTGCGTTATGGGTGACGGAGATTGGGTATGAAGACAAAGGAGGGCAGAATTATGAATTGGCTTGATATAGCTATCCTGGTAGTTTTAGCCATTTCTACCTTTCTGGGAATAAGAGCGGGGATTATTAAAATTGTTTTATCCCTTGTCGGGTTAATAGTGGGTGTAATTCTGGCTGGGCGCTACTATGTGGTCTTTGCCGAGCGACTAACCTTTATTCCTCAAGCCAGTGTGGCGAAGGTTGTTGCCTTTGTCATCATATTAGTCGGGGTGATGGTAATTGCCAGCGTGCTTGCCTCGCTCCTGAAGTGGGCGACATCAGCCATAATGCTGGGCTGGGTCAATCGCCTTGGCGGTGCTATCTTTGGTTTGGTGCTGGGGACTATATTCTGCGGCGCTCTGCTAGCAATCTGGGTAAAATTCTTAGGAATGACAGGGGCAATCAATCAGTCTTATCTTGCTCCCGTATTGACTAGCTATTTCCCGATAGTACTGGTTCTGCTTCCTGAGGAGTTCGACGCAGTACGCTCTTTCTTCCGGTGACAGGTTAGGCTATTCCTAAAGTTACTCCAGAACCCACATTTAAGATACGTTAATATGACTTGGCACGCACTATCGCAAGTAAAAATCTCTTGCCTCTACCTCGGCTATAATGCCAAGCAGATAATGAACGAACTCGTAGTGGTGATTGACTCTCAGGCTAAGTGATATTTAGGTAACTTTGGGCGTTTCTCCCGGATGCAGTCGCTGCCATTTTTTAAGCAGTTGCTCCCGACTTTCCTTGTGGTCTGGGTCGGGTACGCAGCAATCTACCGGGCAGATCTCAACGCACTTGGATGACTCAAAGGAACCGACGCACTCGGTGCACTTATCGGGGTTGATTACGTAGATTGTTTCCCCTTCACTAATTGCCTTATTTGGGCATTCTGGTTCACAGGCTCCACAGCTAATACACTCGTCAGTAATTTTATACGCCATACAATAACACCTCCTGGTTCTTCTATTTAGGGTATGGAGCTTCCTTCCTGAAAAATGAATGGCAAATTACTTTTAACCTTCTTTCTCAGAGCTACGGCTACATGTTTGGGGACAAGCTCGTCAATGCTACCGCCGAGACTTGCCGCTTCCTTGAGCAGGCTGGAGCTAAGGAACTGATATTCTAGGCTTGCCATTAAACAAACCAGCTCTAAGTCAGGGTAGAGCTTTTTGTTCATCATTGCCATATTAAATTCCCGCTCAAAGTCACCGCTCATTCTCAGCCCTCGCACCATTGCCTTTGCCTTTACCTTCTTGGCAAAATCGACGGTCAGCCCACCAAAGGCTTCCACCTCAACATTGGGCAGGTTAACTATGGCTTTTCTTACCAACTCTACCCTCTCCTCGGCAGTAAATACAAGATGCTTACTCGGGATATCATAGACCCCAATAATTAGCTTTTCAAAAAGTTTAGCTGCTCTATTGGCAATGTCAAGATGCCCGTTAGTTATTGGATCGAAGCTACCAGGGTAAATGGCAATGGTCAAGGCTTCCTCTCCTTTTTATATACTGCAATGCAACTATCTCCATGGCGGCGTTCTTTAATAAGATTTAGTGTATCATATGTTGAATCCAGTGGGAGGCGAGGCGAATGCGTCACCACTACAACTGTATTTTCCCCCACCAGTTTGGAAGTTCCCAGTTGTGTCACCAAGTTACCTATGGACAAATTGGAATAGGGTGGGTCTATTAGTATAATATCATACTCCTTATCAAGGAAAGAAATTGCTTTAGCTACACTGCAGCAATAAATGTGAGCCTGTGCTGCGAGCTTCGTCTTTTCTAAGTTTTGACTAATTATATCACAACATCGGGGTTCATGTTCAACAAAGTCAACCCAGCTGGCACCCCGAGATAGAGCTTCAATGCCCAGGGCTCCGCTACCGGCGAATAAATCAAGTACCTGTGCCCAGTTACTGGCGGTGGCTTCTAGGATAGAAAAAATCGCTCCTTTTACTAAATCTGTCGCCGGACGAGTAGCAGCTCTCTTTGGTGCTCTAAGTCGGTGTCCTTTGGCTTTGCCAGTAATAACTCTCATCTTCGTAATAAAGTGTCTTTAATAATATCATAGATTCTTTCTGTTAGCTAGTCCAAAATTCTTAGTAACCCATCCCCCTGACCCCCTTCCCTTAATGAAGGGGTGTCTAAGAGGAGCGGTAGCCCCTCTTTCAACATCTCCCCCTCTCCTTGAAAGGAGAGGGGGATTAAGGATAGTGAGGTTTTAATGAGTTCAATCATAAACCGTGCTTCTTTATTAAGTCCTGCACCTGGGCTGAAGCATCCTTGGTTAGCGACTTACCATGACCAAAGCACAAAACACTAAAGTCTAACTGGGCAATTCTCTTTACCGAATCTATAGCCTGTGATAGGTCGGTGCTAACCAGTTTTGGCGGGAGGCGGATGGTTTTATAGCGGTTATTTAGGGCATCACCTACTATAAGCAACTTCCTTTTGAGGGAGAGGAGACTGATGCTACCCGGAGTATGTCCTGGAGTGTGGATGACCTTGAGTCCACCCAGTGGGCTAAGTACCTCGCCGCCTTCTAACTGGATGTCAACCTCACTTGGTTCAGCATAGACTAGTGGTCTTAATGCGGAGAGGAGCGGAATACGCAGTAGCTTTCGTACGATTCTGGGATAAAGCAATTGGCTGTTAAGGTCGCTGAGGTCAGCTTTATGAGCGGCGACCTTTGCTCTAGTAAGCCTTTTGAGCTCAGCTAAGCCACCCACGTGGTCTAGGTGGTTGTGAGTAAGGATAATAAGGGTAACTTCGTCAACAGAACGCCCGAGGCTGTGGATGAAGCTTATTATTTTGGAAGAGCTACCACGAAATCCGGTATCAACTAGGGTGAGCTCTCTTTCAGCAATAAGTATTATATTGACGCCTCTAGTTGTTATTTGATAGACATTAGGGATAATTTCCACCATGCCTCCTATAATAAATGTCTTATCAGGAGGAGGTCAACATCGGCAGATATTGCTTAGTCAGCCCCTTGTCTTTAGGGAGGCGGGTGTGATATACTTACAACCACACTCTGACTAAAGGAGGATGATATTTGCTGGCAAACTATGGCTACATCGGGCTATTTCTCCTAGTTGCCATTTTCTTTGCCGTTACTACCCTTCTTCTCCCTACCTTCCTTAGATTTATTCGGATTATTTCTAGGAAACCTAATCCCATTAAAAGCTCCACCTATGAGTGTGGATTGCAGACTATAGGTAGGTCATGGGTTCAATTTAACTTTCGCTATTATTTTTATGCCCTAATGTTTGTCGCCCTTGATGTCATGGTTGTCTTTTTGTATCCGTGGGCGGTTAGCCTCAGGCAACTAGGATATTCGGGTCTCGCAATCATACTTATTTTCATATTTATTGTTGTTATTGGTTATATCTACGCCTGGAGGAAAAAGGTTCTGGAATGGAAGTAAGCGGCTCGAGGAAATATATCTATTCTGATACTGAGCTTGACCGTGCTGAGGGGGAGGAAATAGAGGCGCTGAAGGCACACAGCCAGCAGCCTATTCCTGACCCTGATAGGTGGTTGGACGAGGAAGTGAGCCGAAATATATTGTTGACCTCGGTAGATGCCATATTGAACTGGGCACGGCGTTCTTCACTGTGGCCGGTGACCTTTGCCCCAGCCTGCTGTGCCTTTGAGGTGATTGCTACTGCTGCTTCTCGTTTTGATATTTCTCGCTTTGGTATGGAAATCTTCCGTGCCTCGCCACGCCAGGCTGACCTGATGATTACCGCAGGGACGCTCACCTGGAAGATGGCACCTCAGCTAAAGCGAATCTATGACCAGATGCCTGAGCCGAAATGGGTAATAGCCATGGGGGCTTGCGCTATCAGTGGCGGTATTTTCCGCTCGTCTTATAGTGTGGTTCCGGGATATAACCGCATAATTCCGGTAGATGTTTATGTGCCCGGCTGTCCACCCCGTCCCGAGGGTTTGCTTCACGGGATAAGGATGCTACATTACAAAATTTCCCAGGGGCATACTGATATAGCATTGTATCCCTTGAAGACAGGGTAGAGGAAGGCGGGGCATTATCATAATTAGGAAAAGATGATGACCATTCCGCTGTCAGGCTGGGAAGTTGCTAAACAGATAGCAAAGCGTTTTCCCGATGCTGTTTCTGAGGCATATGGCTACTTCGTGTTGGTCAAAAGCGAATCCCTTTTTGAGGTAGCCCAATACCTCAAGAGCAGTCCAGAGTTTGACTTTGATTATCTTACTAATATTACCGCTGTTGACTATTATGACTATTTTGAGGCGATTTATCAGCTAACCTCGCTGAAGCATAATCACAGCTTGGTGTTGAAGACCCGCTGTTACGGTCGGGATAATCCCACCCTGCCTTCGATAGTTAGGCTGTGGCGGGGGGCTGATTTTCAGGAGCGGGAGATTCACGACCTTATGGGAACAACCTTCAAGGGACACCCGAATTTGAAGCCTATTGTCCTCTGGCAGGGATTTAAGGGACACCCACTGCGCAAGGATTATCTATAATGGCACTTAGAACCGAATCCTTTGTTCTCAATATAGGTCCTCAGCACCCGAGCACCCACGGGGTGTTTCGGATGAGAGCCACCCTTGACGGGGAAGTCATTGTTGATTTGGAGCCAGTCTTTGGCTACCTGCACCGTGGGATTGAGAAGCTGGCTGAGGAGCGAACCTATACCGGGGTTATCCCGCTAACTGATAGGCTGGACTATCTAGCCTCAATGAGCAATAATCTGGCTTATGTTCTGGCTGTGGAAAAGCTGGCAGGGATAAAGGTTCCGGAGCGGGCCGAATACCTGCGAGTGATTATGGCGGAGCTACAGCGCATCGCCAGCCACTTGATAGCAGTCGGTGCCTTTTTGAATGATTGTGGTGCCTTTATGACTCCTATACTATATATGATTCGGGAAAGAGAGAAGATTTTAGACCTGTTTGATATGGTTAGCGGTCAGCGGCTCACCTATAACTATATGCGGGTTGGTGGCGTTAGCCAGGATGTTCCTGACGAGTTCTTACCTGCTTTGGATAAGTTCGTGAAGGAAATGCCAGGTTGGATTGATGAATATGACCAGCTTCTTGCTGAGAACGAAATTTTGTTGGCTCGCTCCAAGGGGGTTGGTATCTTATCCAAGGAGCTGGCTATCAACGTTTCAGCTAGCGGTCCCGTGCTTCGGGCAAGTGGGGTCAAGTGGGATATACGTAAGGCAGACCCATACTCAATTTATGGCCGCTTTGAATTTGAAATTCCCACTGGTATGGTTGGTGACTGCTACGACCGTTACTGGGTGAGAGTTCAGGAGATGCGGCAGAGCCTGCGCATCATCAAGCAGGCAATGGGGCAAATACCATCTGGGGCGGTAAGGAGCGAGGTGCCGCACATCATCCGCCCACCGGTAGGGGAAGCCTACAGCCATATTGAGGCTCCTAAAGGCGAGCTCGGATTCTATCTGGTATCAGATAACTCCATTGCTCCATACCGTTGCCATATCCGGGCACCAAGCCTGCTTAACCTTACGGCTCTCCGCGATATGATAATCGGGTGGAAGGTAGCTGATGCCATAATCATCTTTGGTAGCATTGATATTTGTATGGGTGAGATTGATAGATGATATTGAATTTTAGCCGTAGCTCAATGCAGTATTTACAAACCCTGCCCCCCGATTGGCCGGGTGGGTTCTGGTGGCACTGGCTGGTGTTTACCGTTATCATCATCATTTTTCTCCTAGCTCTGGTTATGGGCTTTATCTGGTTTGAGCGGCGGGCTCTTGGGCGTATGCAGGCTCGTCTTGGTCCCAACCGAGTCGGTCCCCTTGGCCTGCTTCAGCCGGTAGCCGATGCCCTTAAGGTATTGATTAAAGAAGATATTGTACCGGCTAAAGCGGATAAGTTAGTTCACTGGCTGGCACCAGTTGTTGCCTTTGTCCCGGTGCTGATGATTTTTGCTGTTATCCCCTTTCAGGACGGGGCGTTACTCGCTGACCTGAATATTGGTATCCTTTACGTGGTGGCGATTAGCTCAGTGGCAACGGTGGGGATATTTATGGCGGGGTGGGGTTCAAGTAACAAGTACTCCCTCCTCGGTGCCATGCGTGAGGTAGCCTCGGTGGTGAGCTATGAGATTCCACTGGTAATAACCATCGCTGGTGTAGTGCTAATAGCTGGCACGCTATCCCTTAACCAGATTGTACTGGCTCAGGATGTTCCATTCATTTTGTTACAGCCCTTGGGCTTTCTTCTATTCTTTATTGGTGCCTGTGCTGAGATTAACCGCAGTCCCTTTGACCTCTTGGAAGCTGATTCTGAGCTTACTGCTGGTTTTCATACTGAATACTCAGGAATGAAATTTGCTATGTTCTATCTTGTAGAATACGCTGAAGCTCTGGCGATGTCAGCGATAATTACTACTCTCTTCCTTGGTGGCTGGAGGGGACCGTTGTTGCCACCATGGCTCTGGTTTCTTATTAAGGTTGTTGTTGTCTTCTTTGTTATGGTCTGGACGCGTACCACGCTACCTCGTGTTAGGATAGACCAGCTAATGGCACTTGCCTGGAAGTTTCTCCTTCCTTTAGCGTTGATTAACCTGCTTATCACGGCAATAGAAGTGTTGACCTGGCCAGTGGCTTTACCATGGGTAATGATACTTGTCAATATTGCTATAATGGCGGTACTGGTAGTGTTATGGTCTAAACTCTTTAAGTTAGGATGGGGCAGAGTTGAAATTTGAACGATATGGTATTGGCATTGCCAAAGGCTTGATGGTGACAATAAAACACCTGCTTCGCCGTCCAGTCACGGTGCAATATCCTGAGCAGAGACTGAACGTCTCGCGCCGGATTCGGGGTAATGAGCTTGTCTGGGATAGGATAAAATGCACCGGCTGTGCCACCTGCTCCAAAACCTGTCCCCAGGGTGTTATCCAGATTATCACCTCAGTTAATCTGGTGGAGAATAAATACGAGGTTGAGAAGTTTGAGGTGGATACTGGGTACTGCATCTTTTGTGGTTTATGTGTTGAGGCTTGTCCCTATGATGCTTTGTATTTGGGTTATGCTTATGAGCGGGCAAAGTATCGGCGTGGCGAGCTAGTGCAGGCTAATGAAATGCTGCTGGAATCAGCCGACAGGCGACGCAGCGGGTATTTCCACCCCGAGGTTGCCGCAGAATTACCCAGGCAGACTTTGCTTCTAGAAAGGATTACCGAGGAAGAGTAATGGGACTTGTTATTGCCTTCTGGATATTAGCGGTAGTTGGCACACTGGCGGCTTTGGGTGTTGTGTTACTGCGGAATGTTTTCCGGGCGGCTCTGGCTTTAGTCTTATGTTTCCTGGCGGTGGCTGGAATCTATATTACCCTTAGCGCCGACTTTCTTGCCGCCGTGCAGGTTCTGATTTATGTTGGTGCTATATCAGTATTGATTATTTTGGCAATCATGCTAACCAGAGAGGTTCCGCAGGGTAGCCCTACAAATAAACTGCGGATTCCAGCTTTTATAATTGCTATCTTGTTTTTGGTGGTAGTGGCTTTTGCCATCTTCCAGACTTCGTGGCAGGTAGCCGGTATACCACCCCAGGAGCCTACTACCTCAGCTCTGGCTTTCAGGCTTTTTGGTGAGGGGGGCTTTATTCTACCACTGGAGATTGCTCCTATTATTTTGCTCGCTGCCATTTTGGGGGCGATTGTTCTGGTGAGGGAGAAGTAACATGACTGTTGGTTTGGAGCATTATCTTATACTTTCAACCGTGCTTTTCTCTATCGGGCTATATGGGGCGCTGGCAAAACGAAACGCCATAGTAATCCTGATGTCAATTGAGCTTATGCTCAATGCGGTGAATATTGCTATGGTTGCCTTCTCCCGGTATATTGTGCCATTACTGCTAACCGGGCAGGTTTTTGCTATTTTCATTATGGTGGTGGCAGCGGCTGAGGCAGCGGTTGGTTTAGCCATAATAATGACTATCTACCGCGGCCGTGAAACGATAGATGTTACCCAGATTAACCTGATGAAGTGGTAATTATGTGGGTAGAAGTTAAAAAGGCGCAGAGCCTGATGATGGCTGAGATGTGGAAAGAACTCTTCGAGGGTGAAGGGATACCAACCCGTATTCTGCCGCTGTCCGGCGAAGCACCGGGACGCGAGCTTGTTACCTATCGCATCCTTGTGCCTGAAGATAAAAAGCATGTCATAGAAGAGGTGTTAAGGAAGCTCTAATGCCGCACCAGTTGGTTTGGCTAATATTTCTATTACCACTTTTCTCGTTTGTAATAATATCGCTTTTCATTAGGCCCTTCGTGAGGAAGGAGTCCAAAGTCGCTGGCTATATCCTCATTACTGCCCTTTTTGGCTCCCTAGCCCTGTCTATCTGGGCACTGATGGTGGTGATGGCAGCGCCTCACCATGAGCTGCCTATACCTGATATTAGCTGGGTTGTTATTGATGGGTTTACCTTCAAGCTCGGGCTAATGGTGGACTCGCTAACGGCAGTGATGCTGGTGGTGGTTACTGTAGTCAGCCTGATGGTGCAAATCTACTCCCAGGGTTATATGCATGGAGACCCCGGCTATCACCGCTACTTTGCCTTTATGTCGCTATTCACAGCGTCAATGCTTGGTTTGGTTCTGGCGAACAGCCTCCTATTCATGTTCGTCTTCTGGGAGATGGTGGGGTTATGCTCTTACCTTCTTATCGGGTTTTGGTTCCACCGCCCGGCAGCTGCCAACGCCGCTAAGAAGGCATTTATCGTTACCCGGCTTGGCGACTTTGGCTTTCTGACGGCTATTCTGTTACTCTATAAGACTACCGGAACCTTCAATATCGCTGAGTTACATAATCTGGCGATAACCGGGGTGCTGGCAGGCACTACCCTTACCTGGGCGGCTATTGGTATTTTTTCCGGTGCTGTCGGCAAGTCAGCCCAATTCCCGCTTCATGTATGGTTGCCTGATGCTATGGAGGGTCCGACTCCGGTTAGTGCCCTTATCCATGCTGCCACAATGGTGGCGGCTGGTGTCTTTCTGGTTGCCCGCACCTTCCCCCTCTTTGAGCATTCGGTGGAGGCATTAACCACGGTTGCTGTTATCGGTGGTTTTACCGCTATCTTTGCCGCTTCTATGGGGCTGGTGATGACCGATATTAAACGAGTCCTGGCTTATTCTACTATCAGCCAGCTCGGCTACATGATGCTGGGGCTGGGGGCTGGCGGGGTGGCTATTGGCATCTTTCATCTGTTTAATCACGCCTTCTTTAAGGCGCTCCTGTTTTTGGGGGCAGGTAGTGTTAATCATGCTACCGGGACGTTTGACATGCGTCAGATGGGTGGGCTACGCAAGGTGATGCCGTGGACATACATCACCTTTCTTATTGCTTCACTGAGTATTGCCGGTATCTGGCCCCTTTCCGGATTCTGGAGCAAGGATGAGATTCTAGCTGCGTCTTTACAAGCCCAGCCTATACTGTTTTGTCTAGCAATAATAACCGTATTTATGACCGCCTTTTATATGTTCCGGGCAGTATTTATGACCTTTGGTGGTGAATATCGCGGGGGCAGTCCTGAGGCTCACGGTGCTCATCCTCATGAATCACCGCCGGTAATGGTTATGCCTATGGTGATTCTGGCTGTCCTGTCCATAGTCTCCGGTTTCTGGAATGTTACCGGACAGTTTGGTGCCTTTATGGGTCATGGCGAGACACGTAGCTTTGTTGAAGGCTTTTTCGGTGTTCTGACCCATTCATTACCCTGGGTATCGCTCATAGTTGCTGGTCTGGGTATTCTATTAGCTTATGCTATGTACAGCGCCAAATGGCTCTCGGCAGAGAAAGTTGGTAGCATGTTCAAGCCACTATATATCTTGTTCTACCGGAAATACTGGTTTGATGAGCTCTACGAAAATATCATCGTGAAGGTAGCTCTACTTAAAGGGTTATTCGCTGGTTTTCAGATAATTGATAGTTATGGTGTTGACGGGGCGGTGAATGGCGTGGCTAACGGAGCTATGGCCACAGGCAGAGTTATCCGGCAAGCACAGACCGGGCAGCTTCAACTCTACGGGCTATTTATCGGGGTGGGCATTTTGGCGATTATTCTTTGTCTGTATTTCTTTGGGTAAAGAGGAGAGTCAAAGAGAGGCGAAGCCTCTCTTACAAAACCAATTCCCCCCTCTCCTTCAAAGGAGAGGGGGGATTAAGGGGGTGAGGTAGATATGAAGAACAGGCTTGGTAATTTGGGGTGGCTGGGATTCTTAGGTTTTCTGGGATTCACGGAACCGAGCTTGTATTATCTATTCTTCCTGTTCTTCTTGTTTTTCCTGGGAGCTATCCCAAAGAAGCCTAAAGAGTGAGAGAAATCGTTATCGGAGTTGGCATAGTTGAGCTTTAATTATCTGACAACTATAATCTTCCTCCCGGTGGTCGGGGCGATTTTGATTGCGTTTGTACCCGGACTATCGCAGCGGGCGATTAAGTGCATCGCTGCTGTGTTTACCTTTGCTGCGCTGGCTCTGTCTGTCTTTATCTTCGCCAGTTTTGATAGGTCATTGGCATTAGCCGGGGTGATTCAATTTGAGGAAAAGGTGTCCTGGATACCGTCAATAAATGCCTACTATCATGTTGGTGTTGATGGTCTAAGTTTACCTTTAGTGATACTGATGACCTTCCTTGGTTTCTTGGTAATTCTCATCTCGTGGAAAATTGACTTAAGACCCCGTGAGTACTTTGCCTGGTTGCTTTTATTGGAAACGAGCATTCTGGGGGTGTTTTGCTCCCTTGACCTGCTACTCTTCTTCCTCTTCTGGGAGATTGAGGTTATACCGATGTATTTCCTAATCTCCATCTGGGGGACGGGCAGAAGGGAATACTCAGCAATAAAGTATGTGGTTTACACTTTGTTCGGCAGTGCCTTTATGCTCGCTGGCATCCTTAGCCTGTACTTCACCACCGGCAGCCTGAGTATGATGGAGATAGCTCAAGGTGGGCTTGCCCCGTTTCGGATAGTTATCCCGGTAGCAGCAATCTTCTTTTTCCTGCTTACTGGCTTTGCCGTTAAGCTCCCTGTCTTCCCACTACATACCTGGTTGCCTGATGCCCATACTGATGCCCCGACTGCGGTCAGTGTGGTGCTGGCTGGGGCACTACTTAAAATGGGCGGTTATGGAATGATTCGCCTGTGCGTAACTATCTTCCCCGAGGTTGCTAAGGCTTATGCTCCTTTCCTGATAGCATTAGCTGTAGTTAATGTTTTGTATGGGGCAGCAGTAACTCTAAGGCAGACCGACCTAAAGCGGCTAATTGCCTATAGTAGCATCAGTCATATGGGTTATGTGTTGCTGGGAATTTTTGCTCTGGGTCAGGTGAGCCTAGTCGGGGCTACCTTACAGATGTTCAGCCACGGCGTTATTACCGGACTCCTCTTTGCCATGGCAGGACTTGTGATGCACAATGTGGAAGAGCGCGACCTCAGGAAGCTCGGTGGGCTAGCACAGCAGATACCGATTATTGCTGTCATCTTCTCGGTGGCGGGGCTGGCATCTCTGGGTCTGCCGACTACCAGCGGTTTTGCCGCTGAGTTTCTAGTTTTTGTGGGAAGCTTCTCTTCTACTATCGTCTCTGGAATTCAAGTTTACACCATCCTTGCTGTGCTGGGGGTGGTTGTTACCGCTGGCTATATCCTGTGGATGCTGCAGCGGGTATTCTACGGGCCAGTTTTAGAGCAATACAATGGTGTGCACGATGCCGGTATTCTGGAGCGGGTGTATATGTTCGTCTTTGTCGCCGTGATTATGCTTGTTGGTATTTATCCGGCGATACTGACTGATGTGATTAAAACTGGCGTCATGCCTATAATTCATTTATTAGGTGGATGAAGAAGCAATGAATCTGGAGTTATTGACACCGGAGCTTAGCTTAGCTGGCTTTGCCATAGTAGTAATCTTGCTTGACCTTATTATCCAGCGCAAAGGTTGGCTGGTAGTGGTCAGCATCATCGGCATAGTAATATCTGCTGGCTTTACCCTGGCTATGCGGGGTAATTCTCAGGCTATTTTCAATAACATGCTGGCAGTGGATAACTTTGCTTTGTTCTTCAAGCTGCTCTTTTTGGGCATTGCGGCTCTGGTTATTCTATCCTCTGTGGATTATGTATCCAAGTTTGCCCGCTTTCAGGGTGAATATTATGCTCTGGTGCTGTTATCTGCCCTGGGTATGATGCTGATGGCAGCTACAGCCGAGCTAATCTCCATCTATATTGCTCTGGAGTTGACCAGCATTTCTCTCTATGTGCTGGTTGGCTTTCTCAAAGACCCCAAGTCAAGCGAAGCCTCGCTCAAATACCTGTTGCTCGGGGCGGTAGCCTCGGCAGTGCTGCTCTTTGGTATGGCGCTGGTCTTTGGCTTTACCGGCAAGACGAAGCTGGGGGAGATTGCTCAAACGATTCAGACGATGCCACCGCAGGTTGTTCTGGCAAGCCCTGGGCTTATTTTGGGTATAGTGTTAATGATAGCCGGTTTCGGCTTCAAGATTGCTTCTGTCCCCTTCCATATGTGGGTGCCTGATGTCTATGAGGGGTCGCCAACACCAATAACTGCCTATCTTTCTGTGGGTAGCAAGGCTGCTGGCTTTGCTATTATCCTGCGCGTCTTTTTCTCTGCCTTCGGGCTTCCACAGTGGTTGAGCCTGAACTGGGGCTTAATCTTCGCTGTGTTGAGCGCTATTGGTATGACTTTGGGCAATCTCACCGCCCTGCCTCAGACCAATATCAAGCGGATGCTTGGTTACTCCAGCATTGCTCAGGCGGGTTATCTGATGGTGGGGTTAGCTACCGTGGGCTTGTCTCCGGCGGCAGACATTGTTGGGCGGAGTGGTATACTTTTCTTCCTAGCCAGCTATTCCTTAACCAACCTCGGGGCATTTATTGCCATTATTGCTATCTCTAACAAGCTTAACAGCGACCTCATTAGTGACTACTCGGGCATGGGGAAGCGGGCACCACTGCTGGCTCTAGCTTTAACCCTGTGTTTTATTTCCCTGATTGGTATGCCGCCAGCGGCTGGATTTATGGCTAAGTTTTATATTTTCAGCGCCGCAGTGCGAAATAACCTGTTGTGGCTGGTAGTCATTGCTGTGCTCAATAGTGTAATATCCGCCTACTACTATCTACGAGTAGTAAAGGTGATGTGGCTTGGTGAGCCGGTCTCTGTGGAGAAGGTGCCTTCTTCTGGGGCACTGCGGTTAGCTCTATCTCTTTCCTGCCTCGGCGTGTTACTACTTGGCATTATTCCCGGCTTTGTGATGAAATTAGCCGAACTTGCCGCTAGGATGTTTACTTTTTAACCAGTCAAGCTTTTCTATCCGTTTCCCGTCTAACTAGAGCTATTAACAGGGCTACTGTTAGCATAGCCAGTGCCCCTATTAAGAACGCTGTGGAATAGCTTTTACTGGCATCAAATATGAGTCCGCCTAAAGCTGGGCCAATAGCCGAGCCAATCCCCCAGGCAACATTCAGTGCGCCCATTATTACTCCGATACTGCGCATTCCAAAGGTCTCACCAATCAGTGCCGTTACTGGAGAGTCAAGGCCCCCGAAGGAGAAACCACACACCACTCCAAATAGGTAGAGCATCCACAAGTCTTGTGACCAGATTAACCATATCATCGCTCCAGCCACAAGTAAGGCACAGGTGATAGCCGTCATTGTTCTACCTATACTATCTGAAACCCTGCCCATTATTAGCCTACCAGCGATGTTGCCACCACCTATCAGACTGAGGACAGTTGCTGCCTCCATGGCGGGAATACCCATATCCGTAGCATGAGGTACAATGTGGGTTAATATCAATAAATAACAAAACGCATACAATAACCAGATAGACCCAAAGAGCCAGAAATTGCCGGTTCCCGATGCCTGTATCAGCGAAAGCCCGGTTTGCGGGGTGCTAGATTCTCTGCTTGGTTCCCCTATACCCATTTCACTTGCTCTTATGCCATCGGGTAGAGCTCCAATTTCATAGGGGTTCTTTCTTAGTAACCTAGACAACGGAATCACAATTAACCAGGCAATAAATCCTATTATTGTGTACGCCATACGCCAACCAAAGCTGGAAATAAGGTAAGTAGCAAATGGTGCTATAAGAAGCATCCCTAATCCTGCTCCTGAGCCAACAACACCTAAAGCAAACCCCCGTTTTTTATCAAACCACCTCGAGACCGTTGCCATTATTATTACATAGTTTGGTCCCGTTCCCATGGCTAATAGCAAACTATAAGTTATGAATAATTGCCATGAGGCGTTAGTCTGGCTGGTTAGTAGCAGACTTAAGCCAATAAATACCCCCATTAGCAAGGCAATAATTTTTGGTCCGTATTTGTCTAGAGCCCAGCCGCCTATCAGAGCAACCACACAGCTAAGCACCATGTAAAGGGAGAATATGCCTGAAGTTCCTGTTCGAGTCAAGCCAAACTCGCTTCCTAGGGATTTAAAAAACACCCCAAAAGAATTGTATGAACCATAAGTAATTGTGCCCATAACAAGAAAAGCTGCTACTACCACCCAACCGTAAAATAGCTTATGTTGAATCCTTGAAGGTGATAGCAACGAGATACCCTCCTAGTTAAAAAGCTGTTGGCATAACCTGAGAAGCTATTATATACTGTTTTCCATCTATATATCTAGAGGGCTTTGTTCGCTGATGTCCTCGAATGGTATAATAGTTATAAAAAGGAGGGAAAATGCCTTTAGATTGGGGTATTCCATTCTTTAAAGGGGCAATACTGCTAGCCATATCTCTAGCTGTGGTATGGGAGGGGGCGTGGAAAGGTGTAGCCCTATGGAGAGCGGGCAGAAACGCTCATCTTGCCTGGTTCATATGTCTGTTCATATTTAATACCGTGGGCATATTGCCAATAATATATATCTTCGCCTTCAGCCGAAGGAAGGAATAACGTCAACTATCTTTTTGCCCGGGGTTGCCAGTGAATAGAACCAGAGGCTTTGTTAATCTGAATCGGTTTAAGTCGGGCAGAGCAATAAAACGGCTCAAAAACATTCCCGATGATTGGTGTAGGGTTAGAATAACGAGGAAGAAGGGGAAGGGCAAGAAATGAGCCAAGGACGTCTTCGCACCCTCTATATTTTGCTTGGGGTTGGTATCCTTGTAATCTGTGTTGGCTTAGCTCTCTTTTTTATGCAATCCTGCTGAGAATGGGCTAGCTAAGTATGTTTCTATGACTAGATTCCTTGATTTTTGCCATTCGGCGAGTTTCTCCGTACCAAGTGGCGTAGTTTGACACCTAAGTATGCCAATGATACACTTCATTTGTTCTCAGACTTGATGTGTTTTTTATTGTTAGGAAGTAAGTTATGGGTATGAAAAGGGTTGGGATTCTCTATCATCCCCTCAATGAGGCTGCTTATACTTTAGCTAAGGAACTAAGTAATTTTTTGAGCTCTAAGGGTGTTTCTGTTTGGCTATGTTCTGCCTGGGATGGGGAACAGGCTAGGGCTCAGGTGGCGGGAACGGATTTAATCCTTACCACCGGGGGCGATGGCACAATTCTGCGGGCGGCTCAAGTAGCAGTTCCCGGCCTAACCCCCGTAACCGGAATAAACTTAGGCAGGCTAGGATTTATGACTGAACTCAGCACCGACGAAGCGTGGGACAAGCTAAGTGTCTTGCTTGAGGGGGAGGGTTGGATTGATGAGCGGGCGATGCTGGAGGCAGAGCTTTCGACCACAGACAAGGAGCCCGCTACCTTTTACGCCTTGAATGATGTGGTAGTGGCGCGGGGGGCAATAGCTCGGATGGTGTATGTAGAAGCTAGAATTGATGGTGAGCCGCTGACCACCTATAGAGCTGACGGTGTGATTCTGGCTACAGCCACAGGTAGCACCGGCTACTCGCTGGCAGCTGGTGGTCCCATCCTTCATCCACAGGCTAAGGAGTTTTTGCTGTTACCAATATTACCTCACCTCAGTTTGGCTTACACACTGGTGTTACCGGCTACGGCGGTAGTTAATCTGTGCGTTACTACCGGTCACCAGGCAACACTGAGCATTGATGGTCATATAAACTTACCCCTGACTAGTGGTGTCATTATTACTGTAAAGCGTAGCTCTAAAGTCGGTCGATTTTTAAGAATTCATCCAGAGGCCTCTTTCTATAGTTCTCTGGAGCAAAAGTTGAAAGGGAAGCATTAGATTGGAGTTAGGAAAAGCTAAAATCAGCGATGTGCCCCAGATGCATCAGTTAGTCAACTACTTTGCTGATAAGGGTGAGATGCTGGCTCGTTCATTGAGTGAGATGTATGAGAGCATCAGGGATTATTTTGTCATCAGAGAGGGCGAGCGGGTCGTTGCCTGTGTGGCGCTACATGTTAGCTGGTTGGACTTAGCTGAGATAAAGTCACTGGCGGTGGCTGAGGGTAACCAGAAGGAGGGCGTTGGCGCTCAACTGGTAGAAGCCTGCCTCAAGGAGGCTAAGGAGCTCGGCATCCCTACTGTTTTTTGTCTCACTTATAAGCCGGGGTTTTTTGAGAAATTTGGCTTTTCTCAGATAGACAAAATGGAGCTACCACGCAAGGTATGGACAGAGTGTTACCGCTGTTCCAAATTCCCCGATTGTGATGAGGTAGCTCTTATCTATCACATAGAGGGCGGAGCCTAACTTGACCGCGGAAAAGACGCTATCTAGTCAACCAATCTATGAAGGGCGAGCAGTAAAGCTTAGAGTTGACACTGTGCAAATGCCTAGTGGCAGGCAAACCACAAGAGAGATTGTGGAGCATGCCGATTGTGTCGCTATTATAGCTATTGACGCTAATGATAACGTTCTGCTGGTTAATCAATTTCGCAAACCCGTGGAGAAGGAGCTACTGGAGATACCAGCAGGTGGCATTGACCCTGGCGAAGACCCGGTGGATTGTGTTTGCCGTGAGTTGCGTGAGGAGACTGGTTACCTACCACGAAAGGTGGAGAGGATAGGCGGCTTCTACTCTGCGCCAGGGTACTGCACTGAATATCTACACCTTTATCTGGCTACTGACCTTATCTCAAGTCCGCTTCATGCTGAGGATACCGAGAGTATTAGGTTGATTCGCATGCCGATTGGTCAAATTTCTAACCTTATTACTACAGGCGCTATTTGTGATGCCAAGAGCATTGCCGGCTTGCTTACCTTCTTAGGGTATAAGAAAGCAGGCTAACAATTCCTAATTAGTTAGGCGCATCTTTGAGTTTTTTCCCGCCGAGAAGGTGGATATGGAGGTGAGGTACTAGCTGTCCCCCCTCCTCACCGCAGTTCGCCACTAGGCGATATCCCCTTTCTGAGATACTTTTCTCTTTTGCCAGCCGATTGGCGATGTTTACCATGTGTGCTATGAGAGGTAACTCCGCTTCAGATAGGTGGGCGAGAGAGGGGATGTGCTTCTTTGAGGCAATGAGTAGGTGTATTGGTGCCTTAGGATTGATATCAGGGAAAACAATTACTTCTGCATCCTGATAGACGATTTTGCTGGGCACTTTACCAGCTACAATTTGGCAGAAAATACAATCCATTATTCCTTCTCTATCCTCTTTGATATTCGGCTTTGCCCTGCTCAAACAGGTCTCCCCCATAAATATCGTTGGCGACGATAGCCGGGAAGTTCTCTACATTAAGCCGCAAGATGGCCTCAGCCCCTAAATCCTCATAGGCTATAACCTCTACCTGCTTAATGGATTTGGCTAGTAAAGCACCAGCCCCACCTATGGTGGCAAAATAAACAGCTTTATGTTTCTTAATTGCTTCTTTTACTTCGGGTGAGCGGCTTCCTTTGCCAATCATGGCTCTAATCCCGGCAGCTATAAGTCGTGGAGTGTAGGTGTCCATGCGGCTGCTGGTGGTGGGACCGGCTGAGCCAATAATCTGTCCTGGCTTAGCTGGCGATGGCCCCATATAATATAGAGTCTGCCCTCTAAGGTCAAGGGGTAACTTTTTTCCCTTATCCAGGGCTTGGACAAGCCTTTGGTGGGCAGCATCACGAGCAGTGTAGATAACCCCAGAAATCAGAACCCCAGTGCCAGCCCTCAATTTCTCTATTACTTCATTAGCAATTGGCGATGCAATATGCACAGTATCCATTTAGATTACCGCCTCCTTATGGCGGGCGCAATGGCACTGGAGATTAACGGCTACTGGCAGGCTGGCAATATGTGTGGGCATAACCTCAGCATGTACCGCCAGGACTGTAGCCCTACCGCCAAAGCCCAGTGGTCCGATACCCAAATCATTGACGCGACCCAGGATTTCCTTCTCAAGCTCAGCAACCTCAGGGTCAGGGTTTGGCTCGGTTACCGGGCGTAGTAGTGCCTTTTTAGCTAGTAGCATTGCCTTTTCTGATGTGCCGCCTATGCCTACGCCGACAATCACTGGCGGGCAGGGACTGCCTCCTGCCTCCTCCACTGTCTTTACCGCCAGGTCAATGATGCCATTTCGCCCATTACCAGGCTTGAGCATGGCGAGCGTGCTCATATTCTCGGCACCAGCTCCCTTGGGCATAACCGCAACCTTGACTTGGTCACCGGGGATTATCTCTGTATGAATAACAGGGGGAGTATTATCCTTGGTGTTTATCCTCGCTGAGAATGGTCGGCTGACTATTGATTTGCGCAGGTAGCCTTGACTATACCCCTGCCGCACCCCTTCCTCTATCGCAGTGTATAGGTCGCCACCAATAATGTGAGCTTCCTGACCTATTTCGAGGAAGACCACAGCCATGCCACAGTCCTGACATAAG
>Ga0315282_10003292_pt1 | contig 29050 bp, 43 predicted proteins | sample YL17G07_20_MG_FD_203693 | JGI IMG/M metagenome (GOLD analysis project Ga0315282, IMG submission 203693) | Sediment microbial communities from Yellowstone Lake, YNP, Wyoming, USA - YL17G07_20 | ecosystem: Environmental > Aquatic > Freshwater > Lake > Sediment | place: USA: Wyoming | collected... | reverse complement strand
GGAAAAAACTTGTGGGGAGCGCCCAGACCTGGCATGCCTCCAGCATGTTGCAGCACGGCTCCATAATACTTTCGCCGCAAGAGGAGATGTTGCTCAAGCTCTGGGGCGGCTCCTCCGGCGCCGGCGAACTGCAAACGGCTTTTAAGGGCCGGCTGACCTCCATCCGAGAGATTCTGGGATACAGCATCGATCTTGATAAATTAAAGAGCGCCCTCCGGGAGGGCTTGGCCCGGACCCTTGGCGTGGAACTGCTGGAAGGGGAATTAACTTGGGAAGAATGGAGCCTGGCCCGGGAACTCAGCAACCAGGAGGTGAATCACCACCCATGCCCGACGAGGATATTACCCAAATCTCCCTCGGCAAATTCCGGGTCGGCATCACCGGCTTGAAGGCGGCCATCGAGGAACTGCAATCCTGGCAAGGCCGCCCAGACGCCGAGATCGCTCAGGCTCTCCTGGCGAAGCTCAAGCCCAGGAATTACATCCCCGCCTCCGCCCAGGAGGAATATAAACAGGCTTTCTTGAAAGAATTTAAGAGGGCCCTGGGCGAAAAGGTGATAGAGGAACGCACCGGGCTGAGCATCAAAATCCTGGGCCCCGGCTGCCCCTCTTGTGAGCGGCTGGAGCAAACCGTCATGGAAGTGCTGGTGGAGCTGGGTCTCCCGGCGGAGGTGGAGCACGTTCGGGACCTGAAAGAAATCACGGCGTTGGGAGTGTTCGGCACCCCGGCCCTCATGATCAATGATGAGGTTAAGGCCGTGGGCAGCCTGCCCTCCCGGGAAGCACTGAGAAAATGGCTGCAGGAAGCTGCAGCACCGCAAAGTTGAGCAGGGCGAAACTAGATGAAAAAAACCAAGGTCCTGGTCTTTGTGCTCCTGGCTTGTGCTTCATTAATGCTCCAACTAGTTCTGGGCATGGGGAAACCCGATGGACAAAGCAAAATTTGTTGCCCCCTTGGCTTGGTTTTTACCTCAATCCTTCAGACAGTCCAAGGGGGGAAAGCCCCCGAAGTTCGACCGAAGGTGGTCCGGGTAGTCTATCTCACTGCCAGCCGGATTTGCGAATGCAGCCAGGAACTTTGTGTAAGGGGCGACCAATTAATAGCGCAGATCTTTGTCGGAGAGCGGCAGAAGCTGCTCAGAGTCATAGACCTGGCCAAGGATCCGCAGGCTGCCGAACAATACTTGGAGAAACTCAACCAGGCTTTCCAGGTCCCGATGGTACTTTTCGTAGACGCTCGGAACCGGATTCTGTGGCATACCGGCGGGGCCTTTTCCAGGGAGGCAATCCTCAAGAAACTGGGCGAATTTGGGGTTTAATAACACCGCTGAATAACGAAGTTATCAATTACGCTCAGAATTTTCTGGTGAATGGAGGAACTTTTCATAATGGTTCGAAAAACCGTTTTTGCCATCCTATTAATTCTTGCTGTGGCTTTAAGCAACACCGTTTCCTTTGCGGAGCAGCCCAAGCTGGCCCAGGCCGTTTACATCACCTTGAGCAAGGCCTGCAGTTGCACGCTGGTCCTTTGTCAGGCCGGCGACATCGTGGTGGGCAATGTCTTTAACGGCGCCAAGCAGGGCCTCCTCAAGCGCGTCGATTATTCCACCGACAAGGAGACCGCCAAAGTTTATATCAAGAAGTATCGGGTCACTCAGGCGCCGGCCCTGTTGTTTTTGGATGCCCAGGGCAACCTGCTGTGGATGGCTTTGGGGGAGTTGTCGGAAAGCACTATCCAGGAAAAACTCCGCTCTTTCGGCGGCTGATCGAGTTTAATCTCAAATCCGGAAAGGGTCTTTGACGTATGGATCACACTTCGGAGAAGTCGGAAATCACAGGTTGCCCGGCAAGAATCCTATTGGCTGGCTACCTGGAGAAGCGGAGACGGTTCTCGCTACCGGCCTCTTCTTCAAATCAAAGACTTGGAGGAATTGCCATGAAAAAATTGCAGGTTCTGGGGCCGGGCTGCCCCAAGTGCATAGATTTGGCCAAGCGCACCGAGGAGGCTGCTAAGGCTGCGGGGGTGGACTATGAACTGGAAAAGGTATCTGAACTCAACAAGATCATGTCCTTCGGGGTGTTCATGACCCCCGCCTTGGTGGTGGACGGCGAAGTGAAGGTGGTGGGCAAGGTGCCCAGCGTGGATGAAATCAAGAAAATGATCTCCTGAGGCTGGCCGCCGATGCTGAAAGTCTTATTCCTCTGCACCGAGAACGCCTGCCGCAGCCAGATGGCGGAAGGCCTGATAAACCATGACCTGGCTGGCTTGGTAAAGGCTTTTTCCGCGGGGGTGCGGCCAACGCGGGTCAATCCAATGGCCATTCAGGTCATGGCTGAGTTGGGCATCGACATCAGCCACCACTATTCCAAGTCGGTGGAGGACCTGGCCGGGGAGCAGTTTGACCTGGTAATCACCGTATGCGATCAGGCCCAGGAACAATGTCCCCTGTTTCCCGGGGAAACTGAAGTCTTACACGTCGGCTTCCCGGACCCGGCTCGGGGCACCGGCAGCGAAAGGGTTTTCAGAAAGGTGAGGGATGCCTTGCGGGAGCAACTGGTGCCGCTGCTCCGGGAGAAATCCCAAAGGAAAAAATCTTGAGCACCACTTCCAATATGTCTCTTCATGGAGCGGAGAGACCGCTGGAATTGGCGGCTGATCAACAAGCGATCGGAGCTGACCCCGCGGCATGCGTCTGCCAGCATGAGCCGGAGAGTCATCAGGGTTCCGAAGCCCACTCTGCTGCCTCAAAAATCCGGCAGCTTTCTCAGCTTCCGGTAATCGGCAACATTTTCCGATTCTCAAGCTGGTGGCTGGTCTTCTTTGGGATCTATGCCAGTTCCTCGGTCTGCGTCTTCTGCGGCACCCCCGGATGCCCGGTGGGGGCCGGCGCTGCCGCCATGGTGGGGGGCGTCTTTGCCTGCCTGTGGCAGTATGGGAAAAGTGCTTGGGAAAAATTTAGAGGATTCGTCGCCAAAAGTTCCCGATAGCCTTGGAAAGGTGAACCATGTTGTTGGAGAAGATTGATAATTTCGACATCTTTCGCCCGAAAATGGACTCCTCTAAAGAAGTACTGCACGCCATCGCCACCTTCACGGCGGACATCTCTCCGTCCTTCCCCTATGTGAATGCCGAGCTAGGCGGCTGGGACTATGATCAAGCCAATCAGGTGCTTATGCTCAAGCTCTCCGAAGGCAAGTGGATCACCCTGCACCCCCACAAAATCGCCATCCGGGGGGCCCGGGACATGGAAGAGGCCCAGGCTCTGTTCGCCTGGATTCAAGGGCAGATCAACGACATCTATGAGCGGCGGGAAACCATCACGCCGCGCTACGTGAGCCAGGCCGGCCTCAAGATCATGGAGATCTTGAAGCTGCTGCCCATGACCAACTGCAAGGCCTGCGGCTACGCCACGTGCATGGCCTATGGCGCGGCCCTGCGGGAAGGCGAGGTTCGCCTGGAGGATTGCCCCCCATTATGGGAAGAAAAGTACCGAGAAAAGCGGGAAAAGCTCGAAGTCTATCTCCAAAGCTATGGCTGGCGGGCCTTGGATGAATTTTGACATCCCCTGGAGTCAGGGCAAAAACCCTGGGGAGGCAAGATGCTGTTGGACCAGATCAAAAACTACGAGATCTTCCGGCCCAAGTGCGACCATAGCAAGGAAATCCTGCATGCCATCGCTACCTTTGACGCGGATATTTCCCCGGTCTTCCCCTACCTGAACGCCGAACTGGGCGGGTGGGATTATGATGGGGATAATCACGTGCTGCTGCTCAAGCTGTCCGCCGGCAAGGGGATCACCCTGCAACCCCATGAGATCGCCATCCGGGGGGCTCGGGACATAGAGGAATCCCACGCCCTGCTGGAGTGGATCAAGGGGCAGATCAACGAGGTCTATGAGCGTCGGGAGGAGATCACCCCCCGCTACACCGGCCAAGCCGGGCTCAAGGTCATGGAAATCTTAAGACTCCTCCCCATGACCAACTGCAAGGCTTGCGGCTATGCCACCTGCATGGCCTATGCCGCGGCCCTCCGGGAAGGGGAGATCAGCCTCCCGGACTGCCCGCCCCTGTGGGAAGAAAAATACCGTGAGAAGCGGGAAAAGCTTCAGGCCTACCTGGAAAGTTTCGGCTGGCGGGCCCTGGATGCGGAATAGGAGCAAGGAGAGCTATGGCTATCAAAAAAATGACCTACCGGGCTTTGATCTGGATATTGTTGCTGCTGGGCGCGCCGCTGGCAGCTGCGGCCACCCTGGGGCCGAAAGCCCAGGTCCCCGAGACCACCTTTGATTTCGGCGAAGTCTTTGAAGACCGGAAGTTGACCCACACCTTTGACATCAAAAATATCGGTGACGCCCTCCTGGAGATCAAGGATATCGATTCCGATTGCGCCTGCACCGCCGCGGACTCCGACCGCCGCATTCCCCCCGGCGGAGTGGGCCGCATCACCCTGACCATCGCTCCCTATTCGGTGCTCCGGCAATTCGCCAAAAAAACCAAGGTCTTTTTCAACGATCCGGATCATCCCCAGGTGGTCCTGACCATGAAGGGTTACGGCAAGCCCTTCATTGAAATCCAACCCAGCCACATCATCCGCTTCCGGGGCAAGCCGGGGGAGGAACTGCGCAGTCACGTACGCTTCACCTCGCACCTTCCCGGGTCCTTTGAGATTACCGAATTTAAAACCAATATCCCCCAGTATATCGACGTGACCGTGAAAGCGGATGAACCGGGCCGGATTTACGTGGTGGAGGTCCGCAACAAACGGCAGGAAGCGGGCAATTATGCCGGGGTAATCGAACTGTTTACCACTTCGGAAAAGCGGCCCCGACTAATCATGCGGGTGTTCGGCGAGCTTTCCATCCCTTCGGCGGGAAGCCCCTGACAAACAGAAAGGGCGAGTCTATGGAGGACATCGACTACTCTTAAGTTGATTCAGCGATAGCGCCTGCCCTGGGAGGAACATACGGATGAGAAAAGAAATTGCGGATCTTATTCACGAGGCCAGGAATCAACACGAATTGGCCCGGGATTTTTATCACCGGATGGCCCACCGGGTATCCCATCCGGAAACCCGGGAGATGTTCGCCTATCTGGCCCAAGAGGCGGAAGAAAGGAAAGACCGGCTGCAGCACTGTTTGACCCCCGAGGGCTGTCCGGTGGTGCCGCCGGTGCATGACGCCCACCTGGCGGAACACTTGCAGGTTCCCGAAATCACCGAAGATTTGTCTCCAAAGGATGCCCTGGCGCTGGCCATCAAGCGCTCGGAAGGGCTCTGCCGGTTTTACCAATCCCTGGTCGAGATGCAACCTCTGGGGCAAGTCCGGAGCTTCATGGAATATATGGCCAGGGCGGAATTAAACCACAAGGACAAACTGGAATACCTTTACGACAATGTGGCCTTCCCGGAAGTGTGGTAAGACTGACCGGCAAGACCAAAGGCGCGATTTACCGACTCTTCCCTTCTATAAGGAGGTCGGCCAGAATCGCCCCCAGCACCCCCAGACATTCCACATTAAGGTAGGAAGTGCTGTGAAGATCGTACAACACCGTGGCGCCGGCCGGGAACTCTTCATCCCCTTCATGAAATACCAAGAGGAGCGGGACCCGGGGCAGGGCCGGAATAAGATGGCAGAGGTCACCGGCCCCCAACTCCGGATAATCTCTGCCGCCCAGGCGCTCGGAGCAGGATTTCAACAGATCCAACCTCCCTTGAAATTCCCGGGCGATCCGCTGTTCCACGTGAGCCTGGAAGGCGAGCATGAAGAAGGCGGCTTCTTTGAAATCCCGAAACGCCACCCATTTCCCGGAAAGGGCAGCAGTCTCCCCTTCCAGGACATAATAGGACAGCACCACCGCATGCTTGGGAGAAGCAGCCTGGCCCTGGGCATCCCGGATACCCGTCTCGGAAACGCGGTAGAGCCGACCGAAGCTGGGGATGTGAAGCCCGCCCGGGGTGACCTCGGCCCCCAGGGTGGCAGCCATACTGCCATAATCCACATCCTTCAGGCGGGCCAGTAATTCTTGGAGCAGTCCGACAAAGATTTCTGGAGCCTGCCCGGGTACAATGATGGGCATAAAAAGATATTAACCCAAACATATCACGATTCACAAGAGTACATCTTGAAATGGCTGAACTCGATCAAATCGGGACTGTCCCAAAGGAGAAGCACCATGAGCATGCCATATGTTGCCAAGATAATTTCTTTTTGCTGCCGCTACTGAGCTTACAGCGCCGCGGACCTGGCAGGTTCGATGCGGTTGCAGTATCCCCCGGAAATTGAAATCATCTTAATGCCGTGTTCCGGGCGGGTGGATATCATTCACCTGCTCAAGGCCTTTGAGGCCGGGGCCGACGCGGTCTTCGTGGCCGGCTGCCATGAGGGGGAATGCCATTATCTCACCGGCAATATCAAGGCGAAGAAGCGGGTGAACAAGCTGAAAAAGGACCTGGCCCAGATGGGGCTTGAGCCGGAACGGCTGGAAATGTTCAATATTGGCTCCGCCGAAGGGCCACGGTTCGCGGCCATCTGCCAGGAAATGTCAGAGCGGGCCCACCGGCTGGGCCCCAGCCCAGTGAAGCGGGAGGCCCGCGCCACCTGGCTGGCAGCCCAGAAGGCGGCCGGTGAAGTCCAATAACACCTCTAGCTGCTGTCAGACCGAGAGCTTTAAACAGGCTTTCTGAAAGAGGGAAGTTATGGGGTGGGTGCTCCTTTTTTGTCTCCTTTCGGTTGTCGGGACAATGGCGGCGACCGGGCTGATCCTGGCCCTTCCTGAACGGCTCAGGATGCCGCTGGTTTCCCATCTCGTAAGTTATGCCACGGGCACCCTCCTGGGCGCCGTGTTCCTGGGCCTGCTTCCCGAGGCCCTGGAAAAGGCCCCGCCTTCCTTGGTGCTGCCCTGGTTTCTGGCCGGCCTTCTCGCTTTTTTCCTCATGGAAAAGCTGGTTCTGTGGCGTCACTGCCATAAACCGGAATGCGAGGTCCATGCCAACCCCGGACTCTTGCTGATGGTGGGAGATACCGTCCATAATTTTATCGATGGCGTGATAATCGCCGGGGCCTTTCTCCTCTCATTTCCCCTGGGGGTGATTACCGGTCTGGCGGTGCTGGCCCACGAGATTCCCCAGGAAGTGGGAGATGCCGCGGTCTTGCTGGACAGCGGTTATTCCCGGGGCAGAGCTCTGCTGTTAAATCTGCTTTCCGCCCTGACAATATTCCCTGGCGGCTTAATGGGTTTCTACTTCTTCTCCCATATGGGGCAGACCTTGCCGTATCTCCTCACCATAGGGGCAGCCAGTTTCTTGTATATTGCCCTGGCCGACCTCATCCCTTCCCTGCACCGGCGCTTGGGTCTCAGGAATACTCTCCTCCAAATGGGATTAATTCTGGCCGGGATCGGCACTATCCGGCTGCTCCATTGCCACCCACACTGATTGCGGTTATTTCTTGCCAGCAGCGGCTTTGTAAGCAAAGGAAACGCAACTATGTTCAGCGAGAAAGTCCTACTTGTAGGTTACGTAAGGAGTTTTTATGCTTAAGATCGAAGACCTCTGGGTGAGCATTGATGGAAAGGAAATATTGAAAGGCATCGATCTGCACATCCCGCAGGGAGAGACGCACGTCCTCTTCGGTAAAAACGGCTCCGGAAAATCCACTCTGCTCATGACCATCATGGGGTTTCAGCGTTATAAGGTTAAGCAGGGGAAGATTTATCTCCAGGGCCGGGACATCACTGACTCGCCTACTTATGAGCGGGCTCGTCTGGGATTGGGGCTGGCCTTTCAGCGGCCTCCCTCGATTCGCGGGGTGAAAACCGGGGATGTCCTTTACGCCTGTGCCGGTACAAAACCATACCTACCCCTGGTGGAACAGTACGACTTCGCTCCATTCCTGGACCGGGAGGTCAATTACGGCTTTTCCGGAGGAGAGCTGAAACGCTCAGAACTCCTGCAATTGCTGGTGCAGGACCCTTTGATGGTGCTTCTGGATGAGCCCGAATCGGGGGTGGACCTGGAGAATCTCGAGGTGGTGGGGGAAATCATCGGCCGGCTGCTGCAAAAAGACCGACGCCGGGGGCACCGGGAAAAATCCGGATTGATTATCACCCACACCGGCTTCATCCTGGATTACCTCAATGCCGACAGCGGCTATATCCTGCTGGACGGGAAAATACCGTGTCAGGGTAATCCCCGGGAAATTCTCCAGCACCTCAAGAAATACGGCTACGAGGAGTGTGCCCGATGTCTGAGGTAAAAACCCGCGCCGCCAGGAGTCGGGATAAGAAGGCCGCCCTGGGGCCGGATCTCAATCTGGAGGACTTCTCCCGCCAGGGCGGCGATTGGGCTTACGACCCCGAGTACCGTCAATTCACTTCCGAAGAGCGGCAGCATCTGCTCAAAGCCGGCATTGAGTTGACGGACGCTGGGCATGCTGGCACCTTTCTGCAGGCCGACGCCAAAGTGGTGCACTGCCGGGTCAACCAGCCGGGGGTGGAGGTGCTGCCCATCACCGAAGCCGTGCGTCGTTACGATTGGGTGTCCGATTACCTCTGGCGCCTGGTGGCGGTGGATGCCGACAAATATACGGCCCGGGCGGAGTTGGAACTGGACAACGGCTACTTCACCCGAGCCCTGCCTGGGGTGCGCCTGGCGCAGCCGGTGGAGTCCTGCCTCTATCTACGCACGGACCTCTTTGCACAATATGTCCATAATCTGGTGATTATCGAACCCGGAGCTCAGCTCCATATCATCACCGGCTGCACCACCCATCCCTCGGTGCGCTCCGGTCTCCATGTGGGCGTCTCGGAGTTTTATGTGCGGGCCGGGGGTCAACTCACCTTCACCATGGTCCACAACTGGGCGGAAGACGTCCATGTGCGCCCCCGCACCGGGGTCTGGGTGGAAGAGGGCGGCTGCTATATCTCGAACTATATCCTCCTCAAGCCGGTTAAAACGGTGCAAACCTATCCCACCGTGACCCTGGCCGGACCGGGGGCCGTGGCCCGTCTCAACTCCATCCTCATCGCTCATCCGGATTCCGAACTTGATATCGGCGGCCGGGTGATCCTTCAGGCTCCCCACACCCGGGCCGAGGTCATCGCCCGCAGCATCACCGTTGGCGGCAAGTGCATCAGCCGCGGCCACCTGATAGGCCAGGCTCCGGAGATCAAAGCCCACCTGGAATGTCGCGGGCTTATCCTCTCGCCTAAAGGGATCATCTACGCCATCCCAGAACTGGAGGGCCGGGCGGCCGGGGTGGATATGTCTCATGAGGCCGCGGTGGGCAAAATCGCCGCGGAGGAAGTGGAATACCTCATGGCCCGAGGACTCGATGAAGACGAAGCCGTTTCCACCATCGTCCGGGGCTTCCTAAAGGTCAAAATCGAAGGTTTGCCACTCGCCCTGGAAGAGGAAATGGAACGGGCCATCCAGGAGACCGGCAAAGGGCTTTAGAAAGAGAGAAAGGAGGGATTGGAAAGCGATGAATACCGAATATGATCCCAAGATCCTCGGTTTTTGCTGCCGCTACTGAGCTTACAGCGCTGCGGACCTGGCAGGGTCCATGCGTTTGCAGTATCCCCCGGAAGTGGAAATTATTTTAATGCCGTGCTCGGGGCGGGTAGATATCATCCATCTGCTCAAGGCCTTCGAGGCGGGCTCAGATGCCGTTTTTGTGGCGGGGTGTCTTGAGGGAGAATGCCACTATCTCACCGGCAACCTCAAGGCGAAGAAGCGGGTGAACAAGCTGAAAAAGGACCTGGCCCAGATGGGGATTGAGCCGGAACGACTGGAAATGTTTAACTTATCTTCCTCCGAAGGCCCCCGGTTCGCGGCCATCTGCCAGGAAATGTCAGAGAGGGCCCATATTTCTCAAAGGCTAAACAACGTGTGTGAATGCAAAATCAATAGTGGACCAGCAATGGCCATTGAAAAGGGACCCACCCTGGTCATTGTAACGTCGGCAGAACAGCCAGCCGCAGGCCGGGCTAAGCAAGCGCAGACCTGCCGGCACCAAGGTTATGCGGGGCAGGTTTGCGCTTGCCCCAGGTACAATCAGTAGAGCTTCTTCCGGCCAAGGCTGGCGCCATGGCCAACAAGCTGTTGGTCACCCGAAAGAGAACCACTTCTCCCTTGGTTCTCTATGGGTTAACTCCCTTCAAGCCCACCATGAATCTCCTGGCGCTCTGAGACGTTATAAATGCCCATAAATTTTTGGGGTTTCGGACTGTGTTACTCCACTTCCGGCTCTAGGGCCGGGAACCCCGACTCGGAGTCACAGGCGAACCACGCCCGCTTGAACCGGATGGATTTCAGCAGGTCAACGTGCCAGGGCTCCAGAAGCGTCTTATCCAGGCCTCCGGTGAAGTGCGCCGGCTGAGGTTGGCGCCGCAGCATCTCGAACACCGCCTCGATGTGCTCCCGGCTACAGGCCAGGAGGTTGTTGTCGAAGACGTTCCAGCCGTCCTTGATTTGGAGCTCGCGGATGTGGCCCTCCCTCTTGGGTACCAGACAGAAAGAACAGGCCTTGGGGCACCCCTGGGAAGTCACCACCACCCCCTCCTTCACGAACATCTCCGGGGTGAATTCGCCACCGGGATCATTGAAGGCGGGCCCGCTCACCTCAACATCCCTAAAATGGACCCGCCAGGATTTAGCGAGGCGCAGAGCAGCTTTCCGGTCCCAAGTGAAAGTGGCCGACACCTTAACTGGAATCGTGCGGGGGTATAGTTGCCCGATGTAGAGCGGCATTTCCCCCACATAGGCGTCCGGGTCGGCAGGCGTCCACTTCGTCCGGCGGGGGAAAACTCGAATCATGGCCTTCCTCGCGACCCTTCTTTAATTTCTCTAAGGAAGTAGAACCGGCCCCGCCAAACCTTGTAGCAGAGCACCGGCGCCGGCATCATCGTGTCCTGGGTCGTCCGCATCGGTAAAAACCAGAGAACGACCTTCTCCCACCAACGAATCTTGAAATTTGGTCTCTTTTAGGCTTCCTTAATCTTTCCCCCTGGGTTGCTGAGCACAAGTAGCAGGGCTAAGGGCAGCAAGAAGGGCGGGCCATCGGGCGGCGGGTTGGCTGCCCATCCTTCGTCCCAATTCCGGACGCATTCCGTGGCTGTGATTTCTTTGCGTTCTTCGCTCACTCCGTCACCTGGCCGCCCTCATAAAAGCCTTGTACCTGGCCGGATTGCACCACTTCCTGATGAGCTTGCGCCATTCCGGGTCGCGGTGGATCCGGGAAACCGTCTCCGGGCCCCGGTAGAGCATGGAGAAGGGCATGAACCCCAGGTTGAATACCTTCATCAACCGGGCCTCGGCCTCTGCCGGCGTCTCCTGCTTGTACCCCACCAGGACATAGCAATATTTCTTCTCCCGGGAGAAGTCCGAAAGCAGGGCCGACGCGTGTTCCAGGGCCGGCCATCCCATCATAGAATCCAGGGCAAACCACGCCCGCTTAAACCGGATGGATTTCAGCAGGTCAACGTGCCAGGGCTCCAGAAGCGTCTTATCCAGGCCCCCGGTGAAATGCACCGACCGTGGTTGGCGCCGCAGCATCTCGAACACCGCCTCGATGTGCTCCCGGCTACAGGCCAGCAGGTTGTTGTCGAAGACGTTCCAGCCGTCCTTGATCTTGAGCTCGCGGATCGCCCCCTCCCTTTTGGGCACCAGGCAGAAGAAGCAGGCCTTGGGGCAACCCCGGGAGGTGACGACTACGCCGTGTTTCACGAACAGCCCAGGAGTGAACTCACCACCAGGGTCATTAAAGGCTGGTCCCCCTATCTGGACATCATCGGAAAAGCGAGACCAGGACCGGAACAGCCTTTGACCTTCCGGAATATCCCATGTGAAGGTAACAGAAACTCTTACGGGGTCAATTTTTTGTGGAAGGGTAAGCGGCGGATCGCCCACAAAGGTAAAAACATCTATCGGCGTCCACTTCGTCCGGCGGGGGAAAACTCGAATCATGGCCTCCCTCTAAGGGCCAGCAACTCCCGAGTAACCTCCGCCGCCTCCCCCTTCCCCGGATTCCGGTCAGGGTGACAAACGAAAATAAGAAATTTCAGGTGCTTCTTGATCCAGGCCGGCACCGAAACAGGCACCATGGCCAGCAACTCATTCAACCCCTCCACCTGGCGCTCCAAGGTGACGACCCGACCCTTAAGCTCGTTGATCCGCCCCTCCAGGCGTAGGACCTGGGCTCTGAGCCTCCTAACTTCCTCGTCCTGGGGTTTTATGGGGAACTTGGGCTCGTACATGGAAGGGTCCCTGGCAGAATCAATACCAAAGGTGCGGATGAGCGGCTCCTGCCCCCTTAAAATCTTCTCAAAGGTCTTTTTGTAGTCGTGGTCGTTCAAAAAAGCACCTCGGTTAAACCTGGGGTATGTCGGTTGCCGCCTCTTACTTAATTACTGACGGGGGCTTGCCCGTCCTTCAGAGTGCCCTCGGACCCCGACTTGAGAGGGCCGTCAACCCCCAGGAATGCCAAACCCTACCACCATGCCCCTACCCATGTCAAGCTATAATGACTGGTTGGCACATTATTGAAATTAGAAAATTGTCCACGACGATCATATTAGGTAAGGGGGGGTACTTGGCCGCCTCCGGGTTTCCCCTTTGGGGCCGGGAAGAGGGGGAGAGGGGGACAGGGGGGCGGTGGCGGGGTGGGACAGGGGGCGGTGGCCAAGGCTGGGGGCTGGGCTGATTAGGGCTGGGCTGTGGGTGGGGGGCGCTGCGCTCCCGAGCCAGGGGCAGCAAGGGCAAGGGTTTACTTCCGATAATGCACATTATCGGAAGTAATCTTGTTAATCTATCATGCTAATATCATTGACTATTTAATCATCCTAACCTTGGGACCAGGGGCCGGCAGGGCTTTGGGCTGCGCCTGGACGGTGGTGGGCTGGATGATCTTCCCGTCGGGCGTCTTGATGACGATCATAATTCCCGCCCGCAAGTCAATGGATTCCTTGGTCATTTCGAGAATCTTGGCAGCTAACTCGGCGCCCCGGGCTTGGATGGTTGGAGAGGGATCGTCCATGAGCTGCTTGATCTTCAGGATGACGTGAACCTCCCCCAGGCCGCAAGACCGCATCAACTTTTTGATGTCTCCCGCCTGCTCAACATGCTTCCACAGGATTCGATTAGCGGTATAGTACCGATTCCTCTCTTCGAGGAAACCATAACCGGCTGAAATCATTGCATTGTCAATAGTCACCCCGCCATTCAGGTAAATCTCTAAGAAATTCAACTCTTTAAGGGTAAATTCGCCTTTCAAATCCACCTTTCCGCTTTCCTGAACGATTTCGGGGACTAAAGTACCTGGCGGACCTGGCGGTGCCTCACCTGCTGGTAGCTCGGTGGGCCTGGTGGGCCTGGTGGCTTTAAGCGGCGGAGCCGTGGATTGGCAGTTGGGGCAAGGCGGTGGGTACTTCATGGGCCGGTAGCCGGGGCGGGGGGTGAGACAATCAGGGCAGAGCCGGGGGGTTGTGGGTCTGCCTGAGGGCCTCTTGGTCGTCTTAGTCTTAGCCATGATTACCTCTCTGAAAAGGGGTATCCCCAAAAATCACTTATATATCAGATAGATATATATATAAAAAGCCTCGCCCGCCAAGATAGATATATAGATATACGATTATAGAGGCCGGGAATTACCTTTGATTATCGCAGAGTTAGAGGGGCGAATGTCAAGGGTTAATTTATTCCTTCCGATATAGCATTGAAATCTTGACAAAGTGGCAACCACGATATACCTTGGTATTGACGGTTGAGGCCGTCGGCGGGAAGGGAAGAAGGCAGGCATTAACGGCAGGATAAAACGGGAGGATGGCAGAGATGGCGAACATGAAAGGCGATTGGGCTTGTAAGCTGGCGGCGTGGGAACTGGCGGGGCTGGCCGTGTTGGGGCTGGTCCTTATCGTTGTGGAATGGTTTTAGCCTCTTTGCCCTGGCCGGGGGCTGCTGGTCCCTAGCTGGGCCAAAGCGGTTAAATCTCAAACCTGAAGGACGGAGGACAGGGACATGGGAAAGTACGACGACATGACACAGGAAGATTTCAAAAAGCATCTGCATCGGGTGCTGGCTGACCAATCGGCCAATGATATGCTGCTGGTCCCCGGCGTCTATGAGATTTTGGCCGAGCACTTCAACAATGCGGTGCTGGAATCCTGGGAGGCAGAGCGGGAGATAGAGAAAGAACTGAGGGAAATGACATGAGCGACAAGACCCACACCCAAGAAGCCTTTGACATGGGCAGGGTAGCGTTCCAGAGGGGTGTCCCCTGTGTCCCTGCCCTTGATGGCGATTACCTTAAACACCTATTCCCGACCCTTGGCGAGAACGTGGAAGCCACGACCGCATGGGTGAAGGGGTGGGTAGCCGAGAGTTTTAAGGAGCCGACGACATGAACGACGAGATTCAGAAAGCTATGGACCGGGCCAAGGCGATGGAGATGGTGCGGCGGGTGCTGGCTGACACCAGGCTAAAGGTTGCCTGGGTGGACCAGTTGTTAGACCACGACAACCCCGCGGTCTCTACTGCTTACGACAACCTGAACCTGGCGGAGAAACGGATGGCGGCGGACCTGGAGGCCCACCTTCAGGCGCACAGGTTGAGCGTGGGGCCAGGGAACGACCGGGAGCCGGTGAGCGTGATTTTATGGGAGGCCATAGACGGGGCCCGCGTCCCGTTGGACCAGGCCCAGGCTGATGCGGCATGAGGGCTTAACTCTTTGGGCAGGGCAGGGGCGGCGGCGTCCCTGTCCCACCTTGAGGGATAAGACGATGTGGTCAGAACCAACAATCCAAAACCTGTTGAGTAAGTGGTACGACAGCGCAGGAGCAGCGCACCGGGGCGGCATCGGTTACTCCTGGCGGAAATGGGAGAACTCGAATCGGTGCGTCGTTTCCATTCACCCCAACGAAAGAGGTTGGAGCGACCCCGCCAGCTACAAACTATTTGCAGATATTCGTGATCTTGGTTGGGGGCTGGTAGTCAAGCAAGCTGAATGGGCAAGGCCGGGGGTGAGGGAGGTTGTCCTTGTCCCTCCACCTGAACGGAGACACCGAGACATGGACAGACCGGAACCAATTTATAGCCATGCAGACCTGGGGGCCAGGGAACCCGGCGACCCCGAGCTTCGAGGCTACGACACAGGACACCCCTGGTATTACCTTTTAGGCGGCAGACCCTTGAGGCCGGAGGAAATCGAGCCGGACCGGGAATGGGAATTACCCCACGACGTAAAGTTAGACCGGATGAAAGACCCTGCTAAGAGAAAGAAGCGCCTCCTTGAAATGCAGAAGGAATACGAGGAAGGAGTAAAGCGAGACATAGAGCGTTATTTAGAAGTAATCGCCCCTGACTATAAGGTGGAAAGCTACGAGCGCAAGATGGGCTATGGCTTAGAAACCTCTATTTACTTGTGCTACAACCACGTTTGGAGCAGTAAAGCATGGTTGGCAGCGATCAACCGGGAACTAAATCTCGACACAGATTCATGTCGAACATCGACACAGATTCATGTCGAACCCCAACAGGCAATCCCGGTGTGGGAGCCGGACCTAAGGCCGATCCCGCAACCGAAAGAGCAGCTAACTCTATTTTAGGAGGATTATCATGGGCGCAGTAGTAGCACTTCAACCGCAGTTGAAGCCCAAGCCCCCGAGCTTTGGGGAAGCCTTGAAAAAGGCGGCGACCACGGAACCCAAAAAGGCCAAAAAGGCGAATATGCCCACCATCGTTGACGCGCCGCCTGATATTAAGGTGGCCGTGGACGAGTACCAGGAGGCCAAGGCGACTTTCAAAATGGCCGAGGCTACCCTGAACCACAACGGCGAGATCATTCAGGATTTCGTGCGCCAGGTGCAGGACACCACGGGTTTCGCTGGCCGGTATCAAGGCAGCTATGCCGTGATGGGCAATATCCACCAGGCCAAGGTGATCTACGCCAACAAGTTTTCCATCAACTCCGAGGACGAGGGGGAACTGGTGGCGATCTTGGGCGAGAACTTCGATGCCCTCATCGAGAAGAAGTTTTCGGTGAAGCTGAAGGCGGCGGTGTTCGAGGACGAGGCCCTGCAAGCGGAGTTGATGGAATTGGTGGGCGAACGCTTCGGCGACTTTTTTGAAACTACGGTGAGCCTGGGAGCCTGCGACGACTTCAGCCAGCTTATCTATCAGGCCGTGCAGCCCGAGCAGATGGACACCCTGAGAACCTTTGCCCGGCAGTATAAGCCGTCAATCAGGTAGGAGGACCGGACAGGGGGGCGGGGGAGACCCCGCCTCCCAGGAGGGTAAGGTGGTTTACGCCAAACATTGGAACCCATATCGGAGGTGGGGCGAATCCCTGCTTTCTCAGTATGAGGCCAGCCCGCAAGAACTCCAGAGGCGGGAAGCGGAAAACGAAGAACAGGCCGAAGAGGGGGAAAAAGAAGATGACCCTGGACACCTTTAAATATTTCTACCCTGAGCAGCCGCGCCTTCTGCATATCAAGCAACCCTTGTTCGAGCAGTTGAGCGCCGATCCCAAGTGGATAGCGGAACCCAAGTTTAACGGCAGCCGCCTTCAGCTTCATTTCCTCGATGGCGCCTTCCAGTTTTGGAATCGGCACGAGCAGCCGATGGCCTACACCCCGGTCCCGGAAGTAAAGGGGGCCCTGGCCGGCCTCAACCTCAAGGGCTACTGGCTTTTTGACGGGGAACTGCGGCACAACAAGACCAAGGGGGTGCGACACAAGATCGTATTCTATGACGTTTTCATCGCCGACGGCATCCTGCTCCTGGGCACAACCTTTCGGGACCGGCGGGGGATTCTGGAAACCCTGCTGCATTACAATGGCGACTACAACCTCTTGAGCCTGTCCGCTCAGTACCCGGGGGGCTTCCGCCAGGTGTTCGGGGAGCTTATCAAGGACGAGGAACTTGAGGGGCTGGTAATCAAGAACCTCCAGGGCCAGCTTCAGCTTGGCAGGGGCCGGGCCGTGGAAAGCAAATGGATGTGGAAAGCGCGGAAGCCTTCCGGCAGGTATCACTTTTAAGGGGGGAGGGATGAATCACTACCGTTGTCCACGGAACAAGCAGCAAGTGTCCTGGGAAGTCTGCCAGGGACGCAAAACTCGCAAACAACATGGGTGCGCCACCTGTACCCACCCCACCAAGATGGAACGGATTGGGCGGCGCATTGAAAAGATCAGCGTGAACCTGGCCACCGACTCCACCAAGGCCAAGAACCCCCTGGTGGAGATCGTGGGGCTGGCCCCGCAAAAGATCGTGGTCGCTCCCCTGGTGGCTTTGGCCCTGGTTAAGAAAATCAATGATAGGTTGGGGGGATGATGAAACTCTTTTGGGCTGCGGCAATCTGGCTCATCATCCTGGCCCTGGCGATCCTGGGAGGCAGATGATGATTCACCGACTTCTGACCAACATCTATTTCATCCTGGCCGGGGCCGTGATTCTGGCGGCCCTGGCCGTCTGGTTTGCTCCACAAGGGACCGGGGGGGCGAGCCTGGGGAGGTGGATATGATCGAACAAATCTTAGAGATGGCTGAACGAGACTGCCAGGCTGTTTCTATGGCTAAAGAGAGGGCGGCTTATGGGGAGTGGCCCCCACCACAAACCCCGGGAGACCTCCTGGCCTGGATAGAGGACGAGGCGGAAATTCAGTTGCAGCAGGGGATAGATAACCCTGGTGAACGCCAGCGACTTCCTTATGCCAGGCGACTGCGCCATTGGGCGGCGATGCTTAAAGGTGCTGGTGTTTCTCCTGCAAAACTGCCCTGGAGGTAACCATGACCAGGCGCAAAATCCCTGATGTTCTCCTGGCGGGGGAACAGGAGCTGCTCTTGCAGCAGTTCCTTCCTCCCCCGGAAGGGGAGACCGGCGAGATCGGACCTGGCCGGCCCCTTAATTCCCTCACCCGGCTCCGCAACCTCTGCCTGGTGCGCCTGATGCTCAACTCCGGGCTCAGGTGCAGCGAAGTTTTACACTTGCGGCGCCGGGACCTGGAGCCCACCACCGGCAGACTCAAGGTGCATGGAAAGGGCGGCAAGGACCGAATCCTTTGGCTCTGCGAGGCCGACGTCAACCTCCTCCTGGGATACCTCAACAATCAGCCCGGGAAACCTGAGGACTTGATTTTTATCAGCCTCAAGGGGAGGCCGCTATCGGATCGTTATGTCCGCTGGATGGTGGGCGAGGTGGCCCGGGCCGCCGGGGTTACCTATAAGGAGGTTCACCCTCACACCCTGCGGCACACCTTCGCCACCGACCTCCTGCGGGCCACCAAGAACCTCAGGCTGGTCCAGAAGGCCCTGGGGCATGAGAGGATCGGGACCACGCAGATTTATACTCATATCGTGGACGAGGAGCTGGAGGACGCTATGAAGAACTTCAGGGCATGAACGCAGCCGCCAGGCGGCTACGGCTTAATGTGGCGCAAATCTTTTGCCGTAGCCGCCGGCTCATTACCTACCCCACCACTTCCTTGAACGACTTCGCCGGCCGGAACTTCACCACCTTCTTCGCCGGGATCCTCACGGCCTCCCCGGTCTGCGGATTCCGACCCTCCCGGGCTGCCCGCTCCACCAGGGTGAACACCCCGACGCCATCCAGGGCGAACCGTCCGGTGTTCATCACTTCATCCACGATAATGTCCCTGATCCGGTTTACCGCAAGCTCGGCGGCTGAGTTAGTGATGGATGCTTCTCTTGCTACGTTCCTGATCATTTCTACTTTGGTCATGGTGCTGGTTCTCCTTTTAGGTTTATTTCCGTTTTGCTTTTTTTTAATGGACATTGCCGCAAACACAGACGCCGTCTATCTTAGAGCTTATTTTGTCGCCCGTTATGTCCATTAAGAGGGCGTTATAAAAAGTTTTTGTTTTGTCCTTGGAGGTTTTGTAGAAAAGCTATAGATGATTTCCTGTTAATGGACATAAAAACCGCCCAACACTTTCCAAACCCATGGCCTGTCTATGTTTGCGCCCATGTCCACTAACTTCGCCCCTGTAATTTCAGCTACTTACAAAATGTCCATCAAAAAGGGCTTTGAGAAAAATTGAAATGTCCATCAACGCTGCACTTTAAAAATCTTTAAATGTCCATCTGCGAGGCGGTTTAAAAAAGTGGGGATGCCCACCAATTATAGAAATGTCCATCAAATAGCAGTTGGGGAAAAGTTAAAAAAATTACCTCGGACAAACCTCCTGCCACGTTTTCTCAAAATTATATTTTTCGGGGTCACGGCGCTCCAGTTGATCCACAACCTGAAAAAGCCTCGGTTCTGTCTTATACCCTTTGTGCATATTCGGATGAACTAGGTGATTGCTGACAAAGAACTGCATATCTCGTTGGATGGTCTTGGGTTCCACCTCGAATTCGTCGGCCAAATCGGTTTTGCGCACCCTTTCCCCATCCGGACACTTCAGGAGCTGGTGCATGATGTGATGGAATCGGCGCCTCGTTTCTGCATCGCCGCTGAGTTTGACCTCGATCTCCTCCATAATTTTTTCGATCCCCTGGATTCCATGGGTCTGACGATAGCCCTTGGCATACTTATCCAGCTTGCAATTCCTGGCCCCATAAATCCTTTCCAGCAGCTCGCAGACCAGGGCGACGTGCTCCGCCTCCACTATCACCTGGCCGAAGTCTTCAGTGGTGGAGAGGTCCAGGACCGCATAAGCCACCGATAACCGGGCCATGGTCTTGCGGAAGTCCTCCGAATAGACGATAGGGAGGTCATCGGACCCTCCGAACTTGTCGCTCAGGTATTTGGCCACCTGGCGGATGTAGTGGGCGGTGTTCGTGTCGATGATTATTTGGTCGGGTCTGAGATTCCAGGCGTAGAAAATCAGGGCCCGTAGATCCTCAACGGTTACTTGCTGGGGATCGATAGGTTTCTCGGGGAAATAAATTTTATTTTTATCCTCGATGTCCCAATTGGCGGCGAACATGGCGAAGTCGATCCGCCGGATCATCATCTGAGGGAAAATGCCCTTGATGGCCTCGCACCCGTAGCGGAAACTGTCCATGGTGCGTTGATCTGAAGCCTGTTTGGGATGTTTTGGGTTGCAGCCGAAGAGGACTCGGGTACGGCTCTCGAAAACCTTGTTCTGGATTTTGTCGATGCGCACCAGGCCGCTATCTATGCCCTCGGCCATGGTCTTGAGCTCATCAGGGGCGATGTCCTGGGCCTCGTCCACGATTAAGGCCTGCCGGTTCATTTTCAACAGGGCACCGGCCTTGATGCGCCAGCCGCGGCGTTCGTCGTGCTCACAGCCATAGGTGATCCCGGTCCGGGAGGCTGTCATGCCGCTTACCCGGTTCCCCACGGTGGCAAAATTAAAAAGCCCTTCGCTCACCGTGGTCTTGCCGGTACCGGTGTCGCCCACGATGATCGCCGTCAACCAACCCCGGATTCTGTCCTCCCCGGGGAAATCGAAGCCCAGGGGAGAGCAGAGGACGAGAAGCACCCCCAGGTGCATGTCTGGGCGTTCATAGATTCGGGTCACATGGATGGCCAGGTCCTCCGCAATACCCCCCGGGCTCATTTCCCGGAGCTTTCCCAAAGAGAGCCGGTACTTCTCCACAGTAAAACCCTGATAATCTTCTTCCTGTCGCTCCATGGTGTCCACCAGCATAGTAGGCTGCTGGTCCCGGTAGGCCGTGAGCACCCGGCCGGTGGCCTGGTACTTGCCTATCTCCACCAAGCCACCGCCGATGATGTAGATGGGCTTCTCCACCAACTCAACCCGCTCCGCGGTCATGGCCCCCACCACCTGGTGGCCGTAGACCTCCCGGATGGTCAGCCGGTCCTCGTCTTTATAGACCAACGCCGGCCGCCGGTCCTTGTCACAGACATAATCCCGTAGGTGCTTCTGCAGTTGCCCCTCGGTGGCCCGGACGCTGGCGACCATCACCCGCTCACCCAGGGGAATATCAATTTCTTGAAGGCAGGACCGGATCAATGTCTTACCATCTGCCTCAGTTATCCCGGCACATTTCCCGTCTCGCAGGGCTGGGCAGCTTGAGACCTTCACCTTGGTCACCGCGTGGTAGGTGACAGTGTTCTCTCCGTAGACCTGGAGGGGGACCGCCACGCGCTTGCCGGCGTATTCTGCTCGGTCAATCTGCTCAAAACTATCGAGGGGAATCGGGGGTTCCAGGTGGCTGACGGGCTTGGGGTAGGTGTTAGGGGGGGCCTGAGAGATCAATTCCTTCAACCGGGCCCCTGAGCCCCCGTCCTTGATGATCCAGTCGGTTAAATCCTTGTGGGCCTTATCTACCGGCAGGTCATAAAGCCAGATCACCTTGATGGAGAGCACCCGGCCACCCTCCACCGCCGCCTTGAACGCGGGGAGCACCAGGGAGTGCACCGCCTCCCGGCCCTGGGAGTCGGAGTCGTAGAGCAAGACGACGTGGAAGCCGTGGAAGTGTTTGACCCATTCCGCCTTAAACCCTTTGGCGCCGTTGGTGGAGCTTACGCCGACATAGCCGGTCTCCTGGTCCGCCAGCATCGCGTCGAACTCGCCTTCGGGAATAATGACCGTGGACCCCGGGGCGGCCTTGGCCAGGCGCTCCAGACCCCACAACCGGGCCTCGCCGTGACCGGACCAGTTGAGGGTCTTGGGCTTCTTCTTGGAATTGTGGAAGCGGATGTTGACGAGGTTGTTGCCTTCATCGAACACAGAGATTGAGTTACGTTCCCGTTTGGTGCACCAGCCGATCCGGAACTTGGCGAGGCTCTCTTCGGTAAGGCCCCGCTTCTCCCTGAGGAACTGTTTGGTTTCCGGGGTGAGGTTCTTCTGGAAGGCCTCCACGTCGGTTAAGGTGGGCTTGGGGCGATCCGGCTTGGTTCCACCTCCTGCTCCACCACCCGGGAATACCCCGGCCTCCCGGCCCAGGCGCTCGTAGGCGTCTTTCCCGGTGATAAATGGTGTTCCCTTCATCCGGGCCAAAATGTCGAAAAACGACCATGCTTGCTTGCCGGTGGCCCCAAGGTCCACATAAATCCCACGTTGACTAGGATCGCTACTGACATTAATGGCCGCCGACGGCTTTTCATCCGTTCGCTCGATGGAGTGTACCGTTAACCAGCCTTTTGCATTTGGCTTGGCGCCCGGAGGAATCTCTCCACCGTATCTTTGAAAAACTGCTGCCAAGTCGGTACGACGAATGATTTCCTCACGGAGTGGGTTTGCCATTCTTTATCCTCAACCGGAATTGGAATTGAAATTGGAATTGAACTATTATCGACATTTAGCCTCCTTTTGGCGGTCCTTCCAGAACCGTTCCAATAACCTGAAAGTATATTTCTCAGCGAAAACCCGGTTGGGACAGGTCCAGAAATGCACTTGGTATCTCTGGCTCCAGGCCACGATAGAGCTCACCATGGTTTTAGGTGGAAGTTGGGAGCGGGCCGGGGGCCGCAGCACGATGGTATCCCAATCGGCCTCGATGATCACCGCGGCGAACTTTAGCTTAGCCAGCCGCTCCAGTTCCCGCTCGAACCGTTTGCGGCCGGCCCCGAAGGTACTGAAGGCGTCAATCAGAGATTTCCTTTCGATGGCCACCTGGTCCTCGAATCCCTTGAGGGAATAGTCGCCGGCGCCCAGGGTGGCCACCTCCACCGCCGGGGGCGGAGTGATGCAGGCGAAGTCGTAGGGCTTCTGTTCGCGGGTATCAACGATGATGATCACCGCCGCCGCCTCACCGGAGTCGGGGTGAACAATCCATACTCCAGGGACAGTTTGGCCCCGTCCATAAAAACCATCTGCCGGGTGGACACCTTCATAGAGGCATGAGCCAGGCCATGAGTGCGCACCCACCGGGACCCCAGCCACCGGAACAAAAACACCCCCACTTCATCCACCAGAAGGCGAATATCTCCTTTTTCCCAGGTATCCCAACCTTGCCCCTCCCAACCGTAACTATTTAGCAGGGCAACCAGTTTTTTTCGGGGATCCTTTTCGTAATTTTCGTTGTTTGGCACGGCAGTTCCGGCAGATATGATGGGTTAAATAGGGAATCAAGTCTTTGAGTTGGGGCTTTAGGGCCAGAATGTCGATGAGGTCGCCTTCCTCCTTGAGGAGGTCCACGATCTTCATGGCCATACCGTCCGGCAGCTTGCGTTTGCCATGGTTCCAACGAGAAATTAGAGACTTATCAACAACCAGAGCCAGAGCCCGTTGCACCGGAATTTTGATGTATGCTCGCATATTATGACCTACTGGCATATTTTGTCAAGATTATTATTTGATTTATGGCATAGATATTAGTTGACAATATGGTACCACATGACTGTAAGATAATCTCTGGGGATTCCGGAAGGCAAGATTAGGATCCCTAATAGAAAAAACAAGGGGAAATAGGGCTCAAATTAGGAGGTGGCGCTTCAGCGTCTTGAAGGAAAATGCCGGAAACTGATAGCTTAAAACCTAAGAAGCCTCTTGACAAGGGGTTGACAAATTGGCAAGATATTTGGGCGATGATAAACGAGCGCATAAAAAAGTTAATGCGGTCGCGGGGTTGGAAGATCAAGGATCTGGCCGAAGAAATCGAACGGTTGAGCCCCGCTCAAAAAATTCATCAATCACAATTATCCCGGATGCTCGCCGGCAAACGCCAGTGGCTCATACCTCATTTGGAGCTCGTGGCAAAAGCCCTGGGAGTGCAGGCGGGAGATTTGGTTGATGAGACGGTCGCTATTCCCATTGTGGCCGAAATTTCTGCTGCTCATGAATGTCGGTATCCTGGTAAAGTTGAGGAATCTCAAATTATAGGATACTTGCCGCTCCCCCGCATAATTGTGGAGAAGAAGGACTGGCCGAGACCAGAGGAACTTTATGGCCTGAGGGTTCAAGACAATAGCTTCGAGCCGGCGCTTTTCAAAAATGCTCAGCTAGTAGTCCAAAAAAATGGAGAAAAAAGAGAAGAAGACCTGGTGGTTTATTGCGATCAAAGCAACCGAATATTCCTGGGCCGCCTCTTTTTCCATAACGACCATCTGCTACTCCGCTCCCTCAATCCGGCTACGCAAAAAGATATGATCTTGCCGCGTCGACATCTCTCAAGCATGGACCGCATCATCGCCCAAATTTTCATCTAATCTGACCACCAATCTTTAATTTAATCTGCCCCTTGTAGAAAAATGCAAGCGCGGCGATTTTATTATTGACTTTAAATATGCCAAAAAAGCATAATATAAATGCCATATAAATCTTATTTTTATTGATCCATTTGGTTCAACCTTACCGCCATGCTCGGCATTCCTGGCTATAACGATAGCCTCCCATGGAAGTCCGAGACGATAAAGCTGTGATGGGGGCGGCTAAATCTGTTTAAAGGTCACGGCTATAAGGTGGTTCTGGAAGAATCCATCAAGCACGAGAAGCCCGAGGTCCGGGCCCAGGACCGCCGATGGTATGAACAGATTCCTACATACTGTGCGGGATTCATTGGCCTTTACCTGGAATCCCCCATGGTAATTCTCCAATGGTACACCCCCAGCAAGCGCAAGACTGCCCGCAAAATCCTGGATGCCTTCCCGGACAAGGGGCTGCGCCTGGACGATTATTTCGACGGCCATGAAGCGGTGCTCTACTTCCCGCCGGAAATCCTCAAAGAGGTCTGCGAAATGGCAGGAGCACGGAAGAAGCGCCAGGGGCGGAAACTAACGGAAGAAGAGAAAGAGCGGTTGGCTGAGCGCGGGCGAAGGGCACTCCAAAACTACCGCCTTAAAAAGGGAAAACATAACGTTCCAGAGTCCCAGGAGATTCATGGTGGCTCATAAGCGGGGTAGTGAAGGCAAAGAGGTAATCTCGGTTGACTTTTAGGCACCCTCCAACCTATAATCTCTGCATGGCGGGCACGATTCGCACCAAGCAGAAATGCCCCAAATGTGGGGGGAAGTTCGCTGGGGAACCTCTTCACTGCCATGTTTGTCTCACCATTCCCACCCGATATTTTCTTGATGTGCCTTGGAAGGGAGAACGCCTTAAAATCTACACCGGGAAAGATGATCACCCCTTGGCCCACTGGGAAGGGGCACAGCGACTCCTGGAGTCCATCCGCCACGAGATCGACACCGGGAAGTTTGACCCCAAGGAATACCAGGCCCGGGAGCTAAAATCTCTCAGGTTTGACAACTATGCCCATGCTTGGCTGGAACGCCGGGAGAAGGAATTAAAAAGGGGCCTCATCGCCTTGGGGTATTTCACGGAAATCAAGGCTTATATCCATCGGTACTATATTCCCTTCTTCGACCATAAATCCATCCGGGACATACGCGAAGCCCACATAGAAGATTTTCGGGACAGCCTGCCAGAGCATCTATCCCACAAGACTATTTTCAACATCATGGGGGTGTTGAGAAAGCTATTTAGAGACGCTTACCGCCGGAAGGATACCTTACTCCTACCGGAGTTTCCCAAGATTCCCAAAGGCGAGCCGGTTACTCACTGGATTGATGAAGCCACCCAGGAGCTTGTTTTAGCTCAGATGAAAGACCCTGTTCGCCGGACCTTCTACCTCTTCCTGATGAAACAAGGTTGCCGGCCAGGGGAAGCGCGGGCCTTGCGATGGGAAAACGTGGACCTCAAAAACGGCATAGTAACCATTTGCGCCGGGTTTGACCGGGAGACTTTCAAGCCTTACACAAAGGAACGGGATGTGCGCCCCCTGCCCTTGCATCCTCAGGTTTGTGAAGCCCTGGCAAACCTTCCACGGAACATAGCGGGTTGGGTGTTCACCTTTAGAGGCCAACCGATAACTCAATGGATGGCTTCTGCTTACTGGCGCCGGGCGGCAACAAGGGCAGGAGTAAAGGTGTCTTGTTATGAGGGGACCAGGCATAGCCTGGCTTCTCAGGCCATTAACCGGGGTTGCCCGGATGGAAAAATCAGTAAGATGTTGGGGCACAAATCATCGGCCAGCACCAGAAGATATGCCAAGCTCTTGACGGAGAGTTTGAAAGATATTTGGGGACCGTCCCCGGGAGACCGTCCCCAGACTGTCCCCCAGGGGGTGGGCGCAAAGACCAACCTACTGAATTTTAAAGACAAAAAATAGGTCTTTAACGGGTTCGATTCCCGTTGGGACTACCACTAGTTAGCCTTTCCTGCCTTTTTATTTTCGGACCTATTTTCGGGACTTTCTAAATTTCCCCGGTTCGCCCCGCCGCCACCAGTGACCGCCCATCTGCCCGGGTCAGATTAGGGACAAAGCGATTGTATCTTTCCAGGGTCACCACCGGGCTCTTATGCCCCAGCATCCGGGCCACCCAGTTGATGTTCTCCCCCGCGGAAACCGCCAGGGTGGCAAAGGTGTGCCGCATCTGGTAGGGCGGCCGGTATCTGATTCCCAGGCGCTTCAACACCGGCTCCCAGACCTTCATCCGGAAGAGTTCCTGGTGCACCGGTCGCTGTTGGCCATCCCCGAACACGTAAGCCCCCAGCAGCCAGCTCAGAGCTTTTTGCGCCGCCAGGGCCTCCCGCACCGGCGGCAACATATCCAGGTCCCGGATGCTGCCGGCCGACCTGGGAATACCGGTCTGGGATTACCGGTGAGGCGCAAAACCCGGCCCTGCCGGATGAGGATTTTCTCGGGCCGGAGATCCACCCGCGGCCATTTCAGGGCACAGGCCTCGTTGGGGCGCCAGCCGAAGCTCGCCAGATAAGCCTGGAGCGTTTCACGCTTCTCCTGGTTTTTTTCTTCCCACAGAGGCGGACAGTCATTTAGGGAAACCTCCCCTTCCCTTATGGCCGCGGCGAAGGCCATGCAATTGAAGTGATCCTTCAGGGCAGAAACGCTCTTTCCGGTCTGCCTTAGCCGATCATTTTCTTGATTTCGTCCACGCTGGGCACTTTGCCAACCACCTTCACTTCGCCGTCCACCACCAGGGCCGGCGTCATGAAGACGCCAAAGGACATGATCTTGTTAAGTTCAGAGACTTTTTCAAGTTCATAGTCCACTCCCGAAGCCTTGGCGGCCTCCTCGGTGCGCTTGGCCAGCTCCACGCACTTGGGGCAACCCGGCCCCAAGACCTGCAATTTTTTCATGGGAATCCTCCATTTCTTCTTGTTAATCGCATTTATGACACCAGCCAGCCAAAACCCATGCCGACGAAAGTGGATATGAGGACGATGATGCTCACAAAAACGGCGGTCTTTTTCCAGCCCATGACCCGGGCGATGACGATCATGCTGGGAAGAGAGAGGGCGATGGCCGCTTTCAGGCCGGTGATGCCAACCCGGAATTTGCCGAGGGAGATTTGGGTAAGGTCCTCGTCGGGCATGGGTGGTGATTCGCCTCCTGGTTGTTGAGTTCCCGGGCCAGGCTCCATTCTTCCCGGGTCAGTTCCCCCTCAGCCAGTTCCACGCCCAGGGTCCGGGTCAGACCATCACGGAGGGCGCTCTTTAATTTATCAAGATCGATGCTGTATCCCAGAATTTCTCGGATGGAGGTCAGCCGTCCTTTAAAGGCGGCTTGCAGCTCGCCGGCGCCGGATGAGCCGCCCCAGAGCTTGAGCAACATCTCCTCTTGCGGCGAAAGTATTATGGAGCCGTGCTGCAACATGCTGGAGGCATGCCAGGTCTGGGCGCTCCCCACAAGTTTTTTCCCTTGGTGCACGATGGCCCCGATGGCGCAGCGGAGAAAGCAGACGTCCGTCTGGAGAGACTTGCTGGTCTCCCGGCCCATCTTGGCTTCGATGCCCAGGGAGCGGAAGCCGGCCAGCAGTCCTTCGCAAATCAGGCGGTAGGCCGCGGTCACCGCCGAGGGAATGCCCTCGGCAGTCCCGGCGATCACTGCATAGGTCAAATCCCCCAGGTGCAGCACCGCCTTGCCGCCGGTGGGCCGCCGCACCACCTCGATACCGGATTGCCGGCAGGCGGCCAGATCGAGGTTATGCCGCCTCTGAAAGTAGCCCAGGGAGACCGCGGGCGGCTGCCACTGGTAAAACCGCAGAGTCGGCGGCGCTTGGCTATTGGCATGGAGAGCCAGGATGGCCCGGTCGATGGCCATATTCAGTGCGGGAGACGTGGCGCCGCTATCGAGAAAACGCCAGGAGGTCATTGCACCTCCTGAAAGAAAATGGGGGCCTTGTAAGAACTGCGCACCAGGGCCCCGGCGGCCACGCTCTGAAAACCCAGGGCCAGGGCCCGCTGCCGCCAGCCGTCAAACATTCTCTGGTTCACATAGCGGGCCACCGGGACATGGTGGAGAGAGGGGGATAGATATTGTCCCAGGGTAAGCATGTCACAATCCACTTGCCGCAAGTCCTGCAGCACTTCCTCAACTTCCCGTGATTCTTCTCCCAGGCCCAGCATCAGGCCGGATTTGGTGATCACCCGGGGAGAAATCGCCTTGGCTTGCTTAAGAACCCCCAGAGAGCGCCGGTAATCAGCGCCCCGCCGCACCTGCGGGTACAGCCGGGGCACGGTTTCCAGGTTGTGGGCCAGGATGTCGGGTTGAGCGGTCAGCACCGATGCCAGCGCCTCCCGGGACCCGGCAAAATCCGGCACCAGGAGTTCCACCCGAACGCCGGGACAATGCTCCCGCAAGGCTTCCACCACCCGGGCGTAGTGAGCCGCGCCGCCGTCCGGGAGATCATCCCGGGTCACCGAAGTGATGACCACGTGGCGCAGGCCCAACTGGGAAACCGCCCGGGCCAGGCGCTGGGGTTCGTCTGCCTCCAGCGCCAACGGTTTTCCCCTTTTCACCGCGCAAAAAGCGCACCCCCGGGTGCAGACCTCGCCCAGGATCAGGAAGGTGGCGGTGTGATGGGAGAAACACTCTCCCCGGTTGGGGCAGCGGGCGCTCTCGCACACCGTGGGCAGATGGAGGCGGTCCAGCAGGTTCCGGGTTTGCGCCACCTTTTCGGAGCCTTGGCCCATTTTGGCCCGGCGGACTTCCGCCAGGAGCCAGGAGGGGGCAGATTGGGTGTTGTTGAGGGGAGGGCCGGGGGAACACCGTTCCTCCGCCCTCCCCTCAAGCTCCCCTCCCAACCCCCTGTAAGGGGTTGGGGGAGGGGGTTTGGGGGAGGGGGCAGGGGTCTCTGACCCCTG
>Ga0315282_10003291_pt1 | contig 29063 bp, 24 predicted proteins | sample YL17G07_20_MG_FD_203693 | JGI IMG/M metagenome (GOLD analysis project Ga0315282, IMG submission 203693) | Sediment microbial communities from Yellowstone Lake, YNP, Wyoming, USA - YL17G07_20 | ecosystem: Environmental > Aquatic > Freshwater > Lake > Sediment | place: USA: Wyoming | collected... | reverse complement strand
AATTCACCTCCTTAATCTAGTTATTTAACTAGATAACTTTAATATAAATATATCGCTAGTGCAACATATATATTACTAAAACAAGATAGAAAACCGAAAATTTACCTTATCCTATTACATGCACCCGTTTTTTTAGAAATTTTTTGTTAGAGTACGGGCCAGACACAAATGGTCGAGATCCTAGCCAAAAACTATTGCATATAGAATAAAAGAGCTTGAAAGAAAAAAATTGATAGTAGGGTATAGAACAATGTCTGATTTGGAAAAATGAGGTTACCAATATTATAAACTTCATATAAACCTGCATAACGTAAATGAATAAAGGATCAGACTTTTTAGAAGTTATGTGAAATCTCATCCAAATATGATATATGACAATGAAATCCTCTGAGGAGACGATTTAAAGATTGAAATACAGGTAAAAACTACTCAAGAATTCAGAAGCATAATTAATGAAATTAAAAAGCAATTTTCAGATATAAGCAAAGATTATAAATATATGACATTTTACAAAGAACAAATATTTATTCTTTCCACTATAAAGTTTTTCGGCAAATTCAAAACTTATTCTTTAAAAAATAAAGAAAGAAAAGATTTATTTGACCTGCATAACAGGTTTCATATCTTTCCAGGCAAGTTCAAACAAGTCTCCTAAAGCATTTGCAAATAATGGGGTATTGACCCATATCCCTACGTCATATGTTGGATGAACATCTGCATCATCCATCAACATGAACATCACTTCCTTTCCGTCAATAATAACATATCTTCCTTTGTTTGTTGTATTCTTAACTTCTGCTATGCCTTTTATGTCCTTTACTGCAGACATCGTCTCTTTTGTCATTGGAGCAGCAATCCTTATCCTAACTCCTCGTTTCTTTATCTTCTCAAATGTAGGCTTTAGACCCTCTATTTTTCTTATAAAGCCAGGAGAGGTTGTCATTATAGAAACGGATTTTTCAGCATTCCTTATCATTAGCTCTAGATGGTTATATAGGTTATGCCTTCCTTTTATTGAGCCTGACAAATCAGATGGTTCAACTAATTCAACACCTTGTTTATGCAATGAGTTAAGTTCAGAAATTACGTCGGTTCCCTTCAAGCTCTCTAATCTCTTTATCTGCTCAGCTGCATCCACCTTGACATTTTTCTTTACTCTCTCCAAAACCTCTGTTGGAGGAACTGCAATATATTTTATTGGCTTTCCAAGCTTCATTACAACAAATCCTTTTTTTTCCAAGCTCTCAAGAACATCGTAGCTTCTAGATCTTGGCACATCTGCAATATCGCTTAACTCACCTGCTGTCGAGACTCCCCTGCTAAGCAAAGCAGCCCAGATTTTAACTTCATACAAATTCAGCGAGAAATATCGCCTTAGTTTGCTCAAAAACTCGTCTTTCACTATCATTTACTTACACCCCCTTTTTTAAGAAGTAACAAAAAGTTACTCCCATTTGGGGTAATAAAATGGTACTACTTAATATATGTTACGGTTTTTTACCCTGCCTAAGTGCTTTAACTTATATTAAGTTACATCTATTTTTGACTTTAAAGTTATTACAAATAACCTACCTAATACATAGCTTATATATAAGTATTATGTAAAAGTATAATATATATTCAAATAATGTTATAAAAAGATATAAAGAAAAAGATTAGGATCTCTCTTTTAAGAGGTTCTCAACAACAGAAGGGTCTGCCAATGTTGTTATGTTTCCAACATCAGATCCTCCAGATGCAATTACCTTTAAGATTCTCCTCATTATTTTGCCGGATCTTGTTTTTGGCAGGGCATCTGCAAACTGTATCTTATCCGGTTTTGCAATGGGTCCAATCTCTTTTGCAACATGCTTCCTGAGCTCCTCTAAAAGCTCAGCTGATTTCTCTACCCCTGCCTTTAAGGTTACAAAAGCATATATTGCCTGGCCTTTAATCTCGTGGGGTATCGGAACAACTGCAGCTTCAGCAACAGATTTGTGGGAGACCAGTGCTGATTCGATTTCAGCAGTGCCTAATCTGTGACCTGAAACTTTGATAACATCATCGATCCTTCCCATAAACCAGTAATCTCCATCCTCATCTTTTCTTGCGCTGTCCCCTGCAAAATAAACCCCTGGAAATCTTGCCCAATAGGTTTCAACAAACCTATTATGGTCACCATAGACTGTCCTCATTAGACCTGGCCATGGCTTTTCTATAACTACATAGCCACCCTCATTGGCATCTGCTTCTGTGCCATCTTCCCTAAATATCTTAGGCTCTATACCAAAAAAAGGCTTGCTTGCTGAAGATGGCTTTAGTGTCATTGCGCCTGGTAAGGGCGTTATTAATATTCCTCCAGTTTCTGTCTGCCACCACGTATCAACAACAGGGCATTTCTTCTTGCCTACGTTAATATAATACCATATCCACGCTTCAGGATTAATTGGCTCTCCGACAGTTCCTAAAAGCCTTAAGCTAGTTAGGTTGTGTTTTTTGATAGGATCTGTACCAAATCTCATTAAAGCCCTAATAGCTGTTGGTGCTGTGTAGAATATAGTTACTTTATATTTCTCAATAATCTGCCAGAATCTGTCATTATCCGGGTAAGTTGGAACCCCTTCAAACATCAAGGTTGTAGCTGCATTCGATAACGGTCCATAGACCAAATAGCTATGTCCCGTTATCCAACCAATATCTGCAGTACACCAAAAAATATCTTTGTCATGATAATCAAAGATATACTTAAAAGTTTGATTCACATACAATAGATATCCTCCGGTAGTATGTAAAACCCCTTTTGGTTTTCCTGTTGTTCCGCTTGTATAAAGGATGAACAATGGATCCTCTGCATCTGTCTCTTCTGGCTTGCATTCGCTTGAGACGTCTTTTGCTGCTAGCTCTTCATCAAGATAGCAGTCTCTCCCCTTCTGCATATTAACTTTTGTATTAGTCCTTTTTGCCACAATAACCGTTTTGATGCACGGGCATGCCTTGATTGCCTCATCGGCAATCTCCTTTAAGGGTACTGTCTTTCCAGATCTGAGACCTCCATCAGCAGTTATCAGCATCTTGCATTGGCTGTCAAGTATTCTATCCCTAAGGGATTCAACGCTAAATCCTCCAAATACAACGCTATGGATTGCCCCAATTCTTGTGGATGCTAGCATTGCAATAGCAAGCTCTGGTATCATGGGCATATACATGCAGACCCTGTCGCCTTTCTTTATGCCTTTCTTTTTTAAAACATTTGCAAACCTGCAAACCTCTTTATGAAGCTCTGAATAAGTATATTTTTTGGCATCCCCTTCAGGTTCACCCTGCCAGATAATAGCAGTCTTATCTCCATAGAGTTTAAGATTCCTGTCCAGGCAGTTGTAAGATACATTTATTTTACCACCTTTAAACCAAGTGAAGTTTACATTTTTTTTATCATATTCAAATACAGAATCCCATTTCTTAAACCAATGAAGCTCTTCTGCTTTTTTTGCCCAAAAAGCCGGTGGATTTTTGATTGATTCTTCGTAAAGTTTATCATATTCCTTTTCACTTTTAATATAAGCCTTTGCGCTAAACTCAGCTGGCGGCGGCAATTTTCTATGCTCTGTACTCATGGATGTAATAATTTTTTCTTCTGGCATTTTATCTCCCCCTATATTAGTATTAAGATAATTTTCCTTTACAAAGGCGAAATTTGCAACAATATTTAAAGTTTTTGTATAAGTATTTATAATAAAAATATTTATATACAAATCCTTATTTTCAAGTGATTTGAAGGAGGGGTATATATGAAGTTAACAAATCGGTGGTTTATTGTTATAGGGGCATTAATAATACAATTATGTTTAGGGGCAATTTATTCATGGAGTGTTTTTGTAAACCCTTTAAAAGAGGATTATGGATTTACAACAACCCAGACACAAATAATTTTTTCTGTTGCGTTAGCAACATTTGCAGTGGTAATGGTTTTTGCAGGAAGATGCCAAGATAAGGTTGGCCCAAAAAAAGTAGCCATTGTAGGAGGGATTCTTCTTGGCTTAGGTTATATACTAGCAAGATTCACAAATGGGTCATTTTCAGGTCTTCTTTTAACAATAGGATTAATGGGAGGTGCAGGGATTGGCTTTGGTTATGTGTGCCCAATAGCTGCACTAATAAAATGGTTTCCAGATAAACGAGGTTTAATTACTGGATTAGCAGTAGCTGGTTTTGGGGCAGGTGCATGGATCTTTGGTCAGCTGGCTTCTTATCTCATCACATCCATTGGATTGATAGCAACCTTCTTTATACTGGGCATTATATTCCTAGTTGCCGTTGTTGTTGGTGCTTTATTTTTAAAAAATCCTCCTGCTGGGTGGGTTCCTGAGGGTTGGAAGGCAACTGTAGCTGCAAACAAAAAAGTCAAAAAGATTGATTTCACTTGGCAGGATATGATAAAAACCCCAAGCTTCTGGATGCTGTGGATTATGTTTACATTCGGAGCAGCTGCTGGCTTAATGGTAATTGGTATATTAAAACCATTTGGGGTCTATTCCGGTTTATCTGCTGCAGTAGCTGGCTCTGCGGTAGGTTTATTGGCTTTATTCAATGGTGCAGGAAGAATAATCTGGGGAACATTGTCTGACAAGCTTGGAAGAAGCAAGGCAATGATGCTAATGTTCATTTTGCAGGGTGCAATGATGTTGATACTGATAAAAATGGGTTCTTCAGCCCTCTTGCTGAGCATTGCAGCTGCCTGGGTTGGCTTTAACTTCGGAGGGAATTTTGCATTGTTTCCTTCAGCAACAGCAGACTATTTTGGAACAAAAAATGTTGGAGTAAATTATGGACTAGTATTCACATCATACGGTGTTGCAGGAATTGTCGGACCTATCCTCGGAGGAAAAGTGTTTGACTTAACCGGAAGTTATATGTATGCATTCATACCCTCAGGTATTGCATGTATCATTGCCGCAATAATCGCCTTAGTGCTTAAGGGTCCAAAAAATAAATGAAAATTTTTATAACTCCGTGCTAAGAATACCCATGTCTTTAGGGTGTGGGAGGATGTCACTTTATTATCTTTGCAATCTCTTTGAACTCTTCAGTTCCAGCCATTTTTAGCAACTGAAAAATAATCATCTCAGTAGAGGTTATCAAGGCACCCTCCTGCTTTGCCCTCTTAACCGCTGTTTTATAATCCAATCTCTTTCTAGAAGAAATAGCATCTATAACTAGATGAACAGTAAATCCTTTTGATATTGCATCAATTAAAGTTTGGGTTACACAAACATGTGATTCAATACCACAAATAACCAGATTTTTTTTGTTTTTAATATTATTATGAAACTCCTTATTATCAAAACAACTAAAACATATTTTTTCAATAGGCTTATAATCTTTTAGTTCTTTTTTTATTTCATGAACTGTTCTTCCCAAACCTTTAGGATATTGTTCAGTAACAATAACAGGGATATTCATTAATTGAAATGACTTTATCAGCTTAATTGTATTTTCTATAACTAAATCAATATTCTTTATTACAGGTAAGAACTTTTCCTGAATATCTATGACAATCAATGCTGTGTTTTCCTTTGTTAGAGCATTTTTCATCTTAATAACTCAATTTATACCTCAAAATTGCAGCAATACCTCCTAAGCCATTTAATTCCTTACCTCCATCATGCTCAGAGGAAATTATAGTAATGGACCCCTTTGAAGACTCTGAAGCCTTCATTATATGTTCTATTCTACCATAAATATTTTCCTGCCTTGACTTTTGGATTAATGAATCAGTAACTAATAAATCCCTGACAGCTCCGGCATGAGCGGCATTCTCTGTTTCAATTATTCCATATACGGCTTGCCCATTTTTCTTAATCTCAGCCAATAACTCTTCTACCAGATTAATTTCCCTTGTAGTCCTATCATCATGCAAAACCCTTTTTATTTCGTCCCTTTTAAGGATTTCATTTATCGCAGTTTTGCCTACAGCGGAACAGCTAGCTTGTATGACCTTTTTCTTTAACTCTTCATCGTGCAATTCTTTCATAAGATCCTCTTTCCAGAAAGCTGGGCTTGCTAAGATTATGGTTGTAATTGAATATTTCTTGGAATAATTCTCTAACTGATTGATAATCTCAGAATAAAAGCTCTTTGCTATCTTTTTTTCTTCCACCTTGTTCTGAACATCCCCTTTTATGCTGCTTAATAACTCATATCCATTTCTTTTCATAAGGGCAAAATAGGCTTCTTCCCTGTCAAAACAGCAGATTAAAATCTTTGATAACTTTGTTGAACAGGCATCTTTTATCCTGTCAAGTTGGTATTTTAACCAATTTTCCTTGTATATTGTTATTACTGTGTTTTCTTCAACATTGAATGTATGATGCTCTCCCTTTGAGATATCCTCTGGTCCTTCTTGTATTATGCCGCTAACCCTTAGGATATTAGATGTCTTACTGAATTCGGATTTCTCTGCCTGAATCTTAATAAAAACCGGTTTTTTAATCACCCTCTGCTTTCTTTGGTCCTCCTCCCCTATCTTGATCTTTCTTAGGGTCCTTCCTTTGACCAGATCTCCTTTATCTATCACCTGGCTTAGATACCACAAATCATCAAGGTTTTCTGTCTTGATCTTTATTTCATTTTTATTTTTAGCTAATAGTTTCATCCCTCTTGAAAGCACAACATTTATATATAAATTTATTCATTTTTGGTATTGGTTAGTGATAATACTAAAAAATAGGTGATGTTCATGAGTAAAAGAGGCCAAAGCGGTACGAATGCCGCCATTCTTGTAGCAATTATTGCAGGCATAATAATTTTATATATCATGTTCATATCTCCCAAAGAGAGGGAAGATTTAATAAATGGAAATGGCAACCAGAATGTAGAAACAACTAATAAAGATAATATAAGCCTAATTTCAGAAACCGTTGGGACATTGGACTTGATTGGCACACTGGATGATCGAGACATTCCCAACATATACTTGATTGAGTCTGTCAATTCAAAAGAGCTGGACACAATAAATCCCGTCTATGTAAGGAATGGATGGTTTGACAAAAAGATAAAGGTTGTAAACTTCTATATTGATGATCTTGACAACACTGATAATGTTGTTCTGTCTTTTGATACGCCAAAAAGAAAAGGTGTTTTAACAATAAAACTTAATGGAAATACCATTTTTGACTATGGTGCAAGCTCCTTAAATGTTGGGCCAATTGACTTGCCAAAGAATCTCCTGCAAAAGGAAAATTTCCTTGAATTTAGCGTATCTGGAGTAGGAATTGCCTTTTGGAGAACCAATGAATACGATTTGGAAAACATTAAGATTATAGGAGACATAACTGACAAATCGAGGCAAGAGAGCAAAAACATATTCTCTTTGACAAACGCACAATACCAAAATCTCAAGGAAGCAAGGTTAAGATTTATACCTTACTGCAGCAAAGCAAGTGAAGTTGGTATGCTTAATGTTTACATAAATAACAGGAATATATATGGCGCTGTTCCCGTGTGCGAAGATTTAGTACAGCAAGACATACCTTTAACTATTTTAAATGAAGGAGAAAACAATATTGTTTTCAAAACAGAAAAGGGAAGCTATTCCATAGAGCAAATCAAGGTCCATCTTGAGCCAAAGGAAAAGAAGGCATATGTCTTGTATTACTTTGAGATTAACTCAACTACCTATAATGAGATACTGAACCAGCACAAAAATGTTCTTTTAAGAATAGAATTCGTAGATAAGGAAAGTGAAAAGAAAGCAGAGATTAATGTGAATGATCACCTCTATATGCTTAATATCAAAGAAGGCGACAAAAAAAATGTATTTGAAAGAAACATTAACAGTTGGATTGAGAGAGACAGCAACTTTGTAAAGATAACTCCAACAACAAAGCTAGAGATAGTCAAATTAGAAGTATTAGCGATATAGGCTTTTAAAATGAAAGGATTTTCTTGTAATTTAATAAAAAGAGGATTCTAATATGGAAAAAAGTGGTGGTGGAATTTGGGTACCTGATGGATATACAGAGCAAAAGCAACAAGAAGAGGTTAGGAGAAGACAGATAATAGAAGACAAAAAAAGAAGCATTAGACAAAATATTGCTGATATGAGATCAGAGAGTGCTGCAGGACAAAATATTGGTTCAAAATTAGTAAATATGGAAAAAAGAGCAGAAGGTGTCACCAGACAGCAAACTCAAGCAGAGGCTAATGAAGCAAAAGCTGAAGAAAAGGAACATGGAAGAATATATAATTATTTTACTAAATGGAACCGGGAAAGAGATAAACAAGAATTAAGTATGCTCTGGAGTGCTGCTAAAGCAGGTGGCAGAGGAGCAAGATGGACTGGCAGGCAGTTAAAAGCAGGCGCAATGGCTACTGGCGCAGTCGTTGGCGGAGGAGCAGGCGCTGTCATAGGCAAAGTATCTGAAGGAGGCGATGCTATTATCTACATTGTGCTGTCAATTATGCTTTATTTTGTTGACATTTTTACGCATTTTAATGGCATTAAAATAACGGACTTTTCATTTTTTACAGTAGATTTTGTAAACTCTTTTTTATGGAATGGTGTTGTCCTTGTGCTTTTAATTGCCTATGGTGTGATATACAAACCAGATATGAGGAATTACATGTCATTTGTAGTTTTGGTATTAACAGGTTCCTTTATCTTTTTTTTAGGTGGGTTTAATTATGGGGGTATATTTCATGCAATATTTATTATTTTTTTGTACATCTTCCTTATTAGGCCTACGGCAACAGACGTGGCATCAGCAAATTATATGACTGCCATACTAGTTTTGTTTGATTACATTGGTTACGGTTTGCTTGGATTTTATTTGTCAAATAGCAAAATTGCCAATCCAGATGCCGCAGCGCTTCTGGCAAATAGGTTTATTCTGCCAGTCTGGTTCTATTACACTCTTGTTTTAACTCACGACCAAAAGAAAAGCTGGTTTACTTCTTTAATCATATTCCTTGTAATTTGTATAAACGTATTTTACTTTGCCCAGGCATTTGGAGTGATACAAAACAGAACCGACGTATTAACAAAGGCAGAAATAGACCAAGGTGTTGGCTTCTGGAAAACTGGCCTTGTTGGTATGAAAGACTTTTATAATAAGTTAACAACTTCAATTAAAGGGAGCGTAGACCGTGGATTAACATATGCAACAGGCGGCTATTATGAAGGCGTGGTAGAACAAAATCAAAAAGAGCCTCTTGGCGTCTTTTTGGAGGAAATAAACGAGCAGAATATGGAATATTATGAAGATGATGTTATAAGCCAATGGTGGACCCTAAAAGCAAGAACATTGGATAAGGAAAAAAAGATTGAAGTGGCCCTTTCATGTTTCTCGGATTTTAATACAGACACAGTTCAGGAAGGAAAAATTTATCCTGATGAATTCCAAAACAGCCCAAAAAATTTAGAGGTCTACAATCTTGAGCAAAGGGATATTGAGTGTAGATTTAAGGAATTTCAGCTAGCCGTGGGCTCTAGACAAATATCACTCTTTGCAGATTTTAATTTTGATACAATGGCTTATTTAAAAAGGTATTTTATAGATTTGGAAACAATGCGTACAATGAATAAGGAAGGAATAGATATCCTGTCTTACTATAAAATTGTTGACCAAGAACCTCTAAGCTCATGCACAGCTGGCCCAGTAAAACTAACAATTGGCGGACCAAGCCCATTAACAGGCCTTACAACAAGCTATGACAATAAGCTTAGGATTGGTTTTAACCTAGAAAAATTGTGGGAAGGCAAAATCAGCAAGATAAATAATTTAACTGTTTATCTGCCTCGTGGCATTGAATTTGATGAAGACTTGTGCGGCAGTGAATTTTTATCTCTTGGAGTGCAAAAGCTTGGAGAAGAAGAGGTAAACGCATACAAGTTAACAGATGATGCAAAAAATTTATCTAAAAGAAAGGACCAGGATATAATTACGCTTAATTGCAGGATAAAGGTAGACTCTGGTTCAGTTGATGATGTTTTAGGTATTACTCCGATAACAATAAAATATTTCAGAGTGACTGCAGATTACAACTTCACGCTTGAGAAAACAAAAACCATTTCTGTTCAGCGTGAACCTGGGTTTAGTGTCTCAATATCACCTGAAAAGCCAAGAAGTGAAGAGAATTTATTTTGCACAGCTACAGATGACAAAGAAAATTTAGAAAATGTAAGGTATCAATTTTTCAGAGCTAGTGACTCTACTCCCTTAACACAGTCTGTGTCAGCCACAAAAATAGGAGATAGTATGTATAGATCTTCAGCTTTACAGGCAGCTAGAGATAATGTCGTATATTGTGAAATGACTGCAAATGTACAGGGTGTAAAAGATCCTATTAAAGCACAGAGCGCGAGAGTTACCGTTCTGGACACACCTCCAAAATTCACTAGCGGCTTACAGATATCACCAGACTTTAAAAAATGCAGCGGGATAGCATATGATGAAGATGGTGATGGAATTAAAGCAACTTATCAATTTACGATAAATGGTAAGCCTGGATCTCCATTAGAGATTCCATGCAATTCGTTAGTCAATAAGCAATATGAGTGCATAGCACCAGTGGACTTCGCATATAATCCAGGAGATACAATCGGGTGTAGCATGACTCCGCTTTCATATGGAACAACTGGACAAGAATCAACAACTTCATCTACAGTTCCGCAAAATGTATAAGATTAAAAGAACAACAATTGGTTTATTCATTCTACTAATTATCATAGGATGCAAAGGCTCAAAAGACACAAATCCTGTAACCAAAGAAGAAAGTTATACAGGAACAGATGCACTTGTTTTTAATTTCCTTAAAAATGCACCCCCCAACCAGGTTTATGCTTCAACAGACACTGAAAGATCTCAATTTAATATTGGAGTAGATCTGGAAAACAAAGGCGCTTCCAATATTGAAGATGGTTTTCTGACATTAATTTTGGAAAATGATTATATGGCAATAGATGATTGGCCCAATACAGAAAAGGTAAGCTACAGCGGAGGCAATCAAGCAGCATTCTCTATTGAAGGAAGATCTCTGACAAATCCTGCAGGAGGAAAAGACATAACTACAATAAAGGTAAATGCAAGAAAATTCCCAGAACAGATGAGCGAAACCCACAAATCTTCAATTTTATTAGCTACCTGTTATAAATATCAGACAAATGTTTATGAGAATGTTTGCATAGATACAGATGTCTACGATCTTAAAAATTTGGATAAGGCTTGTAAGGTTAAGGACCTATCCCTAAATAGCCAAGGAGCGCCAGTATCTGTAACAAAGGTTGAAGTTGAGATGCTTCCTCACGAAAGCGACACAAAAATAAAGCCTTTTTTCACCATTTATGTTGAAAACAAAGGAAAAGGCGAAGTCATTAGGCCGGATCTGACGGTTATAGAAAATGCGTGCTCTTCTGAATCATTAAAAATACAGGAAAATGACTTAAATGTTGTCAATATTAAAGCTTATCTGTCTGGGAAGGAATTTGAACTGGACTGCAATCCTCAATATATAAAACTAAGGGACAAGAAAGGGTATGTCAGGTGCAACTTAAAAGAGGGCAAGGAAAAGAAATATGGTACTTATGAGTCTCCCCTAATCATAGACCTATACTATGGCTATATGGAAACAATAGCTAAGGAAGTTGAAATAAAAAAGCCAGTTACATATTAAAACCAAAATATTTATATAGAATAAGTGTAAAGGTTAATATTTAATCAAAGTTAAAAAATGAATAGAAAAATTATATGTGTAGCTATATTATTAATATTAAGTCTAGGGTGTAGAGGGCCTGTGGACAATCAAAAAGGAGAAATAAACTATAGGATAGGAACAAGGGGAATCACAATGAATTTTATGTCTAACACACCAAACGAAATATATGAAGCTGAGAACGGAGAGGTAATACTTGAATTAAGAAATGAAGGTGCTTTTCCCCAAGCAGATGAGTTAGGAGAATTCTCAGGCCGCATCTGGGTTGGTGGGTTTGACCCAAATATAATGCTATTGGAACCAGAAAATCTTTATCTGGACGGGCAAGCTCTGGAAGGCAAAAGCCCATTTAATGACCGTGGGGGTTATGACACAATAAGAATAAAAACAGACGTTTATAATCTCCCTACGGGTGTTGCAAGTTTGCCTCAAACTATACAAATAAGCGCTACTTATATTTATAAGACAGTTGCAAATCCCTTGGTATGTGTTGACCCTAAGCCAAGAAGCACGGACTTAAGGGAAAGGGTTTGTAGTGTTGATGATTATCGTTCTGTCGGAGTTCCAAGCCAAGGAGCGCCAGTTGATGTGATATCAGTTGATGAGAGAGTAACATCTGAAAATATTTTATTTAAGATTGTAATCAGAAATATGGGTTATACACAGAGCGGCTCTGGTGGAGGATACAGTGTTGGGATGGGAAAGGTTATTGACGAACAGTTATGGGATGATGATCCCCATTATGGTTATAATATTAATGAGATAGACAGAGTAAGGATAGATGCCATCAGTGTCGGCTCACTGCCTCTTCTTTGCCAGCCAGATGACAGCTTTGTAAAGCTGGTTGATGGAGAAGGCACAATCTTTTGTAAATTGCCAACAGCTGGAATAAAGGATGTATATTTATCTCCCTTAACAATAGTGTTGAAATATGGGTATTTATCGTCAATTTATAAAGAAGTTAATATATTAGAAGAAGTTAAGTACTAAAAACCGGAGGTGTAAAAATGGACAAAAAAATATTGTCTACATTGTTTATAATAAGCCTGTTGAGCTTGGTTGGCTGTGCCAAGGAAACCAGCAACAAAACAACAGCGCCGTTTATTGGCGGCAGTACTGGATTGGAGATTAATTTTATAGCAGGTGAACCACCTGAAGAAGCCCTTGATGCAGGACAATTCCCATTCATAACAACAGTGAGTGTGGAAAACAAGGGAGAGTGGGATGTGTCAAAAGCAGATGTTGTGGTTACTTTAAGAGGATTTAGACCAGCTGATTTTAGCAATCCGGTAATGTCAAAAAGTCCTGATGAGGATTTGGCAAAGAGCTATATTGACATTGATGGTAATATAATTCCAGGAACATTTACGCATGTATCCTTTGATGGTTTTAATTACGCAGGTACATTGCAGGCTAATAATGCATTCCCAATACTGGCTGATGTTTGCTATAAGTATGGAACAAAATCTCAATTGGATATATGCTATTTAAAAGACTTGACGGTTGAAAATGAGGTGTGTACAATAAAGGGTTCAAAACCAATATACAGCTCCTCTGCACCTGTCAGTGTTGAAAATCTGCAAGAAGAGGTTGCTGGAAGCAATAAGATAGCATTTAGTTTTGACATCACTCATAGAGGGACAGGTTTGTTGTCAAAATTAGGCACTAGTTGCAATACAGCCGATGACCTAGCAAACAAGAATAAGGTGTGGGTTGAAGTTAATAGTGACTTAACAGGTTTAACTTGCTCTGGCCTAACAGATGGAACTACTGCAGCAAACGGTTATGCAACCTTATATAGCGGTAAAAGGCATGTAAGATGCACTCAAAATGTTCCAGGTGATGGAGATTATATCAAGAAGGCATCTGTTATCTTAACATATGATTATAAGGAAACCGTAAGGACAGAAGTGCTAATAAAACACGTCAGTTAATTTTTTTATTTTTTTCTTTTAATCCAGCAATTGTAAATTGAGCAAGCAATGCCTCCAATTGTATATACTCATCGCTTCCCTCAGTCATTCTAAACTCTGTTTCACCACATTTCTCTATGAGCTCCATCCTTTCCTTATTGTCAAGATCCAGATTAAGAATTTCTTTCTGTATTTGCTTTATAACATCTAATCCAGCCAATCCGTAATTAAGCATGACATCTAGTAGTTTATTTCTCGCATCAACAAATTTATTTTGTATTGCTAAACGTAAAACCTCATCAATCTCTTTTGGTTTAGCAACAGCAGCCATTGAATATACAAGCTCTTCATCAACATCTTTGCCCAAGGCTGCGCAGCTCTGCATTATATTCTCAAGTCTCCTGCAATCCCCTTCTGACAGCTCAATTAAAACATCCCTTGCCTGGTCTGTTATCTTTAGATGCTCTCCCTTTGCAATCCTTTCAACAATCAAATCCAGCTCCTTTTTATCCAATGGTTTAAACCTGAAGACAGCGCATCTGCTTTGTATAGGGTCAATAATCTTGCTGGAATAGTTGCATGAGAGGATAAACCTGCAGGTTTTAGTGTAATTCTCCATAGTTCTTCTTAATGCCTGCTGCGCCTCCCTTGTAAGGGCATCACACTCATCAAGAAAGATAATCTTAAAAGGAAAATCTCCGATTGCCTTTGTCCTGGCAAAATCCTTAACCTTCACTCTTACTATGTCTATACCCCTTTCATCACTGGCATTCAGCTCCAAGAAATTCTGATGCCATGCATCCCCAAACAGCTTCTTTGCCACAACTAAAGCTAAGGTGGATTTGCCAACGCCAGCAGGACCTGCAAACAACTGGTGAGGCATATTCTTTTGCTCAACAAAGGCCTTAACCCTCTTGACAATATCCTTTTGGCCTTTGACCTCAGAAAAGTCCTGCGGCCTGTATTTTTCAGTCCAGATTGCGCTATCCTTCTCCATAGTAAGATGTAGTTTGTTTTAATTTAAATAGTTAATCATTTAGCACAAAGGAAAAATTTAAAAGAATATATGAATAAGGCATAAAAATGTTATTACTACAAAAAAATGCAATAAAAAATATTAAGGAGTTTCTTGATAGCAATATAGAATCCTCGCTTCTTTTTAGACTATTTCATCTAAATGAAAAAATAGATTATTCTTATGTTAGGAAGGCTATTGGTAAATCAATATTAAACGATTTTTTAGAGGCAAAATTATTTTTACGGCAAGCAAATAAGATTATGACAGACTATGATATTGCTACCTATGAAAATTATCATTTTTTTTATAATAATAAGGATTGGCTTGACGCAGTATATTTTGGTCCAGACTCCCTAATATTGGCAAACCGTCTGCCAGAGCAAAATAATTTAAAAGCCCTGGATTTGTGTACCGGCTGTGGAATCCATGCTATTCTTTTGTCCCGCTCAACCAAAGAAGTATATTGTGTGGACATAAATCCGAAAGCAGTTAATGCAGCAGGATTTAATGCACTGCTAAATAATGCAAAGGTAAAAATACTCGAAGGAGACTTATATGAACCTGTTATTGGAAAAAAGTTTGACCTTATAGTCTCAAACCCCCCTTTGATTCCGATTCCTGACAGTTGTCGTTATCCATTATGCGGGAAGGGAGGAGAAGATGGCTTATTGATTTTCAGAAGAATTGTGAAAGGTCTTAGGGACTATCTCTCAAGTAGCGGACAAGCAATCTTATTGGGGGGAGGTATGGGCAAAAATGAAGCTGTTTTCAAAGATATCCTACAAGAATTTGATTTTGAGTTGAAAATATTAGATAAAATGCCAAAAGAGCGCGAAATTTTGAACAGAACAGCCCTACTTAATAGGTACAATCCTGACTCCCTAAGAGAAATGCAGCGAATTTACTCAAATGCTGATTTTTTTTATAAATATATAGCTAGGATAAAGATTCCTGCACAGTCTTTATAGCTGTATTAAACTAATTATGCAAAGAACTCAAATTATATCTTCTTCTGCAACAACAATGAAATCGCCAATCGCAATCACAGCTGAAAATGGTATCAATATGTGGTTTTCTTTATCCCTCTCCAACTCCATTTTCTCTGTATAAGGTGTTGGATTAATAAGGATTATGTGTATAAGCTCACCAGATCTCGTCTCAAAGATTATGTCTCCAACCTCGCCAAATTTTTTGCCAGTTTTGCTAACAACTGTCTTCCCCATAAGCTGTTTTGAAAACTTTTTTTCTTCCTCTGCCATATAATCCCCTCTCACTAAACGGTAACCTTACAATCGTAATTAATGTCATTGGTAGGCTAGCTTATATTTAAAGTTTTTGATTTCAAAAGCCTGTTTAACTCCTTTTCATTATAGCAGCTTCCCTTTAAACCGCAAATATTGCACTTATTTTCATTACCGCAAAAATTAGGGATTTGCATGGATGTTAACATCGAGTTTACAGTCCGGATAAGCTCCTTAACCTCTATTCTTAGGAAGGAATTTATGGCAATATGCCTTTTTTGCTCAGCCTCTAGGTAATGGATAAACCCTTCCTTTATCTCACTGTTAAATTGGCTTTCCAATAACAAAGCGTAAGCCGCAATCTGTATTTTATGTCCTGGCCATGCACCTTCTCTTGGCGCCTTTCCTGTCTTTAGCTCAATAGGCACTAATCCAGTTTCATATTGGTATATTCTATCAATGACACCCTTTAATCCCAGCGCAGGATTTTCTATCCTAAGCTCAGATAATATCTTTGGGGTAAGCTTATCCCATAGTTTATCCCCAACAACATTAAAATCCACAAGACATTTGTGGACATTAGCAGCCCTAAGTCCAGCTTCCTCCTCAATAATTAAGATGTTTTTTTTAAAAACATCTTTTTCATTTAGATCAAAATGCTTAAGCATATCTTTATTCTTTAGTATTAGATGCCTAAGAAGCTCTCTATATTTTACAAGATAGATATCTTTAATTTCCTCTAAACTAAACCTTTGTTTAATGCTTTTAACAATCCCTTCATCAGACTTAGTTGCTAAATCATGCAATTCATGTGTAAAAGAGCCCTTAAAAGTGGCTTCTTTAACAGGCTCATACAAACCTAATACCTTCTGCAGATAGAGCTTCCTGCTACAGTAGATATAGCTGGATAGATCAGTTACAGATAACATCCCTCATTGATAATCAGTTCCTTATTAAAAAGCTTACGCAGCAGGATGTCTTGTGGTTGTGTTTATTAAACTATATGGAAATTTGTAAGATTATATAGATTTAGCAATTTCTTATTCAAATCTATGTACTGGTGCAAATGAGATGCCGCATAAAGGAGTATAATTATAAGTCGACCTTTCATAGACACACAACTTCTGTCCATCTCCTCTAGATCGTGATGATTCACCTTGACTGGATATAGGGGTAATAATAATTCCCTTATCAGATAGAAGCCCCATGTATGGCTCTAAATCATTATAATTAACAGCAACACTGACTGCTATAATATCAAAAGGTCCTTTTTGTCTTAAATCATCAATAGAGAGCTGATGTAAAAAATCATAATCGAATACTTCTGTTCTTGGTGTTAATTTAGCAGCTCCACACTTAGCGAGTTTTTTATCAAGCGTCCTGATGTTAGTTTTTGCCATATTACACAAATCAGATCTGATATCAACTCCATATAAAGAGGCAGTTGGATATAAATTTCCTAAAATGCTTAATTGCAGTCCTGAACCCACTCCAAGCTCTACAATTTTTTGTGCATCAGGGCAAGCTGCTTTTGCAATCATTGCATAAGCTAACATAACATTTACAGCTGAGATATTTGTACTACCGTCTAATATAGCAGGTGTAGAAGAAAGATATGGATTGTACCTGATTCCAATTTCATCTGGGCCAGCTTGGGGAGAACGGCTTATGGTATATTTAGGGTAACAACTATCATCAACTAATTGCATCGTATAAGTAATCCCTGATTCATCTGCATATACTATTTCGCAATCTTGGCCTGGTTTCAATTTAAATGTTAATTCACCCCTATAATCAAAAAGTGCAGGGATTCCAAGATTTGAAAATAACGCACTTGCTTTTAAGTTTGCAGAAGTATCTCTAGAGCCTGTACCGCTAAGGATATGTTCCACAAAATCCGGAAAAGTTTGAAATGGAACAAAATGATCCCTATCAGCTGTAGCAACTGCACTAATTGGATTGATGCCTGAAGATATATTGCTAGGCAGGGAAGGAATTTGAGTAATTTGCTCCAATAAGCCGTTTTCAACCGGGCTCTTTGGCTTTATCCTAAATGTATCACGCTGTATATGCTCCAAAAGGCGATTTTGTATTGCATCTACCATTCCTATCGAAGAAGTGGGTGGGAATTCTAAATTGTTTGCATAATTTTGTATGTCATCACCAGAAGCTATTAAAAATCTATCTAAAACAGAATATGTTTCAAGACGTTCAGCCTGGGATGCTAATAATTCGGCTATCATTTCTGGATTAACTGGTATTGATCTCATTTTATCCCTTTACATTTATTGTAGGTTGAACTGTATAGATTTGCTTAGCTGAGGTATGATACCTAGCGCCCAAGTCCTTAGCAAAGTCAGCAGCTTCTTTTGTTTTTTTCTGAATTAAAGTATCTGCAATCTCAATTGCAGCACTAATTTGTTGCTGCGTTATTGTGAAGTGAGGCCTAAGAAGGGATCTAGCATATGTCCAGCTCTTATCTGTATCGCCATTAACTTCAAAATGGTGTGAAAGCTTTTGAGCGAGTTTATGACGGCTTTCGTAAAGATTCTGTAATGTATTATGGCACAAGCTCTCTACTACCAAATCAATTGCATTGCCTGGAATGTTACCCCCATACTGTCCGAAGAAACTATCCCACTGTATCCCTTTTTCTAACGGCAGTCTTTTCCCAAGTTGTTTTTCTAACACTTTCCCTGCCGTAGCTGAATCAAAAGGAAGCAAAATCCCATAATCAAAAAAGGATGATAGTTGATAGGTTTTATGCAGATTGTCCATGTCAGGGAGCTCCAACTTTACCCTATGATCTTTTGGAATCCAATCATCCGTACCCATGAGTCTGAGCTGCCTTGCTATTTCAGCTATTGGAGCTTTATCTGCAGGATCTACTAATAGTTCCTTAGAGGGAATTTTTCCAAAAAAATGTTCTGGCTTATCCGTGCCAACAACAACTCTAAGCATAGGATATTCAGATAAGTTTGAAAAATAAGAGATTAATGCTTTAACCAAACCATCATCTTGGACATTGCCAGGAGAAAAGGTTTCTCCATTTTTGTCAGCCATTGATATCCAATAAGCAGTTTCTTGAGGATTTCTTGATAGGAAATTATCTATAATTATATAAGTAGGTTTTTTCTCCAGATCAAGTAAATCAACAGAAATATGCACTATCTGATCTAGAATGTCTGCAGTGGTTTGCGGATAACGCCAGATAGAAAGTCCACCAAAATCAAAATAAACAGAATTTGTTCTTGAAGCTAATATTCTTAATAATGTTGTTTTTCCAGTACCTTCAGAGCCAATAATGGCAAGAGGTCTTCTAAAAGGTCGATTTGGGAAAAATACCTGATCAAGCGCAGCAGTCTTGTCATATTCTTCATGTGTTGTCAAATAATCTAACAATTGGCGTAAGGCAAGACCTGCACTCTTTCTTCCTAAGACAACTTCATCTTTATACTCTTTTTGCGGTTCCTCTGATGGTTCAAAATAGGCGCCACTAAATACATTCCCTTTTATAACAAAATGCTTGTTGCCTTTGTCATGAGAAGAGGGTCTTGAAGATGTGCTTTGGTTCAGCAATTTTACTAGTTTGTCATAACGTGTATATACTTCCTGAACTAATTTTCCTGCCCCTTCCAATCTTGCTTCGTAACTTGACTTTTTTGCCAGAGCTCCTAATTGCTCAACAAGATATCCGATAATACCGTTTCGTTCAACGGTTATTTTTCTCTCTAAAGTCGAAAGTCCCTTCAATCGGTCTTTATCAGGGGTTATGGATGCAAAATCTATTTGAGCAAGTTCTCTTTCCAAATCCACCTTATGGCTATTAGGCCTCAATGAATCTGGCAATGATTTGCCTTCTATGCCATAGCTGTTAACCAACATTTGCCTTAACTTAGGTTCCAATTCTCCAACAATTTCCTCAGCAAATTTGTAGTGGGTAACTGCTCTTTTTACTACCTCTTTAAAATCCCTTATTAAGACAAAATAATTAGGATCTGTCAGTTGGGCTATTTGTCTTTTAAGATCTTCTATTTCAAATTTTGAAATCTCTCTCCCTTCTTTTTCTTTCTTTTTTCTTTTCGGGAATGTATCATAAACTTGTACTGCAAATAGTGTAAGAAGAGGATTCTTATCATGCACTTCCCAATAGGCAGGTTTTAGATCAGGTCTTTTTTCATCTTTACCTCTAAAGAATTCTCTTGCAGTCAAATATAATTCCTTTGCCGAAGAGACAACTTCTATTCCAAGATCATTTAGGCCCATACAATTTTGCAGGCCAGTTTGTACCTGACTTAAAAAGAATACCATCTGGGGATGATATAGTGAAGTGGTTAAAAACTCATCAACATTCTTCATTAAATATTCTAATCCTGTAATCTGGAATATCCTGCCAACCGTATAAGGGCCATCTTCTGACCCTAAAGGGGTTGGTCTGTTTTTCAGACTACCATAAAAAGCGGAAAAGTCATATGGGATATTTACTCTATGTTTAGGGCTATTTATTGTATCGGCTGTTGCAGCTAATCTTGTTAAGAAAGGAAAAAAATCACCTGCTGCTATTGAAAGTACATCAGGAAGGGGAACAAAGGGTGAAAGGTCTGTGATACTAGGCGTATATCCTGTATTTCGAAATCTCCCATAATCTGACAATTCAGTTATCCTTTTATCCAATGAAGGCCTTAGATGTTGTACAGATTGAGCTATTGCTGGTAGTTCCCTTGAGAGTCTGAAGAATTGCCTTACATATTCTACTGTACCTGCTAGATCTAAATCTGGTCTTGCTGCCATACCAGCACGTAATAATTCCAGAAGATCTCTTTGTATAGTTCCCTTATCCGGGTTTGAACCAGCAGACATAGGTTGGTCAGACTCTTTTGGCTTACCTCTCCTTCCTTCCCAAATTTCTCCGAATGTTTTTTCCGGCATATTAATTTGAAAATCTAATAAAGTTATTATATCTTTTGCTTTTAGTATACAGTCGCCCTTTTTAAATTTTACGTTTTTTACTACTATATAATGGAAAATTAAATAGTTTTGAAGGGAATTACTTTTTTACCTAAACAAGTTTATGTATGGTCTTTAATTCTTTGTCCTTGCCATTATTTTCTCCAAAACCTTTATTAATCTATTATTATTCTAAAGGGAATATGGACATTGACGAAAGATTAGCCCTTGTGAAAGAAGTTGGAGAGGAAATCATAACAGAGGACGAACTAAAGGAACTTCTAAAAGAGAAAGCGCATCCAATCGCATATGATGGGTTTGAGCCTTCTGGAACTAATATTCACATAGCTCAGGGACTTCTAAGGGCAATTAACATAAATAAGATGACTAAAGCAGGCTGTAAATTTAAGATCCTTGTTGCAGACTGGCATGCCTGGGCTAATAACAAATTGGATGGCAATCTTGAAAATATACAAAAAGTAGGCAAATACCTAATAGAAGTATGGAGAGCTTGCGATATGGACTTAGATAATATTGAATTCCTCTGGGTTTCTGATCTGGTCAAAGATGACAATTACTGGAAAAAAATCATGCAGATTGCCCGTAACTCAACAGTAAAAAGGATAACAAGGTGCGCCCAGATAATGGGTAGGAAAGAAAGCGAAGCGCAGCAGGCATCTCAGATATTGTATCCATGCATGCAATGTGCTGATATATTCCACCTTGAGGTTGATATAACCCAGCTTGGTCTTGATCAGCGTAAGGTAAATATGCTGGCAAGGGAGATCGGCCCAAAAATAGGATTCTGGAAACCTATTGTTGTAAGTCATCATATGCTTATGGGCCTTGGACAACCTCCAAAATCTGGTTTATCAGGAGCTGAGCGTGGAATAGAGCTTAAGATGTCAAAATCAAAACCAGATACTGCAATATTCATGACAGATTTAGCAGAAGATATTAAAAGAAAAATCGGCAAGGCATATTGCCCTGAAGGTGTTTTATTAGAAAATCCAATTCTAGAATATTGTAAATACATAATTTTCGAAAAGTGTGATAGCATAAAAATTAAGCGTCCTGAAAAATGGGGTGGTGATTTAGAGTATAATTCTTATGAGGAGCTGGAAAAAAGCTTCATGGAAAAAAAACTTCACCCAATGGATCTAAAACAATCTGTTGCTGACTCTTTAAACGAATTCCTTGAGCCTATAAGAAATAAGCTTGAAAAAAATAAGGCTACCCAAAAACTAAGTGAAGAGATTAAAGATTTTAAGGTTACAAGATAATTATTCCTGCTCAATAACTGCAAGGCAATAATTTCTAAAATATTTGTTAGCCGCTTTTGGGATATCTTTTAGGTTCACTTTCTTTATTTCCTTTAGATAATTTTCACCTAGATTGCTGTCCTTTACTGATTCCCAAAAGCCAAGAGAGTCTGCCCTGTCATGAGTATCCTCATTTTCAAGGATATATTGCCCTTCTAAATAGCCTTTGGCCTCTTTTAACTCTGTAGATTTTAAGTTTCCTTTCTTCAATTTCAAAATTTCCTTTAGAATCAATTTTTTAACAAACTCAATATTTTTTTTATACGTGTTTAGATAAATAGCAAAAAAACCATATTTAACATTGGTTTCATGATGCACTCCCACTTCATATGCTAGGCCTCTTTTCCCCCTAATCTCCTCAAAGATTCTCCCGCTTTGGCCTCTTCCTAAAATAGACTTAATGACATCTAAGACATAACTGTCTTTATGTATTCTTGGAACAGTCTTATATCCGAAAACAAGATAGGAATTTAAAATGCTTTTTCTCTCTTTTACTATGATATTTTTTTCAAGTTCTGGTTCCCTAATTTCATGACTATCTATTTCTCTTTTTTTGCTGAAATCGATGAAATAATCCCTGATTATATGAGCATTCTTTACGTCTCCGCTAACAGAGATTATCGTATTATTAGGGACATACCATGCATTATAATAATCTAGGATACTGTCTCTATCAATTTTTTTAACATCTTCCCTAAATCCATAAACTGGGTATTTTGCAGGCTGCTTCTGAAAAATAGCTTTCTGGAATAGTATCCATTGGTAGAATCTTGGCTCATCATTAACCATGTTTATTTCTTTTAGAATTACCTTTCTTTCCTTATCAATATGTTTTTTCTTAAATAAGGGGTTTGTTAAGATATCAGATATTATATCAAGAGCCTTCAGAAAATGTTTCTTTGGCACCTTAATATAAAAACAGGTTCGCTCATTAGATGTGTAGGCATTAATTTCCCCACCAAGAGACTCAATTTCATTGCTTATAATATTGGCTTCCTTTCTTTTTTTGGTGCCTTCAAAAACCATATGCTCTATGAAATGGCTTATTCCTCTGATTCCTTTTGATTCATTATTGGAACCAGTCTGTACTGTTGCCTGAATAGTAACTGTATCTGTTTTTCTTTTATCAACTATTATTTTTAATCCGTTTTTTAGGATCATTTTTTTCATAAGGTTAGATTTTTATAAGGAGTATATAAAGTTGTTTATGAAAAGCTTTTAATATTAGCTCCATAAAGCTATCTATCAATGAAAATTAAGGAACTCCAGACAATACTTCAAAAAAAGTCAATAGATTTTGCCGTATTCTGTAATCTTGATTTTTCCAGGTTTAATTATGACCTTACCTATTTCTCTGGTTATAACGGTGTTGGCATTTTGGTAATCCCAAAAAACAAAAAGCCATTCATTATTGTGCCTAAGATGGAAGCTAAAAGAGCCAAACAAAGTAGCTTAAAAGTTTATTATCCTGAAAAAACCAAAAGATTGCTTGAGTTGACAAGAGAGAAATTAAAACAAAATAAGATAAAATGGTCAAGAATTGGCATAAACAAAGAGGAATTCAGCCTATATTTAAAAGATATTTTTAAGAAGGAACTAAAAAAGTTAAGAATTGTAGACATAAGAGATGATCTTTACAAACTTCGAGAAATAAAAACAGCTAAAGAGATGGAAATCATAAAAAAAGGGTGCAGCATTTCAGATGATATCTTAGCAACATGCTTCAAAAAGTTTAGGAAGTTTAAGAAAGAAGCAGAGGTCAAGGCTTATCTAGAGTATGAAACAAAAAAGAGGGGTTGTGAAGTGGCATTTCCGACTATTGTAGCATCCGGAAATAACGCAAGCAAACCACACCATGATACAGAAGATAGCATACTAAAAAAAGGCTTTTGCGTCATTGATTTTGGAATCAGATATAAAAATTATTGCACTGATACTACAAGAACAATCTATCTTGGAAAACCTTCTAAGAAGGATATTGAGATTTATAATTTTTTATTGAATATTCAAAAGGATATTATTAATAAAATTAAATTAAACAAAAAATGCTCTAAAATTTTTGAAGATGCTAAAAAAGATTTAGGTAAATACGCAAAATACTTTACGCATGGTTTAGGCCATGGTTTCGGCATCAAGGTCCATGAATTGCCTGACCTTACAGAAAAGTCAAAAAACAAGGTCCAAAATAACCAGGTTTTTACAATTGAGCCAGGTATCTATCTTGGGAATTTGGGAATCAGGATAGAGGATGATATCCTGATTTTTAATAAAAAGTCTGAGATTTTAACAAAACTACCAAAAGATTTATTAGTAATTAAATAAAAATTCGAGAAAATGAAATATAATGAAAAAAATTTTAGTCTTGCAGTATCTAACTACAAGAAAAGCTTAAAGGGAAAAGTAGAGAATAAAACAGTTTTTGCATTGCTGGATATTAAAAATCTGGAAGCTTTCTATTCAGTTGCGCCGCTATCAAGGGCTATTCATGAGCTGAACGGAGATATGCATGTCCTTGTTGAGGGCAATAAATGTCCTAGCTATGATATTCTGGAGGATGTTTGGCAGGTTAATGATGATATGCAAAGAAACTTAAAAACAGAAAAGGTCATGGCGCTATCTGCTTTTATAAAAGCTGTAGATAAAAGAACCAATACTAAGACCTTTAGAGGGATATTTCAAAAACCAGATATAATACTGCATTCACAAGAAGAAGGTTTTAAGGGAACTTATAACTTGGATTATGATTACAGATGGTATAAAAAATATAAATTTAACTTATTAGTTCAAACAGCAACTAGAATATTGAAACAAGGGTTCAATCTTACGGAAAAAGACAGTCTAAGTATCGGATTTGTGCTAATCCCAAAAAAAGCCGATATGGAATTGCCATTGGAAGATTATCTTGATTCCTTTAGCATTGCTATGGCATTTTGCATGTCAGCAAAAAAGCTTAAGGCAAAAGTAACATTAGGTACACTTACTGATAGGTTCTCCTTATTGGCAAAACCTGTAAGGACAGCAGATCTACTGACGACATTAAAAGGATGCTATCTTGAAAGGGATATTAATGAGGATGTATTTAAAAAGTTCAAGATCCTCTCTGAGATTTTAAAGATGGACAGATTTACATTTCAGACTGCAAGTTTTGGTATTCATGGAAAAGGTTTTTACGGCAAGCATTTTTTCGGGGATGAGATTGGCTATCCAACATTGAACAGGAAAACAAGGTGGAGCTCTCCTGCACAGATAATGTTAAAAGATCCGTTTTCCCCTCAAACAAAATTCGAGACAAGGGACCCTATGATGAGGTATGCAATAACAGAAACACTACCTATAGATACATTCATTGAAACGTGCAATATTGATTACACAATCTTAAGGAAAAAATCTGAAAAAATAAGGTTAATTTTTAATAAATGCCAGCATATAAGGGTAGTCGGCCAATCCATAGGCAAATACAAAACAGACTTCACAGTGTATTTAGTAGCCAAAAATGGTAGAAGAAGGGAGTTTATTTCTTCTGATTGTGATGTAAAAAATATAATTGATAAAGAATATTATAAAAAAACAGGGATAAAGGCAGGAACATTTGCTAATTTTCCCTCAGGGGAGGCGTTTTCCACACCTGAAAAAGTAAAAGGCACCATGATAGGCGATGTTGTTATCAACATAGACCAAAGCCATATTATCCCAAAAAACAGCCCAATAATAGTAAAATTTGATAAAAAAGGCTATAAAATCATTAAAGCTGATCCCAAAATAAAAAAGATTATGATGAAGGTAAGGGGAGAATGCTGGCAGAAAATAAAAGATTATGAAAAAAACAAAAGCCTGCCGAAAGATATAATCAAAATTTACAAGGACAATTTCATGTCAGTCGGTGAGTTTGCAGTTAATACAAACCCCAAGGCAAAGCTGTCTGATTATCTAATTGTAAATGAAAAGATTGCCAGGATGATTCATGTGGCCTTAGGCTCTGGTTTTGAGCCTGATAAGAAAACATTATATCATTGGGATATTGTCGTTAATAGTCCAAAACAGAAATTGGATGTTTATGGTGTTGATAAAAAAAATAAGATGTATTGGGTAATAAAAAAAGGAGAATTAGTAGTATGAAATGTCAAACATAGCCATTTCTAATATTCTAAAAGTTTGTATGAATTTGAAAAAGAATGAAAGTTTTATTGTAGTCTATGACGAAAATAAAATCAGAATTGCAAATGCCTTATTAGAAAAAGCAAAAAAATTGTGCAAAAAAGCCGATAAAATAGAGATTCCTGTTGGAAAATATAATGGGCAGGAACCTCCCAACACAGTTGCCAAGAAAATTAAGGGATATGATGTTGCTGTCTTAATTACCACAAAATCGCTATCTCATACAAATGCAAGAAGAGAAGCGTCAAAAAAGGGAGTAAGGATAGCAAGCATGCCAGGAGTGACGGAAGCGGTATTGAAGAGAACTATGTCTGCAGATTATATCAAGATAAAAAAAATAAATGCAAAAATCTATAGGGTTTTAAAAAAGAAAAGCTTACTCAAAGTTGTGACAGATAAAGGAACAGATGTAACCATGTATGCAAACCTTTCATTTAATGAATGCGGAATATATTCTGAAAAAGGGGATTTTGGGAATCTGCCTGCTGGCGAGGTTGGATTTGCACCCATAGAGGGCAAAACAAATGGAACAATAGTAGTAGATAAAACTATGGCTGGGATTGGCAAATTAAAAAATGATATTAGGTTTGAAGTTAAGGACGGATTTGCAAAAAAGATTAACGGAAAAAGTGAATCTAGCAAATTAAGGAAATTATTGATAGACTCAAAAAATAAGAACGCCTATAATATCGCTGAATTTTCATTCGGTACAAACTATAAGGCCAGAATAACAGGTATAGCTTTAGAGGACGAAAAGGTATACGGGACAATCCATATAGCTTTGGGAGATAATACAAGTTATTCTGGAGGAACAATAAAAGCCCCTACACACCTGGATGGAGTAATCTCAAAACCTACTGTTTTTATCGATAATAAAAAGATAATGAATAAAGGCAGGCTGCTTTTATAACACAAAACTTTTTAAATAACACTTGATTTTAGGTGTCCATGAACACAAAAGAAAAAAACATACTCGATTCTGTAATCTATAAATATACTCCTGATGTGAACTATTTAGATGAAGAGAATAGAGTATTAAAAGAGACTTTGGATAGATTAAAAGAAGAACTTAATAAATTTAAAAGCCCTCCGCTGATGGTGGGTGAGATAAGAGAGATAATAAATAAAAAAGCCGTTATAAGGATACCTAATGGAAATCAGTTTTATGTCGATATAGCAGATTCGTCTGAGCCTTTGCAGGCAGGCGATAGAGTGTTAATAGAGCAAAAGAATCTGGTTGTGATAAACAAAATACCCATAACAAGGGAGTTTGATGTTGAAAAATTTGTTATAGTAGAAAAACCAAAAGTGAAGTGGGATGACATTGGAGGATTAACAGAGCAGGCAAAATGGATAAAAGAAGTGATTCAGCTTCCGTTGGAAAAACCTGAATTATTCAAGAAAGTTGGAATATTGCCCCCAAAGGGAATATTGCTTTATGGACCTCCAGGGACAGGTAAGACATTGTTAGCTAAGGCAGTTGCCGCTTCAACTGAATCTACATTCATTGAGATAGTTGCATCAGAATTGGTTCAAAAATTCATAGGAGAAGGGGCAAAACTTGTCAAGGAAATATTTGAAATGGCAAGAAAAAAATCCCCGTCAGTCGTTTTCATTGACGAGTTAGATGCTCTAGCAGCAAAAAGGATGGAGATTGGAACATCAGGTGAAAGGGAAGTCAATAGGACATTCATGCAGCTTTTAGCTGAGATTGATGGTTTTAAGCCTTTAGACAATGTGAAAATTGTTGGAGCAACAAACCGGAAGGATATTTTGGATCCAGCTATTATAAGGCCTGGTAGATTAGACAGATTGATCCAAATTCCTGTACCAGACAAGGCTGGAAAGATGGAAATCTTCAAGATTCACAGCAAAAATATGACCTTAGACAAAGATATCAATGTGGATGCATTGGTTGAAAGAATGGAAAACTTCTCCGGAGCTGAAATAAGAGCAACATGCACAGAAGCGGGTTATTCCGCAATAAGAGAAAACAGGTTTAAGGTTACAAAAGAAGATTTCCTGGATGGAATTGAAAAAGTAAAGGCAGAAGAAAAGCTCGAAGGAGAAGATTATATGCATATGTTTGGGTAGTAACCTAGACTTCTGAAATATGATTACCTGAATGTTGAAGAATTAGCCAGGTATTTTGCAGAACTATCTTCATCATACACTTTTTTAACATGAACTATTTCTTCAACAGGGATTCATCCATTATCTGTATTAATGTATGCTTTTTTGGCTATTGTAGAGCCATTCTTAAAATCCTCCAACAAATCAACTAAACTATCTGCATTTACATCTGCAAACCTTACTCCCTTAGGTGTGGAATCTCCTGAAACAACATATTCTGGAAGATCCCAGGAAACCTCAGTCTTGTCCACCTCCTAGAATCTCACCATAAGATTAATACAATGTCGTCTCAATCACATTTCTTGACGAATCTGAATTTACTAAGCTTGATCCTAAATGATCTCCGTGAATAAACTGTTTAACACCATTAACCTCTTGTGCCACTAATTGTCCTTCATGATATACATAGGTGTAATCATACGTTCCAGTTGTATTTATCGCTCTTACAAACTCTTTAGAAATGTAATAAACCGTTTCATTAGTTCCATCTTCATTGAAAGTCACTTTTTTTAATACTCGTTCGTAAACAACCCCCAATCAGAGATTGGGGGATTTCCGTGCTTAGGCGCCAAAGCATAAGAGCGTTTGCTGACTCTGCATGTTTGCGCCATATTTCTGGTTTCTTATGTAATTGATTGTGTCCTGA
>Ga0315282_10003290_pt1 | contig 29072 bp, 31 predicted proteins | sample YL17G07_20_MG_FD_203693 | JGI IMG/M metagenome (GOLD analysis project Ga0315282, IMG submission 203693) | Sediment microbial communities from Yellowstone Lake, YNP, Wyoming, USA - YL17G07_20 | ecosystem: Environmental > Aquatic > Freshwater > Lake > Sediment | place: USA: Wyoming | collected... | reverse complement strand
TCCCCCCTCCTGTCCCTGATCACATGGAGGCCCGAGGAGCCCACCGCCACGTTCACCTCGCCGTCCCTATGAGCCCTGCCATGGGTGTCGGCTATTATCACCGCGATGTTTACCCCCGCAACCTCCCTAAGCCTCTCCCTGATCCTCCGGGCGCTGGCATCGGGATCAGCGGGAAGTGGGGCAACTATGTCGTCGCCGGGGATGTTCGACTTGTCTACACCCGCATTGGCGCAGACGAAGCCCTGCATCGTCTCGGTGATTAGGACCCCTGGCGCCATCCTCCTGACGGCTCTCGACTCCCTCAGGATCACCTCGACTAACCTCGGGTCCTTGCCGACGAGTAAGGAGAAATTGCTGGCTATCTCAGAAGGTGTGATCTTCGTCAAGTCGATGGTACGCCCCTCGGCCTTCGACACGGCGACGTGGCATAGGACGAGCACGTCACCATTCTCGAGAGGCGTCCCCTGCTTCTCCGAAGCCCTGACGACAAGTTCGGCGAGATCATCCCCTTCTCTGATAAGGGGCATGCCCTCGACTCCGATTACTTGAAGCCTCATGAATATCTCAGGATTAGCCTCTGTATTAAAACCTAGTTTTCCGGCTCGGCATATTTCTATATGCTTTGAGAGTATAAAACCAGCGCCCTGGCGGGTCGGCGCATTCTTCATGCTTTCGGCTGTGCGCCGACGCGGCGAATGTAGGCCTCGTGTAGGAAGTAGCCGAGGAGGACGGTGAGGGAACCCTGCGCGACGTTGAAGGCGGCTATCAGCGGGGTCATGCCGACGACTACTGGGTAGGGCATACCGTAGTAGGAGGGCATCACGACCAGGTTCGCGGCGCCCATACAGACGACCCTGAGTAGGACGCCGAGGACGTAGGCGACGGACTTCCCGGCCCCCCTACCGGCCCTTACCCTCGAGACGAGGGCCAGGCCAGCCCACATCCCGAGGACGGTCGTGAACTCGGCGATGACCTTCATCGACGCGCTCAGGACGTCGCCGCTCCTCGCCACTATGGCGACGCCGGCGACTAGGGAGGTGGCCCCCGCGGAGGGGAGGCCGAAGAGGAGCAGGGAGAGGGCTATGGGGACGCCCGTGAAGTCGAACTTGAGCATAGGCATCCAGGGGAAAGGTATCTTGAGCCCCGAGAACTTGAGGGCGTAGTCAAATACGACTACGAGGGCGGCGAGGAGGGCCGTCCCCGCGAGCTTCGTAGTCTTGCTTGGCGCTGGCTTCAATGGGGGTAACTCCTCTTTCCTCCGGCCTCTCCCATGAGGAAGTAGAGGCCGAGTGCCAAGAGGACCGCCCCGCAGACGTAGCAGAGGACCTCGATTACAGACTTCGTCGTCGCCCCGAAGGCGGGGTTGCCGGCCATCCAGCCCCCGAGCCCGGTGAAGCTCACGGAGAGGGCGATGACGAGGAGGACGGCTCCTGGCCCCAGCATCGATACTCCGAGCTCCCTGCCCGGTATCTTCCTCCCGAGTGCCTCGACCAGGTCAGGGTGAGCGAGGGATGGGAACGCGTTGACAGCCGCCTTGATAAGGGGAGGCGTAACGAGGAGGACGAAGGGGAGCATGGTGACGAACCAGAAGAGGGTGAGGCCGGCCGCCATCGCGGCGAGGGCGTCGCCGGGGATGCCCGCGTACTGGTTCTGGTAGAGGACCTTGTAGGCGAACACGTAGAGGACCGCGACTATGAGGTTCGCCACCAGGAGCCCCAGGTTGCTTATTATGATGAACTTGTTCCAGCTGAACCTCCTCCAGAGGAACCAGCCTATGAGGTAGAAGCCGATGAAGTTGCCCGGGACGGCGGCGATGAGGCTCCCCGGGTAGAGGTAGCCGTGCTTTATGGAGTCGGCCAGCAGGGTTCCCAGCGCTGCACCGATGCCCGCCGGTAGGGGGCCGAAGACCACTGCGAAGAAGGCGGGTATGACGACGGCCGGCCTGAACTGGCCGAAGCCCCAGGGCGAAGGAATGTAAGCGGTCATGTACGATCCCACGGCGTAAAGTGCCGCACACATGACGGTGATCATGAGCCTGACCGAAGGCCTATCGGCACTCGTATCTAATCATCTCCTCGATCGTTGAATGATGGATCAGGAGATAGTGCCTTTAGCCATTTTCCCCTATTATGGCCTCTATGGCCTCCCTAGTAGCGTCTGGCCATGTCTCGAAAAGCTTGGCTATGACATTCTTCGTCACGTAACGCTTGAATCCCTCCTCGTCCAGGGGGGGGCGAGTAGATGCGTCTGTGGCCTCCCTTCCCGGTGATCTCGATATAGCTGAGAGCCCCCTCGTCGACCATGGCATTGAGGAAGTTGATGATGGATGCCCTGCTTATGGATTCGGAGCCTCCTAACTCCTTGTTGACATGCAGCCAAGCTTCCTTGGTCGAGACTCCTCTCTCGCCTGAGCTCCACACGAACCGGAGGGCCATCTCCTGATACTCCTTCACAACGGTCCTGAACCCGTCCTCCCCTGTATCGAAAACTATTCCCATGGACGTCATCAAGTTTCAATAGGTTATGTTTTATTTAAATTTTAACTTACAACGTCGGGATGCCAGATCTTCTCGAGGTAGACACCCCCGTCCACCACCGAGGCCTTCACCCTATCTTTCATGCCTCTCGATATGATCAGCCTGTTAAGGTTACACCTAATGTAGCACGAGTTCTTGTCCTTGACCTCTACCCTAACCAGATCATGCTTCTACGTGAGGAACCGGACGATTATGGGGTCATATTTGCTCCCCCTCTTGAAACTCCTTTTAGGCCTCTCATCGACCGGCTTCAACTCAAACCTCATTTTACCCAAACCTATCTTTATTAGAATATTATTAGAACATATAAAACAAACCCAATAACCATCTTCACAAGCGATTAAATAATGGATTAAAAACATGATTTTCGTTTAGTGAGACAACACATGCTAGCTTATTTAGAAATTATTAGTTCCCACTCTCTTTATGCACTTCGGTGAGGATTAAATAATGGTCATGTCGAATTAATCCGATAAACATTGAGAGGATTTCGATTTACCTCGTTTGGTTTTACTTCCCCTCGGGTAAACTTATAGCGTAACACAACTCATCAATCTTAAAGTTTACTGACTTGAACTTCCGAGAAGTGTAAAAAGTAAAAAATTGGAATGGTTACCTAGGTATTCTCAGCCACTCGAAAAGCAGGAACTCTAGCCTGTTGATGACGAAGGCGAGCCTCGTCATAACGGTGACGCCTAGGTAGTAGCCTATGGCCGTCATGACGCCGTATCTGCCAATCTTGCCGATGTATGAGGCTGGCCCCTTTGGCGTGAGGCGCTCAGTGAACAAGAAGTAGAGCATCGTTGTGAAAACGAAGCCGACTACGACGATCGTGTTGACGATCTTCATCGGGTCAGCGAATGACACGTTCTTCAGTGTATCCTGTATCTGCGCCGTGATCTGCGTGATGACGAGGGACCTCATATATATAGTCAGGCTTACGCCGATGAGGAAGGCCATACCCCAACGCGTGACCCAGCTGTATTTAGGTGTGAACCTGGCAAATAGCGTGAGTCCCAAGAGGATAGGTATAAGGTATAATATTTTGCCTCCGAGAATGTTTCCTATGCCTATGTTTTTGATGTTGAGGAGACCCATGACGAGGAAGTGGCCTGCAGCCGCCCCTATCAGTGTGTGTTCCGCGAACTTGAAGAACTTGTTGTACTTCCAGAGGAAGCTGTATACACTTATCACGTAGAAGGCGCTTATCCACAGGCCGATCTCTGCAACTATATCCATTATTTCTTCTTCCCTCCTTTACCTGCGAAGTAGGCTATGTTACCTACCACTATCAGTATCGCGACGTAGATATGTCCCAACGACTGGGCGTCCATGCCAGATGCCGCGCGCCCCGGCTGGCGCATGAGCAGCTCGTACTCCGCAGCGCCCCTGGCGCCGTTGATGATGGACTGTATCTGGCCAGCCTTGATATTCGGCGTCATCTCAGCTACGACCCCTGCTAGAGGTATGGCGTACTCCTTGATCCCATATGGCATCTGCCACTGGTTCATCCAGCTGCGCCAGGTCGAACCGTAGGAGAGCACAACCAGCAGTTTGAAGTCAGTAGCCTTGTTCACATCCGTCATCAGGGGCAGTGTGTCGAGCTTGTTGCCGTAGGCGTCGACACCAGCTGACGTTCCCTTAAGGTCCTTAGCTAGGGCTGCGCAGGCGGTCTCCTCGCCCGCGAAGAAACCGAGCCAGACCACGTCTTTGCCGTACTCTTTCCCATAGCTAGCCAGGCCACCTAAACTTTTTATCGTATTCTCCCAGAACATGGGCCCCTCGGCCCCGATGGTGGCACCGACGATTCGGACCCCTGGCTTCATGAGCAGGTGCTTGAACACTATCGTCGCACCAAGACCTTGCTCCATCCAAGTCATCGATCCGGCGTCGTAGCCATAGAACACCGCATCCCCCGGCTTCAGTTCATCTATGGCGATAAAGAACTTCCTCGTCGCATCACTGATCGGTATCGGGAGGCCTATCGGGTGAAGCAATGGAACTATCAATATTACAGCCAAGACAAGGTAGATATACTGCTCCGGCAGGTTGGTTAACCAGTCCCAGACGCTCTTCTTCTCAGCTTTTTCAGTCATTCCTTTAACCTCCTAGAGCAGCACGCTCACGACCCATGAGTGTCCTCAAGCCCACGACGATGGCGCCTATTGACATGGCCATATAGAAGCCACGGACCGCCGCAGTGTTCGGCACGCTCGAAAGCCAACTCTGCAGGTCAGTAAGGGGCGGTAAGAGAGCCGGGCCGATGGGCGAGTTGCCTAACAGGGCGAGGAAGGCGAGTACGAGCATATAGGTCGTCTCGTAGGTCTTCGCCCTGAATGTGAGGTAGATAGCGTAGACGACCATCCACCCTATCAGGGAGTAGATGGTCGTGTCGTTCGGATAGTAGAAGTTCTGGAACAGGAACTGGTACTGGCTGCTGCTGGTGCCTAACCAGAGGCCAACCACGGTGAAGACGATCATTACGCCGAGCAGCCAAGCGCTGAAGGGCCACTGGCCCTTCTCACGCTTCATAATGAAAGAACTGTGGGTGATGAGGAGGTTTACCGCTCCTATACCCATGGCGAAGCCCGCTATTATGATCGCGTAGTTCTGTACCTCCATAGAAGAGTTTGAGACTATCGACTTCCACGGGTCATCGAATTTGATAAAGAACTCAGCGAACAGTAGTAGACCCAAGATCATCATTATCCCTATCGGGATGTAACGTCTAATAATCTGTGACATGTCATCACACTCCCAATAGTTGGCCTATGTAGTTTGTGCCGATCAAGGCGACCACGGTTCCTACGAGGATTACGATACCAAGAACCCACTTTATAATATCTTCTACGGTAATGTTACTGATAAGGATGGGATCACCGGACATGTATGCGCTCGCCGCGAACATCTCCTCTCCCAGAAGCAAGTAGTCCATGGTTACGAACATGAAAGCGCCCATGGAGTAGCTCGTGTTGCCACCGATGGAGATGGTACCTATCCTCCTGCTCGCTATGCCGAGGTGGATACCCTCTACCAGAAAGGGTCCTATAAAGGTGCATGCGGCAGGCCTCTCCCTGTTCATGAGACCTATGACACCAGAGGAGTAAGCCCACTGCTGTTGGGTGAAGAAGTAGACGTTCCGGTCGTCGAATAACTCTGGGGCTCCCCCCTCCACGCACCCAAGCCTGTAGTTCTCTACCGCAATAGGCAGCGTACGGGCGGCTCCGACGCCGACAAGTACCTTCCCGCCTTTGGCCGCGGCCTGCTTGGAGACATATCGGACGGACTCGAGTCCAACCATATTCGGAGCCGAGAAGCTGTCTTCAAAGCTGTATGTCGTCAATACGGGCTTGCCGAGCTCGATGGCTCGGCCCACTGCCTCTTCCAGTGCCTCGATGGGAGCCAGCTTCCGCACGGTCTCAAGTTTTCCTTTCTTAGCCCTATCCATGTAGAATAGCATTAGTCCCAGTAGTAGTAAAAGCAATAGTAAACCTGATAACCTACCATCAACCAAGATCCAAACCATTTAGGTCAAACATATATTAAGAGATATTATATTAAATATTTGCTCCAATATGGATATAAAATATGTCTTAATATCATGTCAAGTTTCTAACGTTTCACTCGTAAAGTTCAGCTGGAAACCCTTTGATGCCTCTATGGAACCTTGAGTGATTGAACCAATCTCTCCACTCACCCAGCTTACCCTTCAGCCACCTAGGGAACTCCCTCAGATGATATACGAACTCGCGATTCAGGTTCTGGATACACCTCTCAACCTTACCCTTATCCTGAGGATATGAAGGATGCGCGTAAAGCGCTTCAACGCCGTTCCGTCTACACCACTTCACCCAACCATCCCTGAACTGCTTACCATGATCAGAGAGAATCTGCCTCGGCCTCCTCCTCAGTCTCCCCATCAAAGACGCCACCTCCACCGTGGTCGGGTCGTGGTCATACTGTTTCGTCGCCACCAGAAACCGGCTGTAATCATCGATCACGACGAGGAACCAGTACTTCACTCCCTGCACCGTGAAAGGGCCCTTGAAGTCTATCTGCCACAGCTCGTCGGGCTCCCTCGCCCTGAAGAACCTTCACCGCTTGTACTCATGCAGGTAACCGTTCAAGCCATGTCGCTCGAGAACGTTGTTTATGGACTCCCTGGATAGGTGGATCCCCTGCACGTAGCCCGTCGCCTCCACGATGAAGCGGGGGAGCTCGAGTAGGTCCTGCTGTATCCTTCCGGTTCCCCACTTCAGCGTGTTCCTCAGCGCGAGGATGCTGACTTCGACCTGCTCTGTGACTTTTCTATGCTTCGGTGTCCTGGGCTTGTCCTTGTAGTATTCTCTGCCGACGTGTCTGGCTCGTTTGAGCCATCGGTGGACTGTCTGCCTTGTTGTGTCGAGGAGTTCCGCGATTCGGGTGATCGTTAGTCCTTTATTGACCAGCTTACTGAAAAGTCCCCTGACGCCTGGGTGTAGCCTCAATGCGTCACCGGTATATGATTTTAAGGTTCACCTATAGAAAAGTGTAACGTTGGAAATTTGACTTTACACTTAAAAAATGTTATTAAAAAATTCGGGGATATACTTTTTAAATTTAATAAAAAGATAATATTTAAATATAATTACCAATCATATACGTTAAACCGATCTGGCGCGCATAAGTGTTCATTGATTCATTTTAGGCTCTTTTCCATAAATTGAGCCTATTTGTGGCGTAAATAAATTTTTAGAGGCGAGGGCGCAAGGGGATTCTGGAAACAAGTCATGAAGGAGGTGATAAACCGTCCCAGACGGCTACCAACGCCTCCCCCTTGACACCCTCAAACTCCTGTTCTCCACCATCGATATAAGCCTCACCACCACCAAGACCGAATCCAGATACACCAGCTCCGGGAGAGGCCGACCACGTTACCCCGTGCGATCCATGCTCCTAGCGCTGATGTTCATGTGCTTCGAGGCCATACCCTCTATAAGGAAGCTCTGCAGGAGGCTCGAGAGGAGGCAGTACGCCCGAGACATCTGCGAGTTCGGCGACTCTACACCAAAGCACAACACCTTCAGCCTCTACATCGCCCGCGCCGGCCCCGAGGCGATCGAGGGCCTCTTCAAAGAGCTGAGGGACCAAGCCCACGCGATGGGCATCGTGGACCCGGGCGAGGCAGTCAAGGTGAGCCTGGAAAGCACCTTCATGAAGGCGTACTCCAGGCGCGGGAGGAAGGGAGGCAAGAGCGACAGGGGCGCCCGGGTGGGCAGGACCGATCGCAGGAACTGTGAGCTCGGCTGGAGGGCCCACGCCGTCGTCTCAATGAAAGCCCTACCGCTCACGTGTGTGGTGAGGGCCGCGAACGTCAACGACAAGGATGTGACTAAGCCACTGCTGTGGGAGGCTCCGCGGCTGCTCAGGTGGTGGGGGAGGCGTATCAGCCACGTCATAGCGGACAGGCAGTATTACTCGGCTGAGGTATTCGCGGTGGTGAAGAGGCTGGGGGCCGAGCCTGTGATCCCGCACCCATCTCCTGTGAGGGGGCCGTTGATCGACCTGTGGCTTACGAAGCGGTTCAGGGTGAGGGGCGATCAAAGGCTTGTGCAGTTATATAGGCTGAGGATGTCGGTGGAGAGGAGCTTCAAGGCGGGTAAGCTGGAGCTGATGATGGAGAATCTTCGCTGGAGGGGTGTGGCGAAGGTCCGGATGCATGTCGGTATCTGTTTCGCCTGCATCTACGCCGTCGCGGTATCTGCTCATAAAATTGGGAGGCCGGAGCTTGCGAGCTGTATCGCTGCCTTCACGTATTAAGCCTAGGAAAGGCTTCATTCGCGAAATAAGACTCAAAATGAATTAATGAACACTTATGCGCGCGATACCGAAGATATTTAGCAACAGTTAAATTGGGTTATCATGTCTAGTTTAACGACCCAAGAAATGAAAAGCCCGGGCAAAGATAACAAGGATGTCACCGCTGGAGGCCTCCTCTCCCTCGGGATATCCTTGTCGCTCCTCCTCGCCGTGGATTTCCTGGTCCCTCCAGAGTCTATCGGGGAGAGCTTCGTGCTCAGCCTCTTCGTGGGCTTGCTGGTATACGTGGTCGCGAGCGGCGTGGGCAGCTTCCTCGCGTCCTATAAGATGAAGGAGAAGTACCTGATCAACGCATTGAAGTCGAGCTACTTCGGGTTCCTAATCAACACCGTGATAATGCTCTTTATGCAGACCTTCTACGGGCTGGCCTGGATTCTAATCGGCTACACCCTCGGCGGAGTGATAGGGGGTTCGGCCGCTATGGTTTATAACAAGAGAAAAAAGGTGGGTTAGACCCGCTTACTTGCCTCTCCGGCGTACTCTATGAGGAGATCCTGGAGGACCTTCCTCATCTCCTCCATCTGGTCCCTCTCCATCGGTACCTTCGAGAGCTTCCCTTTGAGGACCATGAGGTAGGGATCCTTCTGCACGCACTCGGCATACTCTGGGAGATCGATCACCTTCTGGAGGACCTCCATGAACCTGAGCGCGCAGTACCGGGGGTTTCCCCTCGGCGAGACGGCCATCTCGGCGCAGTTCAGGATGTAGCCTGAGAGCTCGAAGACGTACTCGTTCGCCGTAGGCTTCGCCCTCTTCCCGCTCATATCTTCAGCTCTCCCCCGTACTTCTCCTCGTAGGCTACCTGCTTCAGCTCCTTCTTCGGCCTGATCCTCGGCTCCCCCTCAGGGTAGCCTATGGAGAGGAGCAGCGGCATCTGGACCTCCGCGGGGACCTCCAGCAGCTTCTTGACCGCCTCCTGGTTGAACGAGGCTATGGCGCAGCTGCCGAGGCCGAGATCCACACACTGGATCATCACGTTCTCGCTCGCCATGGCGATGTCCATGACGGTCACGGGGTTGATGTCGTCGCAGCATACGCCGATCACGAGGGTGGGGACCCCCCCGAGCCCCTCGGAAAACATCTTTATGTTCCTGATCATCTTGGGGTTGCGGACCGCCACGAACTTCCAGGGCTGCCTGTTGCCGCCTGTTGGCGCGAGCCGTGCGGCGTCGAGCAGCTTCTTCACCGCGTCGTCCGGCACGGGCTTGTCCTTGAAGCTCCTCACGCTTCTCCTCTTCAATATCGCTTCGGTCGTTTCCATTTCAGTCACCTTGATGTTGAGTAGAAAAAGAGTGTGGTTACCTTTTGATGGCTTCCATGAGCTCCTTGGCCTCCGTGAGTGCGTGGAACACCTTGTTCCTCTCACGCGTGAGGCTCGTCTTCAGGAACCTCGCCTCGTCCGAGGTCTGATCCATCGCGGCGAGCTCCTTGATTGGCTGCAGCCTGGGCATCGGCGGGACACGCGTAGCAGGGTCCTGATCGAAGCGGTTCGTCTCAACGCAATAGGCGGGCATCAGTATCCGTGACAGCTTCATCAGCTTGTCGTTCAGCCTCCTGACGTCCCCCTTCTTCGACTCCTCGACCTTCACCCTGTACTCCTCGAGCTCCTTGGCGGCCTTCTTGACCTCCTTAGCCTTCTCGAGGAGCGGTGTGAGGTCGAAGGTGCCTTTACCAGCCTCCTGCAGCTCGTTCAGGGTCTTGATGTAGTCGTCCGTGACGGGCTCGAAGTCGAGTGGGAGCACGTCTGCGTTGATGAGCCTGAGGACCGTGGTCATGTTGACTGCCATCGTCTGCGCGAGGTTGTCCTTGTCGCCCTTGTCGATAGTGTCCTGGAGCGTATGCCACCACCAACCGCCCGCGCCTCCACCCGTCGTCTTGCCCTTCAGCGGGCTGTCCGCGGGTATGTCCTGGTTGCACCCGATCCTGGCCACCCCTATGCCCGTGAAGGACTGGTCACCGGCCCTAAACACCCAGGTTGAGTTCGCCACCCTCACCGGCTTCTTGATGAGCGTCTTCTCGTACTCCGCTATGTTCGCCCTGTTGAAGGTAGTGAGCTCGGAGGAGGATGAAGAGACCCAGTCCGTCGCCCCCGTGACGCCCGGGGAGTCTATGTTCATGTGGCCTATGCAGTTCTTGTTGAGGTCCTCCCAGTTGTTGTCGACGAACCATGTCGAGCCGGCGTACCTGCCCATGGAGTGGCCCGGCCACCAGGCGATCTTGACGCCGCGCTTCAGCTCCTTCCTGTGCCTCCAGAAGATCTTCGCCATCTCGATGAACTGGGCGTTGCCGCCGACGTTGTCGGTCATGCCCTCGCCCCACGAGCAGTAGTGGCCGTGGATGAGGAAGTACTTGTCAGGCTCCTCCGCGCCGGGGATGGTGACGACGGGGAGGAGTATCTTCGGCCAACCCTTCCAGATCTTGACCTTCAACCTCGCCTTGACGGTGCTCTTCTTGCAGAGCGACCTCAGCTTCAGGCCGTCCTCGTGCGTGACGGAGACTATGGGTATCCGGGGTATCTTCTCGGCGGACTCCCTGGTCGGGGTCCCCCATACGCTTGTGACCACCATGTCGTGGATGACGGGGTCGCCGCTGATGGTTATCTGGCCCGCGGCGCCCTTCTCCTGGGCGATGAGGAGCCTCTCAGGCGCCCAGAGGGCTGCGAAGTCGACTAGGACTATCTTGCCCTTCACGTCCTTGCCCTCGTAGTCCTGGAGGTCGCCAGATCCCAGGTCGACGATCTCCTTCTTGATCCTCTTGGTCGAGCCTGACATGGCGTGGCTCTGGCACGTTACCTTGAGTTCCTTGGGCTCGAGGATGGTGAGCTCGGCGTCCTTGGAGCGGTCGTGGGACGGCCAGCTGATGTACGCCTCGAACTCGTGGACGTCTATGGGGACGCCCTCCTTCCTCACCTGCTCCACGAAGTAGTCGCACGCCTTCTTCTCCTCGGGGGTGCCCGAGAATTTCTCCCCTATCCCGCAGAGGTACTCAACGTGCTTCCAAAGCTTCTCCTTATCTATCTCGGCTCTAACGTTCCTCTCCAACTTCTTTTGATCTTCTGAGTATTTTAGAACCATTTTTGATCACATAAACTGACAGGATTCGATTTATAACAATATCCGTCCTAAATAACAAAAATATTTCAGAAAAACTAAATTAAACTAAGTTAACAATGTCAAAGTCAACATTAAGAAACAACTCCATCTTAAATAGAGGTGGTGGAAAAAAGGGATGATTTATTTAATAGACCTTAGTCGTAATTATTCGCCTCGAAAAATGGTTAATGTTTTCACCATATTTTATTATGATTCTAATGTTTTTTGGTGCTTTTTACGTGGATTCCACGGCTTCTTACATTGTTTTTTGTATTAGTAAACAATTACGACTAAGGTCTAATTATTAAATATCTTAATAAAAAAGGTGCTTTATGGATTAATAAAAATCCGTGTTAATTTTCAGAGATAATCTATCATGATGAGCGTCATATTTTAACAGTATTATGAAAAGGCTCTAAACATTTTGTTAGTTAGTCCACAAAGCAAAAAAAGGCTCTGGTATATGTTTAGCTCACGTAAAAGAGGCTTAACTTGATCTGCTTTTTGCCTGTGCGATTAAAATCTTCCGTAAAGGGGGCAGAAATGAGGCCCATTTTAAAATCAGCTAAACACACACAGGCTCTGTAGAAACCCTCCTACGTGATATTAATTATCCTATGGACGTTGTAGGCTATGAGCCTCAGGGCCAGCTCCCTGCTCTGGGCCCTGACCAGCCTCGAAGATAGATGCACCCCACGAGGCGCTTCACGACGCTGAAGACCGCCTCATCCTTACTCCTCTGATTATAGAGCTTCTTCGAGTAGCCCCGTTTCATCTCCTTCCCGAATCTACCCCCAGTCCTCCAGACGGGCACATCCAAGTGCCTCGGCGGGATGACGGCGAACCCTCCCAGCTCCCCCCTCACGTACACGTGGACGTGCTCCGCGTCGTACCCCTTGTCCGCCACCACCACGAAGCCCGGCTTCAGCTGAGCCTTCTCCATGACGGGCTCGAAGTCGACGACGTCGCGACGGGCCAGCCTCCTCGCCTTGAAGCTGCAGATGAGCTGGGATCGCAGCTCCACAGCGAGGGTGCACTTGACGTATCTCCTCACCTTTCTGGGTCTGAGGCTCCTAGTGTAGTAGCTGGAGGCCTTCGAGGGCCTGAAGCCCGATGCGTCGATGCCCAGGATGAGGGGGGCCTCGACCCCATCCTTCTTAGATGCGAAGCCCCTCAGGACCCTGTCCAGAAGCTCAGGGGATCCTAGCCGCGAATTTCTGCGAGGTCGTGTAGTGGGGTATCCTCCTCAGGTCGAGGAGCCTTAGGAGCGGCCTGCAGCTTCTCAGCCACTCGGCGAAGCGTCTGTGGGACTTGTCCTTCAGCTGCCTGATGGCTAGGAGGATCACGTGCTGCCATGCATCGTAGATCCTATTTGAGTATTGGCTGAAATAGCGCGGTATACCAGCCTTCTCCAGAACTCTTATTATCGCCCGGGCCATTCTCGCATAACTGGAAACCCTCCCAATCGATATCACCTCCTCATCCGTGTTAACACGTATGAGATATAATTGGGAGGGTTTCTACAGAGCCTAAAAAAAGGAATTTTTAAAAGGTCAACGTATTCGTATATATCGGTGGAATTATGCGGAAGATAGCTTTCTTACAGGCAGGCGCCGTCACAGGTAAGTTGAGCGGCGAGATGCTGCGGAGGGAGAAGGTGCTTAAATCCATCGCGAGCCCGGACACCCAGATCGAGTACTTCGGGCTCGAGAAGGACCCTAAGAAGGCCCACATAGGCGTGATCCAATCCGCCTACGAGTCGGCGATGTCCGTCGCAGGGGAGCTTGAGACGGCCGTAGCCGCCGAGAAGGCGGGCTACCAAGCCCTCATAATCTCCTGTGGGGGAGACCCAGGCGTCGCCCCCCTGAGGGAGATCGTGAAGATTCCGGTGATCCCGCCGGGCTCGACGGCAAAGCACGTCTGCTCCATGCTCGGTACGAGGTTCTCCGTGCTGACGACGGGTTACGGTGAGCCCTACAGGACGGAGATATACGAGAGGGATGGCCTCCTTAAGCTCGTATCGGTCCACCCCATCGGCTTCTCCGTGCCAGAGGTCAGGGAGAAGAGGGACGAGTCCTTCAAGGCGATGGTCAGGGAGGGGAAGAGGGCGGTGAAGGAGTTCGGCGCGGACTCCGTCACGTTCGGCTGCATGAGCATGGCCTACAACATGTACGACGAGGAGCTGACAGAGGAGATCGGCATACCCGCCGTGAACCCGGTCAAGACCGCCGTCAAGGCCGCCGAGATGTTCATCGACCTCAAGCTGACCCACAGCAAGATCGCATACCCGCTGCCCCCTAGCCTCAGCAAGTAACTACACAATTCCAAACTCAATTTTTTTAACACTTTTTCTACTTTAAAGTGTTACATCACTATAATGAACAGGATAATTTGAGTCCTATGATGAGCCTTATGAGAGAGGCTGAAAGACCTGAACACATGAACCCGAGAGAGCTGTACATCGGAGTGGATGTACATGAGAAAGAGTCCCAGGTAGCCGTCTACGACCCGGACGGCACCCTGATAGAGGAGAAGCGGCTCCCCACGGAGAAGCTACCAGCGTTCATCGCCTCCCTCCCAGGAGAGAAACACGTCGCACTGGAGGCCATCGGCTTCATCTACCCCATCCACGACGCCCTGGCGGAGGTGGGCTGCGACGTGGCGGTTGCCAACCCCCAAAACATCCAGCTCATAGCCAGAACCCGGATAAAACACGACAAGGTCGACGCCAGGGTCCTGGGAGAGCTCCTGAGGACCAACTTCTTCCCCCCGGTCTCACATACCAGACGCGGAGACGAGGGAGAGACGCCTCCTGGTGAAGGACCGGGTGAGGTACGGCGTCAGGAGGGCGGACCTGAAGAACACGGTCAAATGGCTGCTGAAGAGGCGAGGATTAACCGTAAAGAGCCCCTTCAGCGGGGAAGGCAGGGATCGGCTCAGGTCGCTGGGCCTACGAGAGGTGGAGATCCGGCTTAGGGAGCTGGGGCTCGTCGACTCCATCATCGAGGCTCTGGACAGGAGGATCCATTTCGCGGCCCTGAGTGACCATGGGGCGAGGCTTCTGGACACCATACCCGGCGTAGGCCCCTACACGGCCCTCTACCTCTCCACGGCCCTCCACGGGGTGGAGAGGTTCCCGGGCTCCAAGCACGCCTGCGCACACACGGGTCTCGTCCCAGGCCTCCACCAGTCCGGGGATAAGGCGTACATGGGCCACATAACCAGGCAGGGTGACAGGTGGCTGAGGAGGAACCTGGTCGAGTGCGCCAGGTGGGCGGTGAGGAAGGACCCTCACCTGAGGGAGTTCTACCTCGGGGTCAGGCACAGGAAGGGAGGGGAGAGGGCCCTGGTGGCTGTGGCGAGGAAGCTGGTCTCGTACGCTTACTGGATGCTCAAGAGGGATGTAACCTACGAGGAGCTGTGTCCCTGGAAGACCGATTGGGGCTCATCCCCGAAACTTGAATAGGGGTGCGCCTCGTAGGGGCGAATTGTGGAAGATGGGGTTGGTCCCCGGATGGTTGTATGCCAGCCTCTTGAGAGGGAGAGGTTAAAGGATAGAGAATGGAGACGGAGATGGTGATGAGATAGAGATATAAGGCTCATTATGGTTATCCGTCTTAAAAGTTATATTTCGAGGATATTGTCTTAGATACGATGTTATGAACATGAGGAAGATCGCATTCATAGCTGGTGGGTTTGGTCCCCTGTCGCCTGAGATGAAGAGGAGACTCGGCGTGCTTCAGTCCGCCGCCTCCCCTGGCACACAGATAGACATGTACGGGGGCAAAGGATCAATCGAGTCGAGGAAGGGGGAGTACAAGGGCACCGGCAAGTTCGGCGTCATAGAGTCAGAGTACGGCCTCGCCTACGGCTTCCCCCACGAGGCGAAGGTCTGCGTCGAGGCTGAGCAGGAAGGCTACGACGCCATAATCCTCGCCTGCGGAGGAGACCCGGGCCTATACGGCATCTTCGAGGCCGTCTCGATACCCGTTGTCGGCCCTGGAACCACGGCTAGGCACATCTGCTCGCTCATCAGCCACCGGTTCACCCTGCTGACGACGGGCAGGCACGGGGCCGTCTACAGTATGATGGAGCACGAGAGGCCTCATAACCTCGGAAGGTGGGTTTCAACGCGGACGATAGGCCTCGGCGTCCTGGATGTCAGGGAGAGGCCGAAGGAGGCATACGATGCCATGCTGAGGGAGGCGAAGGCAGCCATGGCGAACGAGGGCTCGGACGCCTTCACGTATGGCTGCATGAGCATGTCCTTCCTCGATGTCGACAAGAAGCTGGAGGTTGAGCTAGGCGTCCCCTTCATAAACCCAGGGAAGGTGGCCGTAAAAATGGCCGAAACTTTCATCGACCTAGGTATAAAGCCCAGCAAGATCACCTTCCCCAAGCCGGACAACTACATGTTCAAGTAAAAAGAGCCTAATTTTTTTAAAACTAATTTTATCCTCTTCTAAGAACTCGGAACTAGGTTTATAACAAAAAAGGAAGAAAGGGGTTTTAGACCCACACCTTCTCTAGGAGTTTCATGATGTTTCCGCCGACAATCTTCGCGATCTCGGCGTCGGAGTAGCCGTGCTTAATCATCCAGCGGGCGACATTGATGAACTCGTTCGGGTTCTCCAGTCCCTTGACGTAGCCTGGGTTGACTGCGCCTGGGGGCACGGGCCACTGACGCGTCGGCTTCCTCCCTGGTCGCTGTTGGTGGCCGAGCAGCCTGCTGAACCAGTACTTGTAGAGACCCTGGTGCTCGCCGTAGAGCGTGTCCGGCCCGCATCCGACGTGGTCGATCCCCATGAGGTTGATACAGTACTCGACGCACTCCATGTAGCTCTCTATGCTGCCGATTGGGTGCTTCTCGGTGCTGAGGCCCCTGCCCGCGCCCCCTACTCCGAGGAGGCCGTCATGCTCCGCGATGGCCTTGAGAACCTCGTCGCCTTTAGTGTGACCTATGGCTATCGAGCTTGGGCCACTGTGACTGTCGTAGATCGGCTTCTTGCTCGACTCTATGGTCTCTATAGCCGTCCTGTCGCTGGTATGACCGACGTCGACGAGCATCCCAAGCTTGTTCATCCTTATGATGCAGTCATATCCAAAGTCGGTCAAGCCCAGGTCCTGGTTGGTCTCGCCCATTCCGCCGCCGAGCATATTCGACTCGCTGTAGCATATGCCCATGCTGCGGACGCCGAGGCCGTAGAGGACGTCGAGCCTGTCGACCTCGTTCTCGATGGGTGTTGCGGACTCGAGGCATAGGACGACCCCTATCTTGCCGTTCTTCTTGGCGTCCTTGATGTCCTTCACCCTATAGACGGGGACCACCATATCCTGGTGATAGATATCGCTTAGGCGGATGCCTATGTCGTGGACGATGTCGTTCCATTTCCAGCCCTTGTAGCTTGTGATGAAGGCGGTGCCGTCCATGAGGTGGTCGAAGACGACATCGAGGCCCGAGACGCTTAGGGCCTCGTATGCCATGGAGTCCCTGCCCATATGCTGCTGCTCCATCCCCTGGCTCATGTCCTCCGGCCAGATGACGGGGTGCTCGTGGAGGGAGATGACGACGTTCTTCTCGATGAACTGCTCAAAGCGCTCCTCCTCCGACTTGGAGAGGGGGATGAAGTAGGGTGGAACCCTGTTAAGCTCCCTGCAGAGCCTAAACTCCTGATAGTCCTTTCCAGCCTCTAGGTACTGGAACGCCTTATAACCGTTATACTTCTTGGCTTTAACCATCTTGAGGTCAAATACTACCTCCATCAGGTCATATTAAAACATACTCAGTAGAAAAATGACGCATCATAAAGTGTTTAAATAATATAAAACTACTAAGGGTTATAAATGCAGCAAATATCATGCTAAGAAAATGAGCAGTATAATTCTCTATTGAAAAAATCATTCAGACATTCATCACGAAAAAACGTGATAAAATAGAGAGTCAAAAAGGGAGGGAAGTTTATAGCGGCCAGCAAGTCTTTATGATCCTCAGGCCGTTGAGGCCCATGACCTTCTTGATCTCGTCGTCGGAGTAGCCGTCTCTCATGAGGCCGCGGATGATGTTCGTGAAGTCCGAGGGGCTCTCAAGGCCCTTCACGTAGTCGAGGTCCTTGACCTCCTGGGCGCTGTTGTGGGCTGGGGTGAGGTCGGCCGGACGCTTTCTCAAGTAGTGGCCCCTGGCGGGGCGGGCCCCGATCTTCCCTATCGGCCCGTTCCTGTACAGGCTCTGGTGGTCGCCCCACAGGGTGTCCGGGCCTGCCCCGACGTGGTCCACGCCGAGCAGGTCGATGAGGTACTTCATGTGATCCAGGAGGCACTCGATCGAGGCTTCAGGGTGCTTCTTCGTCCTCGGCGCGAAGCCTGCGACTTCGACTCCGACGACGCCGTTCTTCTCGGCGCATGCCTTCAGGACCTCGTCCGGCAGCATGCGCGTCGTGTTCCAGAGAGTCCTTGAGCCGCAGTGGCTTATGAGGATGGGTTTGTCGCTCGACACGATGGTGTCCATCGCGGTCTTCGAGCCCGCGTGGGAGACGTCGATTATAATTCCTGTCTTGTTCATGCGTTTGACGGCGTCGTATCCGACATCGGTGAGGCCGCCGTCGCCGAACTCGGCCAACCCTGATCCCAGTGTGTTGGACTCGCTGTACACTACGCCCATAGACCTTATCCCGAAACCGTAGAGGAGATCCACCTTGTCGACGTCCCTGTCGATGGCCGAGGCCTGCTCTATGGTGCTGACGACGGCGACCTTTCCCTCCTTGAAGGCTCTGGTCAGATCCTCGAACTTGCGAGCGGGGATGACGAAGTCCTGATGATCGTAGTCCGCCATGCTCATCCCGGCCCAGTTGATCACGTTCTCGTAGGTCGTGCAGACGCAGTTGTCGAAGACGACGTCTATGCCGGAGTACGCTAGGCCCTCGTAACCCTTGAACTGCCTCCTCCTGGGGAACCCTGGCTGCTTGACGGGATACCCTTCGGGGAACACATCGAGGTGCTCGTGGAGGTCGACGAGGATGTTCTTCTCTACGAACTCCTCCACGTGGGCCTCCCGGTCCTTGCTCAGGCCGAATTCGTACTTGGGGAACCTGTCGACCTGCTTCTCCAGGGGAATGACATCGTAGTCGATTTTAGGAGTCAAATAACTCCAAGAAGTATAACCATTCCATTTCTTGTTTCTGCCCATTATGGTCGACATTAAAAAGAATGTTTAGTTGATAAAAGACTTTTGTATTTAAGATAAAAATACAAAAAAATGTTGAGCATGTTTCAGCATCTTTATTCTTCACATATTCGTAATGCTTTTTCCATCAGCTTTATCGCGGATTCTAGTTCGTCGTTGACCCTGTTGGCGTTCCTGACTATCCTAGTCCTGAGGAAGCCGGCCTCGTCGCTCCCCGGCTTCAGCTTCCCCAGCTCCGCGAGGGGCTGGAGGAGGGGCACCACGCCCAAGCTGTACGCGGGGTCCTGATCGTGCCTGCCACTATAGGTGTAGAGGGTCGTGGTGAGCACCTTGGCTATCTTCTCTAGGAGGTGGTTGATCTTTGTGATCTTCTCGGCATCGCTCGACTTCTGGAGCCCTTCAAGCGCCTTGTTCAGGGCCTCGGCCTTCGTCTTCATCGTCTTAACCCTGTCCATAGTCGGGTTGACGTAGTCCTTGTTCTTGGGCGCCCGCTTCTGGAGGTCCAGGAGGGCGTTCTCGTAGTCCTTGGAGACATCGACGAAACTGAACGGGAGGACCTTGCACGTGAGGAACCTTGTGACCGTCAGGATCTCCATCTTCACATCTCGGTAGAATATGTCCTTGTCTCCCTTGTCAACGGTGTCCGCCGGGTTATGCCACCACCATCCGCCGCCGCTGCCGCCCGTCCATCTTCCTGTGAGGGGACTCCCCTCAGGGATGTGACCATTGGCGCCCACGGAGGGGATGCCTATGCCGTAGAAGGACTGATCGCCCGCCCTCGAGTACCTTGTGGCGACACTGAACTTCTCGAGGCCGGTGGCGTCCCTGATGACCTCAGCCATGAAGTTGACCGTGCCCATGAGGCCACCTCCGCCGATGTTCGTCGCCCCCTTGACCCCCGGGGAGTCTATGTTCATGGTGACGAAGCAGTTCTTGTAGAGATCGTCGTAGAAGTTGTCCGCGTACCAGGTGGAGCCCGAGTAGCGGCCCGTTGAGTGGCCGGCCCACCAGGCTACGTGGAGGCTCCTCTTGAGCTTGTCTCTGTGCTTGCCAAAGATGCGGCAGAGTTCCAAGCAGGCGGCGTTGCCCGTGCAGTTGTCCGTGGTACCGTAGTACCACGAGTCCATGTGGCCGTGGACGAGCATGAACTTCTCAGGCTCTTCCTTCCCCTCGATCCTGGCGACGGTGATAGGGATCTTCCTCCACTTCGTCTCGACACTAGAGGTGAGGCTGACCTTGACGCCACCCTCCTTCAGGAGAGTCAGAAGGTGCTCGCCGTCCGACTTCTTGATGGAGAGGGCCGGTATCTTGGGGAGCCTCTCCGCCGACTCGGGCGTTGGGGTGCCCCAGATGGTGGTCACGATCATCTCGTGGATAACGTCCTCGCCGCTTATGTGGATCTGTGCGAGGGCACCTGCCTCCTGAGCCGCCCACATCACTGTCGGCGCGGCGAGACCCCAGACGATTGGTATCTTGCCCTCGACTCCAGCCTTCTTATAGAGGTCGACGAGCCCGCCGATACCGCCGAAGAGGGTCCCCGCAGGGAGCTCCACGTAGACGAGTTCCCCGCTTATTCCGTCACCGATCGTCTTGCCGCCGAATGCCGCTGGCCGACACTCGATGCTCCTCTTCTCAGGCTTCGTAACCCTCAACAACGCGTCCAGAGGGTGGCTGATGTATGAGTCGAACTCGTAAGCGTCAAAGGGCACCTTGTACTCCTTGAGCTTCTTCCGGACATACTCGTGTGCCTTGACCTCCCCCTCAGTCCCGGACGTCTTGTCTATTGTCGAAAGATGCTCGACGTGCTTCCAGGCCTCGTCCGCCGAGACCTCAAGCATGAAATTTTTCTCAAAGTTAACTAACATATCCGATTTCAACTGATAAGTAGCTTATCCTTATTAAAAATTATCCGATGAGCCACTGAAGGGAGAAATAGTAAATATTGGTCGCCTGAAGGATTAGGGTGGATCAGCTATGGGTGGTAAAAAGAAGTATTCCGGCTACAAGGCTTACCAGTACCTTGAGCCTAGTAGGGATTACAAGGAGTTCAAGCTCAGGAAGGCCGTCGTCCCGGAATGGGAGTACAAGGTGCCTCTCAGCAAGAAGGAGGAGGAACGATTTGAGGAGTTCGTGGAGAAGAACATCATCATCGACTTGCATGAACACCCATGTCTATACCCCGAGGATCTAAACGACTCACCTGAGTTAACGACTGAGGGAAGGCAGTTCATGGCTCACGAAGCCCTCAGCCGAAGCGGCTTGGACTGCGTCTTCGACAACCTGCTGAACGGGAGATGCACAATAAACACAAAACATGGATGGGACTGGATGAGTACCCTCCACGACCTTGGCCAAAGACTATGTGACATCGCCCACCAAGACTTCGTTATTCACTGCAAACGCGCAAGCGACATCTACGACGCGTTTAACAAGGGCAAACTCGCATGGGTGGCAGCACTAGAGTCGGCATCATGCATCGAAAACGAGGTCGATCGAATAGACATACTATTTGGTCTCGGCGTTCGTAGCTTAGGAATCTGTTACAGTGAAAATAATATGCTCGGCGGAGGCATGGGGGAGACCAACCTGGATGTTGGACTATCAGACTTCGGCTATGACGCCGTAGTCAGGATGAACAAGGTAGGAATGCTAATTGACGTAGGTCACACCTCCGATCGCACCACCTTAGAAACCATTGAATCCAGCAAAGATCCGATCTACAACAGCCACAGCGGCCCCGCCGCCATAGCGATCGGGCACACAACCGGCGACGATGTCCTACACGCTCTAGCTGAGCACGACGGCATCCTCGGTGTAGGAGGCGCAGGCATGGGCCTTAGGACTAAGAACCATCCGATTGGAAGCATCGATAGCTATGGTGAATGCCTGGAGTACTGCATCAAGGTCATGGGCATAGACCACGTTGGATGCGGCCCGGACTCACTGTATGGAGACCATATCGCACACTACGCAGCTTTTAGGAGACGGATGAAAACAGATGGTTATGGACACTACGAACGCCCAGGGAGGAAACCCCGCGGAAGAGGATTCCCCATCCCGGAGGGGATGAAAGACCCAGGCTACGTCAAAGGTCTTGAAAACCCAAACGACTTTATCAACATAGCCCGATGGATGATTAAGCACGGATACTCCGACGATGAAATCGCCAAAGTGATGGGAAAGAATGCTTTAAAGCTCTTTGAAAAAGTCTGGTACTAACACCCTTTTTTAACTCGCACATGTTAATTTTTCAAACCAATAATTATTAAGTAATACCCTCAGTAGTTAGAGAAGAAAATGCCACCCGACGTTAACCTTCTTGACTTCTTCTTCGGTGGAATCGTAGCGAATATACCCCTCTGGGTTTTCACATTATTCTCCGCTACTTACTTTCCCTTCTCCTTCATAACACTAATTACTCTTACAACGCTTGGGATAATCGGCGGTTTTATTGCGGGGTATATTCTTAAACTAAAAACACCTGAACTCTACAAGTGGGCGCCACTATTAACAGGGCTATTAGCCTTTTTCGCCAGCATTTTAATTTTAGAATCTATATCCCCCGAGCTGACGGACATTATTCTTTTACCCTCATTCATTCTAGGAACATATCTTGGTGTAAAAATATGCAGTAAATATCCCCTCAACATTAAAACTCGAGCAACCTCAGCAGTAAAAATAATCGAACCTGTAACGGAAAACGGGGAAGAAGCTAATAAATAAAAAAAATGGTGTGTATTTAGCTCGTGAAGGATGATTTTGTAGATTTGTGTCTCTTTCTGCGGAATAAGCCCTTTTTTTTGGTTTCCATCCATCTTCATCAGAGCGCCCATTAAAGCCAGAATCAGCCTCAAAATAGCATTTGAAGCCTATTTCTCGGCTCTCGTTTCACGAAAGCTAAATACACACAAAAAATGTATGTATTTAGCTCATGAAATTGATTCTCCCCTATTTGGTGCTTTTTCAGCGAAATAGGCTTGAATTCTAGAGCTTTCCCTATCCCCATTGAACGTGTAGTCCAAGCCCTAAAGGGTCTCCTTTTCACGTTTTAGGCCTGTTTCTAAGTTATTGATAAACACGAGCTAAATACATACTATTTGAGTAATATTTTTCCTACTCCTTTTTCTATCACGATTTTCGTTCCATAGTTTTTCGAGAGCCTTGAAAGCCTCGTCAATATCTCCTCACCGTTCTCCCCGGTAACGAGGAACGGGTGGCCGCCCTGCTTCTCGCCTCTGTTCATCTGGATCGGGTAAAGGAAGATCTCCCTCGTCTTTGCCTCGTGGAACCTCACCTTGGCCACTACGCTCGTTTCTAGCCTTCTGACGCGCCTTTTGTCTGCCTCCGTATCAAGGGTCGGGTAGAGGCTCCCCTTTGGTTCGTCAGAATACAACTCCTTGTGGAGGCCCCGAGCCTCGTACCAGTCATAGGGCTTCGGGTTCGCGTTGTAGTTCTGGGAGATGAAGTTCCCCATGCCGTAGAAGATTGGGTGCCCCTTGTAGATCTCGATTCCGTTGAGGCAGTGGGTGCCGTGGCCGAGAATGGCGTCCGCGCCAGCGTCTATCGCCGCCCTGCAGAAATCCTCGACGAACTTGGCGATGTACTCTATCGTGTCGTCGAAGTACATCACGCCGGGCCTGAGCTTGTCGTGGTTGTGGACGGAGACGAAGACATAATCCGCGTTCTTCCGGGCGTTCTCGATCGCGGCGAGGTTCCCCTCCAGATCAGGCTCGTAGGGCTCCGTGTGGATATCGTTCCTGTCGCTAAGCTCCACGTGATTGCCTAGGAAGTTGAGCTTACCCTCCTTCGGCCCTGCTAGGCCGAGCTTCTCCGCTACCTCGGAGAGCTTTTTGAAGCCCTCCCCGTCCAGGAGGACCTTCTCCTTCGACCTCATGGGGTTTAGGCCCGGCCTGCCAGGCACCCTGCCCCTCGGCTCCCCCGCGGGTATATCCTCGCCCCTCGTGTTGACGGCTATCAGGGCGACCCTCCCCTTCTCGGTGTTCAGGTAGGCCGGCGCCCTCGCCTCGGACAGGATTCTGCCGGTGCCGGCGTTGGCTACGCCCACCTCGTCGAAGATGCGCTTCGTCTCGAGGAGACCGCCCTCGCTGTAGTCCATGGAGTGGTTGTTGGCGAGGGAGAACATGTTGAAGCCCATCCAGAGGAGCTCGTCTAGGACGTACCTCGGGCTTGTCATCCAGGCCGTGGGGTCCGTTTTGTACCTCGGCACGCCCCTCTCGCCCGGGATTATGGTCTCGAAGTTGTTGAAGGCGACGTCCGCGTCCTTCAGTATCTCCCGTACCTTGAGGAACTCCTTCTCCTTGAAGATCGAGATCCTCTGGAAGATCAGAGAGTCACCCGTCGTCACGAGTGTGAAATCTCCAGAAACAAGATTGGTCTGAGACATACCTAATATGTAAAACCGAATTTATTTAATATTAACGGAGTTAAGTATGTTTAACTTTCTTTCAATATAACATTGCGATAAAAATAAGGGAAAAAGAGTGTTTTCGGGACCTACTTCCAGACCTGCTTGAGAACTCGTAGGGCGTTGCCGCCGACGACCTTGGCGATCTCCTCGTCCGAGTAGCCGTGCTTGATCATCCAGCGGATGACGTTGGGTATCGCCTCGGTCGGGTTCTCCATGCCCTTGACGTAGTCGGGGAACGCATCGAGCTTCATAGCCATGCCCAGGAATTCGTGCTCCGGCGCGCCCTTCCTCTTGGAGTGGCCCATGCCCTTGATTTTGCCCTTGATGGCCCCAGCCTTGTAGAGCCCGATGTGGTCGCCGTAGAGAGTGTCAGGGCCGCAGCCGACGTGGTCGATGCCGAAGGTCTTGATGCAGTACTCGAGCTGCTCTGTATATGCCTCGAGGGAGGAGACGGGGTGCTTCTTGGTGTTGACGACGGCGCCCGCCATCTCTATGCCGAAGACGCCGCCACGTTCCGCGAGCTCATGGATCACGTTGTCAGGGAGCATCCTCGGCGTCGGCGTGAGGGTCCTGGAGCCGCAGTGGCTGATGATTATGGGCTTGCCGCTCTCTTTTATAGTGTCGAGTGCAGTCTTGTCGCCGCAGTGAGAGACATCAATGAGGAGGCCGACCTTGTTCATCCTGGCGACGCAGTCGTAACCAAAGTCTGTGAGGCCGCCGTCCCCACGCTCCTTCAAGCCGGAGCCGAGCATGTTGGACTCACTGTAGGTGATGCCCGCCTGCCTCACCCCGAGGCCGTAGAGGACATCGATCCTGTCGACCTCGTTCTCTATGCAGTTGAGTGTCTCTATGACGGCGACCCAGGCGAGCTTGCCGGTCTTGAATGCCTCGTAGATGTCCTCAACCTTCCTGCAGTGGATGACGAAGTCCTGGTGCTGGATGTCGCACAGCCTCATGCCGAGGTTCTGAATGACATCCGTCCAGTGGTTCCCGTGCTTAGAGGTTATGGCGCAGCCGCCGTCCATCATGTTGTCGAAGACGGCGTCTATGCCTGATAGGGCCAGGGCGTCGTAGGCCATCACCTCCCTACCCTCGTTATTCTCGTCCTCCATCATGTTCAGGGGATGCAAGACGGGGTGCTCGTGGAGGTCGACGATCATGTTCTTCTCCACGAACTCCTTGAACCTCTCTTCCTCCTTCTTGGAGAGGGGATAGGTGTAAGCCCACTCCTTCGGTAAGGGTTCCTTGTACTTGATGATCTCGTAGTCCGTCTCGGGTTCGAGATATGAGTATGGTTTATATCCAGAATACTTTTTATTTCCACCCATTTGGGTCAAGTAAGTAATACGATCAAGGTTTAAAATTATTGTGTCCATTGATAATAATTACATATAAGATGTTCACCTTCTTATAACAAATTTAATTTAGTGATAGCCTGCACTTGTTTATCATCTTCCGGAGACTTAAGAGGTCACAAGAGTGGCTCAGGATCTTAAGAAGCGTCTAAGGCTGTTATATCAGAGCGCCCTCGTATACGCCTTCGGCGAGAACTTCGCAGGCGGACAGACAGTCGGGGCCTCCTTCGTAAACATGTACACGGTCGAGCTCGGGGCGTCCCCGACCGAGATCGGCATGTTCCACTCGATAACGACCTCGATCCAGAGCATTCTCCAGCTGCTCTGGGGCAGGCTGAGCGACAAGGCTGGTAGGCGCATCCCCTTCATAGTCTTAGGTGGCATCGGGTACTCGTTACTATGGATACCTATCCTCTACGCGCCGAGCCCGATGGTTCTGCTCGGCTTCCTCGCGCTCCAAGCCTTCTTCGCCTCGATCCGGCTGCCGACCTGGACCTCACTGGTAGGGGACCTCGCCCCGAAGACGAACCGGGGGACGATCACGGCGAACGTCAGCTTCTTCATAACCCTCGCCGGGCTCTTCGCGATTCTCCTCTCTGGCTTCATCATGTTCTACTCATCCGGCTCGCTGACTGATATCTATTTTATACCATTCATGGCGGCGGCGGTCTTCGGTGTCCTCGGCACACTGTCGGTTCTCTTCATGAAGGAGGATAAGAAGGAGGCGACGAGGTCTATGGGAGTCATGCAACTCGTGAGGAGCATAGGCGTTAACAGGGAGTTCCAGAAGTACACCGTGATCTCCCTCATGTCGAATACCGCCCTCGTGCTGCTCCTGCCTATCATCTCCCTGATGACGGTGAGCGTCCTCAAGGTCGATAAGTTGACCTTCGCCCTGTACGGCGTCGTTCGGTGCGTCTCCCTCCTCGTCTCCCAGAGGTGGATAGGTAGGATAACGGACCTCACCGGCAGGAGGCAGCTCATGTTCATACAGAGGCTCCTCTACATCCTGGTGCCGGGGCTCTTCGTCCTCGCCCCGGACAAGTATTTCGTCTTCATCCCATATATCATCCTCGGGGGCCTCCATGCCATCGAGTCGACGGCGAACCAGGCCTATCTCCTCGACATTTCCCCGGCGGAGGAGAGGGGGAGCTTCATCTCGGTCTTCAACGCCATTCAAGGGATGGGGATGTTCGTCAGCACTCTCCTGAGTGGCTACCTTATAGAGTCGTTCTCGGGGACGATGAGCCTCATAGACGCCCTGAAGGCCGTCGCACTGATCACGACCGTGCTGAGGGTTCCGACGGCGTTTGCGTACTTGGCGCTGAAGGAGCCAAGGAGCTATCCGAGCACCATCGGTGGCGAGATCAGGAAGATACTCAGCAGATAAGGGGTATCTGTTTTTTATCTCTGCCCGTGAAGGCGTCTGATTATCTCGACGAAGCTAAAAGCCTCGGCATCAAGGAACGCTCCTCCCTACTCCGGCGTCGCTACGGTCGGGTTACCTATGTGGCTCAGGGTCTCTCTGTTTTGCTTGTAGAAGTCGTCTTAAGGGCTGGGTGTTAGGATGTATAGGTCGCTTATCTTGCCGGGATGAGCACTCCTTCTTCCAGGTACAAGGACGTGGTACCTCTTTGTCCTCTCAGGGCTCGGCGCAGGGGCCATCAGCTCCCTGTGGACGAGCTTCGCCATGACGGCGACATTGGCCCAATCTCCAAGGCGCCCCCTACGCCTCCGATGGTGTAGCAGACGAGGAGGATTATCAGTAGGTTCAGGTCGAGGTCGAAGGCGAAGCTTATTAGACGAACATGGTGCTGTGCGGTTGCAGGGCAGAACCAAATAAAATTATGAGTTGGTTATTGGCTTATCTCGGAGAGTAGCTTCTCCACGGCCTGCTTAAGCAGCTTGGAGACGTCTCCATCGGGAGCAATCTGGACCAGCCTATCGTACACGCTCGGCTCTATACGTATGGGCACCAGACGCCACTTCAGCTCCTTCCCAAGGAGCTCCCTGACCCTATCCCTCGCCTCCACCGTAGTCAGCCCACCCTCCATGACCTCCCTCGCAAGCTCAAGCTGCTGCTCCGGCTCCAGCCTCAGCAGCGCGAGGGCGTGCTCCCTGGGGATGCTCTTCTGCCTGACGGCCTCCCTCACCCTGGGGTGCAGCCCGAGGAGCCTCATCGAGTGGCTGACGTAGGTCCTCTCCTTGCCCACCCTCTTGGCTATCTCGGAGACCTTGACTCCCATCTCCCTGAGGGCCGAGTAGGCCTCAGCCTCGTCTATCGGGTCTAGGTCCTCCCTGTGGATGTTCTCGACGAGCCTCATCGCCAGGGAATCCTCGGCGCCGAGGGGGCCGTCGAGGATTATCGCGGGGACCTTCCCGAGGCCCGCCATCTTCGCGGCGGCGAGCCGCCTCATCCCTATCTGGAGGTTGTACCTCCCCTCCACGCCGGGCTCGACGACGATGGGCTGGAGGACGCCGTGAAGGGCGATGGAGGCGGCAAGCTCCTCCAGGGACTCCTTCTCCATGGTCTGCCTGACTCCCCTTCCCACGTCTATCTGCTCTATGCTCAGATCCTCGAACCTCACCATTCCTATCGATTGACGAACTGGATTTTCCCGTTTATATATCTTGTATTGAAACGTAACGCACTAGCTTCTTTGGAGGGCATCTCTTTTCATAAGTTGTCTCAGGGCATACTCGACGGCGTGGGTTCTGCTCGAGAAGGTTCTGTCCCTGACCCTATTATCGACCCAGAGGAGTATTTCTCCATCCATTCTGACGCTTGTATTTATCTTGGCCAAGGAATTGAACCCTCTAAATCTATGGAAAGTAGTAAAGGACATGTTTTTATACTTTTCTAAGGGAGAAAACCATTAAATGGTGATGAAAACCATTAAAAGGCGTATCTGTGGGTTATCACACCGATCACCTCTCATTAGGTCTCTACTTAATGATTAGGACGGGCTTTGTGCAGGAATCGACGACCCCTTGACTGGTGCTCCCCAGAATCCAGCCCGTGATGCCCCTGATCCCGCGGCTCCCCATGACTATGAGATCGTATCCTTCTTTCTCCGCCACATCGACGATGGTGGCCGATGGGTGTCCCTCTCTAAGTATAGTGCTTACATTAAGATTGGGATGCTCTGACCTGACCCTTGCCTCGGCATCGGCGAGGACGTCCTGGTAGACGTCCCTCATCTTCTCCTGTTCCTGGATCATGTTCTTGGCGGAGGTCATTGTGACCGAGCCTAAGCCCGCGTTGGGTAAGATGGGAAGCATCACCCTCGGAACGACGGTCAGCAGCGTCAGCTCCGAGCCGAGCTTCTCGGCTATGGCGGCCGCGTGGTCCAAGGCCTTACACGACTGCTCTGAGCCGTCTAGAGCAACGAGTATCCTCTTATACATCCAAATAAATGAAGAAACAAACGAGGGTTTATAGATATCTACCTAAAATGGGGGAGTGTCGCCGGCCCTGGAGCAAGGGGCTGAAGAACCCGGGAGCGGAACCCGCCTGGCTGGGCATGTCCGACCAAAGGTCCTCCCTGCGACGATTTACCCGACATCCAGGATCCTGAGGCTCCATTGGGCCCCTAGCCCTCCCCACATAAGCTAGAACTT
>Ga0315282_10003289_pt1 | contig 29075 bp, 18 predicted proteins | sample YL17G07_20_MG_FD_203693 | JGI IMG/M metagenome (GOLD analysis project Ga0315282, IMG submission 203693) | Sediment microbial communities from Yellowstone Lake, YNP, Wyoming, USA - YL17G07_20 | ecosystem: Environmental > Aquatic > Freshwater > Lake > Sediment | place: USA: Wyoming | collected... | reverse complement strand
TCCGGTCGTCCCGATCGCCCAGCGTGACGACGACCTCCGGGCATCCGTCCGCATCAACATCGCCGACGGCGACGGAACTTTGCACGGGTGTGTTGACGGACCAGTTCACCGGTTGAGGGAAGTTGCGGATGGAGTAACTCCACATGAGCGTGAGATTGGATCGGTAGGCATAGACATTGCCCAATTCATCGCCGACGAGGATTTCCAGCGTGCGCGGGTTTCCGTCCAGGTCAGCCAGGGTTGGCGAGGACCACCGAATGGGTCCAACGGTGGGGCAGACGCCGATTTTCTTCAGCGGGCCGGCGACGGCGAGTGTGGAACCGATTACGAGGAGGGCGATAAACCCCGCGCCGACGAACCCCGACGCTTTTGGCTGGAACGGAGAACGGCTGATCTTGAGCATCCTCCTTCCTTTTTCAGACCGAGCCCCCCGGCTGCAACTCGACCACCGGATTGCAGCTCATCGTGGGACTCGAGGAACGTAGTCAACCGCCCCCCCTTTTCCCGTCATGGTTCAGCCCGCGATCTCAAGGCTTGGCACTGTCTGAAGTAAGGACACACTGTTAGATAACCATGGTGAAGTTCGCGGCTGGTGCCTATAAACGTTCGGACCGTTCTGAGAGCTTTTCATACTCCGGTTCGCTACCCCAGCCCCATCCCGGGTCAAATCTCCAGGGGAGTATCGGTCCCAAATGCTTGATCTGTCAACTGAAACAACGCGCAGCTCGAGCAGGCTGTTGTAGCCTGGCCCTTTGTGGGCGTTCGCTGTTTTGTCGGGAAACCCTCGAACGGCCACAAGGGCCCAGGCTACAACAGACGAGGACGAGTCTCTGGCAAACACACTAGCCCTAAAACAAGCGCATTCTCTTGTATGAAACCGGCGCGGAATGGAAAGAGAATCCCAACCGTCATCGTTGGCCGAAGAGATCATCCGCGCGAGGCCAGAGAGACCGAACAGCCGTCCAGCGCAACGACTGCCTGCGAGAGTCGCCGCTCTTCATACGCCCTAAAACGCTCCGTCGGGAAGGCGGTGTGATTCTGGCTGAAGAGAGTGAGTCAGAGCCGACATGTGGAGTGCGATCAGCTTGCTACCGCTGTTCTCAAACGGAGATTTGCCGACAGAACTTTGTCGCAGAACAGCGGTAGCAAGCTGACCGCACTCCACATGTCTGTATAACGATGGTTGGGTTTCCGGCCGGAATGGGGTACGGCCCGGGATGCCGTCACGGGAAATGTGGATCTGCCCGCGAAACAGCTATCTGGCGCATGACAGAATAGCCTTGTTCGGCGCGGGATTCAGAGCCTGGTGTTCCCGCGACGCGTCAAAACGCGCTGGTTTTGGGACTAGCCGTGCCGCGTCATTCCTTGAAATGCGGCGGGGAATCGGGAAGCACGACTTCGCAGCGGACCTGGTCAATCAATCCTTCGGGCGTCATGCAGGCGACCTTGTGCACGCCGGCGGTCAGATCGAGAAGCAACGGCTTCTGGGGAGTGGACGTTCCCAGAAAGATCTCGTCCACATACCAATGCAGCGGTGTTTGCGCGTCCACCGACGCGCGCAAGCGAATCCGGTCGCCGTTGTTTTCGCCGGTGAGAACATATTCCGCCTTGTCGGCAGGATTGAGAATCCGAAACGACTGCGCCGTTCCGCCGGTTGTCGCACCGGATTTTCGCGCAGCCGGCGAGACGGCGGCCGAAATCTTCGCCAGATTCCAACCCTTGGCCGTCGCGGGCCAGCGCTCGATGACGTTGGTATTCTGTGCCGCCATCGCCGACCCCGTCCGCGCGGGATAGTGCATGTCGCAAATGCGGTTGAGATATTGATTGCGCGGGAACGTCTCGCCTTTTGTGTGCGGGCAAAAAACCGAGGCGGGCAAACCGCTCAACGCGCACACACTGGCCTCGCGCAGGTCGCCCGCCACCTCCGGCCAGTCGGGTTCGTTCTTCGGCGTGAGCGCGCGGAAGAGTTTCGCCGCCAAGGGCAGCGCCGCTTCGCCGCCCACCAGCTTGCTCGAAGGCGTGCCATCGGAGTTCCCCATCCAGACGCCGACGAGGTATTGGCGGTTAAACACAAAGGCCCACGCGTCGTGATGTCCGGTCGAGGTCCCGGTTTTCCAGCAGGCGCGCGAGACCGCATTGACGGGCCGCGCATCGCCTTGCTCGAGCTCCGCCGGCAAGGGCTGCTCGAGCATTTCGTAGAGCTTGAGACAGGTTCCGCGCGACAAACATCGCCGCGGCGGATTGGCCGGAGAGTCGGCGAGAAGAGTGAGCGGCCGGAACTCGCCAAGATTCGCGAGCATGCAATAGGCCGCGGCCAGTTCCTCGAGTTTGACCTCGCAATTGCCGAGCGTCAGGCCCAACCCGTAACGTTCCGCCGGCTGGTCCAAGGTCGAGAAATCGAGCTCGCGCAGAAAGGAATGCACGCGCGCGTAGCCGACGCGTTCGACCACGGTGATCGCCGGAATGTTGAGCGAATGCTTGAGCGCGTAGGAAGCCGAGACCAGCCCGCGATAGCGGCGATCGTAATTCTCGGGATCATAGAGCCCATAGTCGAGCGACGAGTCCAGCAGCGTTTCGCACGCGTAAAGGCAACCGCGCTCCAGGGCCAGAGCGTACGTGAACGGCTTGAGCGCCGACCCCGGCGAACGCGGCGCCCGAGAGGCGTCTACCTGGCCGCTCTGCGAAGTGTCGAAGAAATCAGCCGACCCCACTCGCGCCAGAACCGACGCGGATGGCACATCAATGACGATGGCGGCGGCGTTGCCGATTTCGCGGTGCGTGCGCTCAATCGTTTCTTTTACGATTTGCTCGGCAGCAAGCTGAGTATTCAGATCGAGTACGGTCGCAGCTTTTTTCTGCGCGGTGAGGCCCGGTCTGAGTTGTATCGCCAGATGAGGCGCGAGCGTCGGGAAAGGATGCCAGTCGGCGCGAAGCGGCTGCGCGCAGGCCTCGCGACACTCCTCGTGCGAGATGAAACCTTCGGCGAGCATTCGCTTGAGCACGTAGTCGCGCCGCCGGATCGCATTTTCCGGATGATTCAGCGGCGTGTAAACCGTGGGGGCCTTGGGCAGACCCGCGATCAGCGCGGCTTCGGACAGCGTGAGTTCGCGCGCCGGTTTGCCGAAGAAGCGTCGCGCGGCGGCCTCGCACCCGACGAGATTCAACCCATAAGGCGCGCGGTTCAAGTAGGCCCGGAGAATGTCTTCTTTGCTGACGCGCATTTCCAGCCGGACCGCCTGGACGATCTGGCAAATCTTGCCGATCGGCGACCGCGAACTTCGGTCGCCTCGCTTGACGACCTGCATCGTCAGAGTGGAGGCGCCCGAGACGATGCGACGATGCCTCACATTCTGCCAGACCGCCCGCAGGAACGCGACGGGATCCACGCCGTGATGCCGATAGAAGCGATGATCCTCCGCCGCAATGCCGGCTTGAATGAGGCGCGGACTGATCTCGTTCAAATCCCTATCGAAACACCACTGTTCGCCCTCATTGAGGAAGGCGTACAGGAGCCGTCCCGAGCGGTCCTGTATCTCGCCCGAAGCGGAAACGCGCCGATAGGATGCCGTGTTCATCGGCCAAAGCAGAATTGCAACGAGAGACGCCACGGCCAGCGCGACGGTGTACAACGCCCGTTTCCACTGCCGCCAACACCAGCGGCCGATCACGCGGAGCCTGTTTTGCAGGAGACTTCTCATCGCATTATTTCACCGCTTTGATCTCGATGGCCGATGCCGCCGAATGGCCGTGGACCGAGGCGTCGTACATGCATTCCGCTTCCACCGCCGGATACTGGAATCTTCCGGGCGTTACCGCATTCACCAGGTAATAAAACCGGTGCGTTCCCCTGCTCAGCGAGTTGAACGCCAGCACCAGGCGGTCGTCGCGCACCTCGAGATGCGACGGCGTGGCGGCGCCGGGGAACGCCTGGCTCAACATCGCCTCGGGATTCACGCGCGGGTTCTCGATCTCAAATCCCGCGGGCAGCAAATCGGCGACGATCAGATTGCTCACCGGGTCATCGCACGTGATCTCCAACACGATCACATAGCGGGTGGTCTGCTGGAACGTGGTGCTGCTGGCCTGGGCCTTCTGCTGGGTGTAGAAGACGCGGCGGACCGCCACGCCCTTGCTCACGGCCGAGAGGTCGGGCCGTTCGGGCACGCCGCGCGTCGTCACGTTGACGATCAGGTCCAGCTTGCCCGTGTTCGTGACGGCAAACTCCGCGCCCTTTCCCTTGAGGGAGCGGCGATAGGTTTCGGGTCCGCGAAGTTCCGTTTCCTTGCCCGCCGCGTTGATCTTGACCGACGCCTGATCGAGCCGGCCCGCGAGATCCGAAAGATAGCCCGCCAGCGACGCGATGACGAAGGCCGTCTCCTGGGTGGTGCCGTAGTGTTGATTTTCGAGAAAGGCGACGAGGCGGTTGACCTTCTCGGCGATCAGCTCGGGCCTGCCGCCCATCTGGCGCAGAGCGATCAGCTCGACGGCGGTGTTGCGGATGTCCGAGATCAGCGTGGCATCGCGCTCGCGAACGGCATAAGGCCGCGAAAGTTTCGACGTGAGATAGAGACTGACCCGGTCGTGGTCGTTGGTGTTTTGCGCCAGCGCCGCGGCGAGCAGGAATCGGCCGGCCTGGGGCATGGCGACGTCGTCGAAGCGTTCGATCTGCTGAACCGCCTCGAGGTCGCCGCCCAACGCAAGAACGTAGACGGCATAGGCGCGCAGGTAGAGCGTGGACGGCGAATCGTTGCTCCAATCCATGACGAGATTGCGAGCGTATCCTTGCAGCGCCTGAAGATTTTCGGCGGGCAAATCATACTCGCGCCCGTTCTTCACCAGCGTGAGAAAATGCAGCGCATAGACCGAACCGTAAGGATAAGGGTCGTTTGCGCCGGGCCAGAATCCCAGACCGCCCGACGGCGTTTGCATGGAGAACAACCGGCTGATCCCCGCCTGGACATACTCGTCGAGGGTTGATCCTTCGGGCAGCGTCATTCTGGTCAGCGCGCCGGCCTTGCGAAGCAGATACATCGGCATGAGCCGCGAGGTGGTTTGCTCGATGCAACCGTAAGGATAGCCCACGACGTATTCGAGCGCCTTCTGGAGCCGCAACAAGGGGTTGGCGCCGACGGTGAGTTCGATCTCCGACTGATCGTCGTCGCGGAATTTCACGTTGCGGAACGTTTCGCTTTCGCCGGGCTTCAAGACCTTCATCTGGAAATCGGATTGATAGCTTGCCGGCGGACGGACGGGCAACGGCGCCACTTCGCGGAGGCGTTCGAGCTCACGGCCGCCGGGATCGCGCACGATCGCTTCCCACTTGATCTCGCCCTGGCCGACCGTGTTTCCGGCCGCGAGGTCCACCGTGAAATCGGACTCGCCGTGGGGGCCGATCTCGAGCTCGCGGCTGCCGGGGCCATCGCGGAACACGCCGCCGAACGTCCAGCCCACCTTCACCTTGCAGGGCGCATCGGTGTGGTTATAGACGACCGCGTGGCACCGGGCCGCATCGCCGGGCAGCACGAAGCGCGGCATGCTGGTCTGGAGAATGTAGGGCCGCCGGACCAGGAGGGATTCGCCTCGCGCGCCCACCGCTTTCATCGAACACGCAACGGCGACCAGCCGCAGCTGGCCATTGAATTCCGGCACTTTCAGCTTGATGGTGGCGCGGCCGTTTTTGCCCGTGCGGACCGCGCCCGACCACAGCGCCACCGGCTTGATCCAGTTCGTCCCCACCGCGCCGAGCCGTTTTTCCATTTGCTCTGCTCCGGTATCGCCGCCACCGGCCGCGGGCTTTTCGAAATCGTAGGCCACCTTGTCATAGTAGTAGGCGAACCGGCAGTCGGCCCGACGCGACCGCGCGAGCCAGCCGTGGGGATCGGGATTGGGATAGTTCGTGATCGAGTGAATTCCCTCGTCCACGGCGGCGAGGGTCAATTCGGCCTCGATGAGGTCTCCTTCGGCGTTGCGCGTTTCGACCTCCAGGCGCGCTTCGGTCTGCGGCCGAATTTCCTTCGGCAGATTCCGGAACGACACTTTCATCTCGCGCTGCGGATCATGGACTTTCAGATTGGCGGCCGCGAAACTCGAGAACGGGTAAACCTGCTTGCGGCCCGGCTCGACGCTGTGGATGACCGTCGCTTCCACCCACACGTTGGGGAACTGTTGCCGGCCGATCGTGATGTGCGCGCGCCCGACGTTGTTCTTGATCGCGACGGGAATCATCCTCTGGATTTCTCCGCCCTGAAGAACGACAATCCCCTGGCCGTCGAACGGCGATTCGATCCGCACTTCGGCCTCGTCGCCGATTTCGTAGGACGGTTTGTCGAGCGACACCTTGATCAGGCTGGGACGAACGGTTTCGAGCACCTGGCATCTTCCGTAGGCGGAATAGAACGACAGCGTGCTGTACTGCGGCGTCTGGGGCGAATGCACTTTCACGCGATAGTAAGCGTAATCGGACAGGGGAAACACCACCGAACCTTTGCCGTCCCTGAGCAGGACCTCGCGTGTCTCGATGGTTTCGAAGGACTCCGACCAGCCCGGCTGATGATGGTCGTAGTAGCGCCGGACGTAATAATCCCAGATCTGCCGTTCCAGTGTGACCTGGACTTTCTGGAGCTCGGCCGGCGCCTCGTCCATATTGACCGCGGCCACCTGGACCTCGATGCCGTTCTTGCTCGGGTTGGGTGTGGCCGCGATACCCAGACAGAGGTTCGAGGGAAAGACCATGGCTTCGGCGCGGGCCGTCACGCCGCGGCCACCCAGTTCGAACACCTGGCCGACCACCGTCGCTTTGAGCGGGAATGTGACCTGTGTGAGCGGGGCATGGGAGAATTGGATCACGGCCGTTCCCGAGGCATCGGTGGTCTGTTCGCCGCATGGAACGGACGGGGGCGTGTAGGGCGAGTCGTTTCCAAACCGAAAGCTTTTCCATTTTTCCGGTCGCCAGGGTTCGCGCCGAAGCATAACGGCGGCGTTGCATTTTCGATTGGCTGCCGGCGCACCAAACAGGTGTTGGGCGCGAAACCGGATGTCCTGCGCTTTCGTCGCCAGCCAGCGCTTTTCCGGCAACGTGATCGTCGCTTTGATTCGATTGGGAACGAATTCCTCGACGTTGAAGGCATAGGCCCCGATCGGCTCGCTGCCGCCGGGAACGAACAGCTGTGCCTGATAGCGGCCCGTCGGGTACGTGGGTTGGGTGGCCAGATCGAGTCCGCCCGTTCCCCACCGAGAAAGCACCGTCGGCTGCGAGAGTAACTTCTGGCCGTTGGGTTTGACCACGGTGATCAGGAGGGGGACGTTCGCAGGCACGTCGCCGTAGTTCCTGCGCACGATCCAGCGCAGATGGACCGGCTCGCCCGGGCGATAGAGGTTTCGGTCGGCATAGAGAAACCCATCGTAACTTTTGCGATCGTACTCGGAGAGCGCCTCGTCAAATTGCTGTTGCGACTGGTCGAGCCGCGACCTCAACTCCAGAAAACTATAATCATTGTCATACTCGACCACGGCCACTCGCGGAGTGCCGCGCGCGGTGTTGAATTCCTTCAGATGGATAATGCCCCGCTCGTCGGTCTCGCCCTTGTCGAGCAACTGGTTTTTCGTCGAATAGACGCTGACGCGCGCTCCCGACAGCGGGGCGAGCGAATAGAGATCGTGCGCGAAGAGAACCAACTCGTCGTCCTGCCAATGGGCCAGCAGGCCGATGTTGGTCAGCAGAACGAGCTTGGTGACTTCACGCCCGCCGTCTGCGACTGCTTTCAGACCGAACACACCCTTCTTGTTCCTGGGGAAAAGCTTCTCGGTGGTCAGCGGCATTCTCACCAGCTGGTCGCGCTGCTTGCTCAGATCGAGATCCAGCTTCGCGATCTGCTCGCTCCATTGGTCGTTGAAGGAAACGCCGCCCCGACCGTCGTTCATGGCGGACAAGGCCACGGCGATGTTGGAGGGGAACATACGGTGGAGCGTGAGCTCCACCTTGTCGGCGCCGCGCGACTCGAGGGCGAGCGCGAACGCGTTGCTCCGGGGAATGTAGTATTTGTCGGCCGGAGTGAGGGCCAGATGGGGGTATCGGCGCGGAGTCCTGCCGGAGACGATCAGCGACTCGTCCAGTATCAGTTCCCGCCCATATTTCAATCCGGGCGTGATCCGAATCTGGTATAATTCGTTGCTTCTCCAGTCGCCGAAAACGCGAAATCCCTGACCCGGTTCGACCCGCAGGTTGGCGACCGGCGGTTTGATTTCCAGGTGCTCGCGCAGGTCGTTCAAGGCGACGAGCCGGTTGAAACGCAGATCGAGCGTGATGGCGTCTTGGGCGCCCTCGGGACTCCACCCGTGCCGGTCAACGCGAAGCGGCTCGCCTTTGCGCGCCAACTGCGTAGTGAAGGTCTTCTCGAGAACGGTCTTCTGAGTGCTGGTCAGGCCTTGCGCAATCTCGACGGAGATTTTCACGTCGTTGGAGTCTTTCAAGTCGAGCAATACGTTGTGATGGATCTCATCGCCGCCGCTGACATGGTAGCTGACCGTGGTGGCGTTGATGAGGTCTTTGACCGTCAGGTACTTCATGAGCTCGCTGGAGTTCACGGGGGCCGAGAACCGGATGTAGATTTCCTGGAGCTCATCAAAGAATCGGGCCCAACGCAGATCCGCAACCGCCAGGGGAGGCGCGCCGGCGGGATAGGTGAACGTGCGATCGTTTTCCATCGTCAGCCCGCCGCTAACATCCTTCAAGCCTTTCGCGACGCTGAGCTTGATCGGCCACGGGGTGTTCTTCTCGAGCGTCACGCGCCACCGCCTCCCGGTCCTGTCAGAACGGGTGAGATGAAAGGGAGTCTCCTGACCGCTCTCGGACCGGACCGAGAGGTGGCCGCTCAATGTCTCGGTGGAGACTTCGGCGGGAAACTCGATCCCGAACAGAGACCGCTCGGGCTTGTCCTCGATCAGCCAAATCTGCCCCGGCTCGAAAACGAACCGTGCGAAGATGAGCGTCCGTTGTTGGGGATTGAGCTTCTTGCCGTCCGCGGATTGAAGCTTCGGATCGAGCTCCACTCGAACAACGTCCAGGGGCGGGAATCCCATGGCGGGCTTGAAGGAGATGAAATTGTCGCCCACGCGAAATTGGCCTGCCGTCTTGGGCGTGAGCGTGAACGGCTCCGAGGTGGTACCGGCCGCTGATTTCGGCGGCGCGATCGGCTGGTCGAAGAAGATCACGATTTGATCGCGCAACAACTCGTCGGGCAGCGGCACCGTCCCCGCCACGTTCAACCATTTGCTGTCCGCGTTTGAGCCGGGTGCGGCGGTGGGTTTGCTCGCGAGCCGTGCCGCAAGCGATCCACACATCACGATTGCCAGTGACGCGACGAGAAGCGATTTCCGCCTGTTGCCGAGCATGAAGCGATGGGACATTGGAGTGACCTCCCCTTCTTACCGGGTATATGATCTTGCGCTAAGATTCTCTTGCTTTTTGCCATGGTGTTCTTTGCCGCACCTGGCTGCCGCGGGGATCCGAGACCAGGGATCAGGAGGCAGCGAATCGGGATGCAACGCTTCCCTGATCCCGAATTTCTGAACCCTGAGGCAATAGTTCACCCTTTGCGAGACAGCGACTCGCCTCATCTCTCCTGATGTCCGAAGATTGTGCCAATTGGGAAAACCGCGAGAGAGCTCGTCCCGGAGGGACAACACTGATGGGAACTGACGGGTTACTGCTATATGCCGGAAACGAGCGCTTACGTGTTCCCGCTCGCCATACACAAGTCCCTTTTGATTGATGAGACTCTACTCACACCAGGAAGTTTGGTCTCCATTCGGAGAAATTGTGAGAGGCGCGAACGGAGGGTGGGAGACGCGGAGAGAGGGAGACGCGGAGAGGCGGGGAGGGGGAGACGGGGAGTCCGACTTCTCTTCGCTTTTTTCAACACCCAGGAATCGCTTGACTGAGGGCCGGCAGGCGACTCTCCGTGCGGCGCGATGCGGGAGAGTCTGTTCCCGCGATTCGCCACCGTACAGGATTCACGTTCGCATCTTGCGCCCGGCAGACGCGAGTTGATGCGTTGCGGGCACGCTCCAGCCGGGACAATCGCCCATGAAACTGAAACGCTACGAAGGCAATCCGATTCTCTCACCACACCCCGACCATCCGTGGGAAGACCTCGCCGTGTTCAATCCGGCGGCCTGGTATGACGAGGAAAAGAAGGAAGTCTGCTCTATCGCGCCGCCGAGTCGGGACCCGAATACAAATGCTCCTTCGGTCTGGCGGTGAGCAAGGACGGCTACCATTTCGAGCGCGTGTCCGACCAGCCGGTGCTGAGCCCGAGCGTGGAAGGATTTGATGGTGCAACCATATAAGACCCGCGGATGGTGAAGCTCGGCGAATGGTTTTACATCACGTATGCCTGCCGACATTTTCCTTTCGGGCAATTCTGGATTCCGAAGGAGAAACAACTGTACAAGCGCCCCGAATGTCCGCCCGATTTTCCGCGCTATCTGCGGATCAACGCCACGCTCACGGGACTTCTGCTGACGAAGGATTTCAAAACGTGGATTCGCGCGGGCTGGCTGACCGATCTACCACGCGGTGGGCAAGGACAAATCCTATCGGCTGGGCGCGCGGCGCTCCTCGATCTCGAAGACCCGGGCAAGGTTCTCCACCGAACGCCCGACGGGATCATGCAGGCTGAGGCGTGGTATGAGGTCGAGGGATATTACCGCGGCGTCTGCTTCCCCTGCGGCGCGGCGGTGATTGACGGAACGCTGTTTGTCTACTATGGCGGCGCGGACAAGTATGTCTGCGTGGCGACGTGCGCGCTCGATGAACTGATCGAGTACCTGCTGTCGTGTCCGGCTTGAGAACCAGGCCTTGCCCTGCTTGACACACGAATGGAGAATGAGGCAGTAGTGCAACGGGATTGCGGCAACCGATCAACAACTCGCACCGAGGCGCGGTCTGCCTACATGCGAGCGGAGCGGATGTCTCAATGGTTTATCGTTCAGTGATAGTGGGTGTTCGAAAATACCTTCGCTTCCTGCAAGCCAGAGGGCTCTTGGTAAGTTTTGGAGTGATCTTTGGCTCGCAGGCCAAGGGCACGGCTACAGAGGACAGCGACATAGATCTCCTTGTGGTCTCGCCGCACTTCGACAGGTCACGCAAACGCCGCGATGTGAATATGCTTTGGCGCGCGGCTGCACGAACCGATCTCCGCATCGAGCCGATCCCCTGCGGCGAAAAACAGTGGGAGACGGACGACTCCAGCGCCATCATCGAGATCGCCCGCCGCGAAGGGAAAAAGATCAAGGTGGCGTGAGGAGTCAAGTTGTCTCCTCTGTCTGGACAGTAGAGCTGGCTGATCATTGTCGAGCAGGCATTGTCTGTCATATCCGGCATGCAATCCCACGCTTGACCCGCATCCGACAACCATGCTACAAAGCATCCGGACCGTTGACCATGGTGGATATTCAAAAGCAGGTTGATCATTGGAAGAGAGGCGCGCGCGAGGAGTGGGCTCTGGTTCTCCACCTCTTCGAAAGGGGCGACATCCGCCATAGCCTTTTCTTCGTTCATTTGGCTCTGGAGAAGGCGCTCAAGGCGCTTGTCTGCCGGTACACAAATGACTTGGCCCCAAAGGATCACAACCTCGTCCGACTGGCCAAGAAAGCCGGCCTTACTCTGAGGCGGAAGCAGCTGCTGGTGCTGATGGAGACAAACGCGTATAACACGGAAGGACGATATCCCGATGTGATAGCGCGGCCGCCTACGCGAGCCGAAGCACGTCGCGCCATTCATAGCGCGGAGGAGATTTTCCAATGGTTGATCGCTCAGTGAGAGCCAGTGTTCGGAAGTATTTGCGCGTGCTCAGGGACCGGGGTCTTGTCGTACGATTCGGCGTGATCTTTGGGTCGCAAGCAAGAGGCTCTGCAAATCCGATGAGCGACATTGACCTGCTGGTTGTCTCCCCCCGCTTCGATCGGTCATATACACGCCGACACGTAAACATACTCTGGCATGCGGCCGCAGACACGGACTACCGCATCGAGCCCATTCCCTGCGGCGTAGAGCAATGGGAGACGGACGACTCCAGCGCCATCATCGAGATCGCGCGCCGCGAAGGCCGAATCATCAAGGTGGCGTGACGGGGTGCCTTGCGCGCCGCTTCTCTATTTCAGCAACGTTCCCTTCTATTATGAAATGTACCGGCCTTCGTGGGGAAAGCTTGCATTCCGTTTGCGGATAGTTTGCAGTTCTACTGCAAGTTTTTCGCAGTTCGACTGAATGGCGCAATGCCGCTCGAAACGGTCGAACGACCTCGCGGGTATCGCACACGAGAGGACAAGACATGCACGCTCTCGACACGCAGCCCGCGCGAAGCCGCCCTGGAGAACATGATGATGGCGCTGGTGTCGCGGGCGCCGCGCTTCCTCCTGATTGCGGGAATCGCGGTGCTGGGGCTGGTCTTTTTCAGCCCCGATCTTGCCGCCATGGGCACCAAGGTGGACTTCGAAAAGATTCTCCCCAACGTGGTGAACAAGTACCTTCCCATCGGCTGCCAAGGGCTGATCTTCGCGGGGCTTCTGGCGGCCTTCATGAGCACGTTTGTTTCGACGGTCAACCCGGGCGCGGCCCACGTGGTCAACGATATCTACAAGCGCTACATCAATCCCAGCGATCGCCGCGGCGGTATGTCGTGCTGGGCTACCTCACTTCGCTCGTGGTGATTCTCGCCGGAATCGGGTTCGGTTTTGCGACCACCTCGGTTCACAAGATCACCGAGTGGATCGTCTCGGTCCTGGTGCCCGCCTTTGTCGCTCCCAATGTATTGAAGTGGCACTGGTGGCGCTTCAACGGTCATGGGGTTTTCGCGGGGATGGTAGCCGGGACCGCCGCCGCCCTGGTCATCCCCTTGTTGAAACTCCATCCGATTTTCCTTTTTCTGCTCATTCTGGCGATCAGCAGCATCGCATCAGGGGTCGTGTGTTTGCTGACGGCGCCGGAAAGCGAGCAGGGGCTCAAGAGTTTCTATCGCACGGTCAGGCCGTGGGGATTCTGGCGGCCCATCTATGAAAGACTCCGCGCCGAGAATCCGCATTTCCAGGCCAACCAGGATTTTCGCTGGGATGTGTTCAACGTCGCCGTGGGGCTGGTCTGGCAGACCAGCATGGTGACGCTGCCCATCTTTCTGGTGATCCAGCAATATGGCCGGATGTGGCTTTCGCTGGCGGTGTTTGCGGCCACGTCGCTGGTCCTGAAGTTCACCTGGTACGATCGTCTCGCGCACGGTGCGATGTACATGCCGGAAGATCGGTGATCGCGCCGTTTTCGGAGACACGCCGCGCGACCTTTTGGGCTCTCTCTTCTCTTTCTATGCCTAAAGAATCTATACACCCCTTTCCCCTTTGCGGATTTCCTTGACGGGGCGAGCGGCGCGTCACAATGTGTCAGTTCTGATATGTTACGTTGGGAGATCAGCGCTTGACCGAACAACAGAGTCCCGACGGCCAGAACCAGCGTCCGCCGCTCCAGATCATGCCCTTGGGCGGCTGCGGCGAAATCGGTCTCAACATGACCGTGGTCGAATGCGGCGATGACATCCTGGTCATTGACTGCGGTCAGATGTTTCCCGAGGAGGACATGCTCGGGATTGACCTGGTCATCCCCGACTTCGGCTATCTGCGCGAGCATCGCGACCGCGTTCGCGGCATCGTGCTGACCCACGGCCACGAGGACCACATCGGCGCGCTGCCCTACATGTTGCCCGACGTGCGCGTCCCGGTCTATGGAACCCGCCTGACGCTGGCGTTGGTTCGCGACAAGCTCCGGGAATCGGGCCTCGACACCACGACCACCTTCATGGAAGCCAAGCCGCGCGTGCCCATCAGGATGGGCAACCTCTCGGTCGAATGGATTCCCGTCACCCACAGCATCCCCGACTCCTCGGCCCTGGCCATCACCACGCCGGCCGGCGTCATCATCCATAGCGGCGACTACAAAATTGATCCCAATCCCGTCGACGGACGCCATTTCGATTTCTATCGCTTCGCCGAGTATGGCGAAAAAGGCGTCCTGGCTCTCCTGGCCGACAGCACCAATGTCGAGCGCGCGGGAACCAGCGCCTCCGAGTCCTCTCTCGTCCCGGTCCTCGACCAACTGATCGAGGAAGCCCCGCGCTCCGTCATCGTGGCCGCCTTCGCCTCGTCGCTCCATCGCATTCAGACGGTGATGAACCTCGCCGCGCGCCGCCGCAAGAGGCTGTTTGTCTCCGGCACCAGCATGGAAAACACCATCGAGATCGCGGAGGAACTCGGCTACCTCAAGATCCCCAACGAAAGCTTCTGTCCACTCGAAGACCTGATCAACACACCGCCCGAAGATCGGGTGATCCTTACGACCGGCAGCCAGGGCGAGCCGCTTTCGGCCCTCAGCCGTATGGCGCTCGACGACCATCGCCAAATCCACGTCGGGCCCGGCGATCTGATCGTCCTCTCTTCGCGCATCATCCCCGGCAACGAGCGGGCGATCTTCCGCATGATCAACCATCTCTTCCGGCGCGGGGCGCGCGTGGTCTACGAACGCACCGCCGCGGTTCACGCCTCGGGCCACGCCTACCGCGAGGAGATGAAAAGCCTGATCAACCTGGTCCGGCCGCAATACTTCATCCCCATCCACGGCGAGTTGCGCCACCTCACGGCCCACCGCGATCTGGCCCTGGAGATGGGCTTGCCCCACACCAAGGCGATGCTGTTGGAGAATGGTCGCGCGTGGGTTTACCAGGACGGCAAGGCCGAAGTCCGGCCGGCCTTTCAGGCCGGCCGCACGCTGGTGGACGGCAAGGGGATCGGCGACGTCCACGCGATCGTGTTGCGCGACCGCCAACATCTCGCCCAGGACGGCATGTTCATCGTCGTTCTGGCCATTGACCGTTCGACCAACAAGGTCGTGGCCGGGCCGGAGATCATCACGCGCGGCACGCTCTACGTGGACGAGAACGAAGAGTTGCTGAACAAGTGCAAACAAGTGATCCTTGATACGATTGACGGCACCATCGAGGAGAGCCGCGGCGAATGGACCGTCATGAAAGACGAGGTTCGGCGCGCCGTGAAGCGTTTCCTCAAGCGCGAAATCCGCCGGTTCCCCGTCATCCTTCCCGTGGTGATCGAGATATGACCTCGCTCCAGGCGTTTCTGTTGGGCATCGTGCAAGGACTAACCGAATTCCTGCCGGTGAGCAGCTCGGGCCATCTGGTGCTGGGCGAAAAACTTCTCGGCGTGACGACCGACATGCCCGTCACATTCGAAGTGGTCGCCCATCTGGGCACGCTGCTGGCCACACTCATCGTGTACCGAAAGCCGGTCTGGGACATTCTGACGTTTCTGGGGCGCGCCGTGACGGGAAAGACGGGGGGGCGTTTCTGGTCCGATCCCAACGGAAGGCTCTTCCTGCTGCTGGTTTTGGGCACCATTCCCGCGGGGCTGGTCGGCGCGCTGTTCAAACACCCGATCGAGGCGATGTTCGAGAGCGCGCGGTTGGTGGCCGTGGCGCTCTGCGTTACCGGCGCCGTCCTCATCGCGACGCTTTGGAGCCGCCCGCGCCGCGAGGGGGCAGAAAACGTTTCGGTGGGCCAGACTCTCCTCGTCGGCATTGCCCAAGCGATTGCGGTCACGCCCGGCATTTCGCGGTCGGGTTCGACGATCGCGACCGGCTTGCTCTGCGGCATTGACCGCGAGACGGCGGCGCGCTTTTCCTTTCTTCTGTCCATGCCGGCGATTGCAGGGGCGGTCGTGCTCAAGGCTCACGACATCGCCCGGGCGGGCGCCAAAGCGGGGACCTTGCCGCTGGCCGTCGGCTTCGTCACGTCGTTTGTGGTGGGCTATGTGGCCTTGCGCGTGCTGCTGGGGTTTGTGCGCCGGGGCCAGCTCCATTGGTTTGGGGTTTATTGCTGGGTGGTCGGGTTGACGGCGATCGTAGCGTTTTCGCTTGGCTTTCTGCACGGGTGAGACGATTTTCGATTTTCGATTTTGGATTGAAGAAGAAAAGAGGGGAACTACAGACTTCGCAGATTTGCGCAGGTGCTTTTTGAAGGCGCTTTTTTGGCTTTTGATCTGTGTGAATCTGCGAAATCTGTGGTTCCATAACGATCGCGGATCACAGACAACGATGAACACTCCTCGACTGACTGAAATACTGGATCGCTGTCACGGCAAACGGTTGCTGGTGGTCGGCGACCTCATGCTCGACGTGTACGTTGCGGGGCAGGTCAATCGGATTTGCCCCGAAGCGCCGGTCCAGGTGGTCCGCATCCAGGGCGAGCGGGCCATGCTGGGCGGATGCGGCAACGTCGCGCGCAACCTGACGCCCTACGGTGTCCAGGTTCAGATGTGCGCGGTCGTGGGCCGCGACGAAAACGGTCGGTGCGTGCGCGACCTTCTCGCCAGAGACGCGATCGGCGCGGCGGGCGTGTTCGCCGATTCGGCGCGGCCGACCACGACCAAGACCCGCATCACCGTCCAGCGCCAACAGATTCTGCGACTGGATCGCGAGGAGACCGTGCCCATCTCCGGAAAGGTCGAAGAGCGGTTGGTCGCCTGGCTCGCGCGTGCGATCCCGCGCACCGCCGTCGTCCTGATGTCCGACTATGCCAAGGGCCTTCTGAGCGACCGCGTGCGGCAGGCGGTGTTTGAGACGGCGCACCGGTCCGCCATTCCGGTGGTGGTGGACCCCAAGCTGCCCGACCTGCGTGCCTATCGGGGCGCGACCGTCCTCAAGCCGAACACGCCGGAGCTGGCGAAGGCCTGGGGGCATCCCATCGAAAACGAAGCCGATCTGGAGCGGGCCGGTCAGCGGCTGCGGCGAACGAGCCAGTGCGCGACGCTGGTCGTGACGCGGGGTCCGCTGCCTACGGCGGTGTTTGAGGCGGGCAAAAAGGTTGCCTATGTCCCGACCCTCGCGCGCGAAGTGTACGATGTGTCGGGTGCGGGCGACACGATGCTGGCGTTTCTGGGGTTGGGATTGCTGGGTGGGGCCGACTATGTCGAGGCCGTCGAGATCGCCAACGTTGCCGCCGGCATCGTGGTCGGCAAAGTCGGCACCGCACGCGTGGAGCGGGCCGAGCTTCTCACCCTGCTCAACAGCTAAGCCGGAAAACCTGCGCCAAAAACAGAGACATTCTGGATTCTGGATCTTGGACCGCCGGTTGTGCGCCCGCTGAGTTGCTTATAATCGTCGGGAACGATTTCTCTCGCAAGGACGCACAGGCGCAAACAGTGAAGGAAGAATTCTTGGCGGCTTTGCCTCTTGGCGCGAAACGTCACTTGGATTCCTTCCCCGCGGTTCCTTTCTCTCTTGCCTGTTGTTGAAGCGCGAGGATCTTCCGTTCCAGCTCTTTGAGCTTCGCGTGGCGCGAAGGACTCCAGCCGGTGTCAATGGCCGAAAGCGAGGTCATCAGGGATTCGTAAGCGCTGATCGCACGCGGGATGTTGCCGGCCTTCTCATAGCCTTCGGCCATGGCTTCGAGCCGCTCGGCCGCCCACCAGCCGCTGAAGTTCAGCGGACAGCGGCTGCGGATGGCGCGCTCGAAGTTGGCCTGAGCAGCGACATCGTTGCCGGCGGCCAGCTCTTTTTCGCCCTCCCGCCACGCCCGACCGGCCTCGACCGCAAAGAGGATCCAGAAGAAGGCAAAGCCGATGAGGGCCAGACCGATCGTCCAGCCCAGAACTCGCAGGATGTGTCGTCCCGTTACCACTCTTGTTCCTTCAGATAAGGGTGGCGCAGCCTGTGAGGCTGTGTAGTCTATTTCGCAGGCTAACAACATACGCTACTGGTGGCGCAGCCGCACTATGATTCTGCGCAGGCTGACAGCCTACGCCACTCCAACAGCCGATGATACTCTTCAAGAAGCGACGTCCGCCGGCTCTTCGGCCAACGCAACTTCTTCCTTGAGCCAAAACGTGGCGCGAACCTGATATCAAGAGGTTTCTGTGAGAGACTTGTCGGGCGCGCCGGGAAGAGAAGCCGTCGGGGTCTCTCCCAAGGCAGCTCCGACCGTTGCGTTGTTTGTGGGAGCTATGCCTTCTTGAGACCGCAAATATCCTGTTGCATTATCTAGCTCTCTAAAAATAGATGATTTCTTTAGGGTTGGTTTGTCAGCGGTAACAATGCGTAACCTCATGGCGGCGCAGCGGAGGATCGGCATGGAAGGCAAATCTGCCGACGCGGGCACGGAACGCCGGCGCGAAAGACGCTATGCCGTCAAACGGTCAGCTTGTGGAGAGCCGCGGCTGGACCGGCTGTGCCACTACTTGCGAGGCGGGAACAAGCCGCGCTCTCTCATCAGGCCGGTGATCGCGCGGGCGAGCCGGTCGTTCATCGCCGCGGAGTAATGAAACCCGTCGACGTAGAGCATTTCCTTCACGCCGTCCTGAATGTCCGCGCACCAGAGGAAATCGTCGCCCAGCGGATGGTCGCGCACAAACCCGGCCATCGCCTCATAGCGGCCCGCCCGCAGCTTGGTCGAGAACTCGCCCTTCTTAAATGGGTGACAGTCGAGATCATATTTGTAATAGGGAACCGGCTGCCACACAAACACCGGCTGGATGCGAGAGCCCGCGCAAATCGCTTCGAGGAGCTTCTTGTTCTCGGCATACCGGGCCGCCGCGGCTGCCATCATCGCCTTCTCGCGGCTCTGCTCGGCTTCGGTTCCCTTCGCGCCGCTGGTTGCCAGGGCCTTCTTGCGTTTTTCCGCTACGATGCCCACCGCTTTGCCGACTAGCTTCGCCAGCGGCGACTCGCGCACCGCGGCGGTCAGATTATACAGCATTCCCCCCTCGATCAGCCCTTCATATTGGTCGGAGAATCTGGGTTTGTCGTCGAAACACTCATAGAGATCGTTGAGGCCGTCGACGAAGACCGCCATGTTGGGCGTGGCACCCGACATCAGGAGTTTTTCGAACAGGATTCGTTCCTGCGGCGAGTAGTAGCTGCATTGGGCGAAATTGTAGACGTAGGCCTTCGTCCCCGACGCGGTCTCATCGAGGGCTCCCTGGAGGTGCGATCCCAGCGTCTGGTCATCGGCGACTCCATAGCCAAAGGTCGTCGAGCCGCCGAAAAGAAACACGTTGTAGTTCTTTGGATTGATCGGCCACGGCCCCTGGTCTTTGCCGACCCGAAAACCCGCGTGGGCGACATTGACGTACGCGCCTTTGAACGGTCTTTCGCGGAAGTGGGTGAAGGGATCGTAGGCCACGGGGCGCGTCCAGGTTTCGCCCAGAAGAGTGTTCACTTGCTCGGTGGTGAGGCCGGGATAGGCCTTGTTCACATCGGCGGTGTCGTATTTGGCCGCGACGGCATTGCGATCCCAGTAGGTGCGCTTGATCTTCCAGACGAGGAACACCGCGACGTTCAACAGGAGGAGAATGAGAATCGTGTTGAAAACCTCGAGGGCCAGAATGGTGTAGTAGCGCCTGGTTTTTTCGAAAGCGGCCATCTGCGATCGCATTCCCTTCCGGCTGCCGCGCACTCTGCTTGTGCGTGACACAAACTGTTCGCAAGTTTGAGTCCACACCCTTTCGCGTCAAGCGAAATAGAGGGGCGTGGCCCGTCACCCGGCGGGTGGCGCAGATTGTCGATCTGCGAAAATCGGCGGACCCGACAATCCACCCCGCTTTTTTGCGCTCACCCGTCGTCGGATCCTCCACTTCGCAACTCCCGCGCGCGCTCTTGTTGAGACCGCAAATATCCTGTCGCATTGTCTAAAAGCTGTCCCAGAATAGGGTGACTTCTTCGGTGTTGGTTTGTCAGCGGTAACAATGCGTAGCCTCATGGCCGCGCAGCGGAGGATCGGCATGGAAGCGGAAGCTCCCGACGCGGCCACGGAACGCCGGCGCGAAAGACGCTATGCCGTCAAACTCGAGGCGAAGATTCAAGTGCCGTTGTCGGAAACGGGGACCGGCTGTCTGATGGCCAAGGCCACGATCGAGGACCTTAGCCTGCTGACGAACACGGAGCCGGCCGAGAGCAAACGTCTGGCGGAGTTTCTCAGGCACTTGGCCGAGAGTGTTTAGGCCCTTTCGTCTAGACATCTAGCCATTTTGCGAAGAGCTTCTCCCGTGGACGACATGGACGGGATGGACTTTTTCCGGTGCATGAGTGGATGTCCACGACTCTCACCCCTCTTTGGTTGCGGCCAAAGGCCGCCTTAGGCAAGCGCCCCCTTTTCGGCTTGAAGCCAAACCGCGGGTTTGTTTCCCCCCTGGGCTGTCCGATTCGGTTCCGCGCCTGTGCAGGCCTGCCAGAAAACCATTGCGTGCTTGAGCCAAGCATGCCATGGTGTTGTTCGATATTGTGGTGGGATGGGGACATGGGTTGATCCGCGGAAGCGCGCGAGGAATTCGGCAAGGCCTCCTTCAAAAAATGGTTCAGCGAACGCAGATTTCCGACGCCGACCGCGCAAAAACCGTGGGACCGGCCGCCCGGCCTGCAATTGGTCTCAGACGTGGGGAGTGATCCAGTATGTATATTCTCGGCATTTCGGCCTTTTATCACGACTCGGCCGCCGCGCTGGTCAAGGACGGCCGGCTGATCGCCGCGGCTTCCGAGGAGCGCTTCACGCGCAAGAAGCACGATCCCGATTTCCCGATGAACGCCGTCAAGTATTGCCTTCGCCAGGGCGGCGTCGCGGCCAATGAGCTTGCCTATATCGGTTTCTACGACAAGCCGTTCGTCAAGTTCGAGCGCTTGATTTCGACCTACATAGACTTTTTCCCGCGCGGCCTCAGCTCGTTCGTGAAGGCCATCCCGGTGTGGCTCAGCGAAAAGATGTGGATCAAGAGCCATATCCAGGAGCAACTGGACTACAAAGGCGAGATCCTCTTTTCGGAACATCACCTCTCCCATGCCGCCAGTGCCTTCCTCGTTTCGCCTTTCAAGGAAGCGGCCATCCTGACCGTGGACGGCGTGGGCGAGTGGTCCACGGCCACGCGCGGCGTCGGCCGCGACCTCGACATCGAACTCTATGACGAAATCCGTTTCCCCCATTCGCTGGGCTTGCTCTACAGCGCGTTCACCTATTACCTCGGCTTCAAGGTCAACAGCGCCGAATACAAGGTCATGGGACTGGCCCCCTATGGCGAACCGATTTACTATGACAAAGTGCGCGAGCTCATTGACATCAAGGACGACGGCTCGTTCACCATGAACATGAAGTACTTCGCCTATCCCTATGGCCTCACGATGACCAACCGCAATTTCGACAAGCTGTTCGGCGGGCCGCCCTTTCCGCGCGAAAAGAAACCGACCAAAAAGCAGATGGACATCGCGGCCAGTATCCAGAAGGTCACCGACGAGATTATGGTCAAGCTGGCCAACCAGCTGTACAACGACACCCGGATGAAGAACATCTGTCTGGCGGGCGGCGTGGCGCTCAACTGCGTGGCCAACGGACACATCCTGCGCGAGTGTCCGTTCGAGGACATCTGGGTCCAGCCCGCGGCGGGCGATGCGGGCGGCGCGGTCGGGGTCGGATTCTATATCTGGAACACGATGCTGCGCAATCCCCGCACGTTTGTGATGTCCACGGCCTTCTATGGTCCCGAATACACGACCGAGGAGATTCGTCGCTTCCTCCACACCGTCGGCGCGCCTTACAAAGAGTTCAACCGCGAGGACCTGATCGAAGAGACCTGCCGCCTGATCGAGGCGCAGAAGGTCGTCGGGTGGTTCCAGGGCCGGATGGAATTCGGTCCGCGCGCGCTCGGCAGCCGCTCGATCCTGGGCGACGCGCGCAACCCCGAAATGCAGACCACCATGAACCTCAAGATCAAGTTCCGCGAGAGCTTCCGGCCGTTCGCACCGACCGTTCTGCAGGAGAAGACCTCGGAGTGGTTCGAGTTCGATGACAAGAAGCACGAAAGCCCGTTCATGCTGCTCGTGTGCCAGGTGAGGCGCGACCGCTACAACAACGGCAAGAGCATGATCCCGGCGGTGACGCACGTGGACGGCTCGGCGCGGCTCCAGACGATCAGGCGCGAGTACAATCCCCTCTACTATGACCTCATCAAGAAGTTCGACGAGCACACCGGCTGTCCGGTCATCATCAATACGTCCTACAATGTGCGAGGGGAGCCGATCGTCTGCTCGCCCGAGCACGCCTATGTCTGTTTCATGCGAACCAACATGGACGCGCTGGTGATGGACCGCTTCGTTCTCTACAAGGAAAACCAACCGCCGCTCCGCGACGACATCGAGTGGCAGAAGGTGTTTGAACTGGATTGAGCGGCTGGAACGCCGGCGGCCTCGCCGGTGCTCTAAAACACTGTCCTACAGAGTCTCATTGGTACTGGCCCCTTTTCTCTCCCGCAACTTCGCTTTAAAGCACCGGCGAGGCCGCCGGCGTTCCGTAAAACGAACAGGTGTGCTTGACAGGTGGCTTTTCGGTCACTCCAATAGGCGGGCCGTTCGGTTCAATCGCCGGCAAAGATTGCTGCCGCGGTTCATCCTTCATGGGGGGATTGACATTCCGTGAACGCCGACAAAAACGTCCCGTCACCGCCGATTTCACCGCTGTCGCAAACCATCTGGGGCGCCGCCGTCCTCCTGGTTCTCGCGCTGGTCGTGCGGGCGCTCGTCTATTTCCGCCTCGAGGATATTCTGCACGCCGAGGAAGCCGTCCAGGGCCTCATCGCGCGGCACATTCTCCAGCGCGAAATCCAGCTCTTCACCTATGGGCTCCCCTACCTCGGGACGCTTCAGGCCCACTGGATCGCCCTTTGTTTTGCGCTGCTCGGCCCGACCACCATCGTGTTGAAATGGGCGGCCGGGCTCGAATCGCTGCTCCTCGTGCCGGCCAGCTATCTGCTTGCGCGCGAAGGTGCCGGCGGCGACCGGCGAGCGGGCTTTCTGGCGGCGCTGCTGACGGCCGTGGGGCCGCTTTACCTCATCGAGTGGAGCCTCCGTCCGCGCGGGGGACATCTCGAGGTTGCCACCCTCTCGGCCCTGGCTTTCTGGGCGCTGCTGCGAGCGTTTCGTGCGGCAAACGCGGAAGAGGCCACGGGCGGTACGGCCCCACAAAATGCGAGGCCACGAATGTGGTTGTGTTTGAGCGCGTTCTTCCTGGGAGTCGGCTGGTGGGTTCACCTGACGATGCTCTACGCAATGGTGGCAAGTGTGGTCGCCCTCGTCATTTGGGGAAAACGTCTTCGCACCGACCTGCGTGCCGTCGTTCCCGCCATCGTCTGTTTTCTGATCGGCAGCCTGCCGTTCTGGCTCTACAACGCCAAGTATCCCGGCCGCACTTTCCAGTATCTGTGGCACGTCGTTTGGACCGGTTGGCACGGGCCGGGGCCGTTCGCGCGGCTGGTCGAGACGGCGCAGTTCTCGATCCCCATTCTTCTCGGAAGCCGGCAGACCGAGGCGGGACAGTCCTTCGGCCTCGCCGTGGTCCTTCTCGCGCTCGCGGCCTACGTCATCGCGATTCTCGCGGCGATTGGCGCCACCCGAAACCGTACGGCAGGCGCTTCCGACGACCAGGAAAAAACAAACACGACCGGCACGGGCGTCGGTCTGCTGTTGATCTTCTCGGCCATCGCATTCGCCGTCTTCATCCTCGGGCCGTTTTCCGAGCAGGCCCTCGATCCACAGAGTCTCCTGCCCCTCTATGGCGCGTTGCCTGCACTGGCCGCGATCGGCCTCGCGCGATGGTGGAGCGAAAAAACGCTTGGCCAGTACGCGGCGGTGGGGTTGGTGGCCGTCATGCTCATCGTTCACCTCGTGGGCTATCGCAGCGCCGAACGCGCGGTGGTCCAGCCCTTCGCCTACGAAAAGCGAGTGCCGCTGAGCCTCGAACCGCTGCGACTGTTTCTGGACACCAATCGGATCACGCGCGTTTTCACCAACTTCCACCTGGGCTATCGCCTGACCTTCGAGACCGGCGAGCGCGTGATCGCCTGCACCGACGGCGATCCTTTCCCCGAGCGCTACCCGCCCTACGCCGAAGAGGTGCGGAAGTCCGACGGCCCCGTGGCTTTCATCGTCGGCTCGCGCATGGCCGTCCTGCTCCAGACCGCCATGAAGGCGCGCGGGATTGCCTCCAAGGATACCCCGATCCAGGAGCTGCACATCGTCCAACCCCTGAACGCCCGATACACCGACTATCCGCCGACGGGAGTCAGCCCCTATGTGCCCGCCGCGATCGAGGTGGGCGACTATCCCCGGCAGTGCCCGCCGGGCGAATCGTTTGCCGTCAAGGTCGCGGTGACCAATCGAAGTTCTGTGGCCTGGCCCGTGCTGAACGATTCCTGCATTGTCGCGCTCAGCTATCATCTGCTCGATCCCGGAACCGGAAAGATGGTGCGATACGACAACCCGCGCTTCTCGATGGGTTCGGCGGTCGAGCCGGGCCAATCGGTCAGCCTGACGATGAAGGTTGAGGCGCCGCGCGAACCCGGCCGCTACGCCTTTGTTCCCGACCTGGTCATCGAGGGCCTGGCCTGGTTTTCGACCGGCCAGAGCGCCTTGCTCGACAAGCCGAACTGGCACGAGTTCTCGGTTGTCGCGGGCCGGTGAGAGCAACCGTGCCGCGTCGGAACCCGCACCGAATCGCTGACGTCCGAGCCGGTCGGCGGCGATCTTTCAGTTGACACTCCTGTAATTCCCGCCAGATAAACGGGGCAGTCTGGCTTGTCACGCCGGAGGAGGGTGGGCGTTCCACTCTGGGAAAGTGCCGTTGACCTAATGGCGCCATCGGACAGTCGGCGGCGATGGCGGCCACCGCGATCAGGACATTTTGGCGAGGAGAGGGGAATGAAAGTCCGTTGTCATCCGCGTGCGCCACGGCCTACTTGGATTCCGGGGGTGATACTCCTGGGAATCCTGCTGGCGGGCTCGACCGTCGGCCTCGCCGGGCCCCTGACCAAAATCGGCGTCTGCCCCACCGTTGGACCCATCCGCTGGTCCTCGCCAACTCTGGCTGACCTGGACGGAAACCCGCGCACGCTGGAAATCCTCGTCGGCGATGAATTGGGCAATGTCTATGCCTACCGATCCAATCTCACGCTCATGTGGAGTTACTCCATTCGCAACTTCCCTCAACCGGAAAACTGGTCCGTCAACACACCCGTGCAAAGTTCCGTCGCCGTCGGCGATATTGATGCGGACGGATGCCCGGAGGTCGTCGTCACGCTGGGCGATCGGGACGACCGGAACAAGCCGGGCCGCCTGTTCGTGATTCACCTCGACAAGCATGGGATGAATCCACAGCCGGGTTTTTACTACGTGCCCTTCGATCGGGTGGAAGGAGCCAACGGTGTGCCCGACGCGATGTTCTCCTCACCGGTTCTGGGCGATCTGAACCACGACGGCCGTCTGGAAATCATCGCCGGCGGCTTCGACTACTGCCTGTACGCCTTCGACTGGTCGGGCAATCTCATCTGGAACCTCAACTATGACCAGGAAAACCCGGTCGAGCACTGGTACTACGGCGGCGACACGATCTGGGGAAGCCCGATCGTCTGCGATTATGACGGCGATGACTGGACGGATATCCTGTTCGGCCTCAGCAACGGCGGCGATCGCTTCGCTTATCAACAGATCGCTCACGCCGCCCGCGACGGCGGAGCACTGGTTGCCCTCAATTGGGACGGCACGGTCAAATTCGGTTCCTTTATGTGGGAACACTACTCCCCGGAAAACGCCATCCTTCACAGCGACGACCACTACTGCCGCGTCAATCCCTCGGTCGGAATAGACGGCAGCCCCTCGATGGCCGACGTGGACAACGACGGGAAACTGGAGCTGTTGCTCGGGACGGGGCAGTACTATGGCCCGCCCATTCTTAACGATCGCCACCAACGCATTTGGTGCTACAACGTCGAGGATGACACGGCCATCACGGCTCCTACGATTGACGGAGTCGCCAAGAATCCCCTTTGGGCGGTGGACGTGGCCAACGAGGTTTATATTTCCCCGGCGTGTGGCAATCTGGACGGCGATCCGGATCTCGAAGTAGTCGTGCGCTCGATTGACGAGACGAACGCCAAAGTCTACGCCATCAAGGGCTCCACCGGAACGATCCTGCCCGGCTTTCCGCAACCGTTGACGCCCGGCAACGGTCGCCAGCTGGGGTCCTGCATCGCCGACATAGATGGTGACGGCGTGAACGAAATCCTCATTCCCAGCTACCGTGATCTGTTTGTCTTTGGCAACGATGGATCGCTGAAGGACAAGTTGGGCTGGGACGTTGCCCCCGCCGACTGGGACAACAACCATGTCCCCAGCGAGTTCTTCTGCTGCCCCGCGGTGGGCGACATTGACGACGATGGAAAGGTCGAAGTGGTCATCTCCAGCGAGGCGGGGCTTTACGTTTACCGCGGCGGAAACGCCGGTCCCATCCCCTGGGGCCAGTTCCGACAGAACGCCTGGAAAAACGGCTACCTGCCCATCCTCCACGCGGTGGCCCTGGGCGCCCAGGTGCCACCCGCCGTTCGGCCCGGGGGTTCTTTCCCCGTGACGGTCACGTTCCAAAACCAAGGCTCGCTCACGTGGACGGAATCCGGCGTTCACGTGGTGCGCACAGCAGGCTGGTGGGGGCCGGCCTCGATCAACCTGCCGCAAGGGTCGCACCCTGCGACCGGCGAGAAGCTTAACCTCACCTTCAACGTCCTCGCCCCCAACCAGCCGGGAACTTACGCGCTCGGCTGGAGAATGGAACAGATCGGTGGGCCGGTCTTTGGCGGCGAAGTCACCGTCCAATTCTGGGTGGCTCCCGCTGCGGCCTCGCGCTGGGAAATGTACCGATAACCGCGGCTGCCTGTCCAAGGCGAAGCCGCCGGCTTTAGGGCGATCATCACAAGTTGGTTTCGATTGCCGAACCGCCCCGAATCGGCGGAAGCCCACCTGGGAGTCTTTCATGAGGCTGCTCGACATGAAAGGTTGCAGAAGGGGTTTTGGGAATCACGTATGCCTGGATGCCGGACGATGTTCTTCGAGCCGCGTGTTACCTGCGCTTATAGACGAGAAGCGCTGAATCCGGATTGGCCTTCAAAACGACCTCGACGCCCTTCGTGAGGAGTTCTTCCCCAGGAACGGTCGTCTGATCGCCCGTGTCGAGATGGGTGATCAGATAGTCCGACTTTTCCTGGATTCCCTTGAGCGGGAGCCGCGCCGACTGATACGGGCTTCGCGGGCGCTTTAACACCACGACCATCCCCTCGCCGAGGTCCGGGCGATCGAGCTGATAAGCCATCCACAGGTCGCCGGACTGCGAGTAGCTCGTCAGCGGGTAGTAGTCGCCATAGTAGAACTTCCTCACGGTCAGGTATTGCTCCAATGTTCGTTTCGCCCAGGTGAACGGAAAACTCTGAGGGATTCTTTCCGCGGGGGCATCACCCGAGACCCACCAGTTCAGGCACAACGCGCTGCACATGCTGCTGCGGAACTCGTAATTGTCTTCGGCCCGGTCCTCGCTCGTCGAGCTCAGCGGCACCCACGCCAATAGCCCGTAGCTGTGGCACTGGTGGGCGATCGGATCGCGCGGCCCGTCGGTTCGCCACAACGGAATGCTGCGGCCCAGCGTCTCCAGATCAATCCGCCGTCCGCCGCTCGCGCAGTTGTCAATGATGAGATTCGGATGGCGCGCGAGCAACTCGTCCCAAAAGGCGTAGAGCCCTTCGATGTGGCGGATTTCGCTGATCCCCTGCCGGTCGGAAGAATCGGCGGCCTGCCAGAAGGGCAGGGGATCAATGTTGAAATCCTGACGGTAGCAGCCCAGTCCAAATTCTTCGATCCGGGCCGAGATAAAATCGGTCAGGAACTTACGCGCGTCGGGATTGCCCAGGTTCAGCAACGCGCTGTCCCGCCCCAGATCAATCAACCAGTCATGATGCTCCTTGGACCAGGGCGTGTCCTTGAAAACCCGTTCGGGCTCGACCCAGAGCAGGAGTTCGCGCCCCGATTTTCGCAGCGCATCGCTGAGCGGGCGGAAGCCCTTCGGATAGAGGTCCTTCTTCACTTCCCAATTGCCTACGTTCACCGCCCACGTTCCCGCGCCGCCCGCCTTGCCGAACCACTCTGCGTCAATCCAGTAGTACTCAATGGGCAACTGGTGCTCGATGATCTTGCGGATGTTGTCCAGGTGCACCTCGGCCGACGTTCCGCCCCAGTTGCCGCAGGTGATGGGGCCGATGAGCGGCTGGCCGTTTCGTTTGGGCCGGTGGTGAACGAGGAGAAACTGACGCAACAGATTCTGTCCGCGCCAGCGATCGCCCTCGTAGAAGAGCAGAAGCATTCGCGGGGTGCGGATTTGCTCGCCGGGGTGGAGGAGAAGGTGGGTTCGGGCCATTCCGCATTTCAAGGTGACGTGGCCCCTCGGATCGCAGAGAAAGTCCGCCGCCCATTCGCCGCTCCAGCCGATCGCCGCGACCACGCCGCCATTGGAGCCTTCAAGATTGAAGAAAGGCAGAACCTGGTTGGACGAGCGCCCGCCGCCGGGTTGGAGGTGAAACTTTGCGCCGGGTTTCAAGAACTGTTCTTGCGGAGCGAAGTCATCGAATGATGCGACCGCTCCTTTTGACCAATGCAGAACCGTGCTGCCCGCGCTCGGTAAGGGCAGGGCCGTGTCGAGCGCCTGAATGGCTTCGAGGATCGGCGTATCCGCAGGGCCGGTGTTTTTCAGATAGACCACCCACTCCACCGCCGGGAAGTCGGTGAAGTGGGTCGCCTCGGCCCGCACCTCGAGGCCGGTTTTCGAATCGCGGTAGAGGAGCTGCCGGCGCAAACGTTGCGGGTCGAGTTGCTCTTCGGTGGTCTTCCGCGTCCATTTGCCAACGAGCGAAGTGCTGGGCTGTTCCCCATAAATGAAAGAGAAACCCAAGGGATTGTACTCAACGTTCTCTGCCCAGGGGAGGTCCTGAAGCCTCACGCGCGTGCCGTCCTGGAGCGCCACGGTGGCCTCGGCCCAAAGCGCCTGGTCCCAGCTGCGTCCGTCGCCCGCGTCGCCCACGCGGATCTCGAGTTCCCGGGCGCCGTTCAAAGGGATGTTGACCGGCAGGGCAGCATCTTTCAGGCGCATGACCGGCGAGGCGAAAACCTCCTTGCC
>Ga0315282_10003288_pt1 | contig 29075 bp, 23 predicted proteins | sample YL17G07_20_MG_FD_203693 | JGI IMG/M metagenome (GOLD analysis project Ga0315282, IMG submission 203693) | Sediment microbial communities from Yellowstone Lake, YNP, Wyoming, USA - YL17G07_20 | ecosystem: Environmental > Aquatic > Freshwater > Lake > Sediment | place: USA: Wyoming | collected... | reverse complement strand
GACCCCCTTCACCAGCATCTCGTTCTTCACGATGACCAGTGTACTACGTTTTTTCGACTACATGTAGCACCAGGAGGTCGACATCCGCGCTTTCCAGCGTCTTCACCACCTGATTTGTTACAGAACCGTTAGGTCGAAAGTTAATTAATGGGCGCCCGCCTCGCACGATGCTAATCACGCCGATTTCATCACTCAGGGGACAATGACCATGGCAGGAACCAAGAACGCAAAGGGCAGTGGCACGTCGAACGGGAACGGCTCGACGTTCACAGTTCTCCTGCTTGCGGCCATCGCGATCATCATCATGTACGTCGAGTCCATGGCGTTCCCATCGCTGCCTAAGGTCATTGCGGACTTCCACATGACCCCTGCAGACTATGCTTTGGCGTCATGGGTCATCACGATATACCTCATCGTGGGTGCCGTGTCCATCCCTGTGTTCGGCAAGATGGGCGACATCTACGGCAAGAAGAAGATGCTGCTGATCGCAATGTCGATCTACTGCGTCGCTGTCACCCTCACGGGCTTCTCCGATTCCTTCTCCGACCTGATATTCGGGTCAAGGGTGCCGAACGGGATCTATGTGATGATCGGCTTCAGGGCCTTCCAGGGCCTGGGCATGTCCATGTTTCCGTTGGCCTTCTCCATCATCCGAGACGAGTTCCCCAGGGAGAAGATCGCAGTCGCCCAGGGTATCGTCTCCGCAATGTTCGGCGTTGGAACAGCCATCGGATTTCTGATCGGTGGATACGTCACCGATCACCTTGGCTGGCAGTGGACTTACCACACCGTCGTCCCATTCGCCGTTCTCACGACAATCCTCATAGCGCTCATAGTCAGGGAATCCCCAGTTCGTTTGAAGGCTAAGATCGACTTCATAGGCGCTGGTTTGCTCGCGATGACGCTGGTATCGTTCCTTGTGGGCGTCACCGAGGCAGAGAACCGCGGTTGGACGGACGACTTCATACTCTCGCTGTTCGCAATATCCGCCGCATCTATAGTCGGCTTCGGGTACTGGCAGACGAAGGCCAAGGAGCCTTTGGTCAGGCCATCTCTCATCAAGCAGAAGGACATCGCCCTGACAAACGCGATCGGGTTCATGATAGGCTTCGCGATGTTCACGGCGAACCAGACCATAGCCGCGCTTGCGGGCTTCAACTTCCATCTCGACGCCACAGAAATAGGAATCCTGAGTCTGCCTGTGTCCATCATCTCCCTCATCCTGGGCCCTACCGTAGGTTTCCTCGTGAAGAGGATAGGTCCGAAATGGCCGATGGTCATTGGAATGCTGCTCTCGATTTCGGGCTATGTCTTGCTACTTTTGTACCATGCCACCCAGCTCCAAGTAATGACGGGCGTCGCGGTCATGGGTGGTGGCATGTCGTTCGCTATGGTCGGGAGCATAAACATGATCATAATCAGCACGCCGATCCACGAGACCGGAATTTCTACTGCGATGAACATGATTGTGCGAACCAGCGGGAGCGTCGTGGGACCGGCCATCGCGGCTGTCATCATATCAGCGCACTCGGTCTCAGTTGCGGGGCAAGGCGTCATACCAGACGATAACGCGTATCAGCTGATTTTCCTCATGAGCTCGATCGTGATGGCCATTGGCGTGTTCTTCGCGCTGTTTCTCACCAACAAAAAGGCGATTCCAGAGACCCCAGCAGAAGGCGTCGCTGAGCGGATGGAGGGCGTCCGTTCCATCAAACAGCTCCACTAGAACTTCTGCGTTGGAATCCATGTGTCAGGGACCTTCTTGAGCCTCTCCTTCACGACTATTCTCGCAGCTTCCCTGATCGCCTGCTCGCTCGTTCTCTTCGCCTTCCAGCCCAGCTTGGTCATCTTATCGGTCGAGAGAAGGAACCTCGGGACATCGCCCTTCCAGCCGCTCTCGCCTCCGGTGTATTTGATCCTCGTATCTGGTAGATGAGCTTCCTCGAGCAGTATCTCGGCAATCCTCTTAACGGAGATCTGGTCGCTCGCTCCAAGGTTGAAGTAGTTCAGTCTGTCCTTGGCGTGGTTGAAGCCGAAGGCCATGCCGTCGACGCACTCTTCGACCATGAGGTAGGATTTCTTCTGTCTGCCATCTCCGAGGACCTCCAGGGACTTGCGGTTCCTGTTGAGCTTCTCGACGAGGTCGTACAAGATTCCGTGCGTTGACCTGTGGCCAATGATGTTCGCGAACCTGTAGATGTAGGCCTTCATGCCGTAGAGCTCGGCGTAGGCGGAGACCAGCCCCTCACAGGCCAGCTTGGACGCACCGTAAAGTGATATTGGCAGGCATGGACCATAGTCCTCAGGCGTTGGCAGCGTCTTTGCTCGCCCGTAGATCGTCGATGTCGAAGAGAACACGACACTCTTGATATCGTTCCTGCGTGAGCATTCGAGCACGTTGTAAGTCGCAATCGTATTCTGCTGGAGGTCGATCATTGTTGACTCAGTGCCCTTGCGAATGTCAGGGTTCGCAGCCATGTGCCAGACCGTGTTGTGAGCTTTCATCTCCTTGTTGAGCTTCTCGACGTCCAGGAGATCCGCCTTGACGAACTTGAAGTTCTTCTTTCCGTAATGGTGATGGATGAACTCCTCCTTGCCGGAGCTGAGGTTGTCGTACACAGTGACGAAGTTCCTCTGTGCGAATTTATCAACCACGAAGCTCCCGATGAATCCTGCACCGCCAGTGACGAAGATTTCCATGCTTGATCCCTCCTTGCATTTCGCTCTTTTTTCGACGATGTCATAGCCTGTCTTTGGTTAAATAGTTGCCATGCGACTTTTTCAGGGCGTTGTTTTCGACTGCCGAAATCATCATGTCGCAGTGCCTAAACCCTCTTTTATACATAAATGTATATCATGTGGAATACAATACTGTATTATACTTAAATGTGAAACATAAATGTATATTACAGAAATGCATAATACATACAGCGCAAGACTTCATGTTCATGACCTGAAGTGATTGGGAGCATGACCGATATGGACAATCCGTTCAAATATGGTGTCATCGTGACTGGCAAGGACTTCGTCGACAGAGAGAAAGAACTAGACGAATTGGTGCGCGAGCTCGGAAGTGGCAAGAGCGTAGTCGTGTATTCGAACAGGAGGATGGGGAAATCATCCCTTTTGGCTGAGCTCGCAAGAAGGTATCGGAAGGAATTCATCTTCGTTACAGTCGATCTATATGGGATCACTGAAAAGAGGCTGTTCCTTGAGGTCTTTTCCAACGCAGTACTGCGCGCGACATACGGCCGAGCAGGCAGATTTGCATCGGGTCTGTGGGAACTATTGAGGGGTACTGGATTGCGCGCCGTGATTACGAACAAAGGGTCCCTGGGGGTGGAGCTCATTGAGAGGGAACCCAGGCCATCCGACTTGAGCGAGATGCTTGATCTTCCAGAGAAGGGAGCGAGGAAGAGACGCAAGAGGTTCGTGGTGATCTTTGACGAGTTCCAGGAGACATCTGCGTTTGGAGGCGTTCCCCTGCTCAAGAGCATGAGGGCCAGATTCCAGACGCACAAAGATGCCGTCTATGTCTTCTCGGGGAGCAAACGCCACGTCCTGCACAACATATTCGAGGAGCATGAAGGGGCTTTCTTCAAGTTCGCAAAGCCGATGGAGCTCAGATCCATGCCCGCTCCGATTCTCATTGATTTCATTGTGAGGCAATTCAAGAGAGCTGGTGGAACGATCGACCGGCGTGCGGCCAAGCGTTTGGTGGATGCTAGCAAGGGTTTTCCTTACTACTCTCAGCAGCTGGCCCACGAACTGTACAGCATCTCCAAGGATAGTCCGTCTGAGAAGCAGGTTGAGGAAGCAATAGGTTCCGCTCTCGAACATCAGTCGCCAGCGTTCTCGTATGTGTGGGATTCCATTAAAAGCCCGCTGCAGCGAATGTATCTCAAGGCAGTTGCTCAGGAGACAGGATCCGTGATAGGGTCGGAATTCATAGAGAAGCACGGGCTGAAATCCAGATCGCATGTCCAGCGTGTTCAGACACAGCTGGATGCCCGAGGCCTGACTGAAGCGGGGAAGATAGTTGATCCGCTCTTCGCCCTTTGGCTGCGACGGCTAAGTCACACGGACCTCTGACTCAATCGTCTCGGCCAGCAATATTGTTATCAGGAAGGACACTAATCCCTGCCAAAGATGCTCATATCCGTGGTTGTCGGCACCAGGCCCGAGATCATCAAGATGGCTCCTGTTTACTTCGCTTTGAAGAAGGCCAGGCTCGGGCCGAGGCTCGTTCACTCGGGGCAGCACTATGATAGTCGGATGTCGAAGGTGTTCTTCGAAGGGCTCGGGCTGCCGGAGCCAGATTCTTTCTTGGGGGTCGGCTCTGATACTCCGGGGAGGCAGACTGGCGAGGCGATTGCCAAGTTCGAGCGCGAGTTCACGGAGACCTGCCCAGATTGCGTCCTGGTGGAAGGGGACACGAATACTGTGCTCGCGGGCGCGCTAGCAGCGGTCAAGATGCGCATTAGGGTCGGGCATGTCGAGGCCGGCCTGAGGAGTTACGACCTCAGGATGCCGGAGGAGTTGAACAGAAGGCTCACGGACCACGCCTCAGACCTCCTGTTCGCCCCCACAACGGACTCGGTCCAGATCCTCAGAGGAGAGAAGGTCTGGGGCAAGATCTTCAAGACAGGGAACACGGTGATTGACGCAACTCTCAGATACATGCCTATGGCGCTCAAGAGCTCGAGCATCATGGATGAGGTCCCTTGGGACGACTATGCCCTCGCAACGCTTCACAGGGCAGAGAATGTCGACCACCCCGAGACCCTGAGGAACATGGTCAAGGTGCTCATGGATTCGAAACTGCCTGTCGTCCTCCCTCTGCACCCCAGGACCGAGCTCCGGCTCAGAGAACAGGGACTCGCGAGCAAGCTGGCACAGTCTGAGAACGTGAGGCTCGTGCCCCCAGTTGGGTATTTCGACATCCTCGTCCTGATGAAGAACTCGAAGCTCATCCTTACAGATTCTGGAGGGATCCAGGAGGAAGCAACATCCCCTGTCATCAAGAAGCGGGTTCTTGTCATGAGGAAGACGACTGAGCGTCCAGAAGCAGTGCGGGCAGGCTACTGTAAGGTCGTTGGGACGGAACCGCAGAGGATCCTCAAGGAGATCAGGTCGTTCCTTAGGACTTCCAGAATCAGGTTCAAGCCCTGCCCGTACGGAAGGGGCGATTCTGGCGAGCGGATTGCCTCCATCCTAAAGAGGGAGCTGTGATCGCCAGACGGAGCAGGCCAGCAATTCTCATGCGATTTCAATTAAACGGCCAAGAAGACATCGGCTTTCAGAGGTGTAGCCGGTTCAACAACTGATTGGACCTATAGAGGAACCTTTCTCGAACGCCCCACCATCGCTGTTTCTCTGGCTTGATCGTGATGGTTCTCTTCTCCTCCAGGTCTGCTGCCTCTACCATCGTTGAAATCACAGCGAAAAGGTTGTACCTACTCAACACCCGTTCCTTCGAATCCGCAATCGCCTCTTGTGATTTCTCATAGGTCTCGTCATCGATGATTCTCTCAATCAATTCAATCGCTTTCTCGGGTTTCTTGATGTCGATAGGTGTGAAGGACTGGCTAGAGAAGTAGTCGGAAAGATTTGGGCAGCCGTGGTATAGCGGATAGCAGCTTCCAAGGAATGGATCCGCGACCTTTTCTGTCCAGTAGTCCGTGCATGCAGAGTTTTCGATGGCCAGATGATACTTGTACCGAGACACGGCATCCCATTTATCTTTCATCCTTGGTTTGTCCGGGGTGAAGGAGTCAAACTCCGTGCCAAAGTGCTTCTCCGCCATCCTGACGAAATCAAGCCTCCTGCGTTGGCCGGCCGTCGTCCTCTTTCCTGAGGTCAATGCCGACAGTAGGCGGTCTTTCTTCGGCCTTGCGTTCTTGAAATCGTCAAAATCCATGGACGCGTAGCATCCCGGTTGTTCCTGCTGAAACACCAAGCCCACGAACCAGGGAATACCTGGCTGGCCAAAGATTTTGTTCTTGTGCCTGATGGCTGGCTGGCAGGTCAGCACTCTTGAGAACTGATTGAGGAAGATTGGATTATACCGGCGTATCGACGGCGGTTCTCCGGCGATGAAGAGTGTCCCATTATGCGGGCACTTTGACGTTTCCGTTTTCGCCATTCCTTCGTAGACTACCCAAAAGTCGCACTCCTCAACATCCTCATTGATCTTGAAGACGCAATTGCTCCAGATCCCTTTTCTACCGGGCGTTTGCCGGATCAAGAGACGACCGAAACCATTCTCATTGTCGTTGTTCAGCTTCACAACATGCATTCTATTGATCGGTCTGAAAAGCAAGTTCGGGGGTATTATCTTTTGGCGACCGTTGCGGTTCCTGGAGTAGGGCTGCTTCACGGCGATCAAGAGGCGGGAGCTGTGATCACTGCCTCGTATGCGCCAGCAATAATCAAATAGGGCGGATGCGGTTGGCCCTTCCCGACAGAGGATGTTCCGTTTGGCACATAACAGTAGATCCAAGAAGTGGTTCATGCTGCAGATCTGGAGACTCCAGCAGGTGGCACAGATAATCACCATCCTGCTTCTGGCGATCAATCTGTCTCTTCAGTTGTTCGGCTTCATCAGGTGGAGGGGCGAGGCGCTCAAGAACCCGTACATTGTAGTCCCGCTGATATTCCTCATCCTGCTCGCCGTCATCTGGCTCGTCTCAATATTCTGGGACCTCCGATTGAAGATGTGGCGTTACCAGGCCAACGTGGGCATCGAGAGGAACCCTTACGCGAAGGAAAGGCTCGGAGCGAAGGAGATGGCCCAATACGGCCTGATATGGATTCCCGTCCTCGAGAGGCTCGGCAGGGAGGACAAGAAGCTCGCCGAGGCCGCCAAGGTGCTCAAGGGCTGGATCGAGAAGGAGTGGAAGGACGACCCAGCGCTCGCGAAAGAAGTCAGGGAGCTTTTCGGCCATATCGGGAGCGACAGGATCGATCTCCTAGGGCTCGAGGAGAAGAAGCAGCAGTGAAAGCTTCAAGAACCACGGATGGTAACGCCCTGGCGGGCACATTCTGATGAACAAGGACATCCTGGTGGTCGGGGGCAGCGGTTTCATTGGCAAGGGCACCGCGATTGTGCTCAGAGGCATCGGTAGCTCAGTCTTCATGAGGGGCTTGAGACAAGCTTACCCGGGTCGTAACTGCTGTCACATCTAGTGTTCGTGGGGACGGACTCGGCTATGGACCGGTGGGCCGGCTCAGGTCGGCCTGCAACAAGACATCATCTCTTTCTCAATTCGAAGATGCCGCAGCCGATTTCGCATCCGAAACTCGTCTCCAGTGCCGCTTCGTCGATAGCAACGTCCGCGTGAAGCGCCCCAGCATCGTCCACGTATGAGAGTGAGAGCAGCTCGTAACGTGGGTTCAGCAGGTCAAATAGGTATCTAATGGAGAAGACTCTGTGGGCGTTGAATTCGACCCTCTGCCTCCCGATCGGTACTGAGAAATAGAATGTGCCTCCCTTTCTCAGCATACGATATATGTTATCGAGGCCTTTGAGGTGGCCGTTCACGTCGATCGGGTCGCCGTATCTTCCCAGTCCAAAGTGCTCGATGGCATGTAGGGAGGATATCGAATCGGTGTAATCCGCATAGTCGGAGGAGTCTCCCATCAGGTCCATCTTCACGAAACGGACATTGGGTATGGACATCTCCATGGGACGGATGTCGAAGACCTCAATCTCGCGGAAGGAGGCGACGTGTGCTACGAAGCCGTCTACCCGGGAGCCGATGTCAACATGCCTCTGTGGGGCCGCCAGGAAGATTTTCCGTGCCACCAGCAAGTCCTGATGGAAGTAATGACCGGAGGCGGTGCCGCTGCTAGCATACCTGTCACCCAGAATAGGATAGGATTCGATGGGCCATTTCGTCTCTGCCTTGGCCATTTCCCTTTCGAACGCCCCGCGGTCGCGTATGAAGTTGCCAAGGTCCCTTAGGCGATAAAGGCCACTGGGAGAAATTCCGACTAGTTGCGCGAAGAGAGACATACGTTTCAGGAGTCGTGAGTCCATCTGCATCTTATCGAACCTCCTGCATAAGAACCTAACCCTGACATTACTAGTCCGTTCGATGAATAGCCAGTGTTGAATCCACAGGCCCGTGTGGAAGGTTCGTGTGATGTCCTCCCTTTGGCTGGGGGATTGACGAGGAAAGTTCTATCTTCTAGATGGTAGGTTCGATGGTCCATGGAGAAGGCACTTGTCACTGGCATCACGGGCCAAGACGGCTCCTACCTTGCCGAATTGCTGCTCTCGAAGGGATACGAGGTTCACGGTATAGTGCGAAGAGCGAGCACCTTCAACACCTCCCGACTCGATCACATATACTCAGACTTCCACAAGAAAGGCACGCGGCTCTTTCTGCACTATGGCGATCTTTCTGACTCGGAGCAGATCTCGAGCATAATCTACAACATCGAGCCCGAGGAGGTATACCATCTCGGCGCCCAGAGCCACGTGAGGGTGAGCTTCGACACACCGACCTATACGGGTAACATAACCGGGCTGGGGACGGGCCGACTTCTCGAGGTCATCAGAAGAAGCAAGCTGCCGATCAAGTTCTACCAGGCCTCGAGCTCCGAGATGTTCGGCGCTGCGAAGCCGCCGCAGAACGAATCAACGCTGTTCCAGCCCAGGAGTCCGTACGCCTGCGCGAAGGCTTACTCATACTGGATGGTCAAGAACTATCGGGATGGCTACGGCATGTTCGCCTCGAACGGCATTCTGTTCAACCATGAGAGCCCTAGACGAGGAGAGACATTCGTGACGAGGAAGATCACCAGGGCTATCGCGTCCATTTGCGCGGGGAAGCAGGACTACCTCTACTTGGGCAACCTCAAGGCAAAGAGGGACTGGGGGTACGCGCCGGAGTACGTTGTAGCGATGTGGAAGATGCTCCAGGTCAGCAAGCCGGATGACTATGTGCTGGGAACTGGTGAGACGCACTCGGTCAAGGAGTTCGTCGATGCGGCTTTCGAGTACGCGGGCTTGCCTGCGGACAAGCACGTGAGGATCGACAAGACCTACTTCAGGCCGACGGAGGTGGATGTCCTCGTCGCCGATCCGTCCAAGGCCAAGAGGAAGCTCGGTCTCGACCTCAAGGTGAAGTTCAAGGACCTTGTGAAGGTCATGGTCGACGCTGACTTGAGGTGCGCGGGCGTGGACTCGCCCGGCGAAGGCGACACACTCCTCGCGAGGAAGTTCCCCGACAAGTGGTGGGGGGCAGACTAGGCAATGGGCTTCTGGGATGACAAGCGCGTTCTCGTCACGGGTGGAGCCGGGTTCCTTGGCTCATTCCTGACGGACGAGCTGGTCAAGCATGGGGTCGGTAGAAAGAGCTTGCGCATTCCTTTGGTCGAGAAAAGTGACCTTAGGAAACTGGGGGAATGCGCCAAGGCCGTCAAGGATGTAGACATAGTGATACACCTCGCGGCGACGGTCGGCGGGATAGGTCTTAACCAGGAACTCCCAGGAACGCTGTTCTATGACAATGCTATCATGGGCATCCAGCTCATGGAGGCAGCTCGGCTTGCGGGCGTGGAGAAGTTCGTCGCGCTCGGGACGATATGTGCCTATCCTAAGTTCACGCCCGTGCCCTTCAAGGAGGAGGCTCTATGGAATGGCTACCCCGAGGAGACGAATGCTCCCTACGGACTTGCCAAGAAGATGCTTCTGGTTCAGGCACAGGCATATCGCGCGCAGTACGGATTCAACGCGATATACCTCCTGCCGGTCAATCTCTACGGTCCTAGGGACAACTTCGACCCGCGGAGTTCGCACGTTATCCCCGCATTGATCCGCAAGGTCGCCGAGGCAATGGAATCAGGTACCGAGAAAATCGAAGTGTGGGGCACGGGCAAAGCGTCGCGCGAGTTCCTGTACGTCGCGGATGCCGCCGAGGGCATTAGGCTCGCGGCGGAGAGATATAACGGACCCGAGCCAGTCAACCTCGGCGCCGGGTTTGAGATCACTATCAAGGAACTTGTCGAGCTTATAGCCGAACTCATGGACTTCAAAGGCGAGATCGTCTGGGACGCGACGAAGCCGGACGGGCAGCCAAGAAGGATGCTCGATGTCTCCAAGGCCGAGAAGCTGTTTGGATTCAAGGCCAAGACGAAGTTCAGGGACGGCCTGAAGGCCACAATCGATTGGTATCTTGCGAGCAGGAAGGGCTCACGTGGACCCGCAGCCAATGGCCCGTGAGCCCAGTTCGTGGGTTCGTGCCTTTGTGGCTCCTTGTCGTGCCGTGTGATTCTAAACGTTCGGGTCCAGTAATGTTTGGCGGGAAGGGCGAAAGCCCAATCTTGAAGGGACGCACGGACGAGCCTATTCCCCCGCAAAGGAGTGGCGAGTCGGGAGTCTGGCGCCAAAGCAGTTTTATATAGAGACGCTTCTTTTGCATTTCTGCTGGGGAGGTCGAGAATGAAAGTCGTGATTCTAGCCGGCGGCGTGGGTTCGAGGATCAGCGAGGAGAGCGTTGTCCGGCCCAAGCCGATGATCGAGATCGGAGGCATGCCCATTCTATGGCATATAATGAAGATCTACTCGCACTACGGGTTCAAGGACTTCGTTGTGTGCCTTGGTTACAAGGGCTACGTCATCACGGAGTATTTCGCGCATTATCACTTGCACACATCTGACTTGACCGTGAACCTAGAGAGCGACAACATCGAGATACACCACAGCACCTCCGAGCCCTGGAAGGTGACCCTGGTCAACACCGGTGAGAACACCATGACCGGAGGACGGATCAAGCGCATCCAGCCCTATGTGGGAAAAGAGACTTTCATGCTCACCTACGGCGACGGCCTGGCAGACATCAACATCAAGAAACTGCTGAAATTTCACCGCTCTCACGGCAAGAGCGTCACTCTGACGGCGGTCAAGCCAGCAGGCCGGTTCGGGCTGTTGGACATGGACGGACCCGATCGGGTGCACACATTCACCGAAAAGCCTGCTGGGGATGGCGGCTACACGAACGGTGGTTTCTTCGTGTGCGAACCAAAGGTGTTCGACTATCTAGCGGGAGACAGCACTATCTGGGAGAGGGATCCGTTGGAGAGACTGGCCAAGGAAGGCGAGCTGATGGCCTATAAGCACGATTCTTTTTGGGCCGCTCTTGACACACTGAGGGACAAGAACCACCTGGAATCACTGTGGAACAGCGGCAAAGCCCCCTGGAGGGTTTGGGGTTGAGTGGAAAGCGTTTGGGAACTGCTATCGACCTTCTCAAAGGCAGGAATGTACTGGTCACGGGCAACACGGGCTTCATGGGTGGCTGGCTCTCTGCTTGGCTTCTCTCTTCGGGTGCTAAGGTGGCGGGATATTCGCTGGATCCACCCACAGACCCTTCGATGTTCGACGCCATCGGTCTGAAGGCACGGATGAAATGCGAGTTGGGCGACATAAACGACCTCGAGCATCTGAAGTATGCGGTTCAACGGTCCGGGGCCGAGATCGTATTCCACCTGGCGGCGCAACCCCTGGTCAGAAGGTCATATTTGGAGCCGATTCTGACGTTCGACACGAATGTCATCGGCACGGCCAACGTGCTTGAGGCGGTCCGAGGAGCGCCTTCAGTCAAGGCCTGCGTTTGCGTCACGAGCGACAAGTGCTATGAGAACCGAGAATGGGTTCACGGATACAGGGAGAATGATCCCATGGGGGGCAAGGACCCCTACAGCGCGAGCAAGGGGGCCGCGGAGCTAGTGGTCGCCTCATATCGTGATTCCTTCTTCAGCCTGGGACGTGATGGCAAGCCCCGCGTGGGAGTGGCTTCTGTGCGGGCGGGAAACATTATCGGTGGAGGCGATTGGGCCGAGGACAGGATAGTTCCGGACTGCATGCGCGCCCTGAGTGCCGGGAAACCGATTCAAATCAGGAATCCAGCCGCGGTACGCCCTTGGCAGCATGTTCTGGAGCCGTTGGCAGGCTATCTTATGCTGGCCTCGAAGCTGCTCACCGATCCCGATCACCATTCATCCGCGTGGAACTTCGGACCAAGAGCGGAAGATCATGTGTCCGTGTCGCAGCTGGTACAACTCATTCTGAACCAGTGGGGCGGAGGAAAGACGCAAGTTACGTCAAGTGTAAATCAACCACGCGAGGCTAGCATCCTTCGGCTGGATTGCACCAAGGCGCACACGGAATTGGAGTGGTACCCGGTGCTGCCATTGAGTGAAAGCGTCAGGATGACGGTTGAATGGTACAAGGAGTACCAGAAAGGACCGTCCAGACTGTGGGACACAACCCTAGGACAGATTGACGAGTACCTAAAGAAGGCCCAGCGGTCAGACTCCGGGGGATGAATACATAGCAAAGAAGAAGGCGCTCACCCGTGAGGATGAGGCGATTTTGAAGAATCCAAATCTTGACGACACCAAGGCCGAGGATTTGAGAGATCGCGTCCTCAAGCTAGTGACGGAATATGCTGAGGCTGCCCACAGCCCTAAGAAATTCAGACCTGGCCAATCCAGTGTTCCTGTTTCTGGCAGGGTCTTCGACGCCTCTGACTTGCGTTATCTCGTCGCGGCTTCCCTTGATTTCTGGCTAACAGCCGGTCGATTCAACGATGCCTTCGAGTCCCGCCTGGCTGATCTCGTTGGGGTCAAACACGCTCTGACGGTTAACTCCGGATCATCGGCCAATCTACTGGCGATTTCGGCTCTTACTTCTCCCGGCTTGAAGAATGATGCGCTCAGGCCGGGAGATGAGGTCATAACCGTTGCGGCAGGCTTCCCCACGACCGTGAACCCCATCCTGCAGAACGGTCTGATGCCCGTGTTCGTGGATGTGGACATCCCCACCTACGGAATTTCAGTGGCAGAGGTCGAGAAGGCGATCACGCCAAAGACCAGAGCGATAGTCGCGGCGCACACTCTCGGGAACCCTTTCGATCTCGATGGCATCTGCCGCATCGCGGAGGACAACGACCTATTCCTGGTCGAGGATTGTTGCGATGCGCTTGGCTCCACTTATCGGGGCAAGGGGGTGGGAACGTTCGGAGACATCTCCACCTTCAGTTTCTATCCGGCGCACCACATCACGACAGGTGAGGGTGGTGCTGTGGTCACTTGCGACAAGACCATGGCCCGGATCATCGAATCGATGCGTGATTGGGGCAGAGATTGTCACTGCCCTCCAGGAAAGGACAATACTTGCGGGCGGAGGTTCAGCCAGCACCTAGGAGATCTTCCATACGGCTACGACCACAAGTACACCTACTCCAATCTGGGGTACAGCCTCAGGATGACTGATATGCAGGCAGCGATAGGTTTGGCCCAAACGAGGCACCTAGACAAATTCACACGAATCAGAAAGAGCAATTATCGCCATTTGCGCGAAGGCCTGGGCGGACTCGAGGACAAGATAATTCTTCCGGAATTGACACCCGGTTCGGATCCGTCTTGGTTCGGGTTCCCCATCACGCTGAAGGATGAGTGTAAGACTGGCCGTAACGAGCTTCTTCGAAAACTGGATCAGAAGAAGATAGGTTCCAGACTGCTTTTCGGTGGTAACCTGCTGCGCCAGCCCTATTTCAAAGGTCTGCCGCATAGGTCGGTGGGGAAATTAAGGAACACTGACATCATAATGAACGACACCTTCTGGATTGGTGTGTACCCCGGCCTCACGGAGGAGATGCTAGATTACATGGTTGCTGTTCTGACCAAAACCATCCGATAATGGGGTGACTTGACATCCGAGCAGAAGCGTACGATTCCACAAGTGGTGGTAGGAATTAACGCTCGAAGGGAGCGCGGGTCTGGAGCTGGTGCTGATCCGATAATCAAAGAGGATCTCGATCGCATCGTCAGCGTCTGCTCAGCGGAATTGGGTCGACTGTCTGGCAGGTCTCTGATGATCACTGGCGGTAGCGGTTTCGTGGGCCGCTACCTCGTGGAAAGCATCATCAAATTCAACCAAAGAGGGAATGTCAAGAAATGCAGGCTGTTGCTTCCCACCCGCCAGCCAGATTTGCTAGTAGAGAGATATCGCGCCCAGGTTGAGGCTGGCGAGCTTGTCACGATGAGATGGGGCGAGAGGTACATTGTTGACCTGAAGGGGGACATATGTGACTACATCATCCACGCCGCCTCTCCTTCCAGCCCAGAGCAGGTCATGGACGATCCACTGGGGAATCTGCGAGACATGGTGGACATGTCTTCCTCCATTGCCGGTCTGGGCAAGCAATGCGGGTCGAAACGTTCCATACTCATCAGTAGTGGGGCGATTTATGGTGAGCAGCCTTCCGAAATGCACGGGATTCCCGAGGAATACCCGGGCGGACCCGACCTATCCAAGTCATCTTCATGCTATGGCGAGGGGAAGCGCCTCTCGGAGATGCTCTTTCGTGTATCCGGTGTCGACTACCGTATTGCTAGGGTGTTCTCGCTTACCGGACCGTACCAGGACCTGAACTCTGGTTTTGCTGTTCCGGATCTTATCAAGCAAGCCGCGGAGGAAAGCCATATCTATCTTCGCGGCGACGGCAGCTCGGTCAGAAGCTATTGCTATGCCTCGGACCTCTCCATCTTCCTATTCAAGCTTCTGCTGGGGAAGCCAAAACATGAGGTCTACAACGTGGGATGTCGGGAGGCCACCGTTGATATCGCCGAACTCGCCCAGACGATCTCCGCAATCTTTGGTGGCGTGGAAGTGACCAAAGGCCAGTCGGTCGATGAGATGGCCACTACACGGAGCAGATATGTACCTCAGTTGGACCGTATGTATGAATTCTACCGTCCGCATACGGGATTGCGTGAGGGCTTGCTGCGTTCTTGTCACTCGATGTACAACAGGGGCTTGATAGAGCGCAAGCCTGTGATCAGTTTGGAGCCGGCTGGACTTGAGAATGGGGGACGAGCGTGAAGTCATCAGACGCGGTTGCATTGTATCTAGCCCGCCACTCCATTGATTACTGCTATGAAGTAGCGGGAGGCATGATTACTCATCTACTGGACAGCTTCTCAAAGAAGAAGAGGATGAAGATCACCTCCATGCATCACGAGCAGGCCGCTGCCTTCGCCGCCGAAGGCGTCGCACGCTGTACGAGAGGCAGGGAGTTGGGTCTGGCCATGGGCACGAGCGGGCCCGGGGCCACGAATCTCATCACGGGCATCGGCAGCTGTTGGTTTGATTCCATACCATGCCTGTTCATCACGGGGCAGGTGAACAAGCACGAACTGAAGGGCAAGCGTGGCGTCCGCCAACAAGGGTTCCAGGAACTGGACATCATTCCGTTGGTCAGTTCAATAACGAAGTATGCTGTCCAGGTTACGGATGCAAAGGATCTCCTGCCACAGCTTCACAAAGCCGTGAACATCGCGATCGCAGGCAGAAACGGGCCGGTACTGTTGGATATCACGTTCAACGCTCAGAGGGAGGAGATTGAAGACAGCGAGGCGCTCGCATGGGCTGCCAAGAAGTGGGAATGGCCGAGACCATCGGTTGGCAGAAGGCCGGCGTGGTTTTCGAGATTGAACCTTATGTGCCGCCGCTCGCGCAGACCTCTGGTCATGATAGGTGGCGGAGCTGTCTGGGCCGACTCTCTGGACAAATGGGTGGATCTGATGAGGGTTCGGGGGATACCTTATGTCTCGACGCTGATGGGAGCGCAATGGTTGGCCAAATCACCATGCTATTTCGGAATGATGGGCACATATGGGAAGAGAACGGCAAACTGGGCTGTGCAGAATTGCGATCTCTTGCTCGTCATCGGGGCCAGAATGGACGTGAGACAGACAGGCGCCATGGTGGAAGACTTCGCACGCCGAGCAGAAGTAGTTCAAGTGGACATCGATCCCTCCCAATTGAACAACCGGATCAAGGCCGACCTGGACATCAACTGCAGCGCAGAGGAGTTCTTCCGCAGCGTATTAGCGGGTGATGGACTACAATGGGGCATATCCCATGAATGGATGAAACTATTGAAAAAGACCAAAACCAGGTTGGATGTAGACGAGTACCATGCACCAGGGATCACTCCTCACAAATTGTTTCGCGTTTTGAACAAGACATTCGAAGGCGAGAACGTTTCCTATGTCGCTGATGTGGGCAACCACCAGATGTGGGCGGCCACGCTGCTCGATCTGCATCAAGGGCAGAGCGCACACTACTGCGGGGGGATGGGATCAATGGGATTCGGTCTGCCGGTCTCGATAGGCGTCGCCATGAGGAGTGGGGGGAAGGTGATAAACATAGCGGGCGACGGCAGCATCCAGATGAACATACAGGAGCTGGACACCATAAGGCGCCTTGACTTGGATCTGACCGTGCTCGTCTTGGACAACCACTGCCTGGGCATGGTAAAGAGTTTCCAGGACGCGTATTTTGAGGGGAGGAATCAGTCTACGGTAATTGGCTATGGACATCCTGATTTCGTCAAGGTGGCTCGGGGCTTTGGGATCGAGGCGAGAAAGGTGACTGCAGTCGAGGGGCTTCGGAAAGCCCTGCAGGAGGCGAAGAGTCAGTCGCATCCGATGCTTATCGATGTGGAGATAGCCCTCGGGGATGTGTGTCGACCGAGGTTGCTTTTCGGCTGCAAGCTGGATGAACAGAAACCGGACTTGAAGCCCAAGTCATAGGTTGGATAGAGAGATTCTATTGTATTTCGTGCAGCATTACTCGCTGAGGGTGTGGTCGATCTCATCCGAAAATGTAGATATTTGCCTGCATCAGGCCTTGGCTAATGTCTGCCCTAATTGGGCTCTTTAGGCTCAGGATCCAGCAATCTCCTTGACAGCAAAATAAGCGCATGGGGCAGATATCTGATTCTTATGTTCTTCTCCTGGTAGTCACTGATCAGTGACTTCATTCCGGATTCGAACTCAAGTTTCATCATACGCTTTATTGAATGGGCTATGAATATGGAGGTTTCTCTCCCGTAGATGTGTCTCTGGACCTCGGTGAAAGTTCTATCCCCCTTGGCCGTCTCAAGAAGGAACTCATTTCTCTTGTTTCTTAATGAGTGATCAATCGTCATAGACTCTTGAGACTCATGGAGTCTGTACTCAAAAAGTCTCAGATGAGACTTGACCATCGGTCCAATGTTGGCAAGCCTGCACATGATTGCTATGTCATCAACTACTCCCAAACCTGCAGACCTGTTCACACGCTGAATGGTCCCATTTCTAATCACCACAAATGGAAAAGCGATACCATCCCCTCTGGCATAACCGAGAGCAACCTCGCTTTGAGAATGAAAGATTGTGTCGGTCTCTTTGTTGGATCGAAAGAAGTGTCGTGTTCTCTTGCCCGAAGTATCAATGAAATACCCCTTGCTCGTCGCGGCAGAGTATGAGGGGTTCTTCTCCAAGAGGCCTATCATCCGCTCCAGGAACGAAGGCAATATTCTATCATCATCGTGCATGATGTAGATGTACTTGGTCTTGTAGGTTGAACTTGCTAGATCGAGTGCCCTTTCATAGTTCCACAATGATTGGTGATTGGTCGGAGTCGTCACCACGCTCACATTCTTTCCGGACAGTTTCTTAATCTCTCTTAGATTCTCATCGGAGCTGCAATTGTCCAATATCACGATATTCTCAGGTTGGAGTGTTTGCTCCAACAATGATTTCACTGCTTCCTTGATGAAATCAGGTCTGTTGTACGACAAGATGAACACAGTGAGACTCGGGCTGGAATCCATGCAACTGCCACCATTCCTCGTGTATTTGTAACTTCACTTCCGCATTATCTTGATAGGTCATGTCAAACGTTCGCGAAAGCCGGAAGTCTGAAGTTGGATGCGAACGCGCTTCTACCATGGGGCTAGGACTCATCGTCAGAGAGAACAACATATATCTTCCGGTTCCATTTCCGCATGACAACGTATGGATGCCCAATTCGGTGATTACTTTCTCGTGACTCCCGTCAAGAACGAGAGCTCCATGCTCGAGGGTCTTTTCAGGTCGGTGGCAGGACAGACCAAGAAACCACTCCTCTGGGTGGTCGGTGACGACGGAAGTAGCGACGACTCTCTCGCAAAAGCTAAAGATTTGACAAAAGGGCATTCGTGGATTTCTGTCGTCTCAAGGCATGTGAATCCGGACCCCTCTTGGCTGAAGTGCGGGTCTGCGGCCAGGTTCGGGATAGATGAGGCGTTCGCGATTGCCCGATCGAAATTGCTCAAGAGCACGTATTTGGCTGTTCTAGATGCCGACACGACCGTGGAGCCCAAGTACTTCGAGTTGCTCGTCTCGGCCATGGAGGTCAATGCGAAAGCAGTGATAGCTTCTGGTATGATAACAACTGAGGGCGGGGGAGCACTTGAGAAGAAACCGTCTGCAAGGGGTTGCGCGAGGCTCTACAGACTCAGCTTCCTGGACGAGGTCGGAGGCTTTCCGATAACCGCCTCCACGGACACGGTTCTTGAGATCAAGGCAATGAACAGGGGCTTGAAGTTCGTAGTTGTCAAGGAGGCAAGTGGGCTGCACAGGCGGAAGTCCTCGCAGATCTCTGGTGGCGTCGGACTGAGGTCCAGAGGGATAGTCAGGTACGTGCTCGGGATGGACTTCTTGAGCGCGACTATGTGGACTCTCGTGTACCTTCGGGTGGTTGGCTTCAGGCAGTCGATGGGATTCCTCTCGGGTTATCTCGAGGGTGCAAGAAGGAGATATCAAAGGATCAACGACGAAGAGGTTAGGACGTATTACAGGAACAGTTGGAAGAGGCTAGTTGCGAGGTCAGAGACCAGAAGGTCGATTCAGGATCTCTTGACGTGAGCTTGCAGAGCGAGAAGGACGACCTAGTTCGCGCGAGATCGTGTTTTTGCATGGATGCAATTTAATTGGCGCCAGCGCGCACGACCCGGGTTTATATAGCATTAGGACGTTTCAACGTTATTCACTTCGAGATGGTGGTCGAAGGAGGGAGATTCGTTTGGACTTACTGATAAGGCCCTGTCGGAATGTCGCCGTCGTTCTCGCTGTTGTGACCTTGCTAGTGTCAAGCGGTGTTGTTATTCTCGGTAATGCTCAAACAGATGTTGCTTGGTCTCCATCTGTTAATGTGAGCCCTCAGAGCGGCGACTACGGTGACTCAGAATTCCATATAGGTCAGGTCTACATGTATGCAATCTCGTACGTTTACGATTATTACAGTCCCGGACCTGTTTATCTTTTCAGGAGTTCCGATGACGGTCTCACTTGGAGCGCGACGATTGTTTTCGACGAATTCCGGGCAGAACCTAGCATGTGTGTATATGCCAATGGTTCCAACGATGAAATACTTCTTGTGTCCGCTGGAAATCTGTACAAGAGCGAGGACAATGGCCAGAATTTCTATTCTCTCTCATCTCTGCCGCTTCCGACTGAAGCCAACTGGTGGAGGTTCATGGGCATTGGGACGAACGCATCTTGGTTTGGATCATCCCAGGACTCTGATGTATACGTCGCGGGGGGAATTGCTGTGGGCATTCCATGGGAGGGCGGAGCATATCACCTTGCGTTTGTCAAATCCCGGGATGGAGGACTGACCTGGTCAGACCCGGTCATCATCGGCAACGGTTCCTTCTGCTACAGGTATCCGAAGCTCGTCTCCGATGGTTCAAGCATCTATGTTGTCTATTCCAAGAACAACTCATCCGCGCCCAACTACCTCGGCAGCGATCTCTATGCCAAATCCTCGAGCGATTGGGGAATGTCATGGAGCGCTGAGAAGAAGTTCTTCTCTCGAAGCCCGGTCTCCGACATGCTCTGGACAAGCAGTGTTCAGTACCTGGACGGCGACAAGGCCTTCATGACGATCTGTGACTCTGGCGAAATCGGTACATCTTATAGAGATCCGGCAGGGAGATATGGATACTTCCACTATTCCGACATGTCTTTTGAGCAAATCGGATATGTGAATGGCCCCACCTGGAACTTATGGGGAGCGTTCGCGGGGAGACTGAGGGCGGACAACACTCTCTGTGTTGTATGGAACAACCTCACATCAGATATGACTATCGACATCAAGTACACATACGCGGAATTAGGATCTCATCTGCCTTCCGCGCGTTCAGATACGAATCAGCTGATCACAATTGCTGGAATCTCAGCAGTTGTTGTCGTTGCAGCCGTGTTCATGCTCTATCTTCTGGCTTTGGTGAGAAAGCAGTCCCTCGCCCAGCGAGATCGTCGAGAAGGGAAGAAAGAGCCGTAAGAGGTATCCGAAGATCATCCTTGGCCGGGGTTGACCATGGTCCGGACGAACACGGGCTTCAGGTCTCAAGGAGAGAAAACGCATTATATTCTCCATTGACATACCGCTGGAGCAGTTTAGGGGGGATAACACGGGAAAAAGCTCGCTATTGCTTACTGTGTCTGCTGTCGCTGTTTTTGTGTTGATTGCACCGTGTTTCAGCGCGAATGTCGCCTCAGCGCGGGGGGGCAAGGCACCGACATCGTACAACCTGTACTTCGGAGACCTGCACTCCCATACTTCCTATTCCGATGGCTGGGAGGGAACACCATGGGACGCCTACGCCGCAGCGGAGGCAGCGGGTGCTGATTACATGGCGGTCACGGACCATATTGGATTCTGGAGCGCATACAGCGCGTTTACTATCACCCAGGACCAATGGAACGACACGCTTGCAGCGGCTGCCCATTACACGTCCAAGTACTTCGCCGCGCTGACCGGATACGAGACATGGCTGCAGGGTGGCTGTGGAGAGGTAAACGTCTACAATGTTCCCGCATATCCCCCTCAGGGGTCATTGGGAAACAAGTGGGATCGACCCACGGCCTTCTATGACTGGCTCGCACAGCAGCCGGGAGCCGTTGGGCAGTTCAACCACCCGGAGTATATGACCAGAGACTTCGAGGACTTCGCGTACCTGACGCCCCAGAGGGATGCTGCCATGGGCGTGTTGGAGGTGTTCAACGCAAAATTGTATGAGGACAGCTATGTCCTCGCACTCGACAAGGGCTGGCATGTGATGCCATCTGCGAACTCTGACACGCATTCGCCTAACTGGATATCAGGATACGACGAAAGGACCGTTCTTATGGCGGAGAAGCTAACGCCCTATGATCTCTACGCGGCAATGAGGGCCGGAAGAGGGTATGCTACCCTGGACAAGAATCTCAGGATATCCTACACGCTCAATGGCGAAGTGATGGGTTCAACTCTTGCACAGATGGCTCAGACTTACACCGCTGCGATACACATCGAGGACCCGGACGGAGTGCCATCCGACGCGATCACTCTGGTAGAGGTGGTCTCTGACGGGGGAGCGGTCGTCGCGAGCGTTCCGACCCACGGCATGACTGTGGACCTCACGATTCCGTTGGCATCGATCGGTGCGCATTACTACTATATCAGGATCAGTACCGCTTCGGGTATTGACGGAGCCCCGGGCGCGACCGCATGGACTGCACCGGTCTGGACTGGACGCTGAACGCAGTGTGGAGTCGGGACAACCTGGTGCGCATTCTGTCCCATGAAACCCTATAGATCCTTTGGCTCCACAGCCTAGGAGCTATCATTTCTTCTATTCAACCATCTGGTTCACGCATTCTCGGAAGACCTCAGTGTGAAGGTCGACGTCCTTCCTCGTCGTTGATGGTGAGATCAAAGCCATGTTGTGGAACGGACTCATGAGAATCCCTCTGTTGATGGCAAAGAGATGCATGAACTTCTCAAGCTCAGCGTCTTTGTGGGCATCAACCTCTGCCGCGTTCCGAGGCGCCGTGGGCATGAAACTATATTCTATCCTGATCCCCAGGCGCGTGACCTGCCAGGGTAATGACTCAGCCTCGATCGTGTCGCTGATCCCTTTGGAGAACTTCTTAGCGAGCGGCGTCATCTTATCGAAGTTGCTCTGCGTGTAGACGTGTGTCAGCGTGGCCTTCATCGCGGCCATTGCTAAGGCGTTCCCCGACAGCGTCCCGCCGATGCCGCTCTCATCCTCGTCGTCAATGACGCGGTCGAGCACCATATCTGCGACATCATCGCTGATTCCGTAGGCCGCAACGGGAACGCCGCTTCCGAGCGGCTTGCCCATCGTGATCATGTCCGGCTTCAGGCCATATTCCCTGGTGTATCCGCCAATACCGCAACATAAGGTGTGAGTCTCGTCCATCACGAGCAATGTGCCGTATTTCTCGGTGAGCCCCCTCAGCTCGTCGTGATACCCTGGATCAGGCAGTATGATCCCGTGGTTCGTCATCGCGGGCTCGGCGAGGACACATGCCACATCCTTCTGTCTGAGCGCCTTGTCCAGTGCCTTGACATCATTGAACTCCACTACCTTCGTCGTCAGCGCAGGGTCAACGGGTGCTCCGAGGTTCCCACTCCTGGGGACGACCTTCCCATCCTCAAGAGAAACGAGAGCCTCGTCCACGCTCCCGTGATAACATCCGCTGACAACTAGGATCTTCTTTCTGCCCGTTGCCATGCGCGCCAGTCTGATGGAGTACCTGTTCGCGTCGGTGGCCGTCATTGAGATCTGCCAGTATGGAAGTCCGAACCGTCTTCCCAGCTCCTCTCCTACCCAGATCGAGTCCTCGGTCGGGAGCATCATCGTGATTCCTTTCTTGAGCTGCTTCGTGACCGCAACGACGACAGGCTTGGGGGAATGGCCGAACATCGAGCCCGTGTCACCGAGGCAGAAATCCACGTACCTGTGCCCGTCGACATCGTCGATGTAGACTCCATGCCCTTCCTTGACGAAGATGGGAAACGACCCCGCCCATCTGATCATCCAGTTCATGGGCACGCCCGCAATCAGGACTGAGTTTGCCCGCTTGAAGAGCGTTCTGGACCGAGGATGGTCCTTCGTGAATTGCCTCTCCTCCTTCGCCATCAGCTCTTTGATCCGTGAGCGCTCGATCTTTCTGATACTCATCCCTCCTGCGTATGAGGTTCGAATCTGGATGCTCCTCATGTAGTTATCCTTTTCTGGAGCAAAGCCCAATAGATTCGGGAACGGCTCGAGAAGCACCCCCGGGAGATGGAAACGCTTTTCATATCCCTGTCCTTAGGGGGTGCGCCGCATTCCGACCTAGATGCGTGTGGAGGTGTTCAAATGGCAGTCGCGCGATTGAGATTCTTGGAGAGAAACGAAGAGGAACTGATAGACCAGCAGAGCATCGAATGCCTCGAGACGATAGGAGTCAAGATCAAGAGCGAGACCGTTCTCAAGATGCTGGACAGGGCTGGGGCACGGGCAGATAGCAGGACTCAAGTCGCCAAGATCCCGGAGGGAATGGTCAAGGATGCTCTCAAGACAGTTCCGAAGGAGATGACGCTACACGGCAGGGATCCGAAACACAACATGAGGATCCCCGTGAGCTCCTGGCCGTATGTTGGCACTACTGGCCTTGGAACGTACATAATCGATATCAAGACGGGGAAGAAGCGCGATTCGACCGTCAAGGACATCGCAGATTGCGTCAAAGTCGCCGACGCATTGGACGGTGTGGATTATGTTCAGACCTCTCTTACAGCGACTGAAGTCCTCCAAGCCACTCACGGGCTGCACGAGCTCTGGACCGCGTTCCAAAACACGACCAAACACGTCCAAGGGATAGAGATCCTCAACGCTGAGGACGCGAGGAAGCAGGTCGAGCTTGGTGCGCTCATCGCTGGAGGCTTGGAGGAGCTTCGGAAGAAACCCAGCTTCACGGTCATCCATTGCTCGATCGCGCCGCTGATGTTTGAGCGCGATGCCGTCGAGGCCATGGTCGAGTTCGCGAGAGCGGGCGTGCCCGTCACGACGATGTCCATGTCGCTCTCGGGTGGAACGGCGCCCGTCACATTGGCGGGAACACTCGTGAATGCCAACTCCGAGAACCTGGCGAGTCTGGTGATTGGCCAGGTCGCCGGCAAAGACGCTCGCACAATTTACTGTTCATCGTCTACGCCCGTGAACATGAAGACGGGAATGATCAACTACGAGAGCGCGAACCAGCCGCTGATCGCCGCCGGGTTGGCTCAGATGGCGAAGAGGTACGGGCTGCCTTGCATGGTCGGAGACTGGGGTCTGAACGATTCCGAAGAGCCTGGTGTGCCGCACACTTTCAGCGAGACCTTGGGCATCGCGTTGAGCACCATGTCGGGGACTGACATGCAGGGAGGGATAGGGACCTTGGATAACGCGAAAGGGGTGGCGCTCGAGCAGGAAGTCATTGACGCGTACATCTGGGAGAATGTGCGGAGGCAGATGACTCCGTTCGAGATCACGAAGGGCACCGCGGCCTTGGATGTCATCAGACAGGTAGGACATGGGAACTCGTTCTTGTCGAACATACACACGGCCAGGAATTTCAAGAAGGAGATAATCCTCAGAGATCCGGCAAAGGGTAGGTTCGAGGCAACGATGTCGAAATCCATGGTCCCTGAGGCGAGGGAGATAGCCCTGAGAATCCTCAGGGAGCACCACGTGCCAGAGCTGGATAGGTCGATACTCCAGCAGGGGAATGCGATAATCAAGGAACGCGAGAGGGAAGTGCTTATGCACAAGTGACCCGGAAAAGCCTATCTCGGCGCAATGACCTGCGGGCCTTCAATGACTATTGGTGGGCTGGTCGATGGCAAACATAAGCCCAGCATTAGGGAGATTCATAGCGCGCTGGGAACCACGAAGGGCGAGATGTGGGAAGATCTCGTGCGTTTTGTCTCGGACGAGTACCGCGCCAAGGGCGAGCTTGTCTTCGGGGGAGCGAAATACGGCTGGGAGCTGAACTTCCGTAAGGGTGGAAGGCCTCTGGTCTCGATGTTCCCGGGCAGGAACACATTCACGGTCCAGATCGTTCTGGGACGGGCAGCGTCGGAACAGGTTGTGAGGCTGGAACTTGGCAAGGGCGTGAGGGAGATCTTCGACAATGCGCGGCAGCTGCATGACGGGCGATGGTTGTACATTCCGGTGGGGTCTAAGAGGGATCTCCAGGATGTCGAGCGGCTGATCGCTGCCAAGGTGGAATCGAAGTGAGAACGTGAATGAAGAACTTACACGGTGGAAAGGATTGAAGGGCCATGGCATCGTGCAATAAGCGGGTCGAAGGGATAGAAATCGCCAGGTTCGTGGGTGAGGACATTGCCTTCGGGAAGATGCTCACGGACAAAGAGGGTTGGCACAGAACCGTTCCTGACTGGAACCGGCTTCTTCGCATCGAGCCCTCGGGAATGTTAAAGGCGGTTTCGAACGGAGAGGTTGTTGGCATAGGGGGCGTGGTGTCATACGGAAAGGTATCCTGGATCCATTCAGTAATCGTTGTCTCCACGGTCAGAGGACAGGGGATTGGCAGGGTCCTCATGGAGGCGTGCATCGCGTGGGCAAGAGCCCAAGGGAGCCGCGTCGTGAAGCTCGATAGCGTCTATGGCTTCGAAGGCTTCTACCGGAATCTGGGATTTGTCGAAGAGTTCGAGTCCAGGAGATTTCTCAGGGACGGAGGACCCTTTCCCCTCGAGGCCGACTCGGTCCGGCCGTCAGATCTGAACGATATCATGGCCTTTGATGCGGCTGTGTTCGGCGTCAATAGGGGGCGCGTCCTGCAGGCGATATACGAAGACGCCCCCGGTCTCGCATACGTTGTGAGGAGTGAAGGCGCGATCTCTGGGTATGTTCTTGGACGCAAAGGTGAAGAGCGTGTGCAGGTCGGCCCGTGCGTCGTGAAGGACAGCAATCCATCTGTCGCGCGTCGGCTGATCGCCACTCTTGTCGGATCGAATCCTAAGGACTGTAAGTTCAGGATGTGCGTATCCGGACTCAATAAAGAAGCGGTGATGCTCTCGCAGGATCTAGGCTTCAAGAGCGGAACTTCATCTACGAGGATGTATCTCGGAGAACGATTCACGGAATCAGGAACAGCATTCGCGATGATTTCCCCCGAGAAGGGATAGGTCTTTTCTTGTCAGAATTCGGTCCGCTCCTTAGGGTAATAGTTATATAGCATCTTGCCGCTCAATCGGTCGAGTCAGTAGCCCGCTCGGTCGAAGATTCGAGCGGGAATAGGGGGAGGACAATTTGAAGAAGAACAGACTGAGTGCGCTAGCAATCATGCTTTTCGCGACAGCGGTCGGAGTACTATTTCTCGCCCCGACTGTTGGACAAGTGCTTGCGGGAACAATGGGGGCAAACAATGACCTACATGTCATAGTGTTTGCCACCCAGGATTCCCAGGCGCTGAATGCCATAGCCAAGAAGATGAAAGACCTGGGCTCGGATAATGTCAAGAAGCTCCAGCTGATCAATGCGGTCTCCGGTACGGTCTCGTCATCCACATACAGCGCCCTGGGCCGCATGCCAGAAGTGATGATGATCACAGAAGACCACCTGAGGCATTTCGACCCCGGCCCTGCTGGGAAAGGCGACGGAATGCCTCCGGCGGGCAAGAGCTACGCGATCGATCAGTATGTCGAGCCCGAGGCGCTCAATCTCACTCATGCAGATTGGGGACAGAGTCTAGGCTTCACGGGCCAGGGGATCAAAGTCGGCTTCGTAGACAGCGGGGTTGACTACAAGCATCCGGACCTTGCTGCCGCGATTGGTGGCTATGTCGATACGACAGGCGCCGGCTTGAAGGACGAGGACGGGCACGGCACGGGCACCGCGAGCATGGTCGGCGCGCAAGGATACTACGTTTTCAACAGCATAATCGGGCAATACATGCAGGTCAGGGGAATGGCCCCTGATGCGAAGATCTACGAAGCCAAGGTATTCGACAAGTTCGTCGGCTGGGACTCGAACATCATCGCAGGGATCGAGTGGGCCGTCTCGAACGATGTCGACATCCTGAGCTGCAGCGTAGGCACATTCGACCTGCTCTCGAGCGGCAATGATGCGCTCTCGCTCGCGATGCAGAAAGCAGCGGAGCACGGCGTGACCGTCTTCATAGCTGCCGGGAACGAAGGTCCCGGGCAGGGCACGGTCGCTGCGCCAGCAACCGCGCAGGGCGTGATATCCGTCGGTGCATCCACTTTCTACCGGGAGTTCTCACAAGAGGGCTTCCTGATGCCCATCAACGGCGCTTGGAAGAACTCACAGGTGATTGACTGGTCCAGCAGGCCACCAACAGCGGACGGCAGAATGAACCCAGACATCATGGCACCAGGCGCCTTCGGCTGGGCGCTCGCACCGACTTACTACCTCAGCTCCTCCGGCTCGAAGGGCGTGCAGGAGTTCGGCGGCACCAGCCAAGCCACTCCGGTCGCTGCTGGTTGCACCGCTCTGCTGATGTCCGCTTACATGAACCTAACAAAATCAACAACGCTCCCCGGACCGGCTTATTGGGAGAGCCTCCTGAGGAGCACCGCGACCAACCTAGGCTACCCAGGCTTTGACCAGACCTCGGGCCTGATCAATGTGAGCGCCGCCCTGAAGGTCTTGATGAACAGGCCCGGGTTCACGATGGATGCGAACGAGTGGTCGGTCGAGAAGACGGGGAGCCCGAGCCTCACGGTGAGCGTGACAGCCACGGACTCCAAGACGACTCAATCCATCTCCGTGATGCCCACCGAGTTCGTTCCGATCCAAGGCAGCACTATTTACTGGAACGAGACCTTGACCGCTGCTGACGGCTACAGTTCGACCCACTTGCTGAACACGACAACGCAGGTCCCAGCGGGCACTGATTTCATACAGGTCAACACAATCTGGTCTCAGGGAGGACCGTATGTCAGCTTCAGAAATGCGGTTTATGACTCGAATGGCGCGTTCATCACATATGGCCCGACATACGGAGGATATGGCCACCTAGCCCCGTGCACGGTCTCGTTGACCGGGCCCGATCCGCCTGCGGTTACGAAAGCTCCTTGGAAGATCACCGTGTTCCCGCGAGGGGGCATGGCGCCGACCTCAGATGCGATTGTCAAGACAAGGGTCATGTTCTTCAATGAGGTCAATGGCGGTTGGATCGATTCATCCGTGTCGACCATCAGCCTGCTTCCGAAAACCACCAGCACGTTCAAGCTCACCCTGAACTCAAAAGCCCCAAGTGAGCCTGGAAGCTACTTCGGCCAAGTACGCGTATCCAATGGTCTTGGTCAGGTCGCCACCATCCCGGTCGTCCTGACGGTTCCCGTGAAGATCACAGACACCGCTGGAACATTCTCTGGCGAGTTGGTTGGCAGCACCGTCGAGTACATCGGTGGGGAGCTGTACTATTATGATTTCAACGTGCCCGCCAACACGAAGAACATCCTCGTGAACGTGAATTGGCAGCATCAGGGCAATGTGATATGGACGTATCTCGTGTCCCCCGAAGGCGTCGTAGTGGACATCAACGGTGCTGGGAACGATCTATCGGCCTGGACTGATACCGGCGGACTCGGGGAATTTGACACATCGGCATTGGGTGAGGAACTCATCTGGAGCGATCCGATGCCAGGTACCTGGATGGTCGGCATCTTCGGGGGAGGCTTCCGCGGCGTGGACTTCTCCGAGAAGTTTACGGGCCAGATACTGCTCGATCGAACACTCGTCACGCCTGGCAAGCTGGAATTCGTAGGGATGAAGCCTGGACAGAGCGCGAGTGCAGACCTTATGGTGCTGAACACGAACGGCCTATCCGCGATAGAGGTCTTCGGCATGGCCTCGAACGGCCTCAAGCCGGTCTACAACAACGCCACCGCGAAGGGGACGATCTCGCCGAGCCACGGCTCAGCTGAGGACTACTACGCGATACCGGTCATGCCCAACACGCAGCTATTGGAATTCAGCCTTACATGGGCTGCAGGCAGCTCTCCACTATCTCTGAACCTGTTCGACCCGACATTCAGCGCCGCGGGGAGCTCAGTGGAGCCCGAGTATGGCATTCAGGGAGATGGGTTCGCGTCGGTGACGATCAAGAATCCGATGCCAGGGCTTTGGAACGTGTTCGTGAACTACTACGGCAACAACAGCTTCCACCCCGTCACGTATTACCTGAAGATCTCGAAGCTGGCACCTGCTCCGTGTAACTGGGTGTCTCTGACGGCAACACCTCAGAGCCCGCTGGAGATAGCTGCGGGCGGCAACGGCAAGATAACCGTGACCGTGACCGCGCCCTCGGACATGAAGGCGGGACAGACGCTCAGCGGCGTGATCTACCTGAACAGCGTGAACGGCGACAGGCTCGGAATG
>Ga0315282_10003287_pt1 | contig 29094 bp, 30 predicted proteins | sample YL17G07_20_MG_FD_203693 | JGI IMG/M metagenome (GOLD analysis project Ga0315282, IMG submission 203693) | Sediment microbial communities from Yellowstone Lake, YNP, Wyoming, USA - YL17G07_20 | ecosystem: Environmental > Aquatic > Freshwater > Lake > Sediment | place: USA: Wyoming | collected... | reverse complement strand
TCCTTTTGCGTCACGGTCAGTTCTCCAGCCCGAAGCAGGACGCCTTCGGACAACTCGGCCAGGCGGGCATGAACCAACCCGCTCGATGCCAATCCGGGATAGGTGGCCGACAACGACTGTGTCTGATTCGCTGGCGCGGAGGCCGGCTGTGAAGCCGCCTGCTGCGCCAAGGCGCTCAAGGCTGACAGGCTTACGATCATCGCGACCGTCATCACACGAACGCTCATGGCAATTCTCCCGTCAGCTCTTGGCTGACTCATTCTGGATTGAACCACAACACTCCTCTGGCATTTCATGACTCGTTGGTCGGTAAAGGACACTCCTCAGCGCGCCCGTTGGTCTCGGCCTCCAACGTGGCATGGCCGATGGCCCACTTGCTACGGAGACGTTCGCGGATTTGCCCCAGCATCTCTTCCGCCTGACCCAATGAGCCTTCCGACAGAAGGATATGGGCCGTCAACAGCCGGTAGCCGGAACCCAGTTCCCATACGTGGACATGATCCAGCCCCCGAATGGCAAACTCACTTTGTATGTCCTCCCGCAACGCCTTAAGGTCTAGGCCCGGCGGCGTGCCCTCCAGCAGGATCCTGACAGTGTCACGCAGCAACCGCCAACTGCCGCGCAGGATCATAAGGATTACAAGGATGGACGCGACGGGATCGAGATACGGCCCAAAACGCCAGCCGGACAGGAGCGCCGCCAGGACAACCACCACTGAAGAAAGCGTGTCCTGCATCAGGTGAAGGAAGGCGCTTCGCATGTTCAGGTCCGCGTGATCGTGGCGTCTCAGGAGCAGCATGGACGCCAGGTTGGCCGCCAAGCCGACAAGGGCGACGACCAGCATTATCCCGCCCCGAACCGCCTCTGGGTGCAGCAGCCTGCCCACCGCCTCCCGACAGATCAACGTGGCCACCACCAGGAGCGTCGCACTGTTGAACAACGCCGCCAGAACCTCCAGCCGTCCCAGGCCATACGTATGCCGCGGCGAAGGCGGCCTCCGCCCGACGACCCTGGCGACCAAGGCTATGGCAAGCGCCGCCACGTCGCTGAGGTTGTGCATAGCATCCGAAAGCAGCGCCAGGCTACCTGATGCTAGGCCGCCGACAATCTCGACCACAACGATCAGTGCGTTGAGGACGATGGATATCCCCAATTTGCGGTCCAACGAACCGTTGGGGCCTGAAGGCTCTGGATGCCCGTGCTCGTCAGCGTGCATTATGACCACGCCTCGCACGACCTGGTTTTTGAGAATACCTCACGATTGGATTCATTTGCTTCTCCTGGTCGGCCGCATCATTTCGGGGCACGTTGGCCGATCTTGTATCCTTGGCGAAAGACAATGCCAGTCGCCGCGGCGTGAAACCTTGCACAACTCATCATGTCGAACTCCATGCCCTGGTGGACTATTGTTTGGACATCGCTTCACCCACCGCGCCGACCAGCATCGCGTGGAACGCCTTCGAGTCGCCTTTGAGACTCCAGGTATCATCGAGGCGACGATAGGAGGCGATCTTTCCATGGCCATTGACCGCGACGACCAGCGTGGGGGAATCCACGCCGAACCGCTTGGCGAGTTCCGCATCCTGCCAGTAGTCAACCGGCTGCCATCGGATCGTGCCTTTGGCCACATCCTGCGGATAGTTCTCCTGGAGCGTCTCGCGCGCCATCTTCTCGATGCTCAGGCAGGAGATGCAGCGAAGTGTCCGGTGGAAGTAGTACACCGTCACCTTCTCATTCCCCGCGACAGCCGCCACAGGGCTTGGCGATCCTGAGATCGTGCTCGACGAAGAGCAACCAAGCAGAACCGCCGGGAACAGCGCCAACGCCAAGTACGTCAAGTGTTTCACGTGTGTGTCTCCTGGTTGGGGATTCCTATTTCGGGGCGCACTCGCCGACCTTGCAGGCCTTGGCGATCTGCGCCGGCGTCATCTTCATCTTGTCGCCCAGGGCCTGGTCGATGGTGATCATCTTGCCGACCTCCAACGGGTTCTGCTCAACCCATTTCTTCAGATTGTCGGAGTTGACGAAGAAGCCCTGGTGGAAGCATCCGGCTGATCCATACTTCCCGTCCGTCCCTTTCCTTAACCCGAACCAGGCGACGGCCGTCTTAGGCTCGACGGACGCGACGTGGCCGCCCAGCGTCTTAACGACGACCATCTCGCCGGTCAGGCGGTCGGGCTGATGAACCTCGATGTCCTTGCCCGTCCGGGCGGCCACGCCAATCGCACAGTGCGAGCAGCAGCCCCAGCTATAGACGCCCTCGATTTTGACTAGGGCAACGTCTTCGGGATACACCGCCCGGTCACAGAAGCCGCAGCGGTGAGCCAGTTCCTTGGCTTGAAGAACCTTCCAGTCGACGATGTTGCCGCCGGCGGTCCGCATCTCCTTTGTCGCGGCGTCGCGCTGGGCGAATGCCTTGATAGTCGGCCTGGCAGTCTTGGCATCCAGTCCGTAGAGGAACACCGCCTCTGTCAAAGGCACCGCCTTGCCTGTCTCCCAATCGGTGACGGACACCTTCTTCTCGAAGCCCGCCTTGTCCTCGGTGAGGCAGGAGTACATGATGAAGTAGCAATGAGGCGAGCACAGCCTCACGTCACCCTTGTCTGTCTTTACGGTCACTTGCGTCTTGGCATCAATATCGCCGTCGCAGAAGTGGCAGACCTTGTCCTTGGGGCGGTCATCCGCCTTGGCCGTCTCCATGCGGCTGAAGGATGGCTTGAGGGCCTCATCCGCGAAGGCGTAGCCCAGCTCGCGGAACTTGTCCAGGATGCCGTACCGCGAGATGTAGCCCTCGTGCCGCCAGAGTTCCTTGCCTTCGGCGTCCAGGAAGATCTGCGTGGGGATCAGGTTGATGGCGTGCTGTTTGGCCAGCGGGAGGTTCTCCTTCTTGCCCACGTCGAGGAATTCCACCGTCATCTTGCCGGCGAAATCCTTCCGCATCTCCTCCAGGACCGGCCACATCATCTTGCACGGGATGCACTCGGTGGAGCCCAAATCCAACAACTTTGGCACACCCGTCCTTGCCATGGCGGGCTTGGTCGCCGCCGAGGGTTCAGCCGCCACAGATTGCCGCCCGACAAACCCAATTCCCGCCGCCACGATGGTCACCGCCGCTAGCCCAATCAATGTCACTCTGCCCATTCCACGCATGATCTGTTCCTTTCTTGGTTGTCTGATTGATTCACTCGTCCGCCGGGCCCACGCGCTTTGCTGGCTGGCTCATCACCAATTGCTTTCAACTTTCACTTGGCGCGCCCGGTGACGCTCACGCTCGTGATGTAGTCGACCGGCGTCTGGCCCGACGGCAACTTCTCCGCAATACGTACATACAAGGGGTCGGCATACTCCACCATCATCCGCACATAGTCAGGCTTGGGCTGCACGACAACGTCCACCAGGCCGGCGGCGATGACGATCCGCCGGTACTCATCGATCAGAATGGCCCCGGCGACGCACCCGATGAGGGCTTCGCCCATCTGTTTGACCGCCTCGGGCAATGGTCGCAGCAGGGTCAGGTCGGAAACGGCTACCCGCCCGCCCGGCTTGAGCACGCGCGCCACTTCACGCCAGACCTGCGGTTTGTTGGGGCAGAGATTCAGCACGCAGTTGGAGATCACCACGTCCACGCTGGCGTCGCCCAGAGGCAAGTGCTCGATCTCGCCAAGGCGGAACTCCACATTGTCCAGGCCGCTGCGCTGCCGGTAGACTTCGGCGTTGTGGCGGGCCTTGGCCAGCATTTCGGGCGTCATGTCCACACCGATCACACGACCAGCCTGGCCCACCTTCGGTCCGGCAAGAAAAGCGTCGAAACCGGCGCCACTGCCCAAATCGAGCACGACCTCGCCGGCGCGAAGCGCCGCAATGGCAGTCGGATTGCCACAGGAGACACCCAGATTCGCGCCATCCGGCAGGCACGCCAACTCCTCGCCCTTGTAGCCTAGCTGCGCCGCCAGACCCTTGGCATCCAGCCCACTGCCACAACAACAGCGGCCGGGGGCGGGCTGCTGCCTGCGCCACGAGCCTTGCCGTGCGATTTCGGCATAACCTTCCCGCACTTTGTCACGGACGCTGTCCTGCCCGCTATCGAGGTTGCTGCTCATCATGAATTCCTTTCAAATATCATTGGGAACACTCCGGTGACAGTCGCACTCGTGATGTACCCACAGATACGAATCTCGCTGCCATGACGGTCATGGCAGCCCGCCCAATCGCTATCGCTCCGCTCATTCCATGCACGGTCCAATCCCTTTGTAAGGTTGTCCGATTCAATTCGCCGCCGGCCCCGCCACGCTTTGCGCGGCCGGCTGCGAGGACGCCTTGCTGAAGTCGTAGCCCAGTTGCCGCCACTTGGCCAGGATGTCGTCCTTTGAGATGTACCCTTCGTGGCGCCAGAGTTCCTTACCAGAGGCGTCCAAGAATATCTGGGTCGGAATCAGTTTGATGCCGAATTCCTTGGCCTCGGCGGCGTTCTCCTTGACCCACACGTCGATGAACTCCACGTCGAGCCTGCCGGCGTAGTCCTTTTGCAGCTCCTCCAGGATCGGAGCCATCATCTTGCAGGGAATGCAGCTCTTGGAGCCCAAGTCCAGGAGTTTCGGAATGCCGCTGATGGGGACGGTCGCCCGCTCCGCCGTGGCGGACGGCCTCACAAGCTGCGTTCCAGCGATCACTGCAAACAGAGCGACCAGCGTGACGATCAGCCCCATCTTGCCAACTCTCCGCCTGCTGGTTATTCCCTCCGCATTCCAGGTCGACCTTGTCCACTTCGTTGCGTGCCAGAGGCCAAACGCCAATGCGAACAGGGTCAGCAGGGCGATCTGATTGATGCCGCCGCCGGAACCGCCTCCGCCACCGCTACAGGGACACTGACTCTGTATCGAAATCATTCAGGCCAACTCCATTCTGTCGATTAACGATGAACCGCGCCGCACGAACATCGCTGCTGGCTGCCGTCCAAATGTTCACGGCAAGCCGCGACCGTCGGTGCCGCCGCGATTGCCTTGTGCCTCTTATGAAACAACCGAACCAACCATCGGGGCACGTACAGCAGAACCGCGACCAGGCCACCAAGGACGCCCGCACTGGCAAGCCCGCCCGGACAGGTCGCAGTCCCGCAGCAAGGGCACACCGACCCGCCGGCCAGCAGGACAAACAGCCCAGCCCACCATGCGGCGAATCGCCATAGCGGGCCAATCAACCGCCGAAGAAGTCCTTTCATGGCATCCTTCAATTCGTCCGCCGCGTCAAGCCAGCATCGTCTTAACGGCGTCGACGTCAGGCACTCTACCGACGACCTTGACGACGCCGTCCACTACTAGCGCCGGAGTCATCATCACGCCGAACTTCATGATGTCGTTGATGTCCGTGACCTTCTCGATGGTGTACTCAATGCCCAGGGCCTTAGCGGCGGCCTCGGCATTTTCGGTCAACTTCTTGCACTTGGGGCAACCCGTGCCCAATATCTGCAACCTTTTCATGGTGTACGTGCTCCTATCTCTATTCCGACAGCACTTCTTTGGCCTTGGAAATAACCTTGGCGACCTGCTCGTCGGTGCAGCGGACGCCCTTGACCTTCTCGATGCCCAAGTCGGTCACCTTGATCTGCTTGTAGTTGGTGATGCCGTGGCGGTCGAAAGTCTTCTTCGCGCAGTCCATCGGGCAGCCGTCGATCACCAGGTTCACGTCGGCGTCGCGGGCCGTCTGCACCATGCCCTGGATGTCGCCACCCAGACCGGCCAGGCAAAACATGGTGCCCTGGCCGGCACACATCAACTCGCGGGCGGCCTTGTCGGCAATCTCTCCCACGTTGGCGCCGCCGGAGCAGGCATACAGCAGCACGGTCTTGCCGCCGCCTCCGCAGCATGAGGACGATTCGGCCTTCTTGGGTTTGTCACTTCCGCAGCAGCTACTCATGATGGTTCTCCTATGTTCAAAAGAGTTACATGTTCAGTATGGACCTATTTGCAATGTGGTGACGCGTTCGGTTCAGCTTGCCGGTCCCTCCTCCGGCGATGGCGTCGCCGATACCCGAGCCCGCAGGTGTTCCGGCAATCCGTGACCGGGCCGGCGTGCGTAAATCAGGTAATAGGCCACGGGGATGATCAGGAGGCTGAACAACGTGGACGCCAGCAGGCCGAAGATCAGCGCCCACGCCAGGCCGGCAAACACGCTGTCCATCGTGATGGGCCAGGCGCCGAGCATGGCCGCGCCGGAAGTCAGCAGAATCGGCCGCATCCGGACGGCGCAACTCTCGACCAAGGCCTGGACAAGCGTTCGTCCCCTGGCCAGAGCCAGATGGACGAAGTCCACGATGATGATCGAATTGCGTGTGACGATGCCCGACAGCGCAATGACGCCAATCATCGCCGGCGACGAGAAGAAGAACGGGTCGGGAAACGCCCCGACCGTATGCACGCCCAGATGGTTGAGCAGCCAGAATCCCGGCAGCACGCCGATGACCATCAGCGGGATGGCCATCATGATCACCACCGGCAGGAGGAACGAGCCCGTCTGGTACACCAGCAGCAGGTATATGACCAGCAGCGCCCCGGCAAAGCCGATGCCCAGGTCGCGGAAGATGTGCATGGTCAGCCGCATCTCACCCTCGTCCCACCACTGCACCTGGATGCCGGCCTGGACCGCCCACGGCTCGCCGCCGCCCTTGCGGAACATCGTGCGTTGCGCCAGCGGCCGTGGCGGGGCATTGCGCTCGCCGACGGGCATGGCGGCCAGTTGCGCCAGCGTCACCTCGTCGGCGCGCAGGTCCAGGATTGTCTCCACCGGCGGCCGCCCGGCCATCTCCGCCGTCACATAGACCACCGGCTGGAGGTTCCTATGATAGATGGTCTTGTCCTCGACTTGCCGCTCCCAGTGGCCCAGGCTGGCCAGGGGCAGCCGCGCCCCTGATTGCCCCGAGACGTAGATGCGGGAGAGTTCATCCCTGCCGGATCGCTCGGGGCGCTGCATCCAGAGCAGGATCGGGACGGGAGAACGGTCGATGGTCGTTTCCAGGATGCCGATCTCCTGGCCCGCCAAGGCAATCCGGAGAGTCTGATCGATGTCCGCCGTGCTGACGCCGTGGGCGGACGCCTTGGGCTTGTCGGTCACAAAGATGTCTTTCCACTGGTCTTCCTCGACCGAGTCGTCGATGTCCACAATGCCAGGTTCTTTTTGCATCCGAGTCTTGACCAACTTGGCCGCGGCGATCAGGTCGGCGTAGTCCTGGTCCGGTTGCCCGTAAACGGCCGCCACGAGGGTGGACATGACCGGTGGCCCGGCGGGCAACTCGACGATCTTGAGCTTGACGCCGTGGCGCTGGGCGATCATGGTGAGGTCTTGCCGCATCCTCAGTGCCAGAACGTGGCTGGACGCCTCTCGCTGGGTCTTGTGAATCAGGTTGACGCGGATATCGCCGCGATTGGCCGACTCGCGGAGGAAATACTTCCGAGACAGGCCGTTGAAATCCACCGGGGAGTGCGTTCCGATATAGCTCTCGACGTCCGTAACTTCCGGCACATGGCGCAAGTACTGTTCAAAGTCCCGCGCGGCGGCGTCCGTTCTCTCCAGCGTGGTCCCTGAGGGCATGTCCAGGACCAGGAGCAGCTCGTCCTTGTTGTCAAATGGCAGCTGCTTGGGCTGCACGCGCCGCGTCAGCACCAGCAAAATGCTGCCCACGAACATCGCCAGGATCACCGCCACGAAAACATAGGACCGCCACCGCCGCGTCAGCAGCGGTTCAAGAATGGGGCGAAACAGGCGATACAGTCGCGTTTGAGTAATGTCCCGTTCTTCGTGGTGGGACAAAAGAGGGTTGGCGGATTGCTTGTAACGATGACGCAGGGCGCGGAATGTCAGCCACGGCGTGATCGTGAAGGACACGACCATCGACAGGATCATGGTCAGAGGCACGTTGACCGCCATGGGACGCAGGTAGTCGTGCATCTCCTCGGTTACGAAGAATAGGGGCAGGAACGAGATGATGACCGCTATCGTCGCCGCGACCAGGGGCGGGCGGATTTCACTGACGGCCTCCAGGACAATGTCTCGCGTGGCCTTGCCTTTCAGGTCGAAGTGGCGCCGGATGTTCTCCACGTCCACGATGGGGTCGTCCACAAGCAGACCCAGCGCCACCGTCAGCGCGAAGAGGGTCACGCGGTTGATCGAGAAGCCCAGCCAATAGTTGATGATGAGCGTAAGCCCGAAGACGCATGGCACGGTCACCGCCACCACCAGCGACTCGGTAAAGCCCAATCCCACAGTCAGGAGGCACAGCACCACAACGATGCCGACGCCCAGGCCCTCGACAAGTTCATTCACCTTTGCGTCGGCGGTCACTCCGTAGTTGCGCGTGATCGCCACGGACACGTCGGAGGGGACTACCTGGTCACGAATCTGATTGAAGCGGTCCAGCACGTCGCGCGCCACCACGACGTTGTTGGTGCCTTTCTGCTTGGCCAGGGCTATCGTGACGGCCGGCTCCTCGAAGGCGGGTTGACTGGCGGGCGCCGGCGACTTGAACGCCCAGTTTCCGGCGGCATCCTTACGCTCCTGGCGGCCCCAGGCGGGGCCCTGGCTGAAGCGAACGTAATTGACCACCTCGCCAGGCCCGTCCGTGATATCGGCCACGTCCCGCAGGTAGACGGGGCGCGCCTGGCTGCCCGTGCCGTCCGTTGCGACGATGAGGCCCTCCAGGTCGTGCTTGTTCCTGATAAACCGGCCGCTCTCGACCCGAATCTCCTGGTCGGTGCGGGTGTAGTCGCCGACCTGCGAGTTGGCGTTGGCCGCCTGAATGACGCGGGCGATCTCCAGCGGCGTGAGGTGGAAGCCGGCCAGGCGTTCGGGACGCGGCCGCACCAGCATCTGCCTGGGTTCCCCGCCAACGATCGATATCAGGCCGACATTGGGTACGCCCTGGAGGCGGTCCAGGACTTCCTCCGCGACGCGCCGCAACTGATAGTCCGCCATTCGAGGGCTGGTGAATGTCAGCGTCGCAATCGGAACATCGTCGGTCTCAATGGGCTTGACGACCGGACCGGCCGCGCCGGGGGGAATTTTGTCGGCATTCTGCTGGAGCCACTTGTTCAACTTGACCAGGCTGCGTTCCCGGTCCTGACCGACGTAAAAGCGGACCGTCACGATGCTCTGCCCCGGCAGGGACCGCGAGTACACGTACTCCACGCCGTCGATCTGGGAGAGATACCTTTCCAGCGGCGACGACACGAGTTGTTCGACCTGCTTGGCCGAACGTCCCGGAAATGAGACAAAGACATCCGCCGCCGGCACCACAATCTGCGGCTCTTCCTCGCGCGGCGTCACCAGCAGCGCCACTGCCCCGGCCGCCAGTGCCAGCAGGATCAGCACCAGCGAGATGTTGGATTCCAGGAACTGGCGGACGACCCGGATGGTAAAACCATGCTGCTGCTCGCTCATGGGCGCCGCTCCTGCCCCTCGGGCGGCAACAGGATTCGCTCGCCGGGCTTGAGACCAGTGAGAATCTGGACCTGCTCACGCTCCACTGCAAGACCCGGAACCACCACCCTCTGTTCCAGTCCCCAGGGGGCCTGGACGGTCACCATCTCCAACTGCCCCGCACGTCGCAGGGCTCGCCGAGGCACCAGGATGTCTTGCGTTTGGCTGACCGCCAGGCGCAGGCGGCCGAACAGCCCTGGGTACAGGCGATCATCGACGGGAAGTCGGATGCGCGCCAGGACAGTGCGGCCGCTAGGGTCGGCGGAGGGCACAATCTCGGTAAGCGGGCCCGAAAAATCCTGCCGCAGTGCGTCGATCTGCACGCGATAGGTCTGATCCAGCTTCAGTAGCGGGACATATTCTTCCGAAACGCTGCCCTGGAACCACAGATGCTTTGGGTCAAAAAGAACCAGTAGAGTCTTGCCCTGCATCGCCAGGTCGCCAACATCCGCTTCACGGTCAATGACTATCCCGTCAATCGGACTGTCGATCTCCGTGTAGCCGAGGTTAACTTTCGCCTCGTCAAGGGCCTGCTGGAGCCGATCCACTTCGGCCTGGGCCGCCTTCAAAGTAGTGTCGGCCACGTCGAATTCCGCTTTCGGAATCGCGCCCTTGTCATACAGTGCGTGATTCCGGCCCCAGTCAAGTTGGGCATAGGCGCGAGTGGCTTGGGCGTGGATGAGCGATTGCGAAGCCTGGTTGACGCGCGCCTGGAGATCCCTGCCATCGAGTATGGCCAGAACCTCTCCCTTGCGAACGTGCTGCCCCGCGCGAATGTCCAGGCGCAGGATGTGGGCCGTCACCTTGCTGGAAAGTTTGATCTCAAACTCAGGTTTGACCTCGCCGACCATTTCCGTGACAACCTCGCGAGGCGATTCCGCAACGGTCAGTATCTCCGCGCCAGCCGGGGCCATTTGAGCGGCGGGCATGGTATCTGGCTGATTCACGACGCGGTCGTGGCGAAACGCGCCCTTCAACCAGAGCATCGTCACCACCAACACGACGGCCGGCAAGACCAGCCTGACGGTCAACCGAGACAGCTTGCGCAGCATCGTTGCTATCGTTTGGCGTTTCATGGCGTAGTGGCTCCAATGGCCAGTCGCAGTTGCGCCTTGGCTGTGCTGTAATCAGACAGGGCGCGGTAGTAGTTCGTCTGCGAATTCAGCAGGGCCGACTGCGCGTCCAGCACGTCCGTGATCGAGCCCTTGCCCAGGTCGTACTTTTCCTGTTCGATCCGCAGACTCTCCTTGGCTTGATCGATGGCCGTCTCCGTGGCCTTGACCCGTTCCTGAGCGGAGGCGATGTTCAGCACGGCGGTTTCCACGTCCAAGTGAACCTGTAATTCCAGTTTCCGCAGGCGTTCCTGGGCCGCCGCCAGCTTGGCCTTTTGCTCACGGATGCCGGCCTCGATTCGGCCACCCTCGAAGATCGGAATGTCCACGTAAACGCCCACCCGTCCCACGTCATCCGACGAACTGGTTCCCGATGGATGGTCTGTGGTGTCGGCGGCCCAGCGCCCTCCATAGGAGCCTTGAAGGAAAACGTTCGGCCATTGATCCGCCCGTGCGGCGTCCACCCGCTTGGCCTGCGCCTCCAGCGACGCCCTGGCGGCGAGGTAGTCATCGCGTTTCTTGATGGCCGTCGAGGTCGCATCCTCCACAGAAATCGCCGGCGTCTCCGACGGGCTGGCCAGTTCGCCAGCGGCGGTAGGCGGCGAACTTCCGCCTCGCACTCCCAAAAGATTGGTCAGCACCCGCTCCTCGATGGCAAGAACATTCCTCTCCCGCACTATCTGCTGCTTCAGATCGGCCAGCCGCACCTCCGTCCGAAGGCGGTCCACCTTGGCCGCCTTCTGGGCGTCAATCAGGTCGTTTACGCGTTTAAGGTGCTCTTCCAGGGCCTTTTGCGAAAAGCCCAACGATTCGATCACGTGCCTCTGGGCAAGAATGCCATAGAAGACGCTGGATACGTTGAAGACCAGTTCCTCGCGGCTGCGGGCCAGTTGATGCGAAGCCGACTGCTGGAGCAGTTTGGCGGCATTGACTTCACTGCTCAGTCGCCCGCCCGTGTAGATGGGCATGGTGACCACCAGGTCGCCGCTGAAGATGTCGGGGCCGAAGACGCCAGGCTGGTTGTTCTCGCTGGCCGGGATCAATCGCTGGCTGTCCAGATAGTGGTTGTAGCCGCCAAGGCCATGAACGCTTGGCAGCAGCGCGCCACGGGCCACATCCGTTTGGGCTCCGGCGGCCTGCAAGTCGTGCCGGATGGCCGCAACATCAGGGTTGTTGGCCAGCGCGACCTCGATAGCCCTTTCCAAGGTCAACGGCCCTTGGACGGATTGCGTGGCCGCCGACTGAGAGCTGGATCGGAACGACTCGCCTGTTGCGAATGAACCCGCTCCCGCGTAGGGATCTGTCGGGTCCAGCAGCACACAGCCTGGCAACCAGACCCACGGGGCTAACAACAGTACGATGCTCCAGTTGCGGATCATTTGCGTTCTTCCTTTCGCAGTGGGATCTCCCGGCCGGCGATTTGCCCGGCCAGCGAGATCTCCTCGGCTGTCAACGGGCTTTCGACGAACGAAGCGTTCAATGCCTGTCCCATTCCCTCGCGGATGGCGCGCGACAGTGTCTCATGCTCCGGAACATGCCCCAGAATCTCCAGGACCGATGTCATCGCGGCCCTGAGCGAATCGCGAGCGAGAGACTTGTCCGGACCTTGATTGGTCCGAACGGCAAGGATTGCCTCTGCCTGGGGCTCCAGCACGATCGCTCCGTGCTGCAGCATTGATGACGCTCGCCAGGTCTGGGCGCTGCCTACGAATTTCTTGTTCCCGAAGACGATTGCTCCCGCGCCATCGCGCAGGAAACACAAGTCGGACTGGCCAGAAGAGTGAAGTTCATCGCCTATCCAGGCCTCAATCCCCATGAGGCTGAAGGCGGCAAGCAGCCCCCGGCAGATCAATGCGTAGGCGGCACGCACGGTGGCGGGGATTCCTTCAGCCACGCCGGCGATCACGGCATAGGTCAGGTCGCCCATGTGGAGCACCGCCTTGCCGCCGCTTGGTCTTCGCACAACATCAAAGCCCTGACGATGGCACGCGTCGAGGTCGAAGCCGTGGCGGTGCTGAAAATGGCCCAGGGATAACGCCGGGGGATCCCATCGATACAGGCGCAAGGTTGGCGAAGTCTGCCCCTTGAGGTGAAGCGTCAGAATCGCCTCGTCAATGGCCATGTTCATGGCGCCGGGCAAAGCACCCGTGTCAAGGAATCGCCAGGTGTTCATCGCAACTCCTTGAAGAAGGCCGGGGCCTTGTATGAACTTCGCACCAGCGGGCTGGAGGCGACGCTCCTGAAACCAATCGCCAGGGCGTCTTGCCGCCAGCGGGCAAATTCCTCCATCGCGACGTAGCGAGCCACCGGCGCATGGCCGATGGAAGGGGACAAATACTGTCCCAACGTGAGCATGTCGCAGCCGGTTCGTCGAATGTCTCGAAGGACGGCCGCCACCTCGTCCGACTGCTCGCCCAGCCCCAGCATGAGGCCAGATTTCGTGACAGTCTCGGGGCTGATCGCCTTGCACTGGCGGAGAACATCCAGTGATCTTCGGTAATCGGCGCCTCGTCTGATTGGCGGGTAAAGCCGGGGAACTGTCTCGATATTGTGGGCCAGGATGTCAGGCCGCGCCGAGAGCACCTCCGCCAGCGCATCGGTCGAGCCCTGAAAATCCGGCACGAGCAATTCCGCGGCGACGCCGGCACAGCGGCTTCGCAGCACTCGCGTCACGCGGGAAAAGTGCGACGCGCCGCCGTCGGGGAGGTCGTCCCGCGTCACCGAGGTGATGACAACATGTCGCAGTCCCAGCTCGCTTACGGCCCGCGCCAGCCGGTCAGGCTCATCCTCATCCGGCGGCTGGGGACGGCCCGGATGAACGGCGCAGAAGGCGCATCCGCGTGTGCATGTCTCGCCCAGGATCATGAAAGTGGCTGTGCGATGGGAGAAGCATTCGCCGCGGTTGGGGCACCTGGCGCTGTCGCAGACGGTCGAGAGATTCAGTCGCTCCAGCAAATGGCTCGTTTCCCGAGCCGTTTGAGAGGCGCACGCCGTCTTGGCCTGACGGACCTCGGCCAGCAACCATGATGGGGCAGAAGGCGATATCATCACTTCACCTGGAATTCATCCACCTTGCGCTTCATAATCGGGAAGTAGCCCGCGAAATCGAGCAGCAACTCGCGGTCTGTCTCGAGGTCATCCATCTCCAATTCCACGAGCCACCCCTGCTCGTAGGGGCTTTGATTGATCAGTTCCGGAGATGTCGCCAACGCTTCGTTGACGGCCACCACTTTGCCAGCCACCGGAGAGACGACCTCCAACACCGCCTTGGCCGATTCGATGGTCCCAAGCTCCCCAAACTGCTCGATGGCCGCGCCGACCGCCGGCGGGTTGAAGAAGGCGATGTCCGAGAGGCTTTGCTGAAGAAAATCGGTCATGCCGACCCGCGCCCGATTGCCGCTGACCAGAACCCAGAAGTCGTTCTCGCTGAAAAAGAAGCCGGTCTTGGGCAGCCGGAAGATGAACTTGTCCTTCTGGTAGGTCTCATATTCCAGTTGCGCCGGGGCCGCCATTGGCGCTTGATGGTCGGCGGCCTCGGGGCCTTCGGCTTTGAGCAGGTCGGCGACAATGGTCTTCGCCAGGCTCAGGCCCGCCTCGTCCAGCCGCAGGGAAGCGGCCAACTCGGCGCCCCGCAGCGAATCCGCCAGGGGAATGGCGTTCTTCTTGGCCTCCTCGGTGACGGTCAGTTTCTTCGCCACCTTCAAGCCTTTTTCGACCGCCAGTTTGCTGGCGCAGCGAGTGCCGCAGCCGTCCAAGACCAGCAGCGGATGCTCCTGTGCGATCCGGTTGTACCGGGCGTCTGCGACCCGGTAGAGAACCGGGCAGATGATCTCGCTGCCGGTTTGCACCGAGAGGTCCAGCGCGATCTGGCGGGTAACGGCACCGGCCGCCTTGTCCATGCCGTTGCACGGCAGGACGGCGTAAGTGTTCCTGGAGTTCATTGTCCTGCCTTCTCCTTGCGAATCTGTTTGATCCGCGACGTGGTCTCGTTCTTGTCGGGGAACGACAGCGCATCCACCCCGCAGGTCTTGGCGCAGGCGCGGCAGAAGACGACGCAGTTTTCGGGGTTCTTGACGATCAACTTGGGCGTCTCGTTCTCCCGAACCTCAAAGACCCGGTGCGGGCAAAATTTGACGCATTCCATGCAGTCGTTGCACTTGGCGTAGTCGATCCGCGGGCACCAGTCGATCCGGTCGCGGGGCACGCCCATGAAAGTCGGCTCGCTCATTTGCCACCTTCCGTTTCCAATTGCGCCAGGGCCGCCTGGACCTTCTCAAACGCCTTTTCATTGGTCATGTCGCGGATGTCCAGCATGACGGCGTCCTTTTCGAGGTCCAGCCCGGCGTCGGCGAACGCCTGCTTGAACATCTTCCGCTGCATGTTCGGGGCGCAGGCCCCGATGATCAGCTTGCGGTGGGCCTTGAGGAAATCCGCCAGGAAACGGTCGCCGTCCTCCTCGCAGAGCTGCGGATGGATGAACCCGTACTCGACGGGCAATTCCACCCGGACCTGATTGATGAAATCCCAAATGTCCATCGCCGCAAAGCCGGGGCACTTGCCCGTGCAGACGCACATGATGAAGCCTGGTTTCTGTTGTTCTGGCATAGGACGTTCTCCAGTCTTGTCGATGTAGACTTTCAGGTCTCAGGATTGGCAGGCCGCGATGAACTCGCGATGGATCACTTCGCGGTAGCTCGCCTCGGCCTTCGGCGGCACGTCATTATAGAGTTTCACCATGTCGAAGACCTCGCGCAGCGTCGCCTCGTCGGGCCCTCGCCCAGCGCTGCGGAACTTCTGAAAGATCGGGTCCAGCGCCACAAGCTCGACGGTCTGGCCGTCAATCACGACCCGCCGCACCGGAACGCCCGAGCCGCAGGAACAGGTGACTTCCTCGCCTTTCCCATTCCCGGCGGGCTGGGCCGCTGGTCTGTTACCCGCGGCTGGCCCTTCGTGCCCAAGCGCCTCGTCCACCAACGCGGCCAGCCGCTGCGCGGTGACCTCCACTGCCTGCTTGCCGGCGTCGTTGAGGCGGCGGCAGCCTTCGGGTTTGGGCAGGCCGTGTTCCGCCACCAGTTCGCTGACGACCAGGCTGGCGACGGGTTTGCTCGAATACTTCTCCGTTCCGTGCGCGGCGCAGCGCAGGTCGCATCCGTCCACCGTGATCGTCGGATGCACGCAGGCAAACGCGCGATCCTCGGCGCCTCCGGCCAGGAATAGCGGAAGGCAGATGGTCACCGTCTGGCCTGGACGGAGTTCGTTAAGCACGCGCAGCGCGGCCAATCGCGCGACGGTCCCTTCGGCCAGTTGTTCGCCGCTACAGGCGATGATGCCCACTTTTCGTTCCGGCATATCACTCATGGTTCTCTCCTCGTGCAGGGCCGGCGGACGGGGCCCGCGGAAGGCTCGCCACCGTCTCCTCGGCCAATACCCTCGCCAGTTTCAAGCCGGCGTCGTTTAGTTCTGCGATGCCTTCGGGCTTGAGATCCTTGTGCTGACGAAAAGCCTCCAGCACGGAAACCTCGCGAATGAGGGTGCCGCCGCTTTGCTTGACCATCGTGGCGGCGCAGGCCCTCTTGCAGCCGTCAATGCTGACGACCGGCGTGCTCGACACGGCGGAACGCGCCTCGGCGTCGCCCAGCACCAGCTTGGCCAAGGCGACGATCTGTGCCTTGCCCGGGCAGAGGTTTTCGCAAATCTCGTAGGCTGCCTCCCGGCTGACGGTGCCAAACGGCTTGCCGATGCCACTGCACGGCACGACAACCACGTGGCCTTTCGGCGAACTTGTAGCTTCCTGTGGCATAACTATTCCTTTCCTATCGTGCTTGAATGTGAATCGCGGCGTCATGGAATCCCAGCGCAGCTTCCAGCATCGCTTCCGGCAACGTGGGATGGGCGTGCGTGGTCCAGGCCAGATCGTCGGCCGTAATTCCTAGTTGAACCGCCAGCGTCCCTTCGGCGATCAGGTCCGTGGCATGCGCGCCCAGAATGTGGACACCGAGCACTTTCCCGGTCCCGGCTTCGCAGACCAGACGCACGAATCCATCGGGTTCACCGATGATGCGGGCGCGTGGATTCACGGAAAATGGGAACTGCATGACCTTCACGTCAGCACCCCGGCCACGGGCCTGCGCCTCGGTCAGCCCGACGCTGGCAATCTCCGGCCGAGTGAAGATGACGTTGGGCGCGACCCGGTCGTCCGCCCGCCGCCGCCCACCCATCGCGTTCTCGGCGGCGATGCGCCCCTCGACCATCGCCTTGTGCGCCAACATCCAACCGCCAACCGCGTCTCCGGCAGCCCAAACATTCGGGATGCTTGTCGCCAGCCGCTCGTCCACTGTAATAGCACGGCCGTTGATCCGCAGGCCGAGCTCCGAAAAACCCATCCCTTGTGTGTTGGGCCAGCGGCCCGTCGCTATCAGAACCCGCTCAGCCTCGCACCCTGCTTCTCCGTTGGAGCCTGTGAACACAACCCGGAGCGTCTCGCCCGCCTGCTCGATGCGCTGAACGGTAGTCCCTGTCTGGATGTCCAGACCCCGGCGACGCAGGAGCAGGTGCAACCGCTTGGCTATGGCCTCATCCGTGGCATTAGCGAGCACAGAATCAGCCATTTCCAAGACTGTGACGCGGCTGCCCAAGGCTTCATAGATGCAGGCGAACTCCATTCCGATGACACCGCCGCCGATCACGACCAGCCGAGGCGGCACTTGGTCGATTTGCATCGCTTCCGTGCTCGTCATGACGCCTGGCAGGCTGCGCCCTTCGATCGGGGGATCGGCGATGACCGAGCCAGGCGCCAGGATCACGCGACCGGCCACCACCTCGCGGACTCCGCTATCATCGGCGGTGACCCGCAGGGCATCGGGCCTGACCAGCGCTGCCGTACCGCGCAAAAGTGTGATGCGGCGAGCGCGTAGCAGTTGCTCAACGCCCGCGACAAGCTGATCCACGGCCGCCTGCTTGCGCCCCATCAGTGCCGGCAGGTCAATACCGACCTGTGGAATCGCCAGTCCCATCTCGCCGGCGTGCCTGACGCGGTGCAGCAGTTCGGCGGCTGTCGTCAGGATCTTCGTAGGAATGCATCCGACATTGAGGCATGTCCCGCCTACGCGATGCTTCTCGACCAGCGCTACCCGCGCGCCACGCTGGGCGGCACTGATCGCGGCGACATAGCCGGCCGGCCCGCCGCCGAGGATCGCAAGGTCGAATTTCTCATCCGCTAGTGACATTCACGTTCCGATCTTCACAGTGCCGCCGGGAATACACGGTCCAGCGCCGCGGCTGCCCCGTGTGTCAGCGATACTTTGTGTTTGTGTGATTTCATACTCACGTTTCTGGCCAAAAAAAGGGGCCGTTACAGTTCCTGAAGCACTTCATTGTTCTTCGCCAGCTGCGCCCGAAGGACGTCGGTCACGCAGGAGAAAAAGTTCAAAATGCATGGCGTGCGCAGGGAGTACATCATCTTCAGGCCGTCCTTGCGGCACTCCACGATCCCGTTGCTCAGCAGCACGGACAGGTGCCGGGAGACGTTGGATCGTTCCGCGCCGACGGACTTGACGATGTCGCAGACGCACTGCTCGCCGCCCTTCAGAAAGTCTATGATCGCCAAGCGGATCGGCTGGCCGACCGCCTGGATGATCTGGGCCTTCATCTCATAAAGTCGTTTTGCCTGCTCGTCCATGTTTCAGTAGCTCCGTGAGTCTGTGATTACATACTACCACATCCGGCGACACGTTCTAACAAAATTTCGCTTCATTCCGGGAGATGGTTACAAGCCAATTGATTAGCGGGCCTTACACTATAATCCGCCGCCTCGCGATAGACATGGCTTCGATGGCGAGACCGTAACGGTCACGCCTTTCTCTCGCTGACCAGCACCAACCCGTTATCACGGATCAGGGTACGAAGGTCGGGCAGGAAGCTCTGGATGTCTTCCTGTTGCGTGGACGTCACGTCGAAAGACATGAACGACGGTGCCTTCTCCCACGCGCCCTTTACGGTCGGCACCTGAAGCTGGAGGTTGATGATGTCGTAGGGCCGGTCGCGGATGAGTTCTTCCAGCTTGACCAAGAACCGCTTTTCGCCGAATTCGCCGGATACCTCCATCCGCACCCGAATGGTCTGCTGCGACAGGGCTTCCTCGGCGGCCGCACGCGCTTGCTGCGAGGTTAACGTCGCCCTCTTGGTGGCAGCCTCCTTGTGAACCATGCTGAAGATCTTGTGCTCTCGCTCCGTCTTCCAGATCAGATCGCGGCCGGGGAAGCTGATCGCTTCCACCGGGCACACAATCGCGCACGTATTGCACCCCACCATGCACTGGAACGGATGCGCGACAATCGACTTTTGGTCCCGCATCTCGAAAACATTCCGGCCACAGGTCACATAGCATAACTCGCAGCCGATGCACGTTTCGGCATTAACCGCTGGATACCAGGGGATCTCCTGGCGTGGAATTCCATGCCACGTTGAGGATTTCTCGGCCATAGTCATCTCCTTGACCGACTCGGTCCTGTCGACTAACGGAATTATAGGCCGATGCCGCCAAGACACACTCGAAACGCGGATGCTGCACAAACGCGTCCTGGGCGACGTCCTCGTCCTCAGGTCGACAAGGGGCCATTGTCACGATGACGCCACCGCCGAGCCCAGGGCTCCTGGCAAGCCGGCGTTGCCTGTCCTAGCCGCCGCGGCCATCATCGGCGTGGTTTCCCTGAAATTCCGCCAGCGAGAAGATACGATCATCAGTGCCCTGTGGGCCACAGGCATGGCGGCCGGTGTCCTGTTCATCGTCAAGACCCCCGGCTACCAGCAGGACTTGATGAGCTACCTTTTCGGCAACATCCTCATGGTGTCGGCCCGCGACCTGTGGCTCATCGCGATCCTGGATTTGGCGGTGATCGGCCTTTCGCTGGCGTTCTACAAGCAGTTCCTGGCGATTTGCTTCGACGAGGAGTTTGCGCGTACCCGCGGCGTCCGGGTCGAGGCGTTCTACCTGTTGCTCTTGATGCTGACGGCCCTGACGGTGGTGCTGCTGGTCACCGTGGTCGGCATCGTGATGGTCATCGCGCTGCTGACCTTACCGGTGGCGGCCGCCGGTCAGTTCGCCCGCAGGCTGTGGCAGATGATGCTGTTGGCCACGGTTCTGAGCATGCTGCTGACCACGGCCGGCCTGGCGATCAGTTACTCGCCGGATCTTCCTACCGGCGCGATGACGATCCTGCTGGCCAGCGGCACCTACAGTGCTTCAATTCCCTTCGGCAGGCTCTGGAACCGCCTCCGCCGCCGTCAAGGGCAACCCATCATCAAAAAGCCGGAACACGCCTAGGCCGGTCATGCTGGACAGGTGGAGACATCGCAATCACGTCCATTGCGCAGCCCTCATGCACCGTAGCCCTCGTGCAGCGAGACCTTCCCGCGAAACACACGGTAGAGATAGAAGTTGTACAGCAGCATCACCGGGATCAGGGGGCCGATGCCGTAGAGCATGAACACCAACGTCGGGGTGCTGGAGGCGGCGGCCGTGACGGTGATCGTCGGCGGCACCAGGTACGGATACACCACCGACACGCCACCGACGAACGCGGTGGCGAACATCAGAAGGCTGGCTGCGAATGGCAGCCGCCGAAACCGCCGCCAGACCGTGCTGAGCAGCAGCATCGAGAAGGCGAAGGCCGCCCCGGCGGCCATTGCCCACGTGAAATACCGTTCCGGGTCGCGCAGCCAGCGCCGCGAGATGGACTCGTATACCAGCGGCATGGACAGGCTGATAGCCAGGACCGACCCAGCCATCAGGATCGCGGATATCAGCGTCATGCTGTGAACCTGGCGTTGCATGTCCGGCCCGACCTTGGCGATCAGGTACGACGCCCCAAGCATCACGTAGCCGAACGCCACCGCGACGGCAATCATGATCGAGATGGCGTTGAACCAGTCCCAGGGCGTGCCGGTGAACCGGCCCTCCGAGGCCTGGATGCCCGTCAGCAGGCCCCCAAGTGCGAAGCCCTGCCCCAGCACGGCCAGCAGGCTGCCCAGGCCGAAGGCGATCTCCCAGGGCCTTTTCGCCTGCGAGTGCTCGCGGAATTCGAACGACACCGCCCGAAAGATGAGCCCGAACAGCATCGCCATGATCGGAATGTACAGGGCGTTGAGCGCCAGGCCATAAACGATCGGGAATGCCCCGAACAGCGTCCCGCCGGCCAGCACCAGCCAGGTCTCGTTGGCATCCCAAACAGCGCCGATGCTGGCCATCATCGTCGCGCGATGGCGCGGGTTGCGGACGAATACCGACAGGATGCCGATCCCCAGGTCGAAGCCATCCAGCACGACGTACAGGATCAGCATCAGACCCAGCAGGCCCGCCCAGATGTGAGCCAGGAGAGCATGGTCCATCACCGCACCTCCTTCGACGGCGGGACGATCGGGCTCGACAGGTCCGGGCCCTTCCGCACGAATCGCACCAGGAACACGATGAACACGCCCAGCAGCAGCGCGTATACCAGCGTGTAGCCGATGAGACTCGCCGCAGTGGGCCCCGCCTGGAGAACCGAGACGCCATCGGAGGTCCGTTGCAGGCCATAGATGACCCAGGGCTGTCGGCCAACTTCGCGCACGATCCAGCCGAGGTCGGCCGCCAGGAACCCCAGCGGGATCGACCAGACCCAGCAGGTCCAGAACCGCCGCTGCTCCTGCAATAGGCCTGGGGCCAGCCGCCCCCTGCGCCACCGCCACGCGGACCACAGTGCCAGCACGACCATGAACATGCCGATGGCCACCATCAGCCGAAAACTCCAGAAGGTGATCGCTATCGGCGGGCGATCCTCCGGCGGGAAGTCGGTCAACCCCTGGACAGTGCCGGTCCGGGAACGCGTGGCGATCAAGCTGAGGGCATCGGGAACCGCCAGTTCCCAGTCGTTGCGCTGGTCGGCCTTGTTTGGCCAAGCCAGGAGTTTCCAGTCGGCCCCTTGCCCGGGAGGATTCGTGTGCCAGTGAGCTTCCATCGCGGCCGTCTTGGCCGGCTGGTAGCGAGTGACACCTCGCCCGGATTCATCGCCGAGGTAGACCTGGAGGGGCGCCACCACCAAGGCGCCCACCAACGCAACCTTGAACGACACGAGAAAGAAGCCGCGGTCGCGCCCTCGGCGGATGTACCAGGCGCTGATCCCGGCCACGAAAAACAGGCTGGCCAGGACGCAGGCGGCCCACATGTGCGTGAAGGAGTACCACCAGGACGGATTGAAGACAGCCTGCCAGTAACTGCGGACCTGGCCTCGTCCCGCGATGACCTCAACTCCGGCGGGAGTCTGCATCCAGGCACTGGCGTCCATGATCCAGAAGGCGGAAAGCGAGGCCCCGAGCGCCACCATGCATGTGGCAAAGAAGTGCATGCGCGGGCTGACGCGTCGCCGCCCGAAGATCATGATCCCCAGGAACGCCGCCTCCAGCATGAAGGCCATCGCCGCCTCGAATCCCAGGATGTTCCCGAAGAACTCTCCAGCCACTTGACTGAAGCCGGCCCAGTTGGTGCCGAACTGGAACTCCAGCGGCAGCCCGCTGGCAACGCCGATACCGAAGCTCAGAAGAAACGGGGTCGTCCAGTACCGCGCATGGCGGAAGTAGATCTCGTTGCGCGTCCGCAGCCATGCGGCTTCCAGGACCACCAACCAGAGGCTCAGGCCAATGGACAATAGTGGCCAAAGCATGTGGAACAGCGTCGTGACGGCAAATTGCAGGCGGGACAGAGTTAAGGCGTTCCACAGCTGGTCCATGACGCACCTCGTCTTGCCTGCGATAGCAGTTCTATTCTGGCGGTCTCAGGGTCCATCGCTCGAATCGCCAATCGGCGGTCTCCTTCGGGGTACCCGCGTGCGCCAGCTATCCTACACGATCTGCTTCCCGGCCAATGGCCCGGCTATTCTCTGGTCGTCAACTGCTGGCGGCATGTCAGGAGCACACTTTCGCCCGCACGGACCCTTTGCCCTATGGACACCTTCACTTGGCCGACGAGTTCGCTTGGGACCAGGAGTTCCGCACGCGAGCCGAACTTGATCATGCCAACCCGTTGGCCGCAAGCGACAGGCTGCCTCTTCTTGAGGTCGGTGACAATGCGGCGGGCGATCAGACCTGCAATCTGGCGGAATACCACCGGGTAATCCTGCCCGTTAGCCCGTACGATCAGCGTAACGGTGGTGGATTCGTTGCGTTCTCCAGCCATTGGGTCGCGGGCATCCAGGAATGCTCCGTCCCGATGAACGATCTCTGCAACAGTCCCGCTGCATGGCGACCGGTTGACGTGGACGCTGAAGAGATCCATGAACACGCCCACGCGCGTGCCATCACGGCCCAGGAAGCTGTCAGGGCCGACCGGCGTGATGTCGGTGATCCTGCCATCGGCCGGGCTGACAAAAAGATTAGCCTCCGTCGGAGGTGTTCGTCGTGGGTCACGGAAAAACCATAGTACCCACAACCAGAGCCCCAGAGGCACGACCATCAACGGCCAGAAAACAAGCCACATCAAGACAGAAAGCACACCTGCGATGACGGTTGTTAGCGCCAACTCCCGTTGGCCATAATGCGTCAAGCTACAGCATCGCATAAGCGCCTCGCGCCACTATTCTCTCGAATGTTTCGAACTGGCCCTTTCGGGCAGGGCGGATCTTCGTGGCATTCTTCGCTCAATCGTATGACTCCATCACATCGCGGGTCTCAGCCAGGAGTTGGCCTGCGACTTCCACCATGTCCGCATCGTCCCAGAAACTGAGTTTGCGATGGGTTTCCCAGTACTTCAGCGGAATGGGATGCGTGCCCACGACCACAGGCAAACTGTACTGAGTTTCGATGAACGCCTTGAACTGACGGAGATAAGGACAAGGCGGGTAGCCCACCAGCAAGCCCGTGGCTAGGTGTACCACGTCACACCCGTTCTTCAGGAATTCGGCGGGCACGTTTTCCACGTTCCCTCCCGGGCAGCCGCCGCAGCTCGAATAGCCGATGATCTCCACCGGCTCGGCGGCAGCGTACCGGGAAAAGCCGCCGTGGCGATCGCGCAACGCGCGGAAGCACTTGCCCCCGCCACATTGCCGGTAACGGTCGCAGATGATGATTCCTATTCGTTTCATTCCGATGCCCTTGTTGACGCCTTCTTTCGGCCGCCGGCGTCCAAATACCTATGATCGCACCAACTCCACCTCGCGAGCGGTAACTCGTTCCAGCTTCATGACGGCTGCGGCTGCCTTCCCCACCCCGACATGAAGATGGCCTCCCATGCCAACCAGGCGAGCACTGTTGAAGATGACGAATAGTATCCCAACATTATGAAGGACCGCGCTCCAGATGGGCGTGAGGAGGCCCATTCCGGCCAAGACCATGAACACCGCGATGCCGGCAATTCCAACCATCAGGTTCTGACGCACGACCCTATTGGCCTCCCGGCTGAGCTGAATCAGGAACGGCAACCGCCGCAGGTCCGTGTTCATCAGGGCGACACTCGCGGAATTGATAGCGATGTCGCTGCCGGCGGCTCCCATGGCGATGGACAGGTCGCCCGCCGCCAGGGCTGGGGCGTCATTCACGCCGTCTCCCACGACGGCCACCTTGTGTCCCTGCCGGCGCAGCATCCGGACCAGATCGACTTTGTCCGCCGGAAACGCCTCAGCCTGGACCTGTGAGCACTTCACCTCCTTGGCGACACGCCTGGCGACAGGCCAACGGTCGCCGGTGATCATCGCCACCTCGCGCACGTTTTGCTTCCACAACTGTTCGATTGCGGCGCGAGCCTCCGGGCGAATGCGATCCTCCAGGCCGATCCATCCAAGGGGGAGCCCGTCGCTGGCGACATAGAGCAGGCTCAGCCCCTCCGGCTCGGCGGAGTCTTGCAGGGGGTCGAGGTTGACCCCTTCGGCCGCCAGCCAGTTCTTTCGGCCTACCAGGACGCGATGGCCATCCACCATCGCCATTACTCCCTTACCGGCGACTTCCTCAAAGTAATCCGGCTGAGCCAGTTCCAGCTTTGCTTTGTGCGCCATCGCCACAACCGCCTTGGCCACCGGATGGCGCGACATCTGCTCGGCTGCCGCGGCGAACGAGAGGATCTCGGCCCCATCCACATCCGGGGCCGCGTTGATCCGAGTTACGGACAACTCGCCGGTCGTCAGAGTGCCTGTCTTGTCGAAGACGAAGGCGGTCAACTCCCTGGCGAGCTGAAGCATGCCGACATCCTTTATGAGGATTCCCAACCTCGCCGCGCAGGTCAGGGCGGCAACCATCGCCGTGGGCATCGCCAGCACCAGTGTGCAGGGGCAAGCCACGACCAGGAGGCTCACAGCCCGGCTGAAGTCCTGCGTGAAGAACAGCACGATCCCGACAAGCATGAATACAACGCAGAGGTAATACCCGGCGTACTTGTCAACGATGCGAGTTACCGGGGTCCGCGATGCTTCGGCCTGGAGGATGAGATTCTTGACCTTACCCAGCGTGGTGTCCTCGCCGATTCGGCTGACCCGCACGTCGATGGCTCCTGAGAGATTGGTGGTCCCGCCAAAGACCTCGTCACCTTCCTTCCGGTCCACGGGCACAGATTCGCCGGTGATGCTGGCCTGGTTGATGGAAGAACTGCCACGGATGACCATCCCGTCACCAGGTACGTTCTCGCCAGGAAGGATCCGCACAACGTCTCCCTGCCGAAGCATCTGCGAGTCCACTTCCTCCGTGCCTCCATCCGCCATGACTCGCAGCGCCTTCTTGGGACTCAGGCGCATCAGCCCCTCGATGCTTGCCCGAGCCCCTAATGCGGTACGCATCTCGATCAGGTTGGCCAGGAGCAGCAGAAATGCCACTAAGCCGGCTGACCTGTAATCCGACGTTGCGATGGACGCTATGATGGCCGCGGCGACGAGGAGATCGCCTCCAGGCCGGCCGACAAACGCCTTCTTGAAGGCGTTGATGATGATGGGCGTGCCCAGCAGCAGCGCACCAAGCAGGGCAAGGGTGTCGCTGTAGAAGTTCTTGCCGTCAATGCTGGTGTATTCGCCGAAGACGTAGGAGGCGATGTAGCTGTCAGCCACGAGAACGCCGCCGAGCATGATCCCTATCATCAGAGCCGAGGCTCGCTTTGTCAGGGCCTCCGCCGATTTGTTCAAGACATCATGCGCCATGATTCGGGGCCTGGCCGGCACGATCCGGCCCTTGGTGTGAACACGAGACCAGCCGGCTCGCCAACTCCGCGACACGCCGCCCAAGGTTCCGGGCGGTGTTCAAGCCATCCTGATCCGTTTCGATTCCGCCAGGGCCGCCACTGAACAGAGCCGCCCCGAAGTGAGCGGAGTCCCTGCCGTCGCTGACGCAGATCATGTCATGGCAGAGCATGGCCGCCCGCACGGACTGGAGCGTAAGTTCTTGTCCGCCATTGCGGACGCCGCCCACGGCCAGCACGCCACCGACCTTGTCTCGCCACAGCCAGCCGTTGCGGCGAAAGACGACACAGCGGTCGATGAATGCCTTGCATTGGGCGGTCATGCCGCCGAAGTAGACGGGTGTGCCGATGACTATGCCCGCAACCTGCGGATCGGACAGCACAGGGATGAGTTCGCCGAAATCGTCCTCCCAGCCGCAGATCAACCCCTTCTTGCAGATGCCACAGGCCGTGCATGGGCCGATCTTCTTGCCGGCCAGTTCGATGAGTTGCACCTCCACCTGGGGGCTTGTTTCCTTGGCTGCCGCGAGGCAGGCCTCCATGGCCTTGAACGTCGATTTCCCCTGGCGGGGGCTACAGCAGATGCCGAGGATGCGCACACCCATCACATGTCCTTTCACAGGGCCAGTCGCGCCGTCGCGTGCTCACGAGGGCGGTCTCTCCATGAACTTACCGGTGGCCTTCGCCTTCACCTGCCCATCCTGGACGATCTGGGCCTCGACAAGGTGCAGCGGAGCCTGCGAGCGGGTGATGTGCGCCTGCGCCACCAGCGTCGCGCCTACCTCAACCGGCTGGGTGAAGCGCACCTTCATCTCGGCTGTCACCGCCACGATGCCATGAGCGAAGAGGCAGTTGGTCATCGCCCCATCCAGCAGGCATGAGATGATCCCGCCGTGCAACATGCCCTCATAGCCCTGGAACCGCGGATCACACTCGAAGGTAGCCTCGACGCCGCCTGCGTCTCGCCGCAAAAAGCGAAGGCCGAGCCCGTTTCCGTTGGCCTGGCCGCACACGATGCATAGCGGGTGCGCCGTCTGACGCGTCTGCTCCAAGGCGTCTTGGGAGAGTTTGGTGGTCACAGGCATTCTTGCTCGCCCTTCGTTGTGCCTCCATGGTGCTCAACCAACAAGGCAGCCGCCAGCTCGACGCACTGGGCGCAACTCAGGGATTGTCTCTGGCGAATGTCACGGCACTTTGCTGCCCCGGCTCTTTCCACGAACGCCCCCAGAACCTTGCTTCTCGTCGCCTCGTCGCCGGACAATTGGAGGGCGGCATGCAAGGCCCCGCAGCGTCCTTCTTCGGCGCGGCCTCCACCGAGTTGCTTTGCTTGCTGGACGGCGTGCTCCGGAACGCCCATCTGGTGCTGAAAGGCGCGTAGAACACTCTGGGCACAATTGAGTCGCTCTGTCTTATAGGCCATGAGGGCTCGTTGGACCGGCATAGGCGATGTCTCCTGGAGCCTTCACTCAATGGTCGCAGGTATTGGAGCCCACTTTCAGCGTGCCGGAGAGGTACGCGGCTACCACATCCTCGGGCTTCTCGGCCGGGGCGCCGACGACCACCTTGATCCCGTTCTCCGCAAAGAGGCTCTGTGCCCGCTGGCCCATGCCGCCGGCGATGATGACGTTGGCCCCTTGTTCATGCAGCCAGCGTGGGAGCACGCCCGGCTCGTGCGGAGGCGGCGTCAGGTAGCTGGTGCCGGTAACGGTCTTGCTGGCCTCGTCCACCTCGACAAGGGCGAACTGAGCACAGTGGCCAAAATGCATGCACAATTTGCCGTCGGCCATGGGGATTGCGATCTTCATCTTCTTGGTCTCCTTGCGTTGGCAGATCGGTTCTCCTAGAGAACACGATTCGTCTTTCTTGGTGTGATTCAAAATGGGTTCAATGACACATGCGAAAGCCTTGGCTGCAGGGCTGTTGGGGAACGATTGCACGAAGGGTGTACCGTTGTCGCCGGAGGCGACGATCTGCGGATCGAGAGGGATGCTGCCGAGGAATGGCACGCCCATTTCAACAGCGAGCTTCTCGCCGCCGCCGACCTTGAACAGGTCCACCTGCTTGCCGCAGTGCGGGCAGATCAGGCCGCTCATGTTCTCGACGATTCCCACGACGCGGAGGTCGAGCGTCTTGCAGAAGGACACGCTGCGGCGCACGTCGGCAATGGCTACATCCTGCGGCGTGGTGACAACGACCGCCCACGCGCCCTTGCCGACCATCTGCGCCACGGCCAGCGGCTCGTCGCCCGTGCCCGGCGGAGAGTCGATCACCAGGTAGTCCAGACGGCCCCATTCGACATCCTTGAGGAACTGGCGAATGACGTTGTACTTCATCGGCCCGCGCCAGATCACGGCATCCTTGGCGCTGTCCAGCATCAGGCCCACCGAGACAACCGAGAGGTTCTCGCTCACCTGGATGGGCGAGATGCCGCCCGTGGCGTCGGGGCCGAGGCGCTGGCCCTCCAGGCCAAGGAGCTTCGGGATGCTCGGGCCGTGCAGATCCACGTCCAGCAGGCCGACCTTCTTGCCGGCCTGCGCCAGCGACATCGCCAGGTTGGCCGCGACGGTGCTCTTGCCCACGCCGCCCTTGCCGGACAGCACGAGGATCTTGCGGCCGATGCGCTGCATGCGAGTTTGAAGCTCAAGCTCCTCCAGTTCGCGATCAGATTCATCCACGTGACATGCTTCTGTGTTTTGCTGACTCATGCGGTGTTACTGTCCTTTCGAGCATCTTCATCACAAGGGATGCAGATTCTTTTGTTCTCACGCGGTCGCAGGCGAGTGGACATGACCATCTCGCCACATATTGCGCAGGGAACGCTCTCGCGGATTCGGGCCGCGGATGGCAGACACGCCAGCGCGTCTTTGCGCACCTCAAAGAACTCCGATGGGTCGTGCGCCAACATGAACTCAACCTGGTGACGGCGTCGCTGGTCTTCGGGCAAGTCGCCTATTCCGGGAGGATTGATGGGGCGAAGGCGCAGGCGTACGGACCGTCCGTTGGCTCGTGTCGCGAAGGTGAAGACCATCTTGCCGTGGTCGCGGAAGAACAGGTTGCCCTTGCCGAACGTGCAGCCGGTGAGCACCTGGATGGCATCCACGGCGCAGCTGTCGTTCTCGACGATGGCGATGAGTTCTTCATCGCCTGCCCGTTGAGCAGACAACTCCCGCATCCCCAGCATGGCCGCGCAGTAGCCGATGGCCAGGCCGGGACACAAGTGGCCGTGGAACTCCACGCAGCGCTTCAGGTCGTCGGGCAGTTCAAGGTCTTCCACATTCACCTTACACCCAGTGCCCTTCGACATCGGCTCCGTTGGACTGTTTGAGCTTG
>Ga0315282_10003286_pt1 | contig 29095 bp, 37 predicted proteins | sample YL17G07_20_MG_FD_203693 | JGI IMG/M metagenome (GOLD analysis project Ga0315282, IMG submission 203693) | Sediment microbial communities from Yellowstone Lake, YNP, Wyoming, USA - YL17G07_20 | ecosystem: Environmental > Aquatic > Freshwater > Lake > Sediment | place: USA: Wyoming | collected... | reverse complement strand
TAAGATACCAGAGAATAAGATTCTCTTTGGTTGTTACGAAAGGTCGGCTGTTCGACTGCTCGAGAGAATGTATTTCTCGATAGAGCTTCTCGAACGAAAAGAAAAGACATCAAGAAGGAATGAATAAAGGATCCGATCAGGAATTCCTTGAATACTTGGTTAAGTCCTTAGTTGATCATCCGGACGATGTGAAGGTTGATCGCAAGGTTGACGAGATGGGTGTGCTACTCACGCTCCGCGTGCATCCCTTGGATATGGGCCAAGTCGTCGGCCGCCAGGGTGCCACGGCGAAGGCCATCCGCTCTTTGCTTCGGATAGTGGGCATTAAAAACAACGCCCGCGTCAATCTGAAGATTGAAGAGCCGGAGGGCTCAACCCGCGCACCGCGCGAACGGCGCGAAGGCCCGGGCGAGAATTACTAAATTCCGCCGTTAAGCCCGAAAACCGTTCCGACTTCAGTCAGGGCGGTTTTTGGTTGACGTAATCGTAAATTTTTTATAATCGTCAATTATATGTTGAACTACACCGACCTTAAAAAAGGAATAATTTTTGTATATGAGGGCCAGCCGTGGGAAGTTTTGGAGTCGGGGTTTCTGCGGATGCAGCAGCGGAAAGCGGTGATGCAGACAAAGATAAAGAACTTAATAACAGGGAAGATCGTAGACAGAAACTGGCAGGCGAGCGACGAATTTGAGGAAGCTGAAGTGGAAAAGCAATCGGCGGTTTTTGTATACCAAAACCGCGGCGAGTACTGGTTTTACGAAGAGGGCAATCCAAAAAACAGGTTTTCGTTGGATGGTGAAGTGATAGGCGAACAAGCCAAGTTTTTGAAGCCCAATACTGTCATTGAAACCTCGACTTTCAACGGCAAAGTAATAAATATCTCCATGCCGGTCAAAATGGAATTTAAAGTCATTGAGGCGCCGCCGGCCATTCGCGGGAACACGGCCCAAGGTGGCACGAAGCAGGTGACGATAGAAGGCGGCGCCAGGATTTCCGTTCCGCTTTTCGTAAATGAAGGCGACACGGTCCGAATAAACACGGAAACGGATGAATACGTGGAGAGAACCTCCAGCTTTTAATTTGCGAGGGCCAGATTCACCCCGCTCCAGCTACAGGGCAATCTTGTATCTCGGTAGAATTGCTATCCGACCGCAGTTGGAGAGACCGAGCCAGTTCAGCCCCCGATAACTCCTCGTAAACCAAAAGCTCTAGTGTTAGTTGCTCGGACTCCGTGGGTTATTTGTTCTTGTGTTTGTGGGCGATTGTATTTGCGCGGTTGTTTCCTTTTGAGGCAGGTTGCTTTGAGGATTTTTGTTTTTCGGAGTCCCGCTAAAAGCTTTCATTATCATCAAAATTACAAGAAGCCAGAAAAGTATCCCAAGTAATAGGTTCATGGTTTTATTTTATATTTCCATTATATTTCCATTTTTGAGAAGAGGTAGCTGCCGACAACGAGTAGCACCGCAGTGAGCGAGATTAATATGGCAAAGTCATTTTGGAGTCCAAGTGTGTGGACGTTGTTTAAAGCCACCCTCAAACCGTCGACGCCGTATGACAAAGGATTCAATTTAGCTATCAACATTATTGCTTCCGGCAAGCCGGTGAGAGGGAAGAGTGCGCCGGAGAGGAAGAAAACGGGCATAACGACGAAGTTCATAATGAGCTGGAATCCCTGCATGTCGTCCAGTATCGATGCAATGGCCGTGCCGAGCGAAGTGAAGAAAAGCGCTATGAGGATCATGAATACCAGTGTCAGCGGCAGTGCCATCAAGCTGGTCCTGAATCCGGCTACCGTTGAGACGAGGAGAATTATTATACCCTGAAGCGTGGCTACGGTGGCGCCGCCCAACGTCCGGCCAATCATAATATTGAGCCGGGAGACAGGGGCTACGAGGGTTTCCTTTAGAAAACCAAACTGTTTATCCCAGATTATCTCAATGCCTGTAAAAATTGCTGTGAAGAGTATTCCCATGGCGATGATGCCTGGAGCCAAGAATTGAATGTAATTGCCGCCGCCGGCTTTTTGGTAAATGGGACCGAAACCGAAGCCCAGTGCCACCAAGAAGAGGAGCGGCTGCCCTATGGACCCCACGATTCTTGATCGTGAGCGGAAATACCTTTTTAGTTGTCTCAGCCAAAGAATGTATATTGCTTTCATTTTTTACTTTAGCGATTCCATAATCTTCGGCGCAGGCGCATCCTGTCTTTTCCCGTAGCTTCTTCCTCTCGGATGCGCTGGCCGGTGAGTTTTATAAACGCTTCTTCAAGTGAAGCGGTGTTGTTTCGGGATTTAAGCTCGGCCGGACTGGCTTGGGCGACTATCTGCCCGCGGTCTATCACGGCCACCGTTTGAGCCACTTTGTCGGCTTCCTCCATGTAGTGTGTGGTGAAGAAAATTGTTATCTTTTCTTCTTGATTTAATTTCTTTACATATGACCAGATGTGGTTTCTCGTTTGCGGGTCAAGCCCCAATGTCGGTTCGTCAAGAAATATTATTTTCGGATGGTGAAGAAGTCCACGTGCGATTTCCAGGCGCCTTTTCATTCCGCCGGAGAAGTGTTTTACGAGTTCGTTTCGCCTGTCCCAGAGTTCCACGTATGACAGGAGCTGTTGTATCCTTTCTTCCCTTAATTTTCTCGGGACGTTGTAAAGGACGCCGTGAAACTCCATATTTTCGTAAGCCGTAAGCTCGTCGTCCAAGCTCGGGTCCTGAAAAACTATGCCGAACGATTTGCGGACCTTGTCCTGGTCGCGCTGCGGGTCAAAACCGTTTATTCTCACCGTTCCACTGGTGGGATGAAGAAGGGTTGTGAGCATTTTTATGGTCGTTGTTTTGCCGGCGCCATTTGGCCCCAAAAAGGCGAAAATTTCACCTTCTTTTACCGAGAAGGTGATGTTATTGACTGCTACGAAGTCGTCAAACTTTCGGACCAGATTTTTAACCTCAATGATGTTCACGTTGCTTTAGAAGTTAGAAATTAGTTATTAGAAATTAGTTTTTTTATTGTTTTTTTTCGCAGCCTCCAAAGGTACAAATATACCGCAACTATCGCCGAGTAATTTACAATTATAAACCACGGTTCGGCCCATGAGAAGCCGTAGAGGAATTTCCACTGCGACACTGGCCAGAGGAGTGGCGTTGGGTAGAATTTGTAAGAATGCGTGGGAATGTCAATTAGAACGTGGAAAATCCAGCCGCCCAATTCCCAAGCGGGTCTTTTGCGAATCAGCCAAACGACCGCGAAGACAAGAAAGAATACGATTAAACTGTGTCCAATGTTATAAAGCAAATTTGCCAGACGGAAAGCCGGAAAGGTATCGTGGGCCGCAGGCTCAATGGCGCTGGGGCGCGGCAAGTCCTGAATTTTTATGCCGCCGAAGAAAATTCCCCACGCCACCATAATGAGAGGGATAATGAAAGCGAAGAGATCCGGGAAAGTGCCCCAGAAAATGCCCCACTTTATGCTAAGCTTTTTTAGGTTGCCGGATTTTTGAAGTTTGTTGTTCGCCGCCTTGAAAGCGGCGCCAGCCCAGAGGCCGTGAGCGAAGATATCCATTTAAATCGGTTAGCTATTTGCTTTATATGCGATTTTTACTTAAATTAACATTGTGCTGACCAAAAAGATAGGAATTGATTTGGGGACGGCTAATACGGTCGTTTTTGTGCCCGGCAAGGGCTTTATAATAAACGAGCCTACCATCGTGGCTTTGACGAAACCCGACAACGCTGTTTTGGCCGTTGGGGTGGAAGCCAAAGAAATGATTGGCCGGACGCCTGAAGAAATCGTGGCCTACCGCCCGCTCAAAGATGGCGTCATCGCCGACTACTATATAACGAAGGCAATGCTTTCTTATTTTATAAGAAAATCGCTCGGCTGGTTCAGTATTTTTAAGCCAGATGTCGTTATTTCCGTACCGGCAGGTATAACCCAAACTGAGCGGCGGGCAGTTTTGAACGCTGCTCGTGAAGCCGGATGCCGTAATACTTTTATAGTGCGCGAGCCGGTTTTGGCGGCTTTAGGTGCCGGCATCCAAATAAACGCCCGATCTGGCAATATGATAATCAACTTGGGCGGCGGGACGTCGGAGGTGGCTGTAATTGCCTTGGGCTGCATAGTTTCCTGGACCAGCTTGCGTATAGCCGGCAACAAGTTTGACCAGGCCATAATTGATTACATGAAGAAGAAGTACTCTATGGCTATCGGTGAGCAGACGGCCGAAACAGTAAAGATTGAAATCGGCTCGGCTATAGCTACAAAGGATAAGATGGAATACGAGCTTCGCGGCCGCGATTTAATAACCGGCTTGCCAAAGGATTTAGTCATAAATTCCAATGAGATTGCTGAAGCCTTGAACCCGTATCTAGTGGAAATTGCGGCCTCAATCCAGAGCGTTTTCAACGTTACACCGCCGGAACTCGTAGCCGATATTATGGGAAAGGGGATGATTCTCTCCGGCGGCAGCGCACAGCTTCACAATTTGCCGGAATTCTTCAAGAGATTTCTTGGTGTGGAGACCTATGTTTCTGAAGATCCTTTATTCTGCGTGGCCAAAGGCACGGGTTTGATTTTAAATCACTTAGACGCCTATAAGAGAACACTTCTCAACAAGAGATGATTTTGGGCCACGAGAAAACCGTTCTCGACCTTAAGCGCTTGGCGGATAAGGGCGGACTTTCCCACGGTTATGTTTTTTTCGGGCCGCGCGGAGTCGGGAAAAAATTGGTGGCTTTGAGCTTGGCGGGTTACTTGGAGAGCGGAGTTTTTGAGGAGAGAAAAATGCTTTACGATTGTCTTTTAATTGTGCCGGACGAAAAAAGAACTATTGGAATTGACGCGGCTCGCAGCTTGAAGGGTTTTTTGTGGCAGAAGCCGAATGTTGGAAGCCGTCGCGTAGCCGTGATTGACCAAGCAGAGCTTATGACCGAAGAGGCTCAAAATGCGCTTTTGCGGATCACTGAAGAGCCGCCGCCGTCGGCGCTTTTAATATTGGTAACGCAAGACATCGAAAGTTTAAAATATACACTAGCTTCACGATTCCAGAAAATTTATTTTTCTATTATCCCTCGCGAGGAAATTGCAGTCTGGCTTATAAATGATTTGTCGTTGGCAAAAGGAAACGCCGAAAACATCGCCAAGAGGTCTTTCGGTAAACCGGGACTGGCTTATGCCTTGGTGAAAGACAAGGAATTCGGGAAACTACTGAAGTTGGCCGAGAGTGTCATGTTAGCTGGAGCTGCGACCAGGCGGGATTTAATAAAGAAAGTCATGGCCGACGATAAATTCAATTTGGAGGTGTTTCTGGATGCTGTGATTATTTTGGCGGCAGAATGGAAATCGGACAGCGAAACAAAAATGAAATTTTGGCACAAGATGCTGAACCTGAGGGGCAAAGCACAATACTTAAACCTCAATCCGCGGCTTCAGCTGGAATCATTATTCTTTAATTCTTAATTCCTAAATACTTGATGACACAGGAGACAATTTTAAGAGAATTTGAGTCAGCGTTGAAATTTATTTCAGACAAGCTGCGGGATGAATTGAAAATCATAAGGGGTGGCCGGCCGTCGGTGGAGCTTGTTGAAAACATAATGGTGAATTATTACGACCAAATGCTGCCCATAAAGCAGCTGGGTTCAATTTCGGTCATGCCGCCAAGAGGTTTACAGATTTCGGTTTGGGATAAAAATGCCGTGGGCGCGGTTATAAAGGCCGTTGAGAATGCTAAAATCGGCCTTTCAGTGTCAAACGATGGCAGCAACATCATTGCCACGTTATCTCCTTTAAGCAATGAGCGCCGTGAGGAGCTTACGCGGCTTGTCAAAAAAACCTCCGAATCATACCGCATCCAAGTCCGGGCAAAGCGGGACGAGGTCATAAAGAAGATAAAAGACGCTGAAATTAAAAAGGAGTTGAGCGAGGACGAGTCTTTCAAGTCCAAGGAAAAAGTACAGAAAGCTGTGGATGAAATCAATAAAAGGATTGAGGAATTGGTGAATAGCAAAATAAAGGAATTAAGCGAATAAAATGTTGATAGTCGTATTGGTCATAATCAGCTTATCGCTTTTGATTTTAGGCCACGAGGCCGGGCATTTTCTGGTGGCCAAGTTATTCGGGATGAAAATAGATGAGTTCGGTTTCGGTTTCCCGCCTAAAATTTTCGGGCGTAAGAAAGGGGAGACGGAGTACAGTTTGAACTGGCTGCCTTTCGGCGGTTTCGTGAAAATCAGAGGCGAAAGCGACCCCTCACCACTTGACAACGGCGAGCGACGGGTCACTTCAGATACAAGTGTCCCTGAAGAGGAGAAAAAGCATTTATTTTTGTTTCAGCCTGCCTGGCGGCGGGCTCTAGTTGTCGCTGCCGGAGTCGCAACCAATTTCTTAATCGGCTGGTTTTTGATTTCCGCCGTTTTGATGGTGGGGACGCCGAAGGCCATTGTGATAAGCGGTACCCAAGCCGGCTCACCGGCTGAAAGCGTCGGGCTTATGTCCGGCGATATTATAAATGGCTATAAAACCGTTCAGGATTTTGTGAATTTTGTGAATCAGAACCGCGGACGCCCTATAACCATCTCTATAAGTAGAAATGGCAAGGATTTGAGTTTTACTGTCACGCCGAGGGTGAGCATCGGTCCCAACGAAGGCGCCTTGGGAGTTTTGCTTGCTGAGGGCGGCGAGGAGCGCCAAGGATTCATGAAGGCCCTGTGGCAAGGTCTTAAAAATTCTGTCTATATTTTGGGTATGACGCTTCAGGCGCTGTATCTCCTTGTTAAGAATTTATTTTTACATGGCTCGCTTCTTCAGGGCGTGGTTGGGCCGGTGGGAATTTTTTCCGTGGCTGAAGAAGCCAGCCACATCGGTTTAATTTATTTTGTCCAGTTGATGGGCTTGATTTCTTTGAACCTCACCGTCGTGAACTTGATTCCATTTCCGGCCTTGGACGGCGGCCGGCTGCTATTCATTGCCGCGGAAAAAATTAAAGGTTCTCCGGTGTCGCGGAAGATTGAAATGTGGGCTAATGGCTTGGGCTTCGCGCTTCTTATCGCTATAATGGTTTTGATAACCATTCGTGACATCGGGCACTGGTTTTAGTAAAATTATCCACATCCGGAGCGTTATTGACACCTCCGATGGTTCCGTTTATCATAAGCACCGTGAGGTTTGAGCTAGGAAGCTCATAAAACCGAGGTCGAAACAACAAAGTCGCTCAAAATTCAGGTTTATTTTTTTCTCTAATAAAACATGGCGGAAAAAGAAAAATTCAGTCGCGTAAAACCACACTTAAACGTCGGCACCATCGGTCACGTTGACCACGGCAAGACCACGCTCACGGCCGCGATGACGCACATTCTTCATATGAAGGGTCTGGCCAAAAAGGAAGAGTCGGTTGACCAAATTGACAACGCCCCTGAGGAAAAGGCGCGGGGCATTACGATAGCAATTCACCACTCGGAGTACGAGTCGGATAAGCGTCACTACGCTCACATAGATTGTCCGGGCCACGCCGACTACATCAAGAATATGATTACCGGCGCTGCTCAGATGGACGGTGCGATTCTCGTTGTCGCCGCCACAGACGGGCCTATGCCGCAGACGCGCGAGCACATACTTTTAGCCCGCCAGGTTGGCGTGCCGGCCATCGTGGTTTTCCTGAGCAAAGTTGATCAGGTTGACGATCCCGAACTTATTGACCTTGTGGAATCCGAAGTTCGCGAACTTTTGAAGAAATACGAATTCCCCGGTGACCAAACCCCGGTTATTCGCGGCTCGGCATTAAAGGCTTTAAACGTCAAATCGGCCGACGATCCGGATGCCAAGCCGGTTTTGGATTTAGTAAAAGCGCTGGATGACTATATTCCCGACCCGGTTCGCGACTTGGACAGGCCGTTCTTGATGCCGATAGAAGACATATTCTCAATTGAAGGGCGCGGGACGGTTGTCACCGGTCGGGTTGAGCGCGGCAAGGTTAAGATTAACGAGGAAATTGAAGTCGTTGGCTTGCGGCCGACGCAGAAAGCCGTTGTCACCGGCATTGAAATGTTCAACAAGATCCTGGATGAGGGTTTGGCCGGCGACAACATCGGCGTTTTACTCCGTGGCTTGAAGAAGGAAGACGTGGAGCGCGGACAAGTAGTCGCTAAACCGGTCAGCGTGACGCCTCATACTGAGTTCGATTGCGAAGTCTACGTCCTTAGCAAAGAGGAAGGAGGCCGCCACTCTCCGTTCTTCGCTGGTTACAAGCCGCAGTTCTATATCAGGACTACTGACGTAACGGGTGAAATCGCTTTACCTCAAGGAATGGAAATGGTTATGCCAGGCGACACGGTAAAACTTTCCGTTAAACTGATTTCTCCGGTAGCGCTTGAGGAAAAACAGCGCTTTGCCATCAGAGAAGGCGGTCACACGGTTGGCGCAGGCGTGGTGACGAAAATCAATAAGTAGCTCAGCAAGCAGTTCTTTGAACCTGACGAACGCATCTAATGGCAAAAAAGAAGGAACAGGAACTCCCGCAGAAGCTGCGGTTGCGTATCAAGTCCTACGACCACAAACTTATAGACAATTCGGCGCGCCAGATTATTGAAGCCGCCGAGCGGCAAGACGCCAAAGTTGTTGGACCGATTCCCTTGCCGACCGAAATCAAGCGCTACACCGTGAACCGCGCCACTTTCGTCCACAAGGATTCGCGCGAGCAGTTTGAGCTCCGCGTCCACAAGCGGCTCATAGAAATACTGAACCCGACGCAGAAAATAATTGAATCGCTCTCAAATCTGAATTTACCGGCAGGCGTGGACATAGAAATTAAAATGGTATAAGGAGCTCCGGTTTTCGGTTTAAAAGCACCGCCGTAAAAACACTCCGGCGGTGTTTTTCGTCTGCCTCTCGCCCTGACGGCTCCGCTACGCGGAGACCAAGCCCGTCGGGACTCCGAGAGCTGCTTTCAAACCAAAAACCTTCGCTTTGGGGATGCGGAAACGAAAAATAATAGAAACCGACTTGTCCGCCGACTCGGCCTTCGTAGCCGAAGTTACTTCGGCGAAGGAGGCAGCCTTGGCGTAGGTGGAGGGTTTCTGGGGAGCGGAGCGACAGTTGATATTGAGATTAAAATGGTCTAGAACAAAAACCCCGTAAATATGGGTTTTTGTTGGTTTGAATTTGAGAAACGCAACAAACAATACCTTTTATCCCAAGACCTAGCGGGGTAGGTATTTTATTTGCCAAAAAAAGAGAGCAGTTTAGTGTCGTGCTCGGGACGTAAGAAACGTTGTGTCGCGGCAGAGAGATTCCGGGGGCTTTCCTGAACCATCGCACCGTTCACCCAGATCTTCGTGTTCGACAAGGAGATATTTTTTTCTCTTGTCATAGCAAGGATTTTCTGGATTGAGCGTAGCGGCTGGACCAGGTTTAGGATTGATGGTGAGCCGATGCAGATTCCCGCATTCGGGGCACAAGCCATAAACCTCACTGACCACAGCTTTCGTATTTTGGTTCGGCATGCGAACCTCCTTTCCAGTTCATATTATAAATTATAAGGCTATAAGTTGTCAAATTTCCACGGTTACCTTGTTATTTGACACAAAACCCAGTTTTGCTACAATAACCCCAAGGTTTCTCGGTAGTTTTTAACGATGCCACTACTCAACAAAAAGGCGGACGCCATTTTTTGTTTTGAGCCGTAAAAGGCCGCTGGGGCTTCGTGTGCGAACTGCCGAGTTAAACTCGGTATTTTATTAGATTTTGCCAAAAAATCAGAGCCGGTTCGGTGAATGATTTTTTGAGCAAAATCTTATACCGAGCACATAATGTGTAAAGTTATGTGCTCGGTGCTCAATCTTGTGGCTAAATTTTCATCGCCATGATTGAGCTCGAAAATTTAGACAAGATTGGTATGCCCTTTATTCTCGGCAAAAAACTGAAAATGACGCAGATTTGGAAAGAAAATAAAGTGATTCCGGTCACGGTTATTAAAGCCGAGCCCAATAAAGTTACTATGACAAGGACCAATGACAAAAATGGTTATGAAGCGGTGCAAGTTGCTCTGGGCAAAACGAAGAAAGAATTTAGACACCGCTCTTATTCGCCGGTTGACGTCGACCAATTCAAGAAGGATGATTCGGTAACCGTAGAAGTCTTCAAGGAAGGCGATATCGTGCGTGTGAGTGGCATTTCCAAAGGGCGCGGTTTTCAGGGCGTTGTGAAGCGCCACGGTTTTTCGGGCGGTCCCAAGACTCACGGCCAGAAAAATAGATGGCGGGCGGGCGGCTCTATCGGCAGCACGGCGCCGCAGCGCGTTACGCCGGGCCGCAAGATGGCTGGCCACATGGGCGTGGAGAGAGTAACGGTGAAAAGTCTGGAAGTGGTGGGTATCGATAAAGAAAACAATCTTTTGATGATAAGAGGCGCCGTTCCGGGGGCGAGAGGAGGTTTGTTGGAAATCAGGAAATAGCCGCTAGCAATTGGAAACATGAAGACCGACTTATACAATTTAAAAAATGAAAAAGTAGGCACGGTTGATTTGCCGGAAAAAATTTTCGGTGTCAAATGGAATCCGGCTTTGGTACATCAAGTCCTCATGGCTCACATGGCGAACATGAGGCGTCCTTGGGCACATGCAAAGACGCGCAGCGAAGTGCGGGGTGGCGGTAGGAAACCCTGGCGGCAGAAAGGCACCGGCCGCGCCAGGCATGGTTCAATACGCTCACCGCTTTGGCGGCACGGCGGAAAAGCCCACGGACCAAGAAAAGAAAAGGATTATTCAAAGAAGGTTAACAAGAAGATGGGGCGGCTGGCGCTTTTCTCCGCTTTGTCCAAAAAATTCAATGACAGCAAGGTTAAAATATTCAGCGATTTTAGTATTGAGCGGCCGAAAACGAAAATTCTGGCTGAATCGTTGAAGCCGATTTTGAACCTCGGCAAAAAAGACAAGAAATACGACGTTTTACTCATCGCTTCAAAGGAAGACAAGAGTCTTTTCCGGGCCGCGAAGAACTTGCCTAAAACCAAAAGCGTGAGCGTTGAAGGGCTGAATTTGTATGACGTTTTGAATTACAAAAATGTCTTTATAGAAAAGGACATGATAAGTGGTTTGGTTAAACATTTCGGCGGAAATCCTAAGTCCTGAATTCTAAAACTATGAGCGATCTATTTTTAATCAAAAAACCTCTCGTGACAGAAAAGACGACCGAACTTCAGGCGGGCGGGAAATACGTTTTTATCGTAAGAGCCGGAGCCACGAAGCCAGAAGTCAAAAAAGCCGTGAAGGAAATTTATAAGGTTGACCCGGTGTCGGTAAACATCGTAAACCGCCCGCCGAAGAGCAAACGCTTGGGTGGACTGAAAGGCAGCCAAAGAGGCTATAAAAAGGCCATTGTGACACTGAAATCGGGCCAGAAAATAGATTTAGGAAGATAGTATGAAGTCTTATAAACCAACGACTCCAGGAAGGCGCGGTATGTCAACTGTTGACTACAGCGCACTTTCTAAAATCAGACCCTACAAGCCGCTTTTGCGCCGCTTAAAATCGCACGCCGGGCGCAATTTTCAGGGCCGTATAACCGTGCGGCACCAGGGCGGCGGCCAGAAAAAGCTTTACCGCTTGATTGATTTCAAACAATTGGAACTTGATAAAAAGGCGATTGTGGAAACCTTAGAGTATGACCCATATCGCACGGCCTTTATCGCGAGAATAAAATACGAGGACGGCAAGCGGAGCTACATTTTGGCTCCACACGGCCTCAAAGTTGGAGATGAAATCATGACTTCAGAAGAGGCGCCGCTTAAGACCGGCAATCGACTGAAGCTTAAAAACGTTCCAGTCGGCTATCAGGTCTATAACATTGAGCTTACGCCGGGCCACGGCGGTCAGCTGATGCGCGGAGCCGGTTCTTACGCAGAAGTTTTGGCGAACGCCGACGGCTACACTGATTTGAAGCTCTCGTCTGGCGAAATTCGTCGCGTGCCGTGGGCTTGCTTCGCCTCCTTGGGACAAGTTTCTAATCCCGAGCATAACTTGGTTTCCATTGGTAAAGCCGGACGTTCTAGATGGCTTGGAATCCGGCCAACCGTCCGCGGCACGGCGATGAACCCGGTTGATCACCCTTATGGCGGTGGAGAGGGTCGGCAGCCCCGCGGTACGAGGAAGCCCAAAACCTTGTGGGGTAAGGTTACCGGCGGTCACAGGACGCGCAGAAAGAAGAAATGGTCGAGCAGATTTATAATTAAACGCAGAAAATAAGAACATGGGCCGGTCGCTTAAGAAGGGTCCTTACGTTGATCCGAACATTTTAAGAAAAATTTCCAAAATCAAGCCCGAGGACGGCGTGGTTATTAAAACATGGTCCAGAGCGTCGGAGATTGCGCCGGAAATGGTCGGCTACACATTTGGCGTTCACAATGGCAGGACGTTCGTTGAGGTTAAAATCGGTGAAGAAATGGTCGGCCACCGCCTTGGCGAATTTGCGCCGACGAGGAAATTTATAAGACACGGCGGTAAAATGCAGCGCGAACTGGAAAGCAAAGTTGCTGCTACGGCCGCGCCCGTACCTGCGGCAGCGGCGCCGCCCGCCGAGGAACCCAAGAAGCAACAAACATGAAGCAGGTAGCCAAATTAAACTATTTGAGGATGACGCCGCGCAAGGTGCGGAGCGTGGCTGACTTAATTGAGGGGCTGCCGGTCAACGAAGCCGAAGCCCAGCTTATGGTTCAACGCCGCCGTCCGGCCAAAGTGCTCCTCAAGCTTTTGCGTTCAGCCGTGGCTAATGCTAAAAATAACAGGCAACTTAATATCGGCAACTTGTATATTGAAAGCCTGCGCGTTGACCAAGGTCCAATGCTCAAGCGTTATCTTCCGCGTGCGAGAGGTATAGCCACGCCAATCCAAAAAAAGATGAGTCATGTAACTTTGGTTTTGGCTGAAAAGGAGGGGCTCACGCCGCGATTTAAGATTGTGGTGACTAAAAAAGTTAAGCTGCCGCCCAGAGAAGGTAAGCCAGCCAAGCGCGAAAAGCAGCGGCCGGAGGAGAAAATGGCCGAAGCTAAAAGGCCCGGTTTCTTGAAGAGGTTGTTCAGCCCAAAATCAAGAGCGGCAAAATAAGACACAATGGGACAAAAAACTAATCCAACATTATTCAGATTGGGCATAACGAGACCCTGGCCGGTCCGATGGTTTATTAAGGGTAAGTACGCGAAGTTCTTAGAAGAGGACGAGGCTATTAGAAAAGTGATAGTTAAAAAAATCGGCCAGGCGGGAATTTCAGCAATTGAAATTGAGCGGATGCAAGGCAACTTGAAGATTTTTATAAAAGCGGCTCGGCCTGGACTTATAATCGGTCGCGGCGGCAAGGGCATTGAGGAGCTCAATAAGGCTATTGAAGCTGCCGTGAGAAAAGTGCGTGGAGTTGAGAGCGCGAAGAAGAAAAGTGGAATTAATTTGAGCGTCAACGTTGAAGAGCTGAAGCGCTCGGAAATTTCCGCTGTTTACGTGGCTCAGCAAATAGCCTGGGACTTGGAGAAACGCCTGCCCTACCGGCGCACAATAAAAAAATACCTGGGTAGCATCATGCAGAACAAGGAAGTTAAGGGCGCCAAGATTCTTCTTTCGGGGCGCTTGGGCGGAAAAGAAATTGCACGCCGCGAGCATCTCTCGAAAGGGTCGCTTCCGCTTCAGACACTTCGGGCTGACATTGATTACGGCAAAGCTACTGCTTTTACTACATACGGCACCATTGGCGTAAAGGTTTGGATTTACAAAGGGTCGATCTTGGACAAAGAAGAAAAGGAAAAATAATTTTCAGAATGCTTATCCCAAGAAAAGTAAAACACAGGAAGTGGCAGAAGGGGAGATCTCGCGGCCGCATGGCGGAAACCCGCGGTTTGGAGTTAAATTACGGCCACTGGGGACTTAAAGCTCTGGAGCCGGCATGGCTTGATTCCAAACAGATTGAAGCGGCGAGAAAGACCATAACAAACTACTTAAAGAGGACTGGTCGCGTTTGGGTTAGGGTCTTTCCTGACAAGCCGGTGACTAAGCAAGCTCCGGAAAAAACTTTGGGCGGCGGTAAGGGTTCAGTGGATCACTATGTGTTTCCTGTTCGTCCCGGCAGGATTATTTTTGAAATTGACGGCGTGGCGGAGGGAACTGCCAAGGAAGCATTGCGTTTAGCGAGCTACAAGCTTCCCTTCAAAAGTAAAGTTGTTGCCAAATAACGGACCATGAAAAGGAGAAAAATTGAAGAATTAAAAACTAAGCCGGTAGCCGAACTTCAAAAACTCTTAAAAGAGGGTCGGGAAAGACTGCGCGTCCTCAAATTCGACTTGGCGGCAGGCAAAGTCAAAGACGAAAACGAACTTCATGGACTTCGTAAAGACCTGGCGAGAATCCTCACATTCTTAAAGCAATCAGAAAACGGAGAATAAAAATATGATAGAGCAAAATAGGAAAATCAAAAGACGACTGACTGGCATTGTAGTTTCTGACAAGATGTCAAAGACGTGCGTCGTCGCCGTGGAAAGGTTTAAGAAGCATCAGAAGTATTTAAAGTATTATAAGGTAACCGAGAAATTCAAAGCTCACGATGAGAAGGGTGAATATCATGTGGGTAATAAGGTTGTAATTGAGGAGACACGGCCGCTGTCCAAGGGAAAAAGATGGAGAATAGTCGAAAAAATTTCTGAATCATAATTTCTAATCGGCTTAAACATGATTCAAGAAAGATCAATTCTAAAAGTTGCTGATAATAGCGGTGCTAAAATAGTCCGTTGCTTTAGGATTTTGGGCGGTACGCATCGGCGCTATGCCCGCACCGGCGATATTATTGTTGCTTCCGTTCAGGTAGCAGAGCCGAGAAAAACGGTAAAGAAAAAAGACATTGTGAGAGCCATCGTAGTCCGTGAGCGGTGGCCGCTTCGACGGCGCGACGGCTCTTATGTCCGTTTTGATGAAAACGCCGTGGTTTTAATTGACCAGAAACGTGAGCCGGTCGCTACGCGCGTTTTCGGTCCCTTGCCGAGGGAGCTTAAGGAAAGGGGTTATGAAAAGTTGATGAATATGGCAGAAGAAATTGTTTAAACATGAGGATTAAGAAAGGCGACAACGTGAAAATAATTTCCGGTAAAGACCGCGGCAAAACGGGCAACGTTTCTCGCATCTTCCCGGACGAGAACAGGCTTGCGGTGGAAGGACTGAATCTCTATAAAAAAAGAGTGAGGCCGAAAAGGCAGGGCCAGAAAGGAGAAATGGTGCTTGTCCCGAGGCCGCTTAGCGCCTCAAAAGTCATGCTTGTTTGTTCAAACTGCAAAAAGCCGACCCGAATTGGCTTCCGGATTTCAGGCAAGCAAAAGGTTCGTTGTTGCAAAAAATGCGGTGCCAACACATGAAAGAAAGAGAACCAAAAATAAAAGAAGCTGATTGGAGGGAGCTTGTGAGGCGTTTCTTGGAGAAGGTTGTTGTGAACGCCGGCATCGGCCGGCTTGGACAGCAGCCAAACTTTGAGGAAAAGGCTCTGGTTCAGGTAAAGCGAGATTTAGCGTTGCTTACGGGTCAGATGCCGCAAGTGAGAAGGATCAAAAGGTCCATAGCCGGTTTTAAGGTGCGCGAAGGTCAAATTGTGGGTTTGCGCGTTACTTTGCGGCGAAACAAAATGGTTGATTTTTTTGAGAAGCTGATTAAAATTGTATTACCTCGCGTGCGCGATTTTGGCGGCTTGAGCTGCAAAGCTGTAGATAAGGGTGGTATTTTAAATGTAGGTCTGAGAGAGCAGTTTGTTTTTCCCGAAATCAAGCCGGAGGAATCACCGATTTCTTTTTCTTTGGGGCTGAGTATAGTACCGAAGAATAAGAAACGCGAGGCAAATATTCGAGTTTTTAGAGAGCTGGGGACGCCTTTTAAAGAAAAGTAAACAGATGGCTAAAGAATCAGTCATTGCTAGAAGTAAAAAGAAGCCGAAGTTTACGACCCGCATCGTGCGGCGCTGTTTCCGCTGCGGGCGCAAGCGCGGCTATATGAGATATTTTAATTTATGCCGCATTTGTTTCCGGGAAATGGCCACTCGATGTGAAATACCCGGGGTTAAAAAAGCGTCTTGGTAAATATGTACTACGACTTGTTAGCAAGAATAAAGAATGCCCAAATGGCAGAGAAAGAATCTTTGACGGTTCCTTTCTCAACGATGGATTATGCGGTGGCAAAAATTTTGGTCCAGGCTGGTTACTTGAAGAACGCCGATAAAAAAAGCATCAGTCGGAAAAGTTGCATTGAAATTAAACTGGCCTACAAGGATAAGAAGCCGCTTATGAACGATTTTAAAATCATAAGCAAGCCAAGCCGTCGGATTTACATTGACTATCGGAGTTTGAGGCCGGTAAAACAGGGTTACGGCATCGGCATAATTTCTACGCCGAGAGGCGTTTTGAGCGAAAAGGAAGCTAAGAAGCGCAAGGTCGGCGGCGAATATTTGGTGCAGGTTTGGTAGCATGTCTCGTCTCGCTAGAAAACCCATAAAAGTGCCGGCGGGTGTGACAATTCATGAAGGGAATGGCATTTTGTTGTTTAAAGGAGGCAAGGGTGAAAGCAGCCTAAAGATTCTTCCGGGAGTTAAGATTGAAATAAACGGCGATGGCATCCGAGTACAAAAGTCTGGCTCCGGCGCCGAAGATGGGGAAAAAGTTGGTACGATGTGGTCGCTTATAAGAAACGCCGTTGCAGGTGTTTCGGAGGGCTTTTCCCGGGTCTTGGAGATTGAAGGCGTGGGCTACCGTGCCGCCATGGAAGGTGAAAGCCTGGTTTTATCTTTAGGATACGTGGAACCGGTTCGCTATAAAATTCCCGAAGGTGTTTCGGTGAAAATTGAGAAGAACGCCATTTTAATTTCCGGTGTTGATAAAAGTCTCGTTGGCAGAACTGCTGCTGAAATAAGGGCCCTAAAGAAGCCAGAGCCCTACAAAGGTAAGGGTATCCATTATCGCGGTGAAGTCGTAAGGCGAAAAGTCGGCAAGAAGGCCGGAGCGGTTGCTGGTGGAGCAACTACTTAGAATTTTTGAAATGAATCGCAGAAAAATTTTAAATCAAATAAGGAAAAGGCGGGTTGCAAGAAACAGAGCCGAGATTTTTGGTACACCGGAGCGTCCGAGACTCGCAGTAAAGAGAAGCAACAAGAACATTTACGCGCAGCTTATTGACGATGCGAAAAGTCATACCTTGGTTCAAGCTTCAACGCACGACTTGGCAAAAAAAGGAGAGAAAAAGAAGTCTGACTTGGCGCGGCTTGTTGGCGAACTTTTAACTAAGCGGGCAATGGAGAAAGGGATTAAAGCCGCAGTATTGGATAGACGGAGTTATAAGTACCACGGCCGCGTAAAAGCCCTTGCCGAAGGCGCCCGTGCCGCCGGGCTTAATATTTAACCGGAGCAATGTTTAGAGGAATAGAAAGAGTTGTAAAGAAAGAGGAGTTTAAGGAGAAGGTTTTGGATCTTCGTCGCGTGACGAGAGTTGTGGCCGGCGGCAAGCGTTTCCGTTTTCGGGCAACTTTGGTTATCGGCGATGAAAAGGGAAGAGTCGGCATCGGCGTAGCCAAGGGGCTTGACGTCCAACAGGCGGTCCAAAAAGCTAAAGCTGAGGCTAAGAAAAATGTATTAAAGGTTAATTTGAAAGATGACCGGACAATTGCCCACGAGGTTAAGGCCAAGTACAGCGCAGCTGAAGTTTTGTTGAAGCCAGCTATAGCGGGCCACGGCATCAGGGCCGGAGGCGCGGTTCGCACAGTTCTGAGTTTAGTTGGCGTAAAGGATGCTACTGCTAAGTGCTTGGGTCGTACGCCGAACAAGTTGACAAACGCTTTGGCTACTATGGAAGCGTTAAAAAAATTAAAGGCTTGAATTTCTAATTTCTAAAACCTAAAACCTAGCACTTAAAACCAGACAATGCAACTTCACGAACTCAGGAAAGTTTACGGAAGCAGAAAGAAAATACGCGTCGGCCGCGGCGGTAAACGCGGTACGACTTCTGGACGCGGTCAAAAAGGCCAGAAATCGCGCGCCGGCCACCGAATCCGCCCGGCCCAACGGGATTTAATTTTGCGCTTGCCAAAGCGGCGCGGATTTAGGAATAAACCTAAAACTTCAAAGCCGGCGGTTTTTAATCTTTCTGATTTATCGGCAGCTCTTAAAACCCACATAGAGGACAGTAAGCCGCTTGAGGTTACGCAAACGGTTTTAAAAGAAGCTAATCTTTTGCCTCATAACTACCGCGGCCGTGTGAAAATTTTGGGCGAAGGCCAGATTAATTTTCCAATTGTGGTAAAGGGCCTCGAGATTTCCAGGGGTGCCAAAATTAAGATTGAAAAAGCCGGTGGCATTGTTCGCCCGAATGACAACCGAATAGAAGCGAATGATTAGCGAATTAGATTTAAATTCGATGTAATTCGTTAAAAAATTAGAGTGACGTACGCATGAATAGATTCCTCCAAATTTTCAAAATTAAAGACCTGCGCAACAAAATTCTCATTGTAGCGGGGATTTTAATTGCTTACCGGCTTTTGGCGGCCATCCCTATTCCGGGCGTTGATGCCGCGCGTTTACAGAATTACTTTAACTCCAATCAGCTTCTGGGTTTTTTGAACTTTTTCTCCGGCGGCGGCCTGGTTACGCTCTCGGTTGTCATGCTTGGAGTGGGCCCCTACATCACAGCCACTATCGTCATGCAGCTCTTCACGATTATCTTCCCGAAGTTCAAGGAAATGTACTATGAGGAAGGCGCTCGCGGCCAGGCTAAGTTCAACCAGTATTCGCGCTTGCTGACCGTGCCATTGGCTGTCGTCCAGTCGTACGGATTTTTGTCAATATTAATTAGCCAAGGCGTGATAGATAGACCGGATTTGTTCAGCATGATACGCAACGTTATAGTGATTACCGCTGGTTCAATGGTTGCCCTTTGGCTTGGCGAGCTCATATCTGAAGAAAAAGTCGGGAATGGAATCTCCTTAATAATCTTGGCCGGCATCATAAGCCGTTTGCCTTCAGACATTGGTTTGGCTTTAGCTTCCTATTCGCCGTCGCTTTTACCAACTTATGTTGGATTCTTAGTTGTGGCGGTTCTTATAATTGCCGGCGTCGTTTATTTGAACGAAGGTGAGCGCAAAATCCCGGTTGCTTACGCGCGTCGGATTAGAGGGATGAGAATGTACGGCGGCGCCCAAAGCTACTTGCCGCTCAAAGTGAACCAAGCTGGCATGATTCCTTTGATTTTCGCCATTTCGGTTCTCTTATTCCCGCAGTTTATAGCCCAGGCGGCAACGCTTGTTTCCCCAAGTCTGGCATTGCGTTTGAATGACTTGGTGACCAGGTTTTTGAATAATCAACTTTATTATGGAATCATCTATTTTATTTTGGTTTTCGTTTTCACTTATTTTTACACGGCGATTACTTTCAATCCCGGAGAAGTGGCGAAAAATCTCCAACGGAGCGGCGGCTTCGTGCCAGGAATACGCCCTGGTGACGCCACTGCCAGCTTTTTCTCTACCGTCGTGAACCGTACGACTTTCTGGGGCGCGGCATTTTTAGGATCGATTGCTATTTTGCCTTTAATTATCCAACGCTTGACGGGAGTGGCGGTTTTGAATATCTCCGGCACGGCGCTCCTTATCGTCGTCGCGGTGGCGCTGGAGACGATGCGGCAGATTAACTCGCAGCTCACTGTTCGTGAATACGAGGGGCTCGAGTAGCTCCGGCTTTTGCTTTGTGGGGACCAGCTTCGCTCCGCTCCTGCGGCGGAGCGAGCTTGCATCTCAACCGTGCGACTCCGATATAAAATCGGAGGCTAAGCTCGCGCGGTTTCCGATAGCTCCCCATAAAGCAAAAGCCTCCGCATTGGGGACATAAAGCATTTTGCCGCCTCCGAAAGCTTCTCCAAAAGTAATTACTCTCACTGTTTGGGACTTAAGGTAGCTTCGCCTTTGGCGAAGATAGTAGTTATTTAATTACGGCCTCTGGTAGCTTCTCGTGAAACAAAAGCTTCCGCGTTTGGGTTTAATAATGTTAAAATTTAATAAATGAAGAAAATCGCCATTATGGTTTTTGGGCCGCCGGGAAGCGGCAAGGGGACGCAAGCCAATCTTTTGGCTGCGAAACTTGGTCTGATTCATTTTGATACCGGAAAATTCTTGGAGTCAATCGTTTACGATCCGGTGCGGCAAAAAGAGAAGGTGGCAAAACGGGAGCGGCGGATTTTCGAAAATGGCGGGCTTATGACGCCGAGCTTTGTGTTTCGGGAAGTAAAAAAGGCCGTTACCCGAATTTGCAAGGCTGGCTGGGGAGTAGTCTTTAGCGGTTCGCCTAGGACGGAATATGAAGTCAAAGGCCTTGTGCCTGTTTTGGAAAAGCTCTACGGCAGGAAGAACATTTTTGCTTTTGTTTTGAACGTTCCACCGAAAGAGTCAATCGCAAGAAACAGCCGGCGGATTGTCTGTTCTATCTGCCGTGCGCCGCTTTTAACGGCTTATTATCCGTCAAAAAACCCCAAACACTGCCCAATTTGCGGCGGCAAGTTTTACAAGCGGACGCTGGATAATCCCGAAACTATAAAAGTCCGGCTGAAGGAATACGAAGAGCGCACAGAACCGGTTTTTAAAATTTTAGTGGAGAGGGGCTATCACTTGGTAAAAGTTGATGGCAGGCCGGCCCCTTATAGAATTTTTCAGAATATTTATGCTCGTTTTAAAAACATCAGCTGAAATTGAAATAATGGCGGATGGCGGTCGTAAGCTTGCCGAAATTGTAGCTGCACTAAATAGAGAGATTCGGATTGGTATAACCACGAAAGAATTAGACAGGATGGCGCTGCACATGATTCATGAGGCCGGCGCCGAGCCGGCCTTTTTGAATTACAGAGCTCCCGGGAGTGTCCGCCCATATCCTTGTAGTATTTGTACCTCAATCAACGATGTTGTGGTTCATGGCCAACCGTCAGACTATAAAATTAAAGACGGCGACTTAGTAAAACTTGATTTAGGTTTAAGGTACATGGACTTTTGCACAGACATGGCCATCACTGTCGGTGTCGGCAGAATTTCAGCTGAATCCAAGAGATTAATGGAGGTTACGGAAAAAGCTTTGAGTTTAGTAGTAAATGAGGTGAGGGTAGGAAAAACTTTGGGAGATATCGGCTATGTGGTAGAAAGAATTGTAAAGCAAGCTGGGTTTTCAGTGGCTGATGAATTAACAGGCCACGGCATAGGCCGGAATCTCCACGAGGACCCCACGGTTTTCAATTTCGGCCGTCGAGGCGAAGGCGAAGAATTAGAAGTTGGTATGGTCTTAGCCATTGAACCGATGGTGGCTATGGGCTCCGGCCGCGTGCGTCAGCTCAAAGACGGCAGTTTTATCACAGCGGACGGTTTGCCATCAGCTCATTATGAACACACAGTTGCTGTAACAAAAGATGGTCCGAAAATTCTGACAAAATAGAGTTTTTGTTATAATTCGTCTTATATCTCTGCTAAATCCTAAATTCTAATCCCTAATGACCAGTCTCTATTTGTCCGTCATCATTCCCGCTTACAACGAAGAAAAGCGCCTACCTGGAACATTAGTTGATATTGACAAGCATCTGCGTGACGCCGATTTTTCGTACGAAATTATAGTGGTGAACGACGGTTCAAAAGATGGGACCGCCAAGGTGGTTCGCAATTTATCAAAGTCAGTCAAAAATCTGAAACTGGTTGATAACGAAGCGAATAAGGGCAAAGGCGGAGTCGTGCGGCAGGGGATGCTTCTCGCGCGCGGCAAAATCCGGCTTTTCACCGATGCCGATAATTCCACATCAATTGGACACTTTAAGTTAATGCGGCCGCAGTTTTCCGCCGAAGGCGGATCCGCCTCTGGCGGAGAAAAAGGTTTTGACGTCGTCATCGGCTCGCGCGCCATCCGTGGCGCCAAGCTTGACCCGCCGGAACTATGGTACCGCCAGATCGCCGGCAAGGTAGGCAACCTGATAATCCAAATTCTGCTTTTGCCAGGCCTTTGGGACACGCAGTGCGGCTTCAAGGCCTTCACCGCTGAAGCTGCAGAAAGAGTTTTTTATGTTTCTAAAGTCACCGGCTGGGGGTTTGACGTTGAGATTCTCGCTTTGGCCAAGAAATTCGGATATAAAATCAAGGAAATCCCGGTCCACTGGGTGAATGATTTTTCTTCCACCGTGAAGGCCTCAGCCTACTTTACAACTCTCATAGAAACCCTTAAAATCCGCTGGTGGCTTTGGACAGGGAAATATCATGTAACATGAAACATATAACATGAAGCACAAAACGTGAAACGGCGGCATTCAAAAATGCTACATGTTTCATACTACATGCTTCGTGAGTAACATGGATAGATATTATTTAACAAAAGAACGGCTTGAGGAACTCCAGCAGGAGCTTGATGAACTCAAAAACAAAAAGCGCGTGGAAGTCGCCGAGAAATTAAAGCACGCCAAAGAGTACGGCGATCTTTCAGAAAATTCCGAGTATACCGAAGCCAAGGAAGAACAATCAATTATGGAATCCAGAATTTTTGAATTGGAGGAATTAATGAAAAAGGCTGTCATAATAAAGAAAGTGAACGGCGGCGATAAAGTTGGAATTGGTTCCACGGTGACTGCCAGAAAAGGCGATCAGGTTGTGAAATACACTTTGGTCGGTTCTTATGAAGCCAAGCCTGAGGAGGGGAAAATATCCGGAGACTCGCCGATCGGCCGGTCGTTTATGGGCCGCCGCGTAGGCGACAGTGTAAATGTCACGACTCCATCGGGACAAGCTACTTATCAAGTTACGAAAATCGAGTAGGGGCTCCAATTTTGGCTTTTGGAGAACCAGAGTTGCCCATCCCCAGCGGATGGGCACTCTTGCATCTCGGCGCAAAAACTCGCTTCGCGAGGCCTGGCTTTTTGCGCCTCCGATAGCTTCTCCAAAAGCCAAAATTTCCGCGTTGGGGACACTAGGTATTTTGTCTTCCCCGAGAGCTGCTTTCAAAACAAAAACCTCCGCGTTGGGACTTAAGTTAGCTTTGCCTTCGGCAAGGGCAAAATAAATAGTTTTTGCGGTTTAGTTAAAAAAGCGTAAAATTAGAATTAATATGCTTGACGATTTAATCGAGGAACGGTTAAAAAAACTTCATAAACTGGAAACCGCTAAAGTGAATCCTTATCCGGCACAGTCCCGCCGGACGCTTACGGCCGCCGAGGCGCGCAAGAAATTCAGCGCTTTGAGTTGCGGCCGGAAGAAAGTATATCTCGCTGGCCGCTTGATGGGTCTCCGCGACCAGGGAAACATCGTCTTTTTGGATTTGACGGACGAGAGCGGCCGGTTCCAGCTTGTCCTCAAAAAAGAAAATCTCAAAAACTTTGAATTTTTGAAATCCGTGATTGACATTGGCGACTTCGTCTCCGCGGGCGGCGCGCTTTTCAAAACCAAAAAAGGCGAAGAGAGCGTTGAGGTCAGGGAATTTGATATTTTGACTAAAAGCTTGAGACCACTCCCCAGTGAGTGGTACGGCGTGGAAGACGTTGAAACGCGCTTAAGGAAGCGCTATTTGGATTTACTCGTAAATCCCGAAACCAAAGAGATTTTCCGCAAGAAAGCCGTTTTTTGGGAAGCGTTCAGAGATTTTTTGAAAAGGGAAGGGTTTTTGGAGGTGGAGACGCCGGTGCTGGAGTCAATCCCGGGTGGCGCCGAAGCCGAGCCCTTTAAAACCCATATGAATGCGCTTGATGAGGATTTTTATTTGAGAATCTCGCTGGAATTGCCTTTGAAAAGACTGCTTGTCGCCGGATTTGAAAAGATTTTTGAAATCGGCAGGATTTTCCGGAACGAGGGTATAAGCAAGGAGCACTTGCAGGACTTCACGCAACTGGAATTTTACTGGGCTTATCACGATTACAACGATTTGATGGTACTTTTACAAAAACTTTATAAAGGAGTCATAAAAAAAACCTGCGGTGGACTCACGACTGTTTACGAAGGCAAAAAAATAAACTGGGGCAAAAAATGGCCAAGGCTTGATTATGTTTCGGAGTTTAAAAAGGGCAGCGGGATGGATCCTTTAGCGGCGAGCCGCGACGAACTTTTTCGCAAGGCAGAATCTCTAGGATTGAAGCCGGAAAAGAGCGCCGGCAAAGGACGCTTAATTGATTTGATCTTCAAAAAGACGGTGCGGCTGAAATTAATTCAACCCTGTTTCCTTTTGGATCAGCCGGCCGAAGTTGAACCACTGGCCAAGCGCTCCCATAAAGATTTAAGAGTTGTTGAGCGGGTGCAAATTATGGCCGCCGGCACAGAGCTTGGCAAGGGTTTTTCTGAATTGAACGACCCTCTGGACCAGAGGAAAAGGTTTGAAGAGCAGATGAAACTGCGGGAGGCTGGGGACAAAGAAGCGCAGAGACTGGATGAAGAATTTTTGGAGGCGCTTGAATACGGCATGCCGCCAGCGGCCGGTTTTGGGGTTTCTGAGCGGCTCTTTGCGGTTTTAATGGATAAACCAGTGCGTGAGACAGTGATATTTCCATTAATGAGGCCCAAAAAATAGTTGGAAAGGTGAATCGGCCAGCTTGGAAGCTGGCCGATACTTTCATTGAGGTCTGTTGAAAGGCGGGAATTTGAGGCATCGTTTACACTTTGGGCAGAACACGGTGTCTCCTTGACCAGATGCGTCTGGGACAAAACATCCGCTACAGAATTCTGCGCCGCAGCAAGGACAGCGCATAGCTTGGTACCTGCCGAACCTCTTATGTCCGCCGTTACTCGTTCGTGCAGAATTGCAATTCGGACAGAAATCCGGGTCTATACAAGGGAATTCTACCGTACCCACGCTCGCCATTTTCCACCTCCCTCATGGCGTACTAATCTGTTTTTACAGTGATTGCACCTTTTGGTCAAGCCGAAAGTTTTCTTGCCGCTTCGCAGATAATTTTAGGTTCTCCGTCGCGCGACGACATCCTTCCCTGAACCACAACCACGCTGTTCGTCTGCCAGACGGTCGCGGTTTTCTTAAGTATATCGTTGAAAACCACAACTTCAATTGGCTGAGGTGAAAAATCCTCAAGCTTTACGAAAATCATTGGTTGGCCGTTTTTAGCGATTATTTTTTGAATCTTTGAAACGAGGCCGGCAGCCCTTATGATTTGCCCGGTTTTTATAGTCCTTATTTCTGAAATTGGTTTTACGCCGGCGGCTTTAATTTTATCTGCGTAAGAATTAAGCGGATGGTCGGAAATGTAAAATCCCAGAAGCTCTTTTTCCCAAATCAGTTTTTGCTCTAGCGGCGCTTGTGCCGCAGCCGCCAGACGCAGGGTTACTGACGGCGTTGAGCTGCCAAACAAGCGGTTTGACTGGCCGAACGCGCTGCCGCCCTTTCTTACGACGTTGCTCACTCTTATTATTTCATCCAGGTTTTGCAGTGCCTGGTTCCTTTCAATTCCCAGCGAGTCGAAAGCGCCGCTTTTTATCAGGCTTTCCAATGACTTTCTGTTTAAATCCTTGTGCTTTATGCGCAGGAGAAAATCCGAGAAATTCTTAAAGGGACCGCCCCTCACGCGTTCTTCTATAATGGCCTTGGTAATTTCCTCGCCGACATTTTTTATAGCCAGAATCCCAAATCTGATGCCTTCTTCTTCGGGCGTGAAATTAACGAAACTTTTGCTTATGTCCGGCGGAAACACTTTTAGCCCGGATTGTTTGGCCTCCTGGACAAGAAAAGCGATTCGCTCAACGTCCGACACCTCGGCATTTAGAAGCCCGGCCGTGAACTCCACGGGGTAGTGGGCTTTAAGATAAGCTGTCCAGTAGCCGATTAATGCGTAGCAAGCGGCGTGGCTTTTGTTGAAGCCGTAGCGGGCGAATGGCGGGAAAAGTTCCCAGATGGCTTGGGCGGTTCTGGCTGGAATGCCGTTTTTAATCATGCCATTTATGAGTTTTTCTTTTTGCTCATCAAGAAGCGATTTTATTTTTTTGCCTATGGCTTTACGCAGTATGTCGGCTTCAGGTAGCGTGTAGCCGGCTAGGTCACGCGCGATTTGCATCATTTGCTCCTGATATACGCCGATGCCGTAAGTGTTTTTCAAAATCGGCTCGAGTTTCGGATGCAGGTAAGTGATTTTCTCTTTGCCGTGCTTGCGTTTGATGTAAGAAGGAATAAGCTCCATTGGCCCGGGGCGGAATAGTGATACAAGCGCAATCAGGTCCTCAATTCCTGTCGGCTTGATTTCTTTCATATACCTTCTCATGCCGCTTGATTCAAACTGGAAGACGCCCGTCGTATCGCCGGCGCGCAAGAGGTCAAAAGTTTCTTTGTCATCAAGCGGCAGCGATTGAATGTTTATTTCTTCGCCGTGCGTTTCTTTGGCGAGGCGCACCGTTTCTTCAACTATTGTCAGGTTCCGCAACCCCAAGAGGTCAATTTTAAGGAGCCCCAAGTCTTCCACACTGTACATTTCAAACTGTGTGATGATATTGTTTTTGTCCTGGGGTGCCAATTGAAGCGGCAGGTGGTTCATTAGTGGTTCCTTTGAAATCACCACGCCGCAAGCGTGGACCGAAGCGTGCCTAGCCACCCCTTCCAGGTGTTTGGCTGAATTTATGACTTTTTTAGCGTCATCATTTTTTTCATAAATTTCATTGAGTTCCGGCACGGTTGCTACCGCCTTCTCCAATTTCATATTAAATGGGATGAGTTTGGCAATTTGGTCGCAGAGGCCGTAGCTTGAACCCATAGCGCGGCCGGCGTCTCGGACGGCCGCCCGGGCTGCCATAGTTCCGAAAGTTATTATCTGCGCTACCCTGTCGGATCCGTATTTCTCCTTTAAATACGCAAAAACCTCATCCCGGCGAGTATCGGCAAAGTCAATATCAATGTCGGGCATCTGGATTCTTTCCGGGTTCAGAAATCTTTCAAAAAGCAAGCCGTATTCTAGGGGGTTTATGTCGGTGATGCCCAAAATATATGAAATCAGGCTGCCGGCGGCTGAACCGCGTCCGGGGCCTACAGCAATGCCGTGGCTTTTGGCCCAGTTCACGATATCCTGGACAATAAGGAAGTAGTCGGCAAAGCCGGTTTTTTCTATAACGCCGAGTTCATATTCCAGTCTGTTCTCAACCTCGTCGTTTAGCTCGTTGGCTGGGAATTTTGCACCGGCTCTTTCGTTTACAAGCTCTCTTAAAAATTCGTTGGCCGTCTTACCTTCGGGTTTTGGAAAATCAGGCAATTGGACTTTGTTTAATTGAAGTGTTACGTTGCAGCGCTCGGCAACTTTTGCCGTATTCTCCACGGCTTCCGGTATGTCTTTGAATTTTTCAGCCATTTGCTCCGGCGAAGTCATGGAAAAATCGTCGGCGCGCAAAGTTAGCCTGTCATCGTCGCTCATTTTATTTCCTGTCTGTACCGCCAAGAGCACATCGTGGTATTCGGCGTCTTCGGGTTTCAAATAGTGAATGTCTTGAGTGGCCACAAGCGGCAGCCCCGTTTCTTGGGAAAGCCTGATTATGTCGTCGTGAATCTGCACCACTTCTTTTATATTCGGATGATGGCCGATTTCCAGAAAGAAATTTCCCGGGCCGAAAATTTCCTGGTATTCCAGGGCGGTGCGCTTGGCCTCGTCAAACTTTTTACTCAAAAGCAGCTTGTTTATTTCTCCAGAGAGACAACCAGAAAGGCCGATTAGGCCCTCGTGGTATTCTTTCAGTATTTCTTTGTCAATGCGCGGACGGTAGTAAAAACCTTCCAGGTGGGATTTCGTGATTAATTTCATCAGGTTTTGCCAACCGAGATTCGTTTCGGCGAGCAAAATCAGGTGGTAATACTTTTCGCTCGGGTCTTTTTTTAGTCGGCTTTGCGGCGCCATGTAGGTTTCTACCCCCAAAATTGGCTTTAATCCGGCGCTCCTGGCCTTCTTGTAAAATTCCACGGCGCCGTAGAGCACGCCGTGGTCGGTAAGCGCTATTGCATCCATGCCCAGCTCCCTTGCTCTGGTAACTAAGTCATCAATTTTCGCTAAGCCGTCTAGTAGGGAATAATGGGAGTGAGTGTGAAGATGTACAAATTTAGGCATGAAGTTAGAAACCGTCTATCTTCTAGATTTTAAACCAGTTTTTTTGTTTAGAAAAGCCGCTGCGACCACTAATGTAGAGAAGGTCATACTTGTATAATTGGTAATTTTTTGTAGAATGATTTTTTAGAGTGCCGCCTTAGCTTAGTGGCAAAGCAGTGGTTTTGTAAACCACGTACGCGGGTTCGATTCCTGCAGGCGGCTCTGGAGGTGTACCTTGAGAGGCGTAAAAGGATATATTTGGATAGGCGATGTCACTGATTCGACAAAAGTTTTCCTCGGCCCGGACGTTGAACGAAGAGGGGTGGGCTATGCTAATTTCGAGACCAATGGATTGACCCCGTTCACTTCAAGGAAATCAGCCCATGTTATGAGATGCCGAATTTTGAGGCGAGGCGATTTTCGGAAATTGGATTTGGCGGCCATTCGTATGACCGTGGCCCAGACGGAACGTGAGGTCTATGCCCTGAAAGATCGCCGGGACTTGGTTGTGGTAAAGATCGGGGAGAGAATCGGGGATTTTCGAACTCACGAGCTTCTCGGCCCGCCGACTGAAGGGAAATTCGTTCTTTATCCGTCTTTGCCGGCTGCCCTTGTGGTTGACAACGGATTCCGGGCTTTCAGCGATTTTGAGGAAGCGCTTCACATCGGTAAGGAAGTGAATCGGCAAGGCGGACAACCCGCGTGGATTGCGACTTTTAAAATGAAGATACTCGACCCGTGATGAAATATATCGCGGGTCGTTTTGTTTGAAGAAGTTCTAAATTTGGCGTATATTAGGAGAGTCGCCGATGTAGCTCAGGTAGCAGAGCGACTCCATGGTAAGGAGTAGGTCGCCAGTGCAAGTCTGGCCGTCGGCTCATTAGAAAATCTTAGCGAGGTATCGAGCTTTAGATTTTCTTATGCCCCGCCGCAGGCGGGGCGAAAGTAACTAAATCTACTGCCCCGCCGCAGGCGGGGCGAAAGTAACTAAATCTACTGCCCCGCCGCAGGCGGGGCGAAAGTAACTAAATCTACTGCCCCGCCGCAG
>Ga0315282_10003285_pt1 | contig 29097 bp, 25 predicted proteins | sample YL17G07_20_MG_FD_203693 | JGI IMG/M metagenome (GOLD analysis project Ga0315282, IMG submission 203693) | Sediment microbial communities from Yellowstone Lake, YNP, Wyoming, USA - YL17G07_20 | ecosystem: Environmental > Aquatic > Freshwater > Lake > Sediment | place: USA: Wyoming | collected... | reverse complement strand
CTTCACGTTGGTTGCCCCCCAGCTGGCTTCGGCCGATAGTCGCGCCGATCCAGGCATGCGTCGTAGGTGGCCCGGTCGATTCGGATCCAGTCGGTCTTCTCGATGCCTCGGCGGTTGCGGGAGGTGGGGCTACACGGAAAGGCGCTGGCAATCTTGATCCACCGCCCCTGCTCGCGGGCGACGATGCGGATCTCCTCGGCCACTTCCGAGAGATCCTGGTCCTGGCTGAAGATGAGCGCGACGTCGTACGCCTGACGATGAGCCAAACGGATGACGTCGAGAGCGAGCCGGACGTCGATGCCTTTCTCTTCACCCACGAGGACGGTATGTTTCGTACCGTCGGGAAGACTGAAGGTCTTGTTGCGGTAGCGGAGGGACCGTGAGAAGACCTTGACGCCCTCGCGCCCCATCACCCCCAACTTTCCTGCCCAATAGGTGTGCCAGAAGGGGTCATCGTTCCGGTCGGGGACACCGGTGTAGAAGCGGGCTTCAACGAGCTGCCATTCATGCGTCTGGCACAGGCGACGAGACAGCGCGAGGACGTCGTAGTTGGGGTGGAAGTAGCCGAAGGCTTCACGGGCTGAGTGGAAGAGGTTCTGGCCGTCCAGGAAGGCAGTGGCCCGCTTGAGGAGTGGCTCGCCAGTCATCGCAGGCGAGCCTCAAAAAAAATAACCCCGCCCGAGGCCTTTCGGCATGTCGGACGGGGAGCAACTGCGACTCCAAGTATAGCGCGCCGCGGCCGGGTGTCAAGGGTTCGTACGGCGTTCACTTGACAGCCTCCAGCAGGATGCGCAGCGCCCGTAGTGCGCGCCGGCTCGTGTCCCGTGTCATGACGCCCAGCCACCACGCAGCCTCTGTCGGGTCGGCGTGCTGCAGGTTGGCCGCGGCTTGGTGCAGCCGATCCGCGTTCCGGAGTCCCGAGACCACTCGCGCGTAGCCCGCCACCCGCGCGCCCCAGTCGGGGTCGAGCGGGTGGAACGGTCCGGTTGTCAGTCTGACGTGTGGCCCTGACGTGGCGCGTACAGCCGCACGCAGCAGCGCCGCGCCTGCCGAGAACGCGAGCGGCGAGATCGGCGCGATCCGCGTGAAGCGCTCCTGACGCTTCACATCGAGTGTCCGGCGGTAGAGAATGCCCGCCTCGCCTTCCCGGCGCCGGACGACGCGAAGCGCGAACGACGCGTCGCGGATCTTCACTTCTCGCCTCCGGCGACCTTGTCGAACTGCGCCCACGGCGACACGCCCTCTGGCGCCGACCGCGCCACTTGACAACCCACCCGATGAAACCGCTCGAGATCGCGCAGCGCGTATTCGGGGCACTGGCGGAGGGCGCAGCGTACGAAGCTCAGCTCTCGCTCTACTTCGGTGAGGCTGGCCGCTTGGGCCTCGACGCCGACCAGCTTGCGGGCCGAGACCGCCTTGATGATCGTCTGTCGGACCACCCCGGGGTCCGGTATCAGGCGCAGCTTCGGTGCGCCGAGAAAACGCTCGTGGATCGCCCTCGCCTGTCTTGTTCTGCCGCTCGATTTCCTCGGCGGCCATGAGACGGCGTGCCCGCTCGATGGCGGCACAGAGTGCCGAGGGTGTCGCAGTGACCGCCAGGATCGCGTTCTGGAACCGGCGTGGGATGGGCGCCTGCGGATCGCTGTCGTCGGCGAAGCCGCAGACGGCACGCGCGGTCTTCTCGTCTTCGCAGAGCGCGAGCTGGAGTTCAGACGATTCTGAGACCTGTCGGGCGCTCTCGGGCCAGGCTGCGACTTTGAAGGTGGGCCCGGCGAAGTACTCCTGCGCTTCGGCAAGCACCCGTCTGCGCCCGTCCTCGATCGAGACGTCGTCTTTGCGCTCCTCGATCTGCTTGATGATGTTCGGCTGATAGCGGAACTGCCAGCCGCGGCCGCCGAGCATCGGATAGGTGTGCCAGCAGACGCCCACCAGGCGATCGAGCGCCTCGGCTGACTCGGGTCCTGCCTCGTCCGGCCGCAAGACGGCCAGCGTGGCGTTCGCCGAGTCGAGCCCGCTGGAATCAGACAGCGGAATGCTCTCCAGCAGCAACGCCGAAGCGACACGGCGATGGATGCCACGCGGGTTCTCGCCGTCGAGCTCGCCCGCATGCGTGTCGACATCGGCGGAGACGGCCGCCATGAAGTTGCTGCGATCCAGGCGATTGAGCAGATCAGCCTGGATCCGCTGGCTGTTCCAAAGGATCGCCAATGTTGTTCGCCAGATGCCAGAAGGCCGTCAACGTGTGCGTCTTGCCGCCGCCGAAGCCGGTGCTCAGGCGGAGGAACGCCCCGGCCTCCTTCGGGTTGGCGAGGCGTTCGAAGACCCTACGGGCAATTGAGCAGAGCGGGACCGCAGGGTGGGTGTTCTGAAAGAAGAGCTTCGGATCGCGGTAGACCGGGGGCGCCGTGCCGTCGATCAGGTCGCCGAAATCTGCCGCGAAGATCGCGTCATTCAGGTCACCCTTGAGGACTTCCTTGCGGGGTTTGCAGCTTGTGAGCACACCCATTGCGGACCTCGATCAGCAGGGTCAGGAACGGAAGGAACAGCATTGCGGCGCCCAAGGATACTCCCCGGGGAGTGCTCAGGACATGTACGACCGACGAGCTATCGACCGCTCGCTGCCGTGATGAATAGGTTCGCGAGCGGCGCCGGCAGCAAGCTCAGAGGCGTTGGCCCAGCACACTCCCCGCAAAGTCGAGGGCACAAAGGCCGCGCTGAGCATACCCCTGGTTGCGACAGGCTAGGTCACCAGCCATATCAGCAGCGAGGAGGACAAGCGCAAGGCGCTGGCGTCCACTCAAGAGTACGTGAAGCGCCAGCCGGTCCAGAGCAACGTCGCCGCAATGCCCGAGAGGACGGGCACCGAGTGAAACACGGACAAAACACGGACAATCGGCTTCGGAAGGCTCTTGGGCTGGCTCGAGAGGTGTCGGGGGGAAACGCCCCTAAATGGCAAGAGCCGCAACGGTTTCCCGTGCGGCCCTTGTTGGTTGCGGGGGCAGGATTTGAACCTGCGACCTTTGGGTTATGAGCCCAACGAGCTACCAGACTGCTCCACCCCGCGTCTCACACAGTACCACCGTCAGCGGTGAAGATCAATCCTGCCTCGTGTGGAGTGTGAATCGCCACCGGCCAGGCTGAAGCCTCGCACCCCAAGGCCAGAGTCTTGCGCTACGGAGGTTGCTACCGGGCTGGCTGCGGCGAGGCGGGCGGCACGTCCTTGACGACGAACACCTTCTCGCCGGGGCGGATCAGCCCGAGCTCGCGTCGCGCGATCTCCTCGATCGCAAACGGGTCCTCGCGGAGCTGCCGCGCTTCCTCGCGCAGCCGCGCGTTCTCCGCCCGCGCCTGGGCCAGCGCCTGCTCAATCGCCTGCGCCTGCCGCCGCGCCTGCAGCATCGCCACCAGGCCTTTGTCCCCGAACAGCGCGTTCAGCACCAGTACGCAGGCGACGAACAGCAGCAGGTACACCCGCGCACGGCCGCGGCGGGCTGGCCGGGCCTCGGGCGCAGGCGCCGACGTTGCGACTGGATCGGGCTCGGGCATTCGGGTAATAGTACCGCGTCCTGACGGCGCTGGATCTCGCCGGTCATGTTTTACCCCAAATCGATCCAAAAGTACAGGTCGAAAATGCACGGCGCGTAAAAAGGCCAGACTGCCGAGGTGGCCCGTGGACCTGACCGACCATGTCGTGGTGCTGACAACCCTTCCCCCGGCCAGCGACAGCGACGCCGCCGGCTTCGCCACGGCGCTCGTGGAGGAGCGGCTGGCCGCCTGTGTGAACATCTATCCCGAGATGGAGTCGGTCTACCGCTGGAAGGGACAGGTGGAACGCGAGCGCGAACGCCAGATCGTCATCAAGACGACGGCCGCGCGGCTCGAGGCGCTGCGCGAGCGCGTGCGGCAGCTCCACCCGTACGAGATGCCGGAGTTCATCGTCCTGCCGGTCATTGCGGGCAGCAAGGGGTACCTGGCCTGGATGATGGAGTCGACGGCGGGAGGCCGGTGACGCAGGCGTCGGACCTCGGGCTTCGGGCGTCGGCTGGCGCCGGCTGCCGCGGCGCGTGCCTCGCGCTCAGCCGTCTGACCTCGGGCGTCGGGCCTCTCGGTGCCAGCAGAGGCTGAAGCGCAGCCCGAAGATCTACCCCAGCGTGCAGGCGCTGGTTGACGGCTGACGCCTGGGAGAAGCCTACCTTCGCCTCCATCTGCTATCATTCCGGTCTCGGCCCGTTTGATTCCCGCGTGGGCACTCATGCTCCGCCATTCACCGCCGTTGTTGCCCGGAGGCGTGACGACGCGCCTCGAGGGCGTGCGGCTCTTCCTGCTGAAGCGCCTTCCGGGCCGGCTCCTGCTCGTCGGCCTGGTCATCAAGCTGCTGGCAGGCCTGACCCGCTTGGTCGCCGGGTCGTTGCCGCCGCTCCTCGGCGCCCTTGACACGATCGGCAGCCTCGCGCTCGCTGCGGGCCTCGGCTACCTGGTCTACCGCCTGGTCGTCCGCGCCAAACGGCGCCTGCTGTGGCGCGTGCGCCGGAAGCTCATCCTCTCCTATATCTTCATCGGCGTCGTCCCGGCCCTGCTCATCGTCGCCTTCTTCGTGATCAGCGGCCTGCTGCTGTTCCTCAACGTCGGCTCGTTCCTGGTGCGCAACAGCTTCCGGAACCTGACCGACGAGGCGCAGTTCCTGGCCGACACCGCGGCGGTCGAGCTCCAACGCGCGGCCACGGGCGACAGCACGGCCGTCCTCGACCGGCGCGAGGCGAACCTCGGCGCGAGATATCCGGGTGCCTCGATCGCGCTCGTTCCAGTCGGCGCGGAGCCGTGCAGCGGCAGAGGCCCGAGCGCTCCCTCATCGGCGGCGTCACCCGTGCAGCCGGGCGGGGCCGCGCAGCCTCGCGAGCCGGCACGCCCGACCTCCGGCGTCCAGGCCCGGGCCGTCGGGCCGTGGCTGCACGCACGGCCGCCCGACGTCCTTCCGGAGTGGGTTAGTTGCAGCGGCTTTGCCGGAATCATCCACGCCGTGGGGCCCGTGTCGGCTCTGGCGGGCGAGGAAGACGAGGGGCGCCTGGTGGTGAGGGCCGTGGGACTGCCGAAAGCCCCGAGGCCACCCTTCGCGGTGGTCGTCGACATCCCGGTGACCGACTTCCTCGAGGAGAGACTGCGCGAGGAGACGGGCATCACCCTCGGCGACATGACCGTGGTCGGCGAGGGCAGCATCCGGACGATCGGCCGTGCACCGCACGCGACGGCGGCGCGCGTGGGCGCGATCTCCACCGCGGCGACCCAACCGAGCGGCCGGGGCAACTGGGTGGCGCTGCTCGAGGACACCGATTGGCAGACGGGGCGCACGGGCAGCATCGCGATCCAGATCGCCTTCAACATCGGCGAGATGTACCAGCGGCTGCTGGCCTCGCAGACACGGATCGGGACGATCAGCTTCAGCCGCGTGCTGCTCGGCGTGCTGCTGCTCATCGCGGTGCTCTTCCTCATCATCGAGGCGGCGGCGCTCTTGATGGGCTTGGTGCTGGCCAAGTCGATCACCGGGTCGGTGCACGAGCTGTTCACCGGGACCGAGCGGGTGCGGCAGGGCGACTTCAGCCACAAGATCGCCGTGCGGGCGCGCGACCAGCTCGGCGAGCTGGCGTCCTCGTTCAACACGATGACCGACAGCATCATCGACCTGCTGCGCGAGGCCGAGGAGAAGAAGCGGCTCGAAGAGGAGCTGCGCATCGCGCGCGAGATCCAGATGTCGCTCCTGCCCCGCGGGCGGCTCTCGGTGCCGGGCCTCGCCATCACCGCGCTGTGCGTCCCGGCGCGCGAGGTCGGCGGCGACTACTACGATCTGCTGCCCCTCGGCGAGGAGCGGCTGGGCGTGCTGATCGCCGACGTGTCGGGCAAGGGGACCTCGGCGGCGTTGTACATGGCGGAGCTGAAGGGCCTGATCCTGTCGCTCAGCCAGATCTACCGCTCGCCGCGCGAGCTCCTCATCAAGGCCAACCGGATCATCGCGGACAACCTCGACAACCGCAGCTTCATCACGGTGACCTACGCGGTCATCGACCTGCGCGCGCGGACGATGACGTACGCGCGGGCCGGGCACACGCCGCTGATGTACCGGTGCGAGCGCGTGGCAGGCAGGCCGGAGGTGCGCGTTCTGGTGCCCGACGGCCTCGTGCTCGGGCTGCGGATCGACGACGGGCAGATGTTCGAGCGCCTGCTGGAAGAGGCGCACCTCCCGCTGGCGAGCGGCGATCTGCTCATGTTCTACACCGACGGGATCACCGAGGCGATGAACGGCGAATCGGACTGCTTCGGCGAGGCGCGGCTGTGCCAGCTCCTGTCCGAGCACGGCGACCTGCCCGGCGAGGAGCTGCGCGAGCGGATCCTGCGCGAGATCGAAGCGTTCGTGGCTGGTGCGCCGCAGCACGACGACATGACGATGATCCTCGTCAAGGTGGAGGACGTCGAGGTCGGCGCAGTCGGCACGCAGACGGCGCCCGCGCCGGCCTAGCACCGGTGTACGACGGCGGTTCACGGCGAATGTGCACGACGGAGGTCGACGAACGACGGTGCGCGGCCGGAGGTTCGCGTACGAAGGTTCATCACGGAGACCCACGGGCGGAGGTGCACGGCGGCGGCCCCGTGCCGTACCTTCGTGGCGCACCTTCGTGCCGCACCTTCGTGTCGCACCTTCGTGTCGCACCTTCGTGTCGCACCTTCGTGCCGTACCTTCGTGCCGTACCTTCGTGGCGCACCTTCGTGCCGCACCTTCGTGCCGTACCTTCGTGCCGCACCTTCGTGGCGTACCTTCGTGGCGTACCTTCGTGGCGCACCAGCGTGTCGAACCAGCAGCGTGAGCGACGGGACCGTGTCCGATCTGATCGTCATCTTTCGCACGCACTCCGACGTCGAAGCCAACGTCGTCCGGGGCCTGCTCGAAGCCCACGGCATCCGGTCGCTGCTGTCGTCCGACATCCCGCACTCGGTGTTCCCGCTCACCATCGACGGCCTGGGCGAGGTCCGGATCTCGGTGAACGAGGCCGACGCGGACCAAGCGGCGCGGATCATCGAGGAGCACCGCACCCAGACCGAGGAGGGCCAGGTGGTGTCGCTCGGTGACGAGTCGCGGGCGCTCGAGCTGCGGCTCGGCCACCGGTTCCGGGACAGCGAGCTGCTCGAGCGGGCGCTCACGCACCGGTCGCTGGCCAACGAGGACGCGAGCGGGGCGATCGCCGACAACGAGTCGCTCGAGTTCCTCGGCGACGCGGTGCTCGGCTTCGTGATGGCCGACATCCTGTTCCGCGAGTTCCCGGACCTGGATGAGGGGCAGAAGTCGAAGATCAAGGGGTCGCTGGTCTCGACGCCGTCGCTGGCGCGGCTGGCGCGCCGGCTCGAGCTGGGCGACGCTCTCATGCTGGGCCGCGGCGAGGAGAAGACCGGGGGTCGCCGCAAGCAGGCGCTGCTGGCCAACACGTACGAGGCGCTGATCGCGGCTCTCTACCTGGACGCCGGCATCGAGGCCGCGCGCCGCTTCATCCGGCGCGAGTTCGCCGAGCCGCTCGAAGAGGTGCGGCGGCCCGACTTCTGGGGACGCGACTACAAGTCGGCGCTGCAGGAGTTCCTGCAGGCCCGTGAGCTGCCGCTGCCCGAGTATCAGGTGGCGGCCGAGAGCGGCCCGGATCACCGCAAGCTGTTCCTGGTCGAAGTGCGGGTCAGGGGAGAGAAGATCGCCGAGGCGAACGGGCGCAGCAAGAAGGAGGCGGAGCAGGAAGCGGCCCGGATCGCGCTCGAGAAGCTCGAGGAAGAAGGGGGGAAAGGAGTAACGAGTAAGGAGTAACGAGTAAGGAGTAAGGAGTCACGAGTCACGAGTCACGAGGTCCTTGGTCCTTAGAACTGGTTTCACAACCCGCAGGCGGGTGGCGGCGAGCGGGGCGCCCCACGGGTGGGGCTGCTCGCCGACAGGACCCGACGAGCGGCAGAAGGGGGTTTTGAAACCAGCTGTAGTCCTTGGTGCGGTTGCTCGGCCCTGGTTCTTGGTGCGCTTCACGAACCAGCCAGGTTGTGAACCTCAGGGAGTACGAAGAACCAGGGACCAAGCACCCACCAAGAACGAAGGGCCAAGGACCAAGGACCAAGGACCAAGGACGGCAAGAATCAGCGTTACTGTCCGCTGGCGAGCGCCTGGGGGCCGGCGGCGCGCTCGACGTGGGGAAGCCTGGCGAGCGCGTAGTGCTGCACCTCGCTGGCAATCTCCTCGGCGGTCGCCGGGACGGCGCGGCAGTGGATGCGCACCCAGAGCCGCAGCATGGGGTCGCTGAAGCTGTAGCGCTTCTGCGCCGCGCTCACCAGGTCCACGTCCTCGAGCCACGAGAGGTAGTCCTTGGTCGAGCCGGGCGTCCGCCCGAGGCGCTGCGAGATCTCGGTCAGCGTCAGCGGCTCTTCCCGCGCGAGGATCTCGAGGATCGCCTTCAGGGCCCCGTACCCGCGCGCCCGGTGCAGGCGCAACTCGTAGCAGTAGCCGCAGCGGCTCGACAGCCGGCCGTCGGGCGCGAGCAGCGCCGTCAGCGAGCCGATCGGATCCTGGCTCTCCGGCCCCTCCACGGCCCGCATTGCCTCGACGATCGTCCGCACGTACGCCGGCCGGCCGTCGGCGAGCGCGTGCACCACGCGGCCCAGCTCTTCCAGATCGGCGCCGTTCATCCGTGGCCACGACGCGCGGGGCATGGCCACGCGGAGCGCGTCCCGTGTCTCCTGAGCTGTCAGCGGCGTCACCTGGACGAGGAGGAACTGGGTCGAGGCGTCACGCAGCAGCCGTCGCGCGCGCGCGACGTAGCGGGTCGAGAGCACGAAGCGGTTGGTGCTGGCGGCCAGCGCCGCGATGGTCTCCCGGAGCGCGAGCCGCAGGCCGGGGAAGCTCTCGAACGTGCGCAGCTCGAGGATCTCGTCGAGCAGGAACGTGGCCGGCCCGCCGTCCTGCGCCCGGGCGCCCGTCAGGAAGGCGAGCGTCGCCTCGAAGGCGGCCCGCGGCCCGGCGCCCGGAGTCGCGCCGTTCCACTTGAACGGCGAGCGCTCGGTAATCGCCTGCAGGAAGCGCTCGGGTGTCGTCGCCGAGCGCTCGATGTCCACGTACTGGCTGGCGCCGGCCCCCAACTCGGCGTGCAGACGCTCGAGGAGCGCCGTGCGTCCGCTCCCGCAGGCCCCCAGGATCACGGGAACGCGCGGCGGCGACGCGGTGAGCGCCGACGCAATCCGGCGGGCGGTCATCGCGCTGACCGGCGTCATGAATGTCTCGTTCCGCTTCCCGCGTCCGGTTCCGCTGCCTCGCGCATCGGGATGCGCACGCCGCGCGTGTCGGCGGTCCGAATCGCCTCCGGGTACCCGGCGTCGGCGTGGCGCGCGACGCCGATGCCCGGGTCGTTGGTCAAGACGCGCTCGAGCTTCTCGTCGGTCTCCCGCACGCCGTCGGCGACGATCACCATGCCCGCGTGCAGGGAGTAGCCGATGCCGACGCCGCCGCCATGGTGCACGGAGACCCAGGTGGCGCCCGACGAGGTGTTCAGCAGCGCGTTGAGGACCGGCCAGTCGGCGATGGCGTCGCTGCCGTCGCGCATCCCCTCGGTCTCGCGGTTGGGGGAGGCCACCGAACCGGTGTCGAGGTGGTCGCGGCCGATGACGATCGGCGCCTTGATCTCGCCGCGCCGCACCATCTCGTTGATGCGCAGGCCGAAGCGGGCGCGCTCGCCGTAGCCGAGCCAGAAGATGCGGGCCGGCAGGCCTTGGAACGCCACGCGCTCGCTCGCCAGCCGGATCCACCGGCCGAGCGCCTCGTTGTCGCGGAACATCTCGAGCGCCGCCCGGTCGGTCGCGCGGATGTCCTCCGGGTCCCCCGACAGCGCGGCCCAGCGGAACGGCCCCTTGCCCTCGCAGAAGAGTGGGCGAATGTACTCGGGCACGAAGCCGGGAATCTCGAACGCATCGCGGACGCCCGCTTTCACCGCCTGCGCCCGGATGTTGTTGCCGTAGTCGAACGTCACCGCGCCCCGCCGCTTGAGCGCGAGGAGGCCCTCGACGTGCTCCCCCATCGCGTCGATGGCGCGGCGGATGTACTCGTCCGGGCCGGTCCGCCTCAGCGAGTCCGCTTCGGCGAGCGTCATCCGGTTCGGCACGTACCCGTTGAGCGGGTCGTGCGCGGAGGTCTGGTCGGTCAGGACGTCGGGGATGACATGGCGCCGCACGAGCTCGGGAATCACGTCGGCCGCGTTTGCCAGAAGCGCCATCGACCGCGCAACCCGGTCCCGCCGCCATTCGGCCACCCTGCCCAGCGCATGATCCAGGCTGTCGGTCGACTCGTCGACGTACTTCGTCGCCAGCCGCCGCTCTATGCGGCGCGGATCGACCTCGATCACGAGCGCGGCGGCGCCGTTCATCGCCGCGGCGAGCGGCTGGGCGCCGCCCATGCCGCCCAGGCCCGCCGAGACGAACAGGCGGCCGGCCAGGCTGCCGCCGAAGTGCCGGACGGCGAGCGAGGCGAGCGTCTCGTAGGTCCCCTGCAGGATCCCCTGCGTGCCGATGTAGATCCAGCTCCCCGCCGTCATCTGCCCGTACATCGTCAGGCCGCGGTCCTCGAGGTCGCGGAAATTCTCGAAGGTCGCCCAGGCGGGGACGATGAGCGCGTTGGCGATGAGGACGCGCGGGGCCCACGGGTGCGTGCGGAAGACGCCCACGGGCTTGCCCGATTGGACGAGCAGCGTCTCGTCGTGGTCCAGCGACCGCAGCGAGCGGATGATCGCGTCGAAGCACGGCCAGTTGCGCGCCGCCTTGCCCGATCCGCCGTAGACGACGAGATCGTCGGGGCGCTCGGCGACGTCCGGGTCGAGGTTGTTCATCAACATCCGGAGCGCCGCTTCCTGCGGCCAGCCCTTGCAGGAGAGTGTCGTGCCGTGCGGAGCGCGAACCTGACGGGTGACGGTAGCCATGCGTACCTCCGGGCGAGATTGGGGGTGGTCGACGCTCGGGATCCTAGAAGGTAAGAAGGCCGGCGCGACTTGTCAATTCGAAAAACAAAAATTCCTACTTGACAGCAACCCGGCACGATTCTTCGAGCACGCCGCTCGCGATCAACCTTGTAATCGTGTCGATGTCGGGCGCCGGCGGCCGATCGTCGTCGAGCGAAGGGACCTCGGTGCGGCGCTCGCTGATTGTGGCGAGCTGCGCGAGCGCGATGGCGGCCAGATCGGCAGCCATGGTGACGGGGGCGCCATGGAAATTGCCTCCGGAGACGATTTCGCGCTCCCCGGCGAACACCATCGGGTTGTCGGTCGCCGAATTGGCTTCGGTGGTCACGACGCCGCGGACGAACTGCAACGCCTCGCGGGCCGAGCCGTGTACCTGGGCGCCGCCCGCGCGCCATCCCACACCTCGCCCTCGCCGACCAGCACGAGCGCCAGGTGGGCGAGCGGCGCGAGATCGCCGCTGGCGCCCACCGATCCGCGGCAGGGCACGCGAGGATGCACGCGCCGGTTCAGCAGCGCGACCAGCGCGTCGAGCGTCTGCGACCTGATGCCCGAGAAGCCTTTGGCCAGGACGTTGGCACGCAGCGCCATCATCGCGCGGACGACCCGGACGGGCAGCGGATCGCCGACCCCGGCCGCGTGGCTGCGGAGCAGGTTGAGCTGCAGGCGTTCGAGCGAGTCGGCCGGGATCTTCACCTCGGCGAAGGACCCGAAGCCGGTGTTGATCCCGTACACGGCCGCCTGGCCGGCCGCCTGTTCGTCGACCACGGCACCGGCGGCGCGCACCCGTGCGACAGCGTCGGGCGCGAGGCCCACTTCCTCGCCGAGGTCGGCGATGGCGACCAGCCGCTCGAAGGTGAGCGAATTGCCGTCAAACAGGATCATCGGAGACTCGAACCGGGCTCATCGGCGACTTCCGCGAAGAACGAACAGGGGACGATCGGGTCACTTGTACCTCCCCAGAGGCGTCGGCTTGAACCCCCGCTCGAGCCTCGTGAGGCCTGAGGCTTGACAGGCTTCAGGCGTCGGGCTTCAGGCGTCGGGGACAGCACATTCGCGGCCGAAGTCCGTAGCCTGAGGCCTGAAGCCCGAGAAATCCGTTTGGTCACTTCTGCCTGCTCTGGTAGCATCCATCGGTTGGTCTGTCGGCGTGGGCGAAATGGGGTCGGGAGGGGCCCGATCCCCTCATCGGTTCGGGACTGACGTATGAACATCGCGGTGATCGGCGCGCAGTGGGGCGACGAAGGCAAGGGCAAGATCGTCGACCTGCTGACGCCGCATTTCTCGATCGTGGCCCGCTACCAGGGGGGCCACAACGCGGGGCACACGGTCTACGCGCAGGGGACGCGCTACGTGCTGCACCTGATTCCGTCGGGCATCCTGCACCCGCGCGTCACGTGCGTGATCGGCAACGGCGTGGTGGTGGACCCGCGGGCGCTCTTCGAGGAGGTCGACTTCCTCGGCGCCCAGGGCATCGAGGTCGACAATCGGCTCCTGATCAGCGAACGGGCGCACCTGATCCTCCCGTACCACCGCGAGCTCGAGCTGCTCTCCGAGGCGCGCCGCGGCGACAGCAAGATCGGAACGACCTCGCGCGGGATCGGGCCGGCCTACGAGGACAAGGTCGGCCGGCGCGGCATCCGGGTGGTCGATCTTCGCGACGCGGCGGCGCTCGCCGACCAAGTGCGCGAGAACGTGGACGCGCGCAACCACCTGATCGGCGATGCGGCCCTCGACTGGCGGAAGGTGTACGAGCAGCTCCTCACCTACGGCGAGCGGCTGCGTCCCTGGGTGGTCGACGTGTCCGCCTTCCTGACCCGGGCGAGAGCCGAGGGGCGGGCGATCCTCTTCGAAGGGGCGCAGGGCGCGCTGCTCGACGTCGACCACGGCACCTATCCGTTCGTCACCTCGTCGAGCGCCTCGGTGGGCGGCGTCTGCACGGGGCTCGGGCTCGGGCCGCGGGCGATCGACGGCGTGCTGGGCGTGGCGAAAGCCTACACCACCCGCGTCGGCGGGGGACCGCTGCCGACCGAGCTCTCGGGCGCGATCGCCGAGCGGTTGCGCGAGACCGGGCAGGAATACGGCGCCTCCACCGGCCGGCCGCGGCGTTGCGGCTGGTACGATGCGGTCGCGGTGCGCTACGCGGTGCGGGTCAACGGCCTCGACGCGCTGGCGCTGACCAAGCTCGACGTCCTCGACGGCCTCGACGAGATTCGGATCTGCACCGCCTACCGCGCCAACGGCACGACGCTCGAAGATTTCCCGGCCGACATCCGGCAGCTCGCCCTCTGCGAGCCGATCTACGAGACGCTCGCCGGCTGGTCGCAGCCGACCCATGGCGCGCGGAAGCTGGGAGAGTTGCCGGAGGCTGCGCGGCGCTACGTGACGCGCCTCGAAGAGGTGAGTGGCGCGCCGGCGGCGATCATCTCCACCGGCACGGACCGGTCGGAGACGATCGCCGTCGAGGACTCGGCGGTCACGCGCTGGTTCCCGAGCTGGATCTGATCGGGGTCCCTGAGCGTTCTGGGTCCCTGATTCTTGGTCCTTGACCAACGGCACGGCCCTGTGCCCTGATCCCTGCCCCCTGCACGTCACACCTTGTGGTGGACGCAGAACGCCTCGACCCGGCTGGCGTCGGCGTTGAGGAACTCCACGCCGGCGCGGTACTGCGGGTCCTTGCCGGGCGCCATTTCGAAGCGCGCCCACGCGACCACGCCGACGAACCGGATCGTGCCGTTGCCTTCGGGCAGCGCCATCGGCACGCGCTGATTCGGCTTGAGGACCGCTGGGCCGATCACCTGGGCGCCGATGATCGAGCAGTCGATCAGCCTGGCCCAGTTGCCGTCCACGAGCACATCGACGCCGTCGCGGATCTTCACGCGCGGGGCGCGGCGCGTGCCGCGCTGGTCGAGTGGCTGGGCGGTGGCGACCGGCGCCGCCGGTTCGGGGACGCGCGGGCGGGCCGAGACGCGGGCGTACTCGCTGTCGTGCGCCACCACCCGGATCTCGCAGCCGGCGAGCGAGGGGTCCGACTTGATCCGCTGGATGAGCGCGGCCCCGCGCGGAGTGGCGGCGAACATCCGCTCGAGTGCCACGAGGCGGGGCCGATGCTGGGTGATCGCCTCGATCGCGCGCAGCGCCTCGGAGTCGGCGAACGACAGGACCTCCCCGGCCTGGTCGATCCGCTCCCGCAGGACCGGCAACATGTCAGGGGGCCCGATAAGGACCGCGCTCGACTCCGCCATTCCCTCCAGTCTAACGACACACCGCGCCTGAGGCAACGGGCGGGCCGCCCCGTCTCAGGATCAGCGCCGAGGGCGCAGAGGCCGCGGAGGCAAACCAAACAAGGCTTTCAGCCCTCCGCGTCCTCCGCGCGTGATTCCAGCGTCTGTGACAAAATGGCCGGATGCTCCCGTCTCCCGCGCGATCCGGCGCTGCGGCGCGCTGCACCGGGCTGGTGAAGCGGTACGAGGACGTGCTCGCCGTCGCCGGGCTGGACCTCGAGGTCCGCACCGGCGAGTGCTTCGGTCTGCTCGGCCCGAACGGCGCGGGCAAGACGACCACGATCGAGATCCTCGAAGGCCTCCTCGAGCCCGACGCCGGAGAGGTCGAAGTGCTCGGCCTGCGATGGGGGGCCGATGACCCGGCGCTTCGCGAGCGGCTGGGCATCCAGCTCCAGGAGACGCGGCTCAACGAGAAGCTGACGGTGGAGGAGACGATCCGGCTGTTCCGGTCGTTCTACCGGCGAGGCCGCGATGTGGATGACGTCCTGGGTCTGCTGGAGCTGCAGCACAAGCGGGCGAGCTGGGTCGGTAAGCTGTCGGGCGGGCAGCGCCAGCGCCTCGCCGTCGCGTGCGCGCTCGTCAACGAGCCCGACCTGCTCTTCCTCGACGAGCCGACCACGGGTCTCGATCCGCAGTCGCGACGCCAGCTCTGGGCCCTCATCAAGGACTTCCGGCGGCGCGGTGGCACGATCCTCCTCACCACCCACTACATGGACGAGGCCCAGGCGCTTTGCGACCGCGTCGCGATCGTCGATCAGGGGAAGGTGATCGCGCTCGGCTCGCCCGGCGATCTCGTCGCCACGCTCGGTGCCGACCACGTGATCGAGTTCGCCATCACCGACGGCGCCACGCTGCCCGACGCCACGCTGCGCGCGCTGCCCGGCGTGGGCGGCGTGCGCCGGGGGAACGACGCGACGGAGCTGATCGCGTCCGAAGTGCACCTGGCGGTCCCCGCGCTGCTCGCCGAGCTGGAGCGGCACGGCCTGCACCTGACGCGCCTCGTCACGCACCACGCCACGCTCGAAGACGTCTTCGTGGTGCTGACCGGCAGGCACCTGCGTGATGAGTGACCGCGGCGGCGCCTTCTCTCCGCTCGTCGAGCTGACCACCGCGCGGCTGCGCGAGTTCGTGCGCGAGCCCGAGGCGCTTTTCTGGGTGGTCGTCTTTCCCATCCTGCTCGCCTTCGCGCTCGGAATCGCGTTCCCGAACCGTGGCGAGCAGCCGGTGCTGATCGGCGTGGAGCAGACCGACGGGGCGGAGGCCCTGGCGCGCACGCTGCAGGCGGCGCGCGGCATCCGCGCGCGGCTCGTGCGGCCCGCCGATGCCGAGCGCGCGCTGCGCAACGGCGAGGTCCAGCTCGTGGTCGTTCCCGGCGCTCCGCCGACCTACCGGTACGATCCGACGCGCACGGAGAGCCGCCTGGCGCGCCTGGTGGTGGACAGTGCACTTCAACGGGCGTCGGGCCGAACCGACGCGTGGCAGGCGGGCGAGGAGCACGTCGACAACGTCGGCTCGCGCTACATCGACTGGCTCATCCCGGGGCTGCTCGGTGTGAACATCATGAGCACCGGGCTGTGGGGTATCGGGTTCTCGGTCGTGCAGGCGCGGACCAAGAAGCTGCTGAAGCGGCTGGTCGCCACCCCGATGCGGCGCAGCCAGTACCTGCTGGCGCACCTGCTCGCGCGGCTGGTGTTCCTCGGCGTCGAGGTCGGCGCCCTGTTGGTGTTCGCCCGCCTCGCGTTCGGCGTTCCGATCCGTGGCTCGCTCCTGACACTGGTCGGCATTGCCGTGGTCGGCGCGCTCAGCTTCGGCGGACTCGGGCTGCTCCTGGCGAGCCGGGCACGCACGCTCGAAGCCATCTCGGGGCTGATGAACGTCGTGACGCTGCCGCTGTGGGTGCTCTCGGGCGTCTTCTTCTCGTCGGCCAATTTCCCCGCCGCGATGCAGCCGGTCATCCGCGTGCTGCCGCTCACGGCGCTCAACGACGCGCTGCGCGCGGTCATGCTCGACGGCGCGCCGGCCCGGGCGCTGGGCGGCGAGGTGGCCGTTATGGCCGCGTGGGGGCTGGGGAGCTTCGCGATCGCGGTGAAGATCTTCCGCTGGCGCTGATTCCTCCGCCCCGTAGGCCCGGCCTTCAGGCGATCTTCCTCAAACCGGCCACCGAGACGCGGAGACACGGAGCCGGGCGGGCACTGCCAGGGGTCAGTGGCTGGTGGCGGCCGCCGCGGCCTCGAGGGCCCGCAGGGCCTCGAGCGCGCCCAGCGGCAGGCTGATCCCGCTCGGATTCCCTGCGCCATGGGGACCGAACGGCACGTCCGCCTCTCGCACGTTGATCCGAACGAGCGTGCCGCCGAGGCGGCGCGTCACACGCTCGCTTAACCCGCGCACCGTGGGGACCGCGGTGCCCGCGCCGCACTCGACGACCACGAGCGGACCCGAGACGGACGCGAGCCACGCGTCGAGCGCGCGTTCCTGCTGCTCGGTGCGCCGCGCGTCCCATTCCCAGTCGCCGAACATCAGGATGTTCGGGCGCGCGAGGCTCCCGCACTGCGGACAGGATGGGAACGGCTCCCGTGCCCGCATAATCGCTTCGTCCACGTGCACACTGCACGGATCGGCGGAGAACAGGCCGACACCGCAGTCGTGCAGACACTGCAGGACATGGATCGACCCGTGGCACTCGACGGTGCGGGATGGGGAGAAGCCGGCTTTCTGGAACTGTCCGTCCACATTGGACGTGAAGACGAAGCCGCCTTGCGGCGCTCGTTCCACCCACCTGCGCAGGATTGCGAATCCGTCGTGCGGGACGGTTCTCCAGTACAGCTCCAGGCGATGCCCGTAGAACCCCCAGGCGAGCGCCGGGTCGCGGCGGAACCAGGCGGGGTTCGCCAGATCGACGAACGACAGGCCCAGCGTCGCGAACGGCGGGTAGGCCTTCCAGAATCCCCGGTCACCGCGGAAGTCCGGAAGCCCCGAGTCGACGCCCATCCCGGCGCCAGCCGTGATCACAAGAGCGCCCGCCTGACCAAGGGCAGCGGCGGCATGCCGGATTGCGGTCTCGACCGACACGTCGCATTCCTCCTTGCCGTCTCCATGTCGAGCCCGTCGGTCGTGCAGGCCACGGGGGGCGTGTTGCGGCGACGATATCATATCGGCTGAATTCCGGGCTCTCTCCGCGAATGTCCGGGCGCGGATCAGTGGTATAAGAAGCTCTCAATACATGATGAGGAGGGCCTCATGAAAAGGTTGTCCTGGTTCATCCCGCTGCTGTTCATCGCCGGACTCTTCGCTGCCTGCGCGCAGAAGGAACCCCCGCCGCCCCCGCGGTCCGTCTGGGAGGTTGCCAATCCGCTGCAGCCGCTGCCCGCGCCGCCGCTCGGCATCGACTCGACGCTGACCGAGCTGAAGGAGGCACCCACGCCCGCGCGCGTGCGCCTCGGGCGCTGGCTGTTCTACGACACGCGGCTGTCGGCCGACAAGACGCTGTCGTGCGCGACGTGCCACAAGCCGGAGATGGCGTTCTCCGAGAACGAGCCGGTCTCGACCGGCATCAAGGGCCAGAAGGGCACCCGCAAGTCGCTGCCGATCGTCAATGCCGCCTGGCGGCTGTACCCGCACTTCTTCTGGGACGGGCGCGCCGACTCGCTCGAAGCGCAGGCGCTCGGTCCGATCGCGAACCCGATCGAAATGGGGAACACGCACCAGGCGATGATCCAGACACTGAAGGGGATCGAGGGCTACCGCCCGTACTTCAAGGAGGGTTTCGGGAGCGAGGAGATCACCACAGACCGCGTGGCGAAGGCCATCGCCGACTACGAACGGACGCTGATGAGCGGCAACTCGCCGTGGGACCGGTGGAAGAAAAACGGTGACGAGAGCGCCGTGTCGGCCGAGGTGAAGCAGGGCGACGCGCTGTTCTTCGGCAAGGCGGGCTGCGCCCAGTGCCACCTGGGCGACAACTTCAGCGACGACGCGTTCCACAACCTGGGAGTCGGCTGGAATGCGAAGACGAAGAAATTCGCCGACGAGGGGCGCTTCGTCGTGTCGAAAGCCGAGGCCGACCGGGGCGCGTACAAGACGCCCACGCTGCGCGACGTCGCCAGGCATGCGCCCTACATGCACGACGGGTCGATCGAGACGCTCAGCGACGTGGTCGAGCACTACGACAAGGGCGGGATCAGGAACCCGTACCTGGACCCGAAGGTCAAGCCACTCAAGCTGACCGAGGCCGAGGTGAGCGCGCTGGTGAAGTTCATGGAAGCGCTGACCGGAGAGGTACGGCAGGAGACGGCACCGGCGGCCTTCCCCAAGTAACGGGAGCGGAACGCCGGGGAACGTTGAACGCAGAACGTTGAAAGTGGAACGCGGGACGGCAGAGGACCGAACGGCGAACGAAGGGTGCGGCCTCTCGTTCGCCGGGCTCCGTTTTCTACGTTCTACATTCTCCGTTCGACGTTGCGGGTGTCAGTGCACGCCCGGGCTCATCTGCAGGGTGCCCGGGTCGGCGCCGAGGCGGCGGATGGCCTTCTCCCACATCTCTTTCGGATCGGTGTCGAACACCAGGTCGAGGTCGACGTCGGCCATGAGCCAGGCGGACTGGGTCAGCTCGGCCTCGAGCTGCCCCGGTCCCCACCCCGCGTAGCCCATCAGGAGCCGGCACTTCGGTGGAGTCTCGCTTTCGAGCAGCCGCCTCAGCAACGCCGGCGACCCGGACAGGTACAGACCGTCCGAGACGCGCACCGACTCGGCGTCGGGCAGCTCTTCGGCGACCAGGATGCAGCCGCGTTCGGGTTCGACCGGGCCGCCCACCCACAGCTCGATGCCGCTGTCGTGCGTGAGCGGCGGGTCGAGCTGGACGACCATCGAGGCCGTCTTGCCCGTCGGGCGGTTAATGACCACACCCCAGGCGCCTTCGTCACTGTGCTGGCAGAGCAGCACGACCGAGTGGTGGAAGTTCGGGTCGTCCAGTTGCGGCATCGACAGCAGCAAGGTCGGCGCCATCGATTCGAGCTGCCTCATCACATCTGCCATCTTCCCCATAATAGAGTGGCCGGCGGTCCGGGGCCAAATCAAATGCGAGGCGGACGGCGGGGCTTCGCTCCTCCTCGGCTCTGTCTCCTCTCTTCTGTGTCCTGTGTCCTGTGTCCTGTGTTCTGTGTCCTGTGTCCTGTGTTCTGTGTCCTGCGGATGCCGTCACACGAACGCTGGCAGCGGCGTCTCCGGAGGCGCCAGCTCGCCGCGGGCGTAGAGCTCGACCGCGGCGCGGACGAGGGCCGGGTCGAAGTGCGTGCCCGCGCCGTCGTTCAGGAGGGAAATGGCCTTTTCGAGGGTGAGCGGGCCGCGGTACGGCCGCGCCGAGGTGAGCGCATCGAGGAAATCGGCCACCGCGAGCACGCGTCCGAGCAGGGGAATCTGCTCCCCGGCGAGGCCGTCCGGGTAGCCGGTGCCGTCCCAGTGCTCGTGGTGGTACCTGACGCCGGGGATCAGCGCCTGCACCTCGGCGCTGCGGATGTTCGCGAGGATCCGCGCCCCCTTGGCCGGGTGCTGGCGGATCTCGGTCAGCTCCTCGGGGGTGAGCGGTCCCGGCTTGTTGAGGATCCGATCGGGCACGCCGATCTTGCCCACGTCGTGGAGCAGCGAGGCAAGCTCGACGACCCGCCGCTCCTCCGCGGTCATGCCCACTGCCTCCGCCAGCCGCTGGGCGAACGCCGATACGCGCTCAGAATGGCGGTGCGTGTAGCCGTCCTTCGCGTCGATGGTGGCCGCGATGGCGCCGATGGTCTCGAGGAACAGCCGTTCGAGGTCGCCCAGCAGGCGCGCGCGGTGCAGCGCGATCCCCGCCTGGTTGCCGATGGCCGCCAGCAGCTCGAGGTCGGCTTCGGTGAAGCGGTCGGCGGCCGACCGGCTGTCCACGTAAATCGCGCCGAGGATCGCGTCGGCGGTGCGAAGCGGCACGCACATGACCGAGTGGATGCGCTGCAGGATGACGCTCTCACCCGATCCGTAGCGCGCGTCGGTCGCCGCGTCGCGAAGGAAGGTGGACATGCCGTGCTCGAGGACGTCGTTGACCACCGTCCGGCTCACGTTGAAGCGCACGTCCTGGCCGACGCCCTCACGCGTCCGGGCGGCGACCAGCTCCACCGCGTCGCCCTGGTCCGGGCGGCGGAGAAGCAGCGCGGCGCGGTCGCCCGACGTGACCTTGAGGATGGTGGCGACGATTGATTCGAAGAGCGCCTCGACGTCGACCGCCCGCGACAGCTGCGCCGACACCTCGTGCACGGTGGCGAGATGCCGCGCGACCCGCCGCAGCAGCTCGAGTTGCTCCTTGGCCACGTCCGGCGCGCCCCAGGTGAAGCTCGTCGGGTCGACCTGCCGTCGCACCAGCGTCTGTCCGAGCGGATCCTCCCCGGTGATTGCAAGGCTTGGCTGCGGGGCCGGCGACGTCTGGAGCGCGCGGTACTCGAGCTCGATGGTGCCGACCCGCACGACATCGCCGGGCTGAAGCTCCACGCTGTCGACGCGGCGGGCGTTGACCAACGTGCCGTTGGCCGCCCCGAGATCGCTCAGCGTGACGCGATCGCCGCGGCGCTCCACGCGGCAGTGCCGGCGCGAGACCTCCTTGGCATCCAGGTGGATGTCACACCGCGCGCCCCTTCCCACCGTCAGGGTGACGCCCTCGTTCAGCGGAAACACCCGGCCTTCGAGCGCGCCGTTGCGGACGACGAGTTCGACTTCCACCGTGCCGCCTTCCTCTCCCCGGCTGGCGGGGGCCTGAGGGAGCTTTCGGCGTCTGCGAGGTGCTGCTGCAGTGTGCGGATCAGGCTTCGGGCTTCAGAGTTCGGGCTTCAGCAGGACTGGCAGGCTTCAGGCCTCCGCACGTTCGTCGCTGAAGCCTGTAGCCCGAGGCCCGAAGCCTGGGTCTCAGCTCGCCTTGAGCTCGCTGCCCGGCAGGCTGCGCAGGTAGGCGTCGATGGCACGGGCCGCCCGCCGGCCGGCGCCCATCGCCGAAATCACCGTCGCGCCGCCCGTCACGATGTCCCCGCCCGCGAACACACCCGGCTTCGAGGTGGCGCCGGTCGTCGCGTCCGCGAGGATGTTGCCCCACTTGTTGACCGGCAGGTCCGGGGTCGTCGACTTGATGAGCGGGTTGGCGCCCTGGCCCACGGCAAAGACCACCGTGTCGACCTCGAGCTCGAACTCCGACCCGTTGATCGGCACGGGGCTCCGCCGCCCTGACGCGTCGGGCTCGCCGAGCTCCATGCGAATGCACGTCATCGACGTCACGCGCGACTGCGCGTCGCCGGTGATGGCCGTCGGCGCCGCGAGCAGCATGATCTCGATGCCCTCTTCCTCGGCGTGCTCGACCTCCTCGTGACGCGCGGGCATCTCGGCGCGCGAGCGGCGGTAGACGAGGTACGCGTGCTCGGCGCCGAGCCGGAGCGCCGTGCGCACCGAGTCCATGGCCGTGTTGCCGCCGCCGATGACGGCGACGTTGCGCCCGCGGATCACCGGCGTGTCGTACTCCGGGAACCGGTACGCCTTCATCAGGTTGGAGCGTGTCAGGTACTCGTTGGCCGAGTAGACGCCAATCAGGTTGACGCCCGGGATCTTCGGGAAGTGCGGCAGGCCCGCGCCGGTGCCGATGAAGACCGCCTCGAACCCGAGCTCGGTGAACAACTCGTCGACCGTGAAGGTACGGCCGATCACGTGGTTCGTCCTGATCTCGACGCCGAGCCTCTTGAGGCCGTTGACCTCGCGCTCGACGATCTTCTTCGGCAGGCGGAACTCCGGGATGCCGTAGACCAAGACGCCCCCCGGCTTGTGCAACGCCTCGAAGATGGTCACCTGGTGGCCCATCTTCGCCAGGTCGGCCGCCACGGTCAGGCCGGCCGGCCCGGAGCCGACGATGGCGGCCTTGTGGCCGGTCGGCGGCTGCACGACGTCACCGGAGCCGCCGAGGCTCATGCTCGAGGCCCAGTCGGCGACGAACCGCTCGATCCGCCCGATCCCGACCGGGTCCCACTTCTTCGCGAGCGTGCACAGCTTCTCGCACTGCTCCTCCTGCGGGCAGACGCGCCCGCAGATGGCCGGCAGCACGTTCTTCTCCATCAGCGTCTTGTAGGCCCCCTCGAAGTTGCGGGCGGCGACCTGCTCGACGAACTTCGGGATGTCGATCTCGACCGGGCAGCCGGCGACGCACGGCCGGTTCTTGCACTGGATGCAGCGGTCAGCCTCGACGACCGCCTGCTCGATCGCGTACCCGAGCGCCACTTCCTCGAAGCTGTGCCGGCGCTCCTGCGCATCGGCGCACGGCATCGGCGTCTTCGTCTTCAACCCGACTTTTTTGGCCATAGCGGTGTCCGACCAAAGAAACCTGTCACGCCCGCGAGGCGGACGCGCACGCGTGGGCGCGATACTGCTCGAGCGCCTGGATCTCCTGCTCGCGATACGCCTTCAGGCGCGCCGCGATCTCCGCGAAGTCGACCTGGTGGCCGTCGAACTCCGGCCCGTCGACGCAGACGAACTTCTGCTCGCCTCCGACCGTCACGCGGCACCCGCCGCACATGCCGGTGCCGTCGATCATGATGGGGTTCAGGCTGACGATCGTCCTTAGCTTCATCGGCCGCGTCACCTCGACGACCGCCCGCATCATCGGCAGCGGCCCGACCGCGACCACCTCGTCGAACCTGTGTCCCTCGTCCAGCAGCTTCTTGAGCCCGTCGGTCACCAGCCCGTGCATCCCGTAACTGCCATCGTCGGTCGTCACGAGCGTGTGGTCGGCGACCGACCGCATGTCCTGCTCGAGGATGATCAGGTCCTTCGTGCGCGCGCCGACGATGGCCACCACCTTGCCGCCCTTGGCCTTGACGCCGCAGGCAATCGGGTAGACCACCGCGGTGCCGATGCCGCCGCCGATGCAGCAGACCGACGAGTTCGGCTCGATGTGCGTCGGCTGCCCGAGCGGCCCGGTGACATCCAGAATCGCCTGCCCCGGCTCCATCGCGTTCAGCGCGAGCGTGGTCTTGCCCACGCCCTGCACGATGAGCGAAATGGCGCCGCGCGCCGGGTCGGCGTCGGCGACGGTCAGCGGGATCCGTTCCCCTTCTTCGTTCAGTCGAATGATGACGAACTGCCCAGGTCGCCGCTTGCGGGCGATGGCCGGCGCGTCGAGCCAGAAGCGGACTACGTCGGGCGCGAGAACCTCTTTGGACAGAATGACGTGCACAGGGCTTCTCCGAAAGTGGGCTATCAAGGATTGCCGGGGCTGCCGAAAAAGCGTCGAACCTTTCAACCAGGGAGCAAGGGCAATACCAACCGGCGGGCTTTGAACTGGAGGAGATAAGCACGTCAGGAGCCGGAGTTCAAGCGGCGCCGGCCCTGATGGCGGCCCTCCCGTGGCATCCCGTGACACGCACCCCGTCCGGGCCGCCCGTCAGGCAATCCAGAGCGCGGCAGCTCGTGCCGGATTCTCGGCAGTTCGGCACTCCTGTCACTCCCGGCTCGAGGCGGCCGGCTGGGAGCCACCGCGAGAACTGCTCGGAAAAACGGCCTCGGGACGCATTGTGGTCGCCTTCTGACAAGCCCGCCGCGGATGGCCCCGCGATTTGCAGGGGCGCTTGACCGGCAGTGGTAACCTAAGGCGCCCCGGAACATCTCCAGCCCCAGACCGGGTGGTGCTCTCACGGTAGCGGCGAAAGGACTGTCTTCATGGATACGAGTGTCGCAGGCAAAGCCGGCTACACGCTGCGCGCCCTGCCGGGTGACGCCGTCCGTCAGGTGATGTGGGGCGGGTACATGTTGAGGGACGGCCTCATCGTCCCGCGTGACGGCGTTGGGAGGGGCACGGGGTTCGTCTCCCGGTCGACGCGCGGCCTGATGACCGCCGCCTGGCTGCTGTCGGCCGTCGAGCCGATCCTCCGCTCCCATCACGCGCCCGGCCCCGGCGATTCGAAGGCCGACCGCGGCCTTCCGCAGAGGGACGACCCGCTGGACCGCGTGATCGATGTCTGGGCGGCCGGTGAGGCAAGCGCCTCGCTTGGTCTTGCTGCCGCGCGGGTGCTGGACGAGTTGGAGTTGCCCGAGCGGAGGAAGGACGACCTCGCCCCGCTCGCCAACGTGCTCGGCCCGGCCTGCACGCTGTGGAACACGGGGCACGGCGCCAACATGATGCGCGAGGCCGCGAGCTTGATGGGCGCCAGCGGAACGGCCGAAGGGGGCCTGCGGCTCGCTGGCCGCACGTGGATCGACGCCGAACTCGAAGCGACCGGCGAAGGCTCCGAGTCCGTTGAGCGGCGGCGGCTCTCGGCAGCGATGACAGACGAGGGGTTTCTCGCGCAGTTCGCCGGGTGGATCCGCGAGATGCGCGAGATCGCCTCCAGGCGGCCGGGCACCGGCGCCTGCACGCTGGCGACTGCGATGGAGTTGTGGCTGTGGACGCTGTCGCACGTGCGGAAAGCGGCCGATGCCGACGGCGGCACGCTCTATCACGACTCGCGCCCGGGCGTGACGTTCCCGCTGGCCGATGCGCTCTGCTGGCTGCTTGCGTCGCGCTGTCAGATCCTCGACGTCAACGAGCTGGAAGCGAGAGGACGAGAGCACCCGGCGCTCGCTGAAGCCTTACCCGGGGTGCTGAAGTTCTTCACCGATCTCTGTCATGCGCAGGCGGCGAGGGGCGCGGGCGAAGTCGGCCGGATCTCGGCGGAACTCGTGTTCGGGTACAGGCGGCACCCGGCGTGGGACGCCGAGGGCTGTGCCTCCTGCTACCAGGCCGAGGATCTCGAGGCGCTGGAGGAGTGGATCCCTGGTTTGGCGAGCTCGGCGAGGAGCTATGCCGAGGTGATTGAAGCCGACGGATCGCACCGGCCCAAGGCAGGGCCGTGCGCCCGGTTCGACGGCCTGGACGCGTTCACGCGCATGCGGACACGGCTCGATAGGTGCCTGACCGGTGCAAGGCTGGCCAGGGAGCGGGCGGCAGCGGCCCTGCGGGGGATGATCGCTGGATAGCCGGGCACGGTGGCTTGACGACAGCCCCACACGAAAGGAAGACATGCAGCTCGCACGTCTGGATGCCGGCGACCTCGACCTGATCGTCAAGACGTTGCAGGAGTTCACCGCGCGCGAGGCGCCGCTGGAGCGGCGGCTCAAGTGGGACGAGACCGACACCTGTCCGGTCGAGGCCGTTCGCGCGATGTTGAGCCCGGAGGTGGGGCTGCACCTGGTCTTCCTGCCCGCGGAATACGACGGCATGGGCGGCGGGGCGTACGACGTCTACCGGCTCTCCTGCGAGTTCGCGAAGATCGACCTCGGGCTGGCGACGGCCATGCTGGCGGTGGCGCTCGGGACCGACCCGATCCGCGTTGGCTGCACGCCGGAGCAGAAGAAGAAGTGGATGCCGCGGATCGCCAACGAAGGCCTGATCGTCGCCTACGGCGTGACCGAACCCGAGGCTGGGTCGAACGTGCAGAGCGTGAAGACCGAGGCCGAGCGCATCACCGACGCGAATGGCCGCGTGACCCACTATAGGCTGAACGGCGTCAAGCAGTTTATCTCCAACGGCTCGATCGCCGACCTCTACACGATCCTCGCCAAGGCGCCCGACGGCCCGAGCTTCTTCGTCGTCGAGCGCAACACCCCGGGCCTTACACCGGGCAAGCACGAGGTGAAGCACGGCATCCGCCTCTCGGACACGGCGCAGGTGCTGCTGCAGGACGTTGTGATTCCCGCCGCGAATCTCGTCGGCGAGAAGGAAGGCGAGGGGCTCAAGCAGGCGAACGAAGTGTTCGGGTACACGCGGCTCATGGTGGCCGCGTTCGGCCTCGGTGCCGGGCTGTCGGCCCTCGAGAAGGCGATTGCCTACTCGAAGCAGCGCAAGCAGTCCGGCAGCTTGCTGTGCGAGAAGCAGGGCTTCACGCACAAGCTGCTCGTGCCGAACAGCGTGCGGCTCGCCGCGGCGCAGGCCTACATCGAGTACGTCGCCGACCTGCTCGATTCGGGCACGGAGGATCGACAGGTCGAGGGCTCGGTGGCGAAGCTGTTCGCGACCGAGGCGGGGAACATCGCGGCCGACGATGCCGTGCAGGCGCTGGGAGGGTACGGGTACTGCGTCGATTTCGAGGTGGAGAAGATTCGCCGGGATGCGCGCATCCTGCGCATCTACGAAGGGACCTCGGAGATCATGCAGAACATCATCGGCGTGTTCCGCATGCGGCAGAACGTGAAGAGCAAGGGCCAGTTCTACAACCGCATGGCGGCCGAGGTCGAGCGATTCGGTGACGCGGGCGGACCGGCGGCGGCGAAGGCGGCGCGGTTCCTGTCGGAAGCGGTCAACCTGGCCTTCCAGGAGAAGCTGATTCGCCAGCAGCACGCGCTGTTCGAGTTTGCGACGGCGATGGCCGACGTCGAGACGGCGATCGCGCTGGTGCGAGCGGCGGGCACGAAGGGCGACCCGCTGCTCAAGGCGCAGGCGCGCGTCTGGGCGAGCGAGGTGGCCGTCGGCGTGCCGGTGCGGATCCTGAAGCTGTTCAGCGCGGCCGAAGCGGTCGGGAGGGACGAGTTCGAGACGTTGAGCCGGTCTGCGGACCTGAACGGGGGGATTGCCATGCAGGCCGGACGGCTGGCCGACATGGACTGCATCGCGCAGACGATTACGGCGCACTGAGAGCCCGCCGGATCGATTGGTCGCACCCATGTCTACCTGGCCCCGCTATCCGACGATCTACGAGATCAACACCTGGGTGTGGCTCTCCGAGCTCAGCGAGCGATCGGGGACCTCGGTGACCTTGGGTTCCGTACCCTCAGCGGAATGGGATGCGCTCGCCGCGCGGGGTTTCGACGGCGTGTGGCTGATGGGGGTCTGGGAGCGGAGCCCGGCTGGAATCGGGATTGCCGCGCGGAACGAGGGACTTCTCAGGGCCTTTCACTCCGCCCTGCCCGACTTCTCACCCGGTGACAATGTCGGTTCAGCCTACTGCGTGCGCCGATACGTGGCGGATCAGCATCTTGGAGGCGCCGAAGGACTCCCCGTCGCCCGCCGCATGCTCGCCGAACGGGGGCTCAGGCTGATCCTCGATTTCGTCCCGAATCACGTGGCGACGGATCACCCGTGGGGGATCGAACACCCCGAGTATTTCGTCCAGGGGGACATCGGCGACGTCAGAAGCGATCCAGCATCGTTCGTCGAGGTGGGAGGAAAGATCGTTGCCTGTGGGCGAGACCCCTGCTTCCCGGCGTGGTCGGACGTGCTGCAGCTCAACGCCTTCCAACCAGGACTTCGTCAGGCGGCGATCGAGACCGTGTCGGATATCGCCAGCCAGTGCGATGGTGTGCGCTGCGACATGGCGATGCTGCTCATCAGTCCTGTCTTCGAACGCACCTGGGGGCACCGTGCGGGACCGCCGCCTGCCACTGAGTACTGGCAGGAGGTGATTCCGGCCGTCAAGCGCGCACACCCGGGCTTCCTCTTCGTCGCCGAAGCCTACTGGGACCTCGAGTGGGCGCTTCAACAGCAGGGGTTCGACTACTGTTACGACAGGACGCTGTATGACCGCCTGGCGCATGGCACCGCAGAGAGCGTGCGGCTCCATCTCTCGGCCGATCTGGCCTACCAGGCGAAGCTGCTTCGTTTCATCGAGAACCACGACGAGCCTCGAGCTGCGGCGACGTTCTCACCAGCCAAGGAACGGGCCGCCGCGGTCACGATAGCCACGCTGCCGGGAGCGAAGCTCATCCATGAAGGGCAACTCGAGGGGCGAAGGGTGAGACTGCCGGTCTTTCTGGCCAGGCGCCCCGCCGAGCCCGCGGATCAGGCGCTACAGGCGTTCTACGAGAAGCTCTTTGACGCCGTCGATGCTCCGGTGTTCCGGGATGGTCACTGGGCTCTATGCGCGTGCACGGGCTGGCCGGACAATCCTAGCTATCAGAACCTGGTGGCCTGGAGCTGGGTCAAGGACGACGATCGGCGCCTGATCGTGGTTAATCTCGGCGACAGCCCTGCCCAGGGGCGTGTGCGGGTGTCCTGGGACGAGCTTCCGGGAAGAACATGGCGTCTCGTGGACGCCTTGTCTGGTGAGACCTATGACCGCAGCGGGAATGAGGTGCGGGACCCGGGACTGTACGTCGACTTGAGGCCGTGGAGCTGTCACTTCTTCTGTTCGCATCCCTTGTGACCCTCCGAACCGACGCCTGCCGAAAGACCTGAAGAGGCGCCTTCCTTCCAGCTCGCCCTCAAGCTGACGTGCTAGATAAGGGGGCGCGATTCGGGGTCACCACCCAGGTGGCCGGTTGGACCGGAGCGGGCTCGCGGGTGGCGCCGACCGGGCGCCCGCGGGCGCGCAGGCCCGACGCTTGGTACCTCGTAGGCCAGGGCCGAGCACCCGTGGGCTGGCCGGCGACAGGCCCCGCGGGGCGCCCGGGCGCGCGAGGCAACCGACCACGTGATTGTTACCGAATCGAGATCTTCTATTCAGCACTCAGACGGGGGCGGCGCTGGCGCCGCCCCCGTCCGGTCACGGCCGCTCCCTGTTCGCTCCCTCCTGGCTACGTCCTGCCCGCCCCGGTTAGGCCACGGGCGAGCGATCGTCCGGAGGGCGTCTCGATCGACCTTGGCGTAGATCGCCGTGGTCTGCATGCGAACACGGCGCAGCAGCTGTTTGATCTCGGAGAGAGAGAGCCGCCCGCGCGCAGCGTCTGCATGGCTGCGACATGGCGCAGCCGGCGCGCGTGGATCGACCCGAGGCCGGCACGCTGTGCGGCGGAAGCCACGACGTGCGTCACCCCCGTGGGGCTGAGGGCGCCATGGGGAGCCA
>Ga0315282_10003284_pt1 | contig 29097 bp, 21 predicted proteins | sample YL17G07_20_MG_FD_203693 | JGI IMG/M metagenome (GOLD analysis project Ga0315282, IMG submission 203693) | Sediment microbial communities from Yellowstone Lake, YNP, Wyoming, USA - YL17G07_20 | ecosystem: Environmental > Aquatic > Freshwater > Lake > Sediment | place: USA: Wyoming | collected... | reverse complement strand
CGTTCTCCCACTTTTCCTTCATCTTTCACCTTTTCGACGAATCGCAGCAAGGCGTGGCGACTCCAGAACTGACTGGAGTCGCAGAGGAGAAGAGACAGCCCCACAGAACGCCTTAGGATTCAGTCAAGTGGATAACCCTAATACAAAATACGGCTAAGCGTTAAGAGGAACAAAATGCCCTCTCCGATTGGTGAATGTGCAAACTGCGGCTATGTCGGGTCTCCACACGCGAACGGTGCCTGTCCAAAGTGCGGCGGAGCTTGGAAGCACATTGAAGCGTATGGTGCGGTCAACTCGAAGGCAGGTCTCTCTGGAATTCGTATCCAGAATCCTAAGCGTGTGAACGGCAAAAACATGAATGTTACAACAGTAAAGGCTGGCATTGACGATGATGTTCACGATACGACGATAAAGAGGACTGTTGAGGGTGAATCTGCCGACCTTCAGATAAAGTTCAAGGCAGAAAAAGATGGAGGGGTTGAGCTTCTCCATGTACATTGCCAGCATGACAAGGAACCAAGTAAATGGAGCAAATCTAGTGGGCTGCCTATCGAGACTTTCTATGATGTCTCTCAGGATAATGGTTCACAGATCATTCGTTGCAAGGCATGTGGAAGAAGATGGAGCAGCGTGGGTCGCATGACAGAACCCTCCCGCCAAACGGACGGTAACAGGCAACTAGGCCAAACAGAGAGGTAACAGCGCTCAGAATGAGAGCGAAGCGACCCCAAATCCTGCGATGTGACTTCTATCCCAGCAACGCTATGGGGCGAGTTGAGCATATCCATTGCTGGAGCGAAGTCTCACCTCTCCAACAAGCCCCGAATCGAAAGTGCCCCGCGGCCGGCCCTGAGCATCTTCCCAAGCCCCGACCCGAAGAGCCAAGCCCCACATGTGCTCGGACCCCGACAAAGCCGAGGAACCCTCTAGGGTTCGCTGACGTCCTCGGGTTCTTTTTCATCTCGGGGCTTGCTTCTTCCGTTCGGAGCTCATTCCGCGTGCCCTTTTGGTCGAAGCTGGTGATTTCAGTTGGGGGTTTTCTGTGACCAACGCACCCAGTCCTTAATTCCCAGGATTGAAGCATCATAGCGCATGACGGCAAGTTTCAGGACGGCCTTTACGAGTTCCTTGTTCTCGTATTGTCTCAAAGCTATCTTGACTGGCTTCTTAATCAGTCTAATGACATTCTCAAGCGAATTGGTGTCTCGATGTGGAGAACGATGTCGAAGGTGTGTCGTTATGTCATTGAAGTTTCTCAGCAGTGAGGAGACCACGGAACTTGTTGCCTGATCCACCCGCGATAACATTGCCCTCAGGCGCTCACGATACTTTTTGGCCTTCTCCAGTGCCCTTTTGTACGATCGGATTGAATGACCGCCAACGAACAGAATGCTCGTGCCCAGTTTCTTGACTGCTAATTGTTGGTCGCTGCAATCCTCGTCCGCTGGGAGGCCCGATTCTAGGACATTGCGCTGCTCATGAACTACACATATCTGAATGTCGCATGAGTACACCTGCCTCGTGGCCTTGTACCAGGCGTCGCTGTTATCAATTATCGCATACGGATCGACGTTGTAGCCGGCTTCTTTCAGTTCTTTCACGAACGGAAGCGTGTTGGTGTATGTTTCCTCCGCGAAGGCATCATTGATGACTAGCTTGTTTTTGAGATCTAAAGCAATGAGCTGTGGGATTTCACTTGCGCGGAGCTTGTGATGTGTACCGTCTGGCAGCAGAATACCGGACGTTACCCCTGCTTCCTTCATGACGTCGATCGTTCTTTTTGTGTTGGCAGCGATCTTGATCAAGATGTTGTCCACCTGACACTCGGTTATGTCGATGCCCACTTTCTTGCAATTCCTTACTGTTGCAGCCCTCGATCCGCCTGAGTCGAAGAAAATCTCCGCGACTCTCACCAGATCGGGGCTCAAGTCCGTCGGCCTATGGCGAAACCTGTAGCCGCAACGTTTGCATTGCCACCTATTTCCTTCACCTTTGCTGATGAGGTCTATGGAACCGCATTTTTGTCCAGGCCGCCCTGGACAGATCACGAGGTAGTTCAGAATGCTTTGACACTGAGTCCTCTGTGGTGGCCTTGCGATTGCATCGTTCGTCTCTTTTGAGGGTTGCCTGACCTTCTCGCCGGGCTTCTCGGTCTTGCTCACAGGATCGAAGGAAGGGCTGTGTGCGGATCGGGCTTCATCCAAGCTTTCACGTGCAGCAATCTCAAGCTGACCATCATTGCCAATCCTCGCATCGTGCTGATCCAAACCAAGAGTGCCTGCAGAAGCTGCTGTCGCCTTTCGATCAGGTAGCTCAGGTGAAGGCTCTTCTGCTAGTCCTTCGGCATCATATGAGGGCAATGGTACAGCACTTTCCGGCTGAGGTGTTGCAGCCCTACTCACGGGAGGTTCCACATCAGGTCTACATGAACTCCGAGGCTCAAGGAAGTGACTCAGCTCCTTCTGCCTGCCGAGAGTCACGTCTCAGTCCTCCTTTGAAAAAGCCTGCAGGCGTTGTGCTCGTTCGTCCATTGCCTGAAATCTCTCGTTGAGCGCAAGTATACCCTGCCGGACAGCATCCGCAACGCTGCTGACAAGTCTACGCTCTTGCCAAGTGTCCAGTAGCTTAGATAGCTCACCCTCAACGACCATGTTCACCCTCGTCCTGTTGCCGATCGAGCCCACTTGGATTCGCCCTTATCTGACTGAGTTCTGCAGCAAAACTTATCCGTTATCGGGTGAATAGTGGTCATTTTCAGGTGAATAGCTTGCCAAGACCCAAGCGCGGCGCAACCCTGGATCCCAACGATTGGCGTTTTCTAGAGTCGATCCACGCACGTGATGGAGTAGCGACTTGGAGTCAGCTGAAAAAAGAAGAGCACTTTGGTCAGGCTCTTATCTCCTCTCAAGAACGTAGACTGCTACCACAAGGCCTACTTCAGATCAGAAGAGAGGGCAGGAAGAAACTGTTCGTGATTACCGATGCGGCGGAAAAGCGGTTATCCGAGCGACATTCGCCAGAGTCGAGGGAATCCGCGGAGTTCGTTGTAGAGGGTGGAAAGAGTCGCGTCAAGATAACACTAGACGCTTACATGCAAACTCTGTCCCACCCAGAAATCATAAAGAAGTTCTACTCCTCTCCCTTCGCCAGATCGATGGCGCTCTATGCTTTCAACCTGCTGCGAGAACTCCATATGCGCGATGGAAAACCTGTACGTAGGGGCCCTGTTGTGGCCGAGCTAAGAATCAGGGCTGATTTCAGTGACATACCTCCGTTCACCAAGTGGATACGTTTCTGGCGGAACGAGCCTAGTTTTCCTCCAGAGGGCATAGCCGAGTGGATCGAAACGTTATATTCTCTTATGACCACGTCAACCAATATTCAAGAAGTCATCAAGACATTTGAGCGCGTGGCTGTGAAGAAACGTCTTTCAGATCAGATAATTCTGCTGGGTTTCTCGAAGCTCAGAAGTCTCTGGGAAATTGGAATCTGGGACCGCGATAAGCTGCGGACTAGGCTAACAAAGCTACAGAGGCGCAGTCCTGACCGCGCGGAGGTGAGGGCTTGGCTCTTGTTCTTCGATGTGTTAAACACCTCATATCTGAGGTTGAATCGAGAACTGACGCCTGAGCGGTTCTCAAAGAAAACTTTCTGGATAAGCGACGCATACGCGCAGGCGGAAAGAGAGTATCCGAAAGTCAAAGATCTGGAGTCTCTGCTCACAATGCTGAACGAGTGGAAAGAGAATGTCTTGCAAACCGTTCCTCCTCCATAGCATAGGCCCGAACCGCTGAGGAGAGATAATTGGCGAAGTTACAACTCAGGGTAGCGCTATGGTGAATGTCTCAACGCCCCCGAGGCCGCCCATGCTCTCAATACTGAGCCCGCACACGGGCAACCTAGGATCGGCAACCCAGGCCACAGCATCTTTCACCTATGTAAGAGCGTGGGCGTTCCTTCTTGGTTCTGCTTGCCTTGTTGCCGTTTGATTGATTTGATGTTCTCCAACTTGCCTTACTGGGCTGTGTGAGTCATCCTCTTAAGTTTTGATTCGTACAGTCGTTCCTTCCTCTCGTTGTAGAGCCTGTTCTCTCTCTTCGGCTCAAGGACTGCTTGGTTGAGAGTTCTAAACGAGAGTCTAAACCTATCCCGGCCCACCAGCTTTTGGGTTCAAAACCCCTAAAGAACCTTCCCGCTGCTTGTGATCATAACGGACAGGAGTCTTGCTGTGAACTATAACGGAAAACGGGGCCTATGGGATCCCAGAGGGAGCCCTCAGTGAATCTCAATGGTCAACAATACAATCACAGATTTGACAGAACCAAAGCAAAGTAACGGGTAAACGGAATCCTACGAGTCCTCCCTGACGCAATCAAGGAATCTGCAGATGGCGAGCAACGATACTCGCGGGGTACTAACAAAACTCATGAGGAGGGTCTGGTCCTTAGCTCAAAGGATTACTCCGAGAGATGCCTGCCACTGGATGCGACGCTACTTGGTGGAATAACCTCAATGAGCAGAGTTGCCATTGTCAAAGGAGAAGACGCACTCGAGTCAACGGTCAAGGCACTCGAGGCAATACGGTCAGAAGTTCAGGCGACCCTCTCTGGAAATAAGCCAATCCTGATCAAGCCCAACTACATCAATTCAAAGCACCCGTCAACAGGTATTACGACAGACAGCAGGGTCATAGAAGGAGTAGTCAAGTTTCTGAAAGAAGAGAACATCAAGACAATTGTCATAGGCGAGGGGAGCGGATTCGCAGACACATTTCACGCCTTCAAGGTCGCGGGTGTGGACAAGGTCGCGGAAAGATGGGATGTAAGACTCGTCGACCTCAATAAGGACGAATTCATTCAGGTTGCACCGCAGAATCCGCTGTCTCTTAAGAAGATTAGAGTCGCCAAGACCGCTTTGGAGAGCAGCATAATCAGCGTTCCGAAGCTCAAACTTCACAGGATAGCCGGTGTCACATTGAGCTTGAAGAACATGATGGGTGCTTTGGCTTCTAAGGGCTCCATGCACACCGGAAGTCTCAGCGAGAACATCATGGACTTGGCTTCTATTCTGAGACCTAGCATATCGGTCGTTGATGGCATAATCGCAGGCGAAGGGCATGAAACCAGCGGAAACCCCGTTGAAATGAATCTGGTCATTGCCGGAACAGACCCCGTCGCGGTCGACGCCGTTGGTGCCGCGGTCATGGGCATCTCGCCAACCGATGTCAAACACCTAGTGTTAGCAGAGAAGCAAGGGCTCGGAACATGCAACCTAGAAAAGATAGCTGTGCTGGGCGAACCTATAGAAAAAGTGAGCAGAAAGTTCAGCAGGTCTCTTTCATCGAGACTGCTTGTTCACATCGGATAAGAAATGAATGAATTCTAAACGTGGCTAGGCCAGCGCTCCCGTAGCCAAAGCAGATGGATTGTTGCCTTTTCTTTTGGACGGTAAGGCAAGAACGTTGCCAGAATTGGCCATGGCTCGAACGAGAGATATCGTTTTCACGGTCAACGGGATCTTTCAATGCGTTCTCATGCTTGGGGAGGCCAGAGTGGTATCGAGGTTGTCTCTTTCTGGGATTCGAATACGAGACAAGTCAGCGTCTTTTCGACGCCTTTCACGAGTCTGAGCTTGTCGACGACAAATTTGCCGACTGATTCTACGTCGCTCGCTCTCACCTTGATCATGATGTCCCAGTCTCCGGAGATTATGTGCACCTCTTGAACCTCAGGGAACTGGGCAACCTCTTTGGCGACTTGTCTCTGAGACAGCGTCTTCTCTCCGTCACGTTGGCAGGCAAACGATGCCAACACGAACGCTGTTGTCGAGAAGTTCAGCTTGGCCGCGTCAAGGACAGCATGGTAGCCCTTGATGATGCCCGCCTTCTCCATTCGCTTGATCCTAGCGAATACCGTCGTTATCGGCAAACCGACCTTAGCGGAGATCTCTCGCGCGGCAAGTCGACAATCGTCCTGAATCATCCGAAGAATACGTAGATCCTTCGAGTCGAGTCTAGGCTGCATAGTTGTAATTCTTTCAGATCTACCTGCTATATGCCTATCTGAATTGGAGAAAATCTCCGTTTTTTCTGCAAAGAAGTTAAGTTACAGTAGCGGGGGGTTGTGGGGTTTCATCTGGGCATGATATCGATGTTGGAACAGTCATCCGTCGCCGTTGACCCTTCCGCACTGATCGAGAAGATGGGAAGCGAACAAATGCAAGCCATCATGGAGATTCAGACCGCGGTCCTGAGCTCGATGACCCGCAGGCTAAGTGAAAGTGGTTTCACCTGGATATTGCCCGTGATGTTGGCTAAAGCGACTGATCCTCTCTGGCCCGATCCGGGAGCCAGCATCGAGAAGCGGATAGAGATTGAGATCTACGGTCACAGAGTCAGAACAATGCAGAGCATGATCATACACAAACGTGTCCTGGCTTCTCTCGGCCCGGAGAAATTCTTCTCGCTGTCCCCGAACATCAGGATCGAGACAAGGGAACGGGCGAAGACGGGACGCCACCTCTACGAATTCACTCAGCTTGAGATCGAGATGGCCAACGGAAAGATGGGAGACGTCTTCCGAGTCTTCGAAGATCTCATCAAGTCCTCAATAGCTGAAGTCAAGAAGAAACTGCACGACAACCTTGAGATACTCAGAAGAGACTTGAGAGTTCCCGGAACACCGTTCAAGGTCTACAACAGGAAAAAGCTCGAAGAAGAATACGGTAAAAACTGGGAGACCCGGATCTCAGAGAAATCCATCAACCCGGTATGGGTGACTGACATACCGAGGGAGTTCTACGACTACGAAGACGAGACCACAGCCGAGTGGCGGAACTTCGACCTATTCCTGCCTAGGGGATATGGCGAAGTAATCTCAGGCGCCGAAAGAGAATACGAGTACACGAAGCTCCTAAGAAAAATAGAGAGAGACGGCTTGAACCGAGACGACTACGGACTTCTCTTGAGGCTTGCGAGGGATGGACGGCTCAAGCCTTCCGCTGGTGCCGGACTTGGCATCGAGAGGTTCATCAGCTACATGTCCGGGACCGACCACGTTGCGGAAGTTCAGCCATTCCCTCGTATTCCTGGAATGGTACCCGAGCTATAGACAAGTCAATCAATCAAGAATCCATTTGATCATGTGCGTGTCCATCAGTAGTGCGCGTCGTCGTCGCGCACCAAGAGAACCGCAAACAGTGGGATCTCCAACAAGGCATCGAATCAGCAAGTGATGAGAAAGGGAGTTAGTCCGAAGAGCAAACCCTAGAGAATGAGAGAAGAAAACGGACGGCAGTTTAGCCTCGACTCAGGCTGTTTCGCTCCGCGTCACGAGGAGACTGGAGGCACGGATGTCATGAGACGCCAAAAATCCTTTTACCACCACGCTCGACAAGTCAAATCGTGCAGCGAATGCGTGACGAAGACTTACGTAGTATCGCTCTTGTTCTGTTCGGTGTCATCCCTGGTTTCATTCCACTTGTCGTGAGCCAACCGTGGGCAGTTTCTGTTCCAGCTCTGCTGGCAATGTCTTTAATCATGATTGTATGTCTTCTGTTCGGAGTTGGCGTGCTACAGGATCGATGCCACCTACATGTTCTGAGAAAACGTAGAAAGCAGCCATTTCGGATTGGGATTCTCAGCGACATGGGAGAGTTCATGCCTGGCGCAGAGTACTATGTCTGGACCGATGTCGGCCTCGATGCCTGGAAGACGGCAATCGAAAGAACTGCTGAAGCATTAGATGTCGAAATCGAAGCTGTCTTTTTGAGAGTCACGGATCATTTTGATCGTTACGCCGCTATTCTCAACCCATTTGGAGGCGCCTATCCCGAGGTTGACTTGAGCAGTCTGAAAACACTTGACAACATCTTGAGATATGTGCGCGAAGGCGGTCTGTTCGTAAACGTCGCGGACATACCTACGTACTGGGCCTACAGTCCCCTTCTGAAACGAAGAATCGACAATACGCCCTCAACCGACATACCGATCAACAGGAACGGCAAGATAGTGGTCATCCCGTTCAGGCCATTTGGTCGAACACCTCTGATGAAGGAACTGGGTCTAGAAGGAGTCAATACGGAAACCATTGGGAAGATACAGCAACGTTTGGATTCGATTATGCCTTCCGCACAGGGTGTGTTCACCGCCAGCAGAGTGGTCATCCTAGAGTCAAACGTGGAGACATGTATTCCGCCCGTCGAATTGAAAGTAGGAAGCGCAGGTTCTCGGCAGGCGTCGTCAGTAGTCCGCGTAAAATACGGTGATGGTCACTTTCTGCTCTCGCTAGCTTGGATGACTGATCAATCCCAGACTGATGCAACAAAGCGTCTTCTGAGAGATGCCCTAGCGAAGCTCACGTTGGAAACGCTGGTTCGTCAGGAACAGGAAAGCGACTAGCACGGGGGCCTTCTTGTGGGCAAGTCACCCGGGTGATCTTGTGGTAGCCAGATGCTCAGCCGATTCGAGGAAGGATATTCAGTATGCGAGACCATCATCTCCAGAATAAGGGTGAAGATTCCCTGATCAGCGATTCCCTTGACTCGTCTTGCGAAGTGAATCATCCTCGCGATGAATGCCCCCGTATCTACAGACCGAAGGGGCAAAGACAAGGGAGGTTGAAGGGGAAGCGAATGGAAGCGTCTGATCTTGGAGTTGTTCTTGGTCCGCATTTACGTCAGCAAGTTCCTCAGTCCTGTGAGCACTGCCGTGACCTCTTTTCCTTTCTCGGTAAGTGAGTAGTTCGACATGATTGGCTTGGATGCGACAACCCTTCGTGATCTGAGAACCAGCAAAGTACTTCAGCTCAGCTCACGTTCTCGTATGCTGGTATGTGAGACATGAGCGAGTCCGGGCCGCCTTACGAGCCCCCTGTCAAGAGGCGTTGGAGGCTAAGGGTAGCCGTTCCGAGTTCTTTGGTCGTCGACGTTCCTCATCTCAGGGAAAAGACGACTCGGCTTGGATTCCTTGGGCGAGCATTCGGAATCTTCAGGGTCGACGAGGTTCTGATCTACAATGATGTGCGTGGCAACGAGTCAGCGACTCAGGGACGATTCATCAGTTCAGTGCTGAGCTATGTGGAGACGCCGCAACACTTGAGGAAGCATTTAGTGCCGATGAATCCGGATCTGCGGTTCGTCGGCATTCTTCCTCCGCTCCGCACTCCCAACCATCCGACTTCACCAAGAGCCGAGGATTTGGAGATTGGCGAGAACAGAGAGGGCGTCGTCATCGATTCCAGTGCACGGACCAGTCGAGTTGACATCGGAGTAGGTTCCCTTGCAGATATACCTGCTAGACTTCACCGTGGATCACGAGTTACTGTCAGAATCGAAAGGACCGCTCCGAAGATCGTTGCTGAGTTGGTCGATCGCAGCCGGATAGACATGTATTGGGGGTTCCGGGTTACGTTGAAGAACCTTCCTTTGGGGAGGCTCATCCAAGAGAACAAGCCCGACGTGGTTATCGCCACATCAAGGCTTGGAGAGAGAGTGGACACAGTGCGCGACCAATTGAGGACATCGATAACGGGAGCTTCCAGTGTACTCCTTGCATTTGGCTCCTCAAAGCGAGGGCTACATGAGATAATCGCTCAAGAGGGCATGAAACTCAACACGCTTGCGACATACACTGTGAATTTTGTTCCGCATCAAGGAACGCAGACTGTCCGTACAGAAGAGGCAGTCTACTCAGCTCTTGCATTGCTGAATGCGATTGGGGCATCTTCGTAGCATCACACTGGTGGTCTATGAGCTGGACAACTAGCGGACCTGTGAAGTCAGCTAACGCTGGTGAAATGGCTGGACAAGCCTCACGGCTGGAATTCCTAAGCAGTTCCGCCCTAGAGCGATCTCAAGTTCAAGTAAGCGCACAGAAGGAACTAAGATAGTTTCTTATCGCCCGCCAAAGGATGTGGTGAGAGACGCAATTGCCAACCGAAGGTCATTCCCATGATGCATCCGATGTTGGAGTAAGCCTCCAAGACTCTCTGAAGACTTTCACAAATGATGTCAAGAGGAATCTTGACATGAGAGAGCAAGAAGTCTATGATAACTTGGTGAACTCACGCTTCTTCAAAGCATTGGGTTACGAGGGGTACGGTATTGACGTACGCTCCCAACATCCAGTTCGCGGATATGAACCAGACTACTATTGTCTCGACAGCTTTGAGAAGGCGATATTTGTCGTCGAATTAAAGAAACCGTCTGACGACCAGAGAACTCCGCTTGAGAACTACAGGGATAAACAACTGAAAGAGAAGTATGTAATACCGCTAAAGGCACAGTATGGGATACTCACCAACGGTGTCAGGTTCATTCTCTATGAGCGAGTGGGGCAGAGTCTGGTTGAGAGGATAAGATGTGCAGATCTCTCGCAGATCTCAACTGACGAAGCAAAAGAGATTCATGACAAGCTACAAAAGCCAGTGATAGATCTAACGGCTCTATCGGAAGTCACCTCAAGGATCAAGGAAAGCCTTCGGGACCCAAAGGACCTCAGTCTTGAAACTGCACGGGGTGACTTTTTCCAGATATTCAAGCTCAATTACAATTCGAAATTCGGCGAACTTGTCAAAGCCCTAGAAGCCCTCCTAGAACATTGCTTAGCCGAGAAGTCACATCGATTCACAAATGGTGCCTATGCTTTCTGGCTAAAGTCCTACGCTCTCCAATTGGATGATGTCCCCAAACCATGGCAACCCTTCACGAGTATGAATGACATCGGCAAGTTCATGTTCTGTCTGGAAACTGCGCATGCTCTCGTCTCGAGACTGATCTTGGCAAAAGTCTCAGAAGATTTTGCTCTACCAGGCATAGGCGTGCTTTCCGAACTCGAGTCAGACGTCGGACGGTACTCTTATCGTGGCACAACCTCCCTCATCGCTTACCCACTTGCCGTGACAGAGGTTCTCTCAAAACTTCAAGATGCGCTCGTAGAATCCATCTTTGAGGAAGACCTATTCATGTGGTGGCACGACGCCCTTCGGGCGTTGAATGTCGTCCATCCCAAAGACCTCTTGGGATTCAGGGATTCTGTATTGGAGAGATTCGGGAAGACTCTGATCGAGGTAATCATTGCCCTCTACACTTTCGATTTTAAGAATGTTGGGGACATAATTGGAGACTTGTATCAAGAATACTTTGACAAAGATACGAGGAAGGCGCTTGGAGAATTCTACACGCCGACACCAATCGTGGACTACATTCTGGACAAAGTCAGCTACCAGGGACTATCAAATGAACGTCTCGTAGACCTATCCTGCGGGTCTGGAACATTCGTAGTTCAAGCGCTCAAGCGATATCTTCAAAGCAATTCGCGGCGTTCCTCTGACATTGGCTGGGACCAGTTGCTTGACAACTTGTGCAACGAACCTAAGGTTGTTGGCTTTGACCTCAACCCCTTTGCGGCCCTGATGGCTCAAATCAGATACATGATAGAGCTTGTTCCCTATTACAAGAAAGCTATTGGAGCCAACCACAGCTACTCCCTTAAGACAATCCCGATCTTCATGACCGACTCGCTGTGGAGTGAGAAAGCACAGGCGACAGGCACTCAAACTCAAATAGTCGGATTCACTGAACGAGGGGGAGACATCATCTTCTCCTTCGAACTTCCCGTCCAAGAAAGCCCAGGAAAATTCGTGTTCATAGAGATCAGTATGCCGACGCGGAACAAGTTGGGGCTTGATAATGCAGATCAACACTTTATCGTCGTCCGCGCTCTTTTCGCTCAGATAAAGAAGAGTGCTGGAAAGAGGCGCTACGTCGTCGATTCGGAATTCGAAGATCGATTCCGCGAGCAATTACTAGCTACAGCCGAGTTGGAGAAAGCAACGAGACTGGTCAGCGACCTGAAGCCTTACGCTGAGAGAATACTCAGTAGGATTAAGGAACTTTACGAAAAATACGATGACGGCAGACTCATCAAATCTATGGAAGACAGAGTCCTCGCAGGCATACTGAAGAATTTCGTAACCTTCGACTACGTTGTAGGCAATCCTCCGTGGGTGTCCAAGCAAACGAAGAGGATTTTTCTCTCTGACGAGTATCAAGCGGAACTAGTCAAACTCTACACATCGGCGAATGCTGGCTTCGACCTGCACGTACCTTTCATTGAAAAAGGGCTCAGCATGTTGAAGAAAGGAGGCAAGCTGGGTTACATCGTATCAAACACTTTCTTCAAGACTTCATATGGTGAATCAATTAGGGCCATTCTAACCCAGAACAAGCTTCTGCACATAGTCGACTTCACAGACTACGATGTGTTCGAGGAGCCAACAAACTACTCCGCAATCCTGATTGTTCAACGAAGTGAAGAAGAACGGCTCTACGCCTCGAAGATCAATAGCGGTGGAACAATCGATTGTGCTCGTGTTTGTTTCTGGTCTCGTGACTTGGAGGGCTTGATGAATGCCTTACGCAAAGGTAGACCATCAAGAGACGTCGACATTTTCAAACTTGACCAACACACCTTCAGTTCACTCGTTCTAGCCCATGAAGGTGTCGTATTGCCAGTCGAGATCGGACCTTCGAAGGCGAGAATCCGAAAGAAGGTTCCCATCTCGGACATATGGGTGATTGCTCCATCAGAAGAGCTTCAGATCCTAAGTCGTATCGAGAAGACTAGTGACAAGCGTCTGGCATCATCAAAAGTCATCCGTGGCAACAAATTCGTCGACTACTCCGGTGAAAAGGCATTTGTGAAGGACATCCACCAAGGAATTATCGCCAGTGGCAAGGATGTCTACAGTGTATCTTCGTTCGAGAAACTGACACCTGATCAAATATCGAGTAGGAAACGAATCGCAATAGAACCTAAGGGATTGCCGGGCAGGAGCTTTCCAGTCGAGACTGCCTTGCTGAAGTTGCTATTGGACGGCAAGGATGTCATGCGATGGTCTTCACCGTGGAACGGGTGGGCACTCATTGTTCCATATGAGCGACATGGAGAATCATTCGAACTAATAGCGCCTAGGGAGCTTAGAAGTAAATTCCCGGATGCTTATCGATACTTCTCTAGCTATGAGGTACTCGATTCCATGCAACAAGATTCCACGGAAAGAAAGAACATCATCGAAGAACTGATGAGGAGACTGGCTGTCTCAGACCTGCATGCACTGAGCAAGGAATTGGACACTGGCAAGAGGATCGAGTCTGTGCCTTCGGAATTGTGGTGGTACAGGTTCATGCGCAGACAAAATGTGGAAATTGTAGACAGGCCGAAGATCATGGTCTGTACAACGGGGACGCAAAACCGCGCTTCCTTGGACGCCGATGGGATCTTTGCCCCACACAATGTGCGCGTCTACAGTATAGTAGCGGCGAAATCGCGGCTGCCCTCAGCGCTCGCCATTTTGAACTCGAACCTTGCGGGGTTCTTCCTGAATCATGTGTCAACTGTCAAAAAGGGGAAGACCTTCGAATACATCAAACAATGTTTATCGATATTCCCGATAAAACTGCCCGCTTCCCCTAGAGAAGAACGACTGGTGGAAAGGATGGCTAAGGTAGTTGCCTCTTGTATGGAGTTGCGGCGTTTACAACAGAAAATCGATAGATTTCCAGATTCATACCTGGCTCATTTCGAGGGAATAGAGTTCGACAGATTAGTACACCGATTCCGCCGAGATCACGTTGAAGCAAAGGCCGAAGTACAACAGAAACTCTCGGGCATTCAATTTGATGTAAGCATGGGTGACTCGGAGGTCATAGAATCTGAGTTCCTCACAAATAAGGTCAAGGCGAAGTACTTGGGAAACTGCATTATGGGGCGAACGTTCAGACGAGATGATAGGCTGGTGATTCCGATCCCTAGAGACGACTCTGTATGTGAGGCGCTAATGCGAAAGTTGGAACACGATAAGGCTCTGAATCCTCGAGAGCAAATCAAGAAGCTGGAGAAAGAGAATAACTCATACGTCATTGCGTACTACAATATCGACGAGAAAGAAGAAGCAATCATCGAGGATTATGTTTCGAGGTTTTCCGCTGACTACGTCAAATCAAGAGAGGAAGAACTAGGAAAGGAAACTGATCGAAAGGGAACTCCTCCTCTTGAAAGCTTGGAGGTCGATAGTCAAGAAGAGGGGACATGAGCGCTCGCCTCTAGTGACTCATCTGTCTGATAAATCGCTCGTGATGAGCTTGGTGAATGAAAGTGTTCGTAATTTGAACCGTCGTCCGTCGTCGTTTCAGGTAATTTGTGTGTGTGAAAGGATGAAAAGCCTCAAGTGCCAGCGTGTGAGTAGTTTCTCGTGGTTGGTAAGCCCGAAGAGACCCTGACCCAAGTAGCGGCCGGGTGTGTGAATGGGCAGCCTTCCAGAGCGGCTCATTGAATGCGCCAAAACGCGCGAATAGGTGAGTGCCGCGTTCAAGCCAACCATAAACGATGAAGATGAAGTGAAGAACAGAACAAAACGCATAAGCAACTCGACAGAGTACTCAATGCGGCTTGAACGCCAAGTGGAAGAGCCACCCGGGAACCACACAAAGAACCAGGCTTTTCATAGGTGGGTCGCTTGGTGCGGGCATCGGAATTTGAACCGCACGTTTCGCGTGTGAGGTTTTGAACCCTAATGGGTATGGAAACCTCCCGGTCGAGCAAGAGATCTTGTCGCGGCCAGCTAGTTGGCAGCAAGACCTGACTCGCAAACACCTCGCATTCTTTGTTTGCAGACCCCCAGCAGTCAAATGTGACCTACACATGAACTTGGAGAAGCTCAGCAACCTTCATGATCGAATCGAGAAAAAGGGATGGTGCAAGAACTGCAAGTTGATCTCAGATGTGCCGCTCCGGCCTCACGCAAGTTCGGCGATCTATCCACGCCTTGCAGACGTTCACGCCTTCCACGGCATCGCTACCAACCGCATCGGCGCCGATCTCTTCACCATATTCTGACGAGACAGGTGCTCCGCCGATGATTATCCTGAGCGCCGCTCTGGATCCGGCCTTCTCAATTTCTCTGATCGTTTTTTTCATCTCTGGCATGGTTGTGGTGAGCAGCGCTGACATCCCCAAGATGTCCGGGTTTTGGCTGAGCGCTGCGTCCACAAATTTCTGCGCCGAGACGTCTGTTCCCAAGTCAATTACCTCAAACCCGGCTGCTTCAAGAAACATCGCAACCACATTCTTTCCTAGGTCGTGCAAGTCTCCCCGGACGGTGCCTATCAAGACTTTTCCAAGTGTGCCCAACTCTTTCCTCTCGAGGTGAGGCTGAAGGATCCTCATCCCTTCTTTCATCGCCTCTCCTGCTAGCATCAGATCGGCGAGGTAGTACTCCTTAGTCTCGTACTTTCCACCAACAATTTCCAAGCCCTTGGACAAGCCATCGACAATAGCCCTGTAGGCAGAGATGCCGCCAGCCAACGCGTCTCTACAAGTCTCTTGCACACATGGGATGTCGAGGTTCACTATGCAATCTTTCAGTCTGTCCAAGATCTCTCGCTCATCGAGCATTTCCGATCACAACCAAACATACTCAGAATACTGGTCAAGCCTTCAAGGGATAGGATCCATATTTCCTGGCTTGTTCGACGAAGAACCTGTAGCTCGCAAGTGAGATCGTCGGCGGAACAGGCCCATCTGATGCCACTATGTATCCTCCTCCCTGACCAGCGATACCTATTTTCGATCTAACCTCATTTTCGATTGCGCGAAGATCTCCCGATGATAGTATGCGAGTGTCTATGCCCCCGATTAGTGTGAGTTCTTTTCCGTACTTCTCTTTCAGTCTCCTCACGTCCATACCAACTTTGTTCTGTAAGGGGTGCAGCGCGACAAATCCCGCTTCTATGAGATAGGAAACGATCGGTTCTAGGTAGCCGTCTGAGTGAATAAGCCTCGGCAGCCTTCTTCTTCGAAATGGCTCACAAACGGCCTCGTGGGCCGGTTTCAGAAGCTTAGCGTACAATCGCGGGGAGAAGAAAGGCCCGTCTTGAGATCCTTGATCATCAAAAAGCCAAAGTCCATCCACACCGGCCTCGATGTAGCCTTCACCTATCCTCCGCAGAAAATCACCTATGCGGCTGAACATGTAGGATGCGAAATCCTGGTTCTTCATCACAAAGATCAGAGTTGCGGCGAGACCGCCGCAGAGGTACGTACTGTACTCGAATGGTCCAACCATTCCCACGACGACAAAGAACTCGTGTTGAAAGCGGTTCACCATTTGAGCCAATTCATGCTTGAACGGGTAATGGGAGCTTGAGACTCGCCTCATATCTTCATGATCCAGCAAAGGATCGATCTTCTCTCTGAAGTCTTGAGGGGTCTTAACAACTGGCTCCAGGTACTGGGGACTAGCACTCCTTGTTGTCCACGATTTCTTGGTCGCTCCAAATTCGTCCTTGGCAATGCACCAGTCCTCGCCCACTTGGTAGTCGATTGCATCATACTTTGGAGAGATATCTGTCCACACCACGTAGATGTCATCTCCAAAGTACTTGAGGGCTGGAACGTTTAGCCAAGGCAGAGAGGGCTTAACCACATCAACGGCTCTAGGCAGACCTTCTGCATGCCATCTTTCAATGGTATCCGAGAAGAAATCGGTATCCTGAAAACCTACTCTATCAGGTTCTTGCCCATCGAGAATTGCTGCAATTCGTTTTCTCGAATCCATGACTGATGACAAAGGTCGGTGATACTAAAGACTTTGTGAGACAGCGATGACTTTCGTGCACTTTCGACCTCTGAAACGAGAACCTTGGATAATGGTATGAGATGGCCAGTGTAGCAGCCTCGCTAGAATAGCGCGTCAAGGTGACAAAAAAAGGAAAGAGGGAATGTCTTCAGTTGGCGATACTAGCCAGGTGGTATCTCCTTATAGGACATGCTTATGTCGAGTCCTTTCCTCTGCCAGTACCAGCGGGCGATGTAGTACAGCAAAGCGAAGAAGACAGCCCAGGCAACGATCAAGCCAATAGACAGAGGACTGACGGGTCCACTCAGCTCGGGGTGCAACAAGTACATGCCTAGCGCCAGTACCATTGCGATGCCTGAGAAGCCGCCTGCGATGCTAATTGTGGGCACAGGTCCGATTTTCGATTTCACAATCGCCGGTGAGCCTTCGAACATCTCCTTCTTCACGAACGGAAAGACAAGACCGGTGAAGAGAGTGAACAGGAAGTAGATAGTACATAGGACAGCTACGTTGACTGTCAACGCTATCAGTGCTCCTGCGTAGGCCGTCATGACCAGTGTGACCAGACCCGCTATCGTGGTCACTACAATAGAGAAGATTGGCGTGTGAGTTCTCTCGTTCACGGACGCGAACTTGCTTGGGAAGACCCTGTCCATGGCGTAGGCGAACATTGGCCTGCTGCAGATCATTATGTGATTCGGCGTGAGACTTGCACCCCAGCATACGAAGCCTATACCTATTATGCCCAGCAGAAGCGGATTATTCGAGAGAAAGCCTATGAGGTAAGTGAGGTAAGGTCCTACCGGAAGAGGGTAATTGCTAGGTTGAGTTGTGGCTAACCAAGACACGGCATCAGTGAAGCTCTTCCCAAATGAATTGTAGAAGAAGAATGTTGTGAGCATGTAGATCAGCCATGAGGCGAAAATTCCAACGACACATCCGAGTATCATGCTTCTAGCAGGTCGCTTGACTTCTCCAGCAACCATAATGGGCCACGCGGTTGTAAGGTATCCAAACAGAAAAACCGTCGCCAGTATGGTAATTGCCCAGCTGAATCCGGCTGGCACGTATCCTAGCGAAGCGGCTTTGTTTATGAGATCTTGATACGACGTGCCGAAGCCCGCTGCGTACACGTTGAAGTTTGTAACGAACAAACTGTAACTCGTAAAAGCCATTAACCCAAACAAGGCTATTGTCCCAATCGCCGCGATGACGAAGTAGATTCGTTGCACTATCGCTAGAAACCGTACACCTCTGACGTTGATTATGGCGCTCCAGATAATGATGGCCCCTGCCACAGCTATCGTTCCAACGGGGGTACCTACCCAAGCTCCCCAGCCCGCATAAGTTGAATTCCCATAGAGGGCGCCTGCAATCCCGAGAAGTGAGGAGACGTACCAAGCAGTGAACATCGGGAACTGACCGACACCTATCAAATTGGCCAAAAGGTAGAGCCCGCTACTTGCGAGACCGGCCGAGGGGTGAATGATTCTGCTGATGTAGACGTAGTCGCCACCAGATCTAGGGTAAGCGGTCGCCAGCATCGCGTACGTCCATCCGAATGGTATCGCGATGATGAGCCCTATGGTAAGGGCGATGTACAGATTGGCCCCTGGATAGGTCGTTGGAGCTGCGTAAAGCAGAGTGACTATTGAGACCGCCGCAGCAACGCCGATCACATTCATATAGAATGAGTCTTGAGGAGCAAGCTGCCGGACCAGGCCCGAAGCCTTCCTGATGAATACTCCAGACTCTTGAGTCATTTCATAAATCCTCGATTTTATGTCACTCGTTATGTATATAAGGGCTTGCAAGCTAATCGGAGTCCGCAGTACCAAACGCTTAAAGCAAAAGGCAGTTCCTCTCCGGGACGATCTTCACCAATGCTTACCACTCGAATATTCTTCGCGACAGATATCCACGGATCCGAGAAGTGTTTCAAGAAATTCATTAGCGCAGCGAGCTTCTACAAAGCGAACTGCATTATTATGGGTGGAGACATAACGGCCAAGATGATCGTCACCATCGTGAAACAGAGCGACGGATCCTACACAGCCAAGTACCTTGGTGGCGAGTACGTGGCCCGAACTGACGACGAACTGCGGAAGCTGGAAGATAACATACGATTTGTCGGCTATATTCCCTATCTCACCGACCCCAATGAAGTCGGTCATCTGCAAAGCGACCAAAACAAAGTGGACCAGCTCTTCCACAGACTGATGGTGGCTGATCTGGAAAAGTGGGTCAAGATAGCTGAAGAGAGATTGAAGGGGACTAACGTAAAATGTTTCATCCTGCCAGGCAACGACGATCGCGTTGATATTGACGACTCGCTCGAGGGGTCCCCAGTGATTGTCAACCCGGAGAGCAAAGTGCTGAGAATAGATGAACACCATGAAATGATAAGCACAGGCTACGCGAACATCACACCGTGGAATTGCCCGAGAGACATACCAGAAGAGCAGTTGGCGAAGAAGATAGAGAATATGGCGTCGAAAGTTGAGAATATGAAGAACTGCATATTCTCGTTTCATTGCCCACCATTTCAGTCGGGACTCGACGACGCTCCGAAGCTCGATGCGACCTTGCGTCCAGTGGTGAAGGGGGGACAGATGATAATGGAATCAGTTGGAAGCACCGCAGTACGCGAAGCTATAGTGAAATACCAACCGCTTCTAGGGTTGCATGGGCACATTCACGAGGCACGGGGCGCAACCAAGATTGGAAGAACTATTTGCATAAACCCTGGGAGCGAGTACTCGGAGGGTGTGCTAAGGGGAGTCGTAGTCAACCTGGGCAAGGATGAAGTTCTCAGCCACTTGCTTGTGGCTGGATAACACGCTAGCGTTCAAGCTCTTCCACATCGTTATACCACTTCTTCCTCTCGCCTATCTTTGCACGCAAATTCCACTTTGTGGACTTGGACGCACCATTTATGCTTGCCAAGATCCCATCGATTTTCAGCTTTATATCTTCCTTGTCAGAATCCTCGATACCTTGCCGTGCTGCGTAGTCCTGTGTCTTCTGAAGATTGGTAGTCACAGTCTTCCAGAGACCCCAGTCTTGAGCGCAAAGGCTCGCAAGGCGGGATACGTTGATTGTTTCATCTTCCTTATCGCCCACGCTGTGTTCTCTTACGAGCATCATTGTGTCGATCATGTCTTTATCATTAATCCGCACGATTTGCATCTTCTCTAGCAACAGGTCGGCGAGTGGGATTGTTGGGTAAGAGAGTTCTAGTCTATCTGTTAGGTTGATCTGATGATTGAAGCTTAGCTTGTCAAAAAACACATCAACATGCCTCTTGTTGGCGTCGTCGAAGAATACTAAGCGCTCGTTGCCAAAGAGCATGTTGATCATTCCACGTTCTTGATAGCCAAGGTCTTGGAAGGTTTTCCGGACGTTGCTTGATTGTGTGCTTCTGCCCGCAAAATCTATGTCAGATAGCGCTCTACCTAGTTTTCCTTGCAGATGACCAAACTGTTGACAATGGATGCTGTAGGCGGCTGCGCCTATTAGCCTCAGAACCAGCGCTCGTTCTTTCGCGAACCGAAGGATCCTCATGGCCTCTTCTATGAGACCTGCTTCTATTGGACCAAGAGACATGGAAGGTCGACCCTAGCCTGCTTTTCTCGTCCTGTAGCGTGATCGTATCTAGACTTCTCAGGGATCTCCTTAAAAGCCTCTGCTGCCCAGCGGATTCACTTCATATTAAAACGGCTCGCTTGGAGTAGCATCCTTGTTCTGTCTGAAGCTGAACCATCTATTGGCTTGGAGTACGCTTATAGGAAGATCAGAGAATACAAATGGGTATGCAGAACCCAAGAGCGGGTTTCGTCGGTTTCGGGGAAGTGAATAGCCCCCGAGAAATCATCGCTCAAAAATGCCTCGAAGCGAGAAGAGCGCTCGAAGAAGCGAATATAGAACTGGTCTACACAGACCTTGTGAGTGATGACCCGGAGGGAAGAGACGTACTTCGTGCTCGGAATGACTTGCTTAAGCAGGACTTTGATTTACTTGTTCTCTGTATCGCAGGATGGATTCCTTCGCACGCAGTGATCAGCGTAGCGAGTGAGTTCTCCCATAAGCCGATCCTATTGTGGGGTTTAAGCGGATACATGCAAAACGGGAAGCTGATCACGACAGGAGATCAAGCCGGAACTACTGCGCTGAGAAGAAACATGCAAGATATGAATTACAGGTTCAAGTTCGTTTACAAGACACCATCTTCCTCGCCGAGAATGGATGCCATCCAGGCCTTTGCACGAGCAGCAAGAGCGGCAAATCTCCTAAGGCACTCCAAGATAGGCATGATGGGGTTCAGAGACATGAACCTCTATGACACATTGTTCGACGGCGTATCTCTACGCGCGAAGATTGGACCCGAAGTCGAATTCTTCGAAATGCTTGATATTATTGAGAGAATGGAACGCTTGAGCGAGCCGCATATAACGCCTATCCTTCAACGAATAAGGGAGAGATGGGTCTTCGAAAGGCCCGTCAGCGACGATACCTTACGGAGAGGCGTGAGGTTCTTTCTGGCAATAAAACAGAAAGTGGAGGAGCGAGGTTATCAGGCCATTTCGCTAATCGACGTTGAGGGAATGAAGAAACTCGCTGCCTTTCCACCCGCGATGGTATTCATGCTCTTGACGGACGAGGCAGGTCTGTGCACGATTCCAGAGAACGACACGCTAGGTGCAGTCACGCAGCTGATGACGCGATACCTAACGGCCCAGGTGGCAGCGTACATGGAAATCTACGAGTTCATGGATGATAGGATACTGTTCGGCGTCCCCGATTATGTTCCCTCTGAGGTAGTGGATGGACCTGTCAAGGTTACTTCAGCGAGCTTCGGACAAATAGGAGAAGGAGTACTTAACGTGTCCAAAGTCAAGACCGGGAAGCTAACTCTATGTCGCCTCGCAAGCTCAGGTGACAAATACACGATGCACATGGCCACCGGACAAGCTGTGGAGCCAAGAAAATGGGAAGAAGCGGGTTGGAAACAACCAGCCCCACAACTTCCTAGTCTAGAAGTAGCTTTGGATGTTCACGATTTCGCCAAAAAGGTTCTCTCGCAACACTATATCATATCCTATGGCGACAATACGGAAGCATTCAAAGACCTATGTGAATTGCTGAACATAGAAGTGCTCTAGACCTCATTGTTCGGCAACGCTCCGTCGCTATTCACGAGTAGCCTGCATGATATCGGCATCAATCGTCGATTTCTACAGCATGACACCAAAAAGTGTGCGCCAGGATTAAATACTGTCCGCGGCAGTCAGATGGCGATTCCCAATGAAATTCACACTCGGATATTACTCTGACATAACGCAGCGCACCCCAACCCAAGCGCTCGAATACGCAGTAATGGCCGAGAAAGAAGGGTTCGATTCAGTTTGGACTGGCGACCACTTTCATCCATGGGTGCACACAGGAGCGAAATGCGGTTTCGCCTGGGTCTGGCTCGGAAGCCTTGGCGAGCGAACGAGCCGAGTGATGTTCGGCACCGGACTTACAGCTCCGACGATAAGATACCATCCCGCGATTGTTGCACAGGCATTTGCTACGCTAGGTGACATGTACCCAGGAAGGGTCTTTATCGCACTGGGTACGGGCGAAGCAATGAATGAGCTTCCCCTAGGGTTGAATTGGCCGCCGTTCAAGGAAAGAGCTGGGCGTTTGGAAGAGGCAATCAAGATCATGCGGTTGCTCTGGACGAAAGAATTCGTTAATTTCAGAGGCAAGTACTATCGTTTGAACGGGGCAAACCTCTACACGAAGCCTGGCAAGCCCATCCCACTGTACGTTGCAGCCAATGGCCCTAAAGTTGCCGAGATAGCCGGAAGACACGCTGACGGATTTCTCACTCTACCCTTCCCTGACAGCCACTACAAGGATGTGCTATTTCCCGCTCTAGAGAAAGGTGCGAAAGAGGCTGGACGCGACCCCGCCAAGATTGAGAAACTGATGGAGCTTCAGATGGCGTACGATGAAGACTACAATAAGGCGGTCCAGGCGACTAGGTGGTGGGCTCCCACAGTTTTGCCGATCTTCTTCAAGGCACCGATATCCGATCCGCGCGAGATCGAGGCTCACGGTAAACTCGTAAGTGAGGAGGGACTCCTCACAGGCTGGTTCATCTCGAGCAAGATTGACGATCACATCAAGAACATCGAGCGATACATCAAGCTGGGATTCACGAACATACACCTACAAAGCAGCAGTCCTGACGAGTCGAAATTCATTCAGACTTTTGGTAGGAAGGTCCTTCCCTATCTGAGAGAGACCTACGGGCACAGATAAAGGACAATTCAAGTCGCAGGGTGTGGATAGTTATCGGGTTTGGTTTCTGTCAAGAGGCAGGCCCGAGACGTGTGCTCCCTTCTTGATATACTCAGCAAGTACCCAAAGATACCTTCTAGAGTGTGCAGTTCCTCTAGTCTCCTCACTGTTAGTCAAGTGAATAGTAGAAACCTGCATCAACGAATCGGTGGAATGAAGTTCGACTCGTGTTAGACTCCCGTACGGCAACGACGAAATCCAATTTGACGTTTCAGAGGAAAGGTTACTCGGGATTCTCAATCCTAAGAAAGTACCTGGCGTGCAGGAACCCTACTCAACAGTCATTGGAGCACTTCGAGAATCTGTCGACGGCCACAGCCTCACATCTTATGTTAAGGATGGTCAAAACGTAGTCGTAATCACAGACGATTACACGAGACCGACCCCCACAGGTCGAATTTGCACCGCCATAATGGACGAACTGAACTCGCTGGGAATCGACGATACGCACATAACCATTCTAGCAGCGGGCGGACTCCACAGACCCATGACGAAAGAGGAACTCAGACAGAAGTTTGGAGACAAACTGATTGCACGAGCGAACATCGTTTGCCATGATGCATGGGATGATACACAACTCGAGTATCTCGGCACGACGTCTAGAGGAACACCTGTCTGGGTCAACAAAGTGGCCAGTGGAGCAGATCTGAGAGTAGCAGTCGGAATGATCGCTGTCCATTTTGTTTCAGGTTACGCGTCAGGACCGAAGACGATACTACCCGGAGCAAGCGGATACCGCACAATCTTTCACAACCATGGTGTCGTTGCTGCATCCTCGTCTGCAAAGATTGGAGTCACACGTGGTAACCCCTGTTGGGAAGACATGGTCGAGGCGACCAGTCTCCTAGGGCCGACCTTAGCTGTTGACGTCGTATTGAATACAAAGAACGAGCTCGTTGCAGCCTTTCACGGAAAACCTGTGGCTGCTCAAGAGGCCGGACTGAACCTGTATCATAGCATCTATGCCTTTGACCTGAAGGATAGGGCGGATATTGTCGTAGCCAGCGCGAACCCAATGTATTCCTACTTGGATCAATGCTTGAAGACGATGATTCATTCCTCAATGCTGGTCAAGGACCAAGGAATGCGAATTGTGGCTTCTCCGTGCAAGGAACTTCTGGGCCCACCATTTCTCAGGGAACTCTACTACGCGTCTCTTAGCAAAAGATGGCCTAGCCCGGAGGAATATGCTCAGATGATGCAATCGGGCGGGATCAAAGATGCTGCAGACGCCGTGGGAATTCTGAAATTCCTCCAGACCAACAACTCGGGTCTCACACTCGTTTGCGACCCTTCAGTTGAACAAGACCTCGAGAACCTGGGTTTCTCACACATGCCCACGGTTCAAGATGCACTCAACGAGGCGACCGCTAGGTTGGGGCACAACTCCAAAGTGCTTGTAATGCCGTTTGGGGCCATCACTCACCCGATTCCTTCCTGACCGAGGCGGCTCGGCAATCGGGCATCTTGAATTGAATAGGCATAAGTTAGAGAACTTGGCCTAAAAGCAGCCGCGAACGCAAACCGCGAGGTATGTGACAATCGTGAACGCGAACACACGGAAGCTTGAGAGGTCAAGAGAGATCTACCAGAAGATCGATCCAGTCGTGCCCGGGGGCACTCACTCGAATATCAGGTTCTTCGACCCACATCCTCTCTGGTTCTCCAGGGCCAAGGGATCTAGGATCTGGGATGTCGATGGCAACGAGTACATCGACTGTGTCATCAACATGTCAGCGCTGATCCTGGGACACGGAGACGAACGCGTCACCAAGGCCGTGAAAGAACAACTTGAGACGGGCTTGACATGCGGCGTTGAAACAGAACTCAACGTGAAGGCCGCGGAGAGGGTCAAGGAAATGGTGCCTTGCGCCGAGTCTGTGAAGTTCTCGAATTCCGGCACCGAGGCTGTGATGAAAGCGATGATGATTGCACGAGGATACACAGGAAAGCAGAAGATCGTCAAGCTCGAGGGCGGATACAACGGCTGGCACGATTCGGCGGCGATCAGTCACAAACCCAACCTAAGGAAAGCCGGACCAAGAGAGAAACCTAAGGGCGTGCCAGAGAACGCTGGTTTACTCAAAACCGCGACGAAATCAACAATTGTGATGCCGTTCAACGATCTTGAGAGCGCAGAGAAGATCATCAGGAGAAACCGAAGAGATCTGGCGGCGGTAATCTTGGAACCGATCATGTTCAACATCGGGTGTGCGTGTCCAGAGGAAGGCTACCTAAAAGGACTGAAGGAGATCACGAATGATAACGACGTACTTCTCATTTTTGACGAGGTAATCTCGGGCTTCAGAGTTGCTCCGGGAGGCGCACAGGAATACTACGGCGTCACGCCGGACTTGGCAACATTCGCCAAGGCTATCGCAAATGGATTTCCGATGAGCGCCGTCGCCGGAAGAGCCGATGTGATGAAAGTCACCGAGCCCGGTGGCAAAGTTGGCTGGGCAGGCGTCTACAATAGCAGCCAAGTCTGCATCGCAGCATCCCTTGCGACACTTGAGGTTCTCAAGAATGGGGAGGTTCAGAAGAAGCTGAATGAGGAGTCTGCAGCTCTCGAAAAGAGATTCGCTGAACTAGCTGAGGAGCAAGATGTCTCAGCCAGAATACAGGCACTGGGCGGACAGTTCCAAGTCTACTTTACTGAGCGGGAAGTCAGAGACTACAGAACTGCAGCAAGGGCGGATCCTAGGCGTTTCAAGGTCTTTCAGGCGGAAATGCTCCGAGAAGGCATCTACACTCTACCGATTACGCTCTTCCATCACGGGCTCGTTGTAGCGCATTCTAAGGAAGATTTGGAGAGAATTCTCACTGCAATGCAGGCGGGTCTTCGAAGAGTGAGGAACGAATTCGGATCCTAGAGCATAGCCATTCCGCACGTTACCGGTCTAGCCCTTTGTACTAGGGTTGCCTCTGCTTCCGTGTGCGTGTGGTCATCGATGTCCCGATCTGAAGAGGACGAACTCGATTCAGAGTTCATTCATGAAGGAGGCGCAGGTAGCGAGGCACGCATCGACGTAGAACTACGAACAAGGTTTCCAGGCATACATACCAAGGAATAGCCGTCGCCCGAAGAAACGAGTTCAGCACAGCGCCCAGCATCACCCATCTCTACGTGAGCTGACGAATTCGATATCACGATGTAACGCCTTTCCACCGCTCTCGCTTCAGGTGTGTCTCGAGAAAAGCTTCAAAAGCACACCCTACGTCCGTGCATGCCTGCAGGGTGTGGCAGTGTTGACACGACATAATGTTCACCAAGTTGAGATAATCCAGACAGGCCTGGATCATCCTGAGTGCATCAATTTTGGTCCTGATGGTCGCATCTACGCAGGCGGATTTAATGGTCAAGTCTACGTGATGACCCCACCGAAATTCGAACTGGGACAGCTAGCGGGCGCGCAAGGGTCCCTCCTAGGAGTGGCAGTTGACGGAAACCATAACGTCTACGTCTGTAACGCCTCAAGACATCGCGTGAATCGTGTCACCCAGAAAGGTGAGGTTTCGGTCTATTGCGATAGGGCTCCTGACGGGCCCTTGGTGAATCCGAACTACGGATCGTTCGATGCGAGAGGCAACTACTACTTCTCTGATTCCGGTGACTACTGGAAACCGAACGGACGCTTGATACGGGTCAGACCTGACGGAGGATCGGAATCACTGATCGGCGGAAACTGGCACTTTCCAAACGGACTCGCCATATCGCCAAACGATGGGGCCGTCTTCATGATCGAGAGCACCGCAGCAGACGTGCTTCGGATTGCGGTGAACAAGGATGGGACGGTCGGTGAGCCTGAGATCTATGCACAATTCCCTGGAAACGTCTTGGACGGCCTCGCTTTTGCGAGAAGCGCGAACCTGTATGTTTCATGCTATCTCCCGAACCGCATCTACGTCGTCTCTCCTGACCAGAACAGCGAGCTTCTCATCGAGGACCCAAGCGGGGAGGTATTGAATCAGCCGACAAATGTCGCGTTCGAGCCAAGAGGGACGCGTCTCTTCTTCGCAAACCTCGGCGGAGCACACGTCGGCGCTTTTGATGTAGGCGAATCCGGCGCTCCTCTGTACTATCCCAAGCCCTAGCACGCCGTTTCACCCACTCACCCTGAGAATTTGCACAAGAAAGTCTCAATAATCGCATAAGGACGCCCGATCAGGGAATCTGCTCGTCAGCATCTTGGACGAAGATGCTGGCGGATACACTCGCTACGACTTCAGCACGGCCGACAAGCTCCTTGAAGTCTTCGGCAATCTCGAAAAATCTTACGGAGGCGACCTCAACAAGCTTCACGATCGGTCAAAAGACGGAGCGGAGTCGAGGCGAACCTAAAGAAGCTTGGAAAAGGGATCGGCGACACAACCGTCTCAATATTCCTTAGGGACATGAGACACGTCTGGAAGAAGACCGGTCTTAAACTCACTCGTTACAGTAGCGTTGAAGAAACTCGGTATAAAAGACCTAAGCAAAGAACATAGAATCGATCCTATCCGACTGGAGACAGCGCTGGTTCGGTACTCGAAAGACTTTCTCAAGAAGCGCAAGCGGTTGAAAATAGTATCTAACAAAGTGCAATCTCTACAGTATGCCAGACCGTTCTTCAGTCAATTGAACTGTCAAGCATGAGGATTCGAACCGCGATGGAAATGCCGTAGTGCATTGTCAGGGGTGACCGCTGAGGAACGAGATTCTAGGAAGGAATCACTGTCCCATCCGTAGTGACCGTCTTCACGCTCTCGATGTTGGTGAAGACCGCGGCCGTCAATTTGGTCTCAATGGATGATTTGCCTTGCAGTTTCTTGATGGTCCCTCGCTTCAGCTGCTCCAAGGCTGTGGGGTATCCGGTGCACGGCTCCAACGCGATACAGTAAGCCCTACCGAACCACGGATGGTCAGGTATCCAGTAGCTCTGCCAGAACCAAATGTGCTGGAAGACTGACAGGTCCCATCTCAACGCAAATCCCAGTTTCAGACTCGGGTTGACAATTGAGTACCATGAATCTTTGAGATTCGTGAGGAAAGCGGTCTCGTCAGCAATCACATTGTCGTTCGGCACGACACTCAGATCGATTCTTTTTCCTGCTTTGTCTTCGGCGTGCGGCCACGTGTAGGTAGTCTCTGCCTTTAGGCGCCCCCACGGCTCAGGCTTGTCCATTATCACGGTTTCGGCAGGAATGAATATCCTCGTGCCCGGGGCCACGAATGGTCTCCCGAAGGCCGGGTGTTGAAGCCAACAGTATTCGAGGGTTTGACCGCTGAGGTTGGTCAGTCTCTCCTTGACTGAGAATGTTGCTGTCTTGTCGTTCATCGTAATCCATTTCTCAAGGCGGAACGGGTACCGTGGAATGTCGACCGAGAGCTTTGCAGTCACGTCCGAGGAGGTATCCTTCTCAATGGCTGCGTCCCAAGGGAGCAGTGAGGTTTCGCCGTGCATTCCCCATTCACCAAACCTATGCTTGATCGGTTCGTTGCCCGCGAACGGAAGTATGTCCTGCCATCCGCCTCCATAGTACTCCATGAACATCCCGTCTGATCTTTCGGATGTTCCAACAAAGCCGCTGGGTTTCCTGTATCCGGTTGGTGCGTGAAACATCAGGTCAAGGTCGAGCGGCTTGTAGGTCAGTTCGATTATATCCGATCCCTTGTCAAGTAGTGAAACAAGCCGCAAGTAGCGATTCTCAAGGACTAACGTCCGCATCCCGCGGTAGGTCCAGTCTAGGTTCGCTCGGCAGCCAGTCAAGTGTCTTCGCACAACCTCCTACTCCTCCAATCTCTCGAGAAGAACTTCATGGTTGTCACGAATCGCCCTGAAGACAGCCGGATGGCCCACAATCTTGAGGATTGAGGGGTTCGGCTTTTTGGTCTCCTCTAAAGGGTCGCACCTCGTGGTTCAGGCCATTCCTTAATGTCGCCAATCAGCAAACCATCACACCGCCTTCAACTACTCCCATCTAAGTTCATAAATCATGACCTCGCAGACCAGGGAACGACTAGGCAAGACTTCACCAGTCCGTTCGACTTATGACAACGTTGTCAATTCAGGCGAGTAATCTCCATCCGTCAGCATCGGTAGTTTTGTGTGTGTGGTCAGCTGGTGCG